>Ga0194132_10002413_pt1 | contig 35134 bp, 51 predicted proteins | sample TA2KigOf80mmetaG_FD_148612 | JGI IMG/M metagenome (GOLD analysis project Ga0194132, IMG submission 148612) | Freshwater microbial communities from Lake Tanganyika, Tanzania - TA2015054 Kigoma Offshore 80m | ecosystem: Environmental > Aquatic > Freshwater > Lake | place: Tanzania: Lake... | reverse complement strand
AGAAAGGAGAGCAGCAATGCCTAATATTCCACTAGCGGGAGAAAAGTACGGTTGTGCAAAACAACGCAGAATCGTGCATTTTGCAGTGACCCTTGAGCAATACGAAATTATTGAAGATGACGCCATGCTGGTAAACATGACGGTGTCTGAATACATTCGTTTCAAGTTGGGATTGACAAAAGGAGAAAGACAATGAAAAAACAATTGATAGTAATTGATCACATCCCCCTCAATCGTAGTAAAGGAGGTGAAATGAAGCGAAACATCATCCTGAGCCTCTGGCTCGTGGTGCTGACAGCTTTGCTGGTTCTCGGATTCGCAATCCGCATGAACGAGATCAGTGTTGTCGAGTGTGATGTTGACACGGTTGTCGCGCAATACGGCGATACCTTGTGGGACATCGGCTACAAGCATTGCGGCGGCAAGAAGGCCAACATGGAGGAAGTCCGACATCAAATGATTGAGCTGAATGGCAATGTCATCCAGCACGGTCAGTTGATCTTTCTTCCCTAGCCAACCACGTAGGGTGGTCAAATAAGTGCACCTGTAAGGAGGTGAAAAATGGTTACCTACACCAAAGTCCGTGAACTGGGCAAGGGTGTTTGCAGTGTCTGCCGGCTAAGGCGGGACAGCACTCTGCACATCGCCCAGGTCAGCAAGGGCAAGACCGTCAGCAGGCGGTGGTGTCACGAGTGCTTCGAGCAGGCCAAGATGGCTGCAGAGCACTCAGCCGACATCAGTCGGTAACGACACAGGAAAGATTCCCCTGGGGAGCTTCGGTTCCCTGGGGGATCTTTTCTATATAAGTAATATATTTAACTAAATAAATGTAAAAGGAGGCAATCAGTTGATTATTTGGACGAATATTTTTTCATGAGTAGAGAGGCAACCTCTGCTCCGGTTTGTGGACCGCCTCCACTCATCACCTCGAAAGGAGGTGAGTCTTAATGAAGTTACATCGCCTTGCGTATCTCGTTGGTTATTTTGTGATGCTCATTGCAATTTTTATCTATCTCTACGGGGTCAACACCTAACTCGTTAGAGGCAGATAGGCGCAGTGCCGATAGTAGAAACTAGAGTTGCTACTATCAAAAAGAGATTCCCCTGGGGAGCCTCGGCTCCCTGGGGGTATTTTTTTTATGAGTAGAGAAACAACCTCTACTTCGGTTAGTGGACCGCCTCCACCTTGTTTCCCAAAGGAGGAAACATGCGTAAAAAGCCACGATGCGTTGGCCGTGTGAAGCCACGCAAGAGATATCAGACCAAGAGCGGTCTGATCAGGTACGTGGAGGTTCGGGGTGATCCTGGAACTCAGCGTTGCCTGAGGTCAATCAACTGTCCTCATCACAGGGCAGAAAATGCTCGTATAATGGAACTCCCATTTGAAGAGCAGAAAGAGACAATCGAAGTTGTTCCCTTGACCAGGGAGCAGATTCGAGCAGCAATCAACAAAGGACACATGGAGGCCACTGGTCGTCCATTCTTTACTGAGGAGGTAAAGTGATGACAATCCACAACAAGAAACACAACACTGCCCCAGCAGATGCTGTGTACATCGGTAGGCCAAGCAAGTGGGGTAACCCGTTTGTCATTGGCAAAGATGGAAACAGAGAGGAAGTAATTGCCAAGTTCGAGGAATGGATTCTCGGACAACCGCAGCTACTTGCTCAATTGAACGAGCTCAAGGGCAAGGATCTCGTCTGCTGGTGTGCTCCAGAAGCATGCCATGGTGATGTACTTGCTCGACTGGCAAACAACAACAAGGAGAACGACATGAAGCCAGATTACTACATTGCGTTTACGGGGCATCGTCCCAATAAGATTGGAGGACACGATGCGACAAATCCGTTGCGTGTTGCTGTAAAGAATGCAATTAAAGAAGCACTTGAGAGGGCAATCGCCAAGTACGGAGAAAGCCATCGCATTGTGGTGATTAGCGGAGGAGCACTGGGAGTTGATCAGGATGCTGCATCCGTCGCTCACAAGCTTGGTCTGCCCTTCATTGTGGCTGTTCCTTGCAAGGATCAGGACAGTAAGTGGCCAGAAAGCTCAAAGAAGAGATACCAGACCATGCTCAAGTATGCACTTGATGTTGTGATGGTTCATGATGGACCATATAACAGTACATGCATGCAAGATCGCAACGAATGGATGGTTGATCATTGCCATGCGCTTGTGGCAGTATGGAACGGTACTGGTGGTGGCACCGCAAATTGCGTTCGCTATGCAAAAAGAGTCGGTAAGCCAATCGTAATGATTGATGTAAATAAACTCAAGGAGGTAAAGTAATGAATAACATTAACGATATGGAAATGAAGCGACAGAAGTTGATACAACTATGTCAAGAGGTCGCAAGTGATATAGTTAAGAAACATGGTTCTCTACGTAATCAATGTGGCTATGGAGCGTCTGAGCTGAGGAAACGGGCAAGGAAATCGGGAATCAAGCTCAAGCTTCAGGGTGGCCTATTCAATTATGGCACTGAGCACAACTGGTGTGTTGACCCAGAAACAAATGAAATATACGACGCAACTGCAGAACAGTTTATTATTGGAATCAACGGCCTGCAGAATGAAGAGACCTCCAAGCGTTACTTGCCATTGAATGATGATGAAATATCTGATTTGCAATCTCTTGCCAGAAGTAAGGGATTTATTTGGAGCTTCAGTGAGGGTGTTTCGCAAATTGTCTTTGGTTATCAAGTAAGTATTGCAAATCAAAGAATAGTTGACAAGTTCCGGTTTTACTATCCAGACTTGACCCATGTTGTTGTTCGCAACACAAAGGATGAAGTACGGAAAGCAAAGAATGGTAACACCTATGCTGTTATCAGAAACAATGTTGTTGAGTTTCATATCGATAAAATGAACGTCAAGAAATGGAAGAACGACTTGAACGTAACAGGTCCTGAAGTGGTGAGTTACATTGTGTTCAAGAATCCGAACAATAGCTATTGGATCAGGGTTGTTGAACAAAGGCTGTTTATTTCCAAGAATGGAAAGACTGGTGTTATAACCAAACTTGGTGAAGAATTGAAGAACATCAAGATCAATAAGAAAGGCGAACTTTACAGGACAATAAAGATCGAAGACGGACGTTTTGTCAATGAGGTGATTGATCAACACTACATTTCGCTAATCAAGAGATTTGAAGAACTTACATCAAATAATAAGGAGGTAAAGTAATGAAAACATGGAAAATTAACAGCTACACCTACTACAGGTGGTGGCTCAAATCGGTAGGGTTTGATTACCTTACTCCAGAACAACAAGATCGTGTTTCACGTATCATGGAAGACGCCAACACTTCAGATGACTGGTATGTTGAAGTTAGCAGAAAAGCGCTATCTCAACGCACATATGAAATTCGGCGCAAGCAAAACACTAAGGGCAGAATTCTTGGACGCAGCGCAGAACAAAAAGTAGTGAATTATCTGCTGTCAAAGGCTTGGGTTATCCAAGCACGCCCATCTCAAGATCTTTATCCGGCCTATGGAACTTCAACCTCTGGTTATGATATTATAGCCACACACGGTGATGTCACTATCAAGATAGAGGTAAAGGGTCTTTCGGAATCTCTACCACTGTGGACACTTGACCAAAAGTGTTACTCGTTTATTATGGATGCAGGTACAGATTACCTAGCTATCGTCAAAGGTGAAGAAATTGCCTTTGTCGCAGTAAAAGACCTGGTATTTGACGAACCTGTGTACGTCCATGATGCCATATGGAATTCAAGAAAGAACTATGAAAGAGATGAGGCGCTGCCGTATCTCTTGGTTATCAACCCAATGTGTCTTAATAAGATTTCAATTAACATCAACTGATATAAGTAAAATATTTTTTTTATGAGTAGAGAAACAATCTCTACTTAGGCCATCTGCCGACCTGGAACAGGCAGAAAGGGGGCCAACACCATGGCCAAAATACCCGTAATCCGGACCATCACCGGTGATGATGGAAACAGCTACGCGCTGAAGTACAGCGAAGAAAGGAAGACATTCTTTGCTGTCGTAAATGGCAGGGATGTCAAGTATCCGAAGGCATCTGATGATGTCTCAACCGAGGATAAGGCCGTGGAATGGATCAAGTCCATGTCAAATCCAATGAAAAACAATCAACCCAAGGAGGTTGTCATGAATAACAACAAGGAGGCAATCGTGCTGAACGAAATGCAGCAGGAGGCGTTTGACCTGATCGTCAACGGTGTGGGCAATGTCCTCTTGACCGGCAATGCGGGGACCGGCAAGTCCTTCGTTATCACCCATGCCATTGAGGCGTTGCAGCAGAAAGGCAAGCGGGTCCAGGTCTGTGCTACGACTGGATTGGCAGCCATGGCAATTGGTGGCAAGACCATGCACAGTGCCTTCAAGATCTTCCCGAAGAATCCGTACAGCTTTGACCGTAAGTGGGATCCGGTGCCAAGGACAATTCAAGGTCTCATCGAATTGACAAAAGACGACCTACCTGTTCATAAAGAGAAGATTGAAAACATGAGCCAGTCGCAACGGGAAGCCGTATTCTTGATCAAGCACCTTGATGTGATCATCATTGACGAGGTGTCGATGATGCACGTACATGACCTGCGTCGACTCGATGCTCAACTGCAGCATGTTCGCAAGAGCAAGGAGCCGTTTGGTGGTATCCGAATGGTGTTTGTTGGTGACTTCTTGCAGCTTGAGCCGGTCCACAACAACAACGCACCGGTAGCCCTGCCCGAAGGCAGGAGTGCGTTTGCATTTGAGTCAGACGTTTCGTGGAAGAACGCTGGAATTCAAACAATTCAATTGACAAAGATCGTTCGTCAACAGGATGTGTACTTTGCCACATTCCTGAATAACGTTCGTTGTGGCATCTGGCAGCCGTGGATGAACCAGGTCATTGAGGAATGCAAGGCCAAGACGGTTCCGGACTTTGGTGTTCCATACTTTTCATCAAAGAACGCAGTGGTCAATGCAATCAACAAGCAAGAGATGGACAAGTTGGATGGCGAACCCTGGATCTATGAAGCCGAAGACAGGAAAGAGCTGTGGGAAAAGGGCAGGCCTACTGGAAAACCCGATCACGAGTTCTGGAACAAGAACTGCTTGGCTCTTCACATGCTCGAGCTGAAAGTCAATGCTCAAGTCATTTGCTTGATCAATGGACCGTCAGGATGGAATCTGAGGCAGGACCAAGACGGTCAGTTCTATGTCCCCGAGGGAGACCCAGATATCAACAAGAAGTTGGTCAACGGTGACGTTGGTATCGTCATTGGATTTGTCAAAGCCAAGGATCCTGCATCCAAGCACAACCGGTTCAGGCCGAACGGATATCCAGTCGTTGAATTCAAGCGAACTGGTCAAATGTGGATCTTTGATACCCATACGTTTAGCCTGGGAGTGCCGAACGAATTCCGCAGGCAGTTCCCGATCAAGCCATGCTGGGCACTGACAATCCACAAAGCACAAGGCATGACCTTGAGCGCTGCTGTTGTGGATCTCGATGATGCATTTGCGGCTGGTCAGGTTTATGTCGCACTGTCACGAGTCCGCACTCTTGACGGCTTGTACATCAAGAGCTTTAATGTTGACAAGATCAAGGCACATGAGAAGTCCCTTGAGTTCTACGGAATCAAGGGCAACTACAAGGGTGATGAACAGCAGGATCCTGGTGAGGGCAACCAGGGTGCCGAGCCAATTCAACCAACCACGCCCAACAATGGAGGTAATGAAATGAAGGTGCCAATGTTCAAGAAAGAGGAGTATGCGTTCTTGTCGAACATGTACCCAGTGATGATTGACGGATACAAGTCCGTTGAATCGTTCTATGTGGCCATGAAGACGAAGGACAAGACCATTCGTGCCCAAATCCGTGAGATGAGCGGAATGGACGCCAAGAAGTTCGGTAAGACGATCGTTCTGCGTGAGGACTGGGATGCAATCCGACTCGATGTCATGCGCTATGCATTGAACATCAAGTTTGCTGCCGGCACTGAACTGGCAAACAAGCTGCTGGCTACTGGATATATTCAATTGGTGGAAACCAACAGTTGGCATGACAACTTCTGGGGTGACTGCTACTGCGACAAGTGCGCCAATATCAAGGGAGAAAACCACCTTGGCAAGATGCTCATGGAAATCAGGGAAAACCTGAGGAAGAATGATGGTGGCGAACCCATCGTGCCCAACAACCCAACTACGCCACAAGGAGGCGAAACAATGAACAACGAAAAAGCTCCAACTGAAGCTCTCGTCAAGTGCGAGAAACTCAGCCCAGAGGCAGTTGCAGAAATCACGCAATTGCTTGAAGAGCGAGTGCTACCGAACCTGGTTGCAGATGTCAGTTCGTATGCAGCTGGCCGCATGCGCATCTGGATGCCGTATGAGGCTCCTCTTGACAGTCCTGCAAATAACAATCGTCCGTTCATGCCAGGTCTGTTGGATGAAGAAGTTTGGAACTGGATCAAGGCAATCTGTCTCAAGCATGGCTTTGTTGCGGCTACCTGCCTCATCTCAAAGGGTGGAGCAATCAATCCGCACAGAGATACGACGTATGCCGAACCATGGGCAATGGGAATCAACCTTGGCAAGTGCAGCTGGTCGATTGGCCGCACGCGTGAGACTGCATCCGACTTTTACACGATGGAATTGACTGGTGGAGAGGTATTCAAGTTCAACTCCAAGCATGTGCACAAAGTCGAAAATGTTTCTCCGGATCGTTGGGCAATCAACATCTGGCGCATCTCAAACGGCCCTGCAGCACAACGTAACAACATTCAGGGCAGACTCGACGCAATGCTCGAGGCCAATCCGAATGTTCGTGCATTCATCGAAGGAAACACACCACAACCAAAGGAGGAAGCAATGAATGAAATTGACAGTTTCTGGACAGAAGAGGTCCCAACCATGACGACGCCAACCATTGAACAGATCAGGGAAGCCGTTGAGCTGGAAAGGGCAGAAGAAGTTAACGTCCTACTGTCAGGAGAGAACATGACCCCGGCTAAGCAGATCTACGCAGAAGGTAAGAACCGTTACATGCGAATCATCACCAACTACAATAATGGCCTGGAGGACTTCGAGATCAAGCCCGATGGCAGCTACTCGTTTGCCTTCCTCGACCACTTCTTTGGTGATGTTGCATACCGCGTGCACGTGATGCCGCTGTTTGTCGGTGGCAAGCCGAATACTGACTTGTTCACGGAAAACGATGTGCCTGACAATGTCGTAATCAGGTGGTCGAATGCCAATAAGCAGTACACCATTAGCATCGCTGACAACATCGGATGGCTTGACAAGCTCAACCAAATTGGCTTGGTCGTTGGCAACAGCAAGAAGATGGCCAAGCGTCTGCAAGAACTGGTCCGTCACACGGCCGCCTACAAGCACTTTGACACTCTCAAGATCGAGGTCATGGATCCTGCCGTTCTGGGAGTTGACGAGAAGTTTGTTGACGGCATCAGTGCCATCAGTCGCAGCTTTGCAATCGACCTCTACATCAACAACAAGAATGCCAGTGATGCGTTCGTTGAAGAGAAGATCAAGGCGATTGAGAATGGTCGGATCACTGTTGTCAACCTCAGGGTGCTCACTCCCAATGGCTTGATCAAGGGCAATGCGATCATCGTGCCGGACAAGATGATGAATGGATACGACATCAGGACGTTTACGCCCAATGTCAAGGCCGAGTTGTCGACGAATGGTTGGTATTGGGCAACGATTGAGCCGCAGTTCAGTCGTTCACCGCTCAAGACCGATGACCTGACCATGGCTATCTACCATGGCGTCAAGGGCATTGTCGATCCTCAGCTGCTGATTGACACGCTCAAGGTTGTGGTTCCTGATCAAACGGACAAGACGATCAATGGTGATCCGAATGATTGGATCAGGCAAGTTCGTCAGTATGCACAATTGGACAAGGACGATCTCAATGCAGAATCGTTTACCCTGATCAAGACAGTTGACAAGCTTGCAGACAGGCTTGAGGAAATCGGTTTGACGATTGAGTCCAGCCAACTCCTCATGTACCTGAAGGCATTGAACTTCGGTCAAATGTACGGAATCGTTGACAAGATGGCACAGTTTGTCGAGAAGGGAGAAGCCTTCCTGCAGGACAATGGCACCTGGATGCCTGTTCCATACGCGTTCCGTGCACACATCATGACCCGAGAGGCCCTGGAGATCTTTGGCTTCAAGTTCAAGAACAAGGTCTACGAGGGCTTTTACCATGAAGAAAGCCACTGCTTTGTGGTTCCTGGCGAGTTCTTCGTTGCCAACTACAATAACCACGGCGGCCCTGACCTTGACGACACCATCAACGTCATGATCCGTCAGTTCGTCACCAACGATGGTGCCAACTCCCTGTGTGCATTCCTGCTCAGGAATCCCAACGACTTCGCCGAGTGGAGTGAGATCCCAGTTTCACCCAAGCAACTCGAATACTGCTACCATAAGATCGGTGACATTCCGACTGTTAGCTGGGAGGATCTCAATGCACGCGTGCCTAAGTTGACCGATCTGTTGGCCAACAACGAGATCACGTATCAGTACCCGGTATTGCCTGGTGCTAGCAATCTCGTGCTCAACACCATCTACGACATTAGTGATGAGAAGCGCAATCGTCAGTCCTCACTCATGATGCCTGGTGGTACTGGTGCTACGGTCCTGCCCAAGATCATCTATTATGCCATCATTGGCAAGTTCATTCCAGAACAGCTGATCTCCAACGAGCAGTTGATTGACGCTGTACAGCAGGGTATTGCGACGGTCGACGACATTGAACTCATCAAGGCGGCATCTGAGGAGATCTATGCTAACGTCAAGTTGGCGCTGACTCGCAACGAGTGTGCCCTAATCGATTCGTACTGGGCTGAGACCCGGATTACCTATCCTGTCAACAAGGAACACAAGTTCTGGAGCAGCCGTCACAGCTACGTACTCGATCGCAAAGACTCGATGTTCATCCAGCTGTTCAACGAGCGTGAAAAGATTGTCAGGAGTTCATTCGCCGAACTCAACGAATGGGCCAACAATCCGCATGCTCCATCCAAGTTGATGAACATGGTTGATCCGGACTACAGCAAGGCAGCTATCGAATTCAACAAGATCATGGAGCTCTACTACACAGTTACCGAAAAGGAAACTGGTGGTAAGGTCAAGAACTGGGCTGGTGAATTCGTCAAGATCCTCGAGAACTCTGACCGCACCAAGGGTGAGGAGTACACTGACCATAAGATCCTGCGTCTGTGGCGCCATGCCTTTGAGATGAAGCGTGTCAAGCCGAAGGCCAACTGGGACAAGTGGATCTTTGTCGTGGATACCACTCTCGACAAGCTGCCAATTGACTGGCTCATCCGTGCATACAAGAGGTTGGGATGATGAATATAATATTTAACCAACTTCTAAACGAACGCCTGTGGGTCGGGTCGTCTCGTGTTCCAAGGGCTTTGGGTGCTTCTAAACGGTGCGTTCAAAGTAAACTTGGAAAAGAAGGGTCGTCCGACCTACTCACAACCACAAGGGGGTTCCCGTGAGCACCAACCCATCCATCCAGCACGCTGAGTCGTTGCTGTCGCAGGCGGAAGTCAAGCGTCAGGCTGCTTTGTCAGTCGTGGAGCGTCTTGATGAAGTCTTCGCGGCGGCAGACCGTCGGCGTGCTGACCTGTTTGCCATCGCTGGCGACGCGTTCATCGGGCGCGACGGCCTCAGCGACTGAGCAAACCACCCGCGGGGAGTTCACCGTCCCCCATATTACAGGCGACTTCAAGTGCGCCAACGGTCAGATTTCCAGTCTTGATTGGCTGGGAAAAGAAGGGTTCGGCAATCCCGCCGTTCCCTAACTACTACCTTACCTAAGGGGGTATTGGTATGAGCGAAACGCTCAACACGGGCAGCACCACGGCCCGCAAACTCGTGGTGGCTGGGGTGAACAACCCTGGGCCCAAGGCTACGGCCGTCAACTTCCTCAAGGACGCCAATGGTGTCCGCGAGTGGGCTTGGCTGCCCAACGCCATCGCGTCTCAGGTTCGCAAGGGAACGGTCGTCATCGCTGGCGCCATTTCCGAGTCGTCCAAGGTTGAGACGACTTACACCGACCAGAAGACTGGCGTCGTGGTTGCCCTCAAGGTGCCCAAGCGTCAGTTGTTCCTTGGTGGTGCGATTGTCGTTGACGCCCCTGAGTCCAACCCGCTTCCCGCCGCTGACTACACCGTCACCGACGAAGCCAAGGTCTACGCCGCACGGGTGGACGCAAAGCAGGTCGCTTCGGCGGCAACCTCAGACGCTTCGGGGGATGAAGCGTTCTGAGTCGGTTCGTCCGATTCTCTTCGGCGAGTTCCGTCCGTTCCTTCGGGGACGGGCGGACTCGTCGGTTTCCCCCTTTTTTCGTGCCACGCTCACCCCCCCTGGGGGGTTCGCGTGTCACCCCGCCCAGTTCGCGGTTGGTTGGCCCCCCTCGCGGGGCTTCCCCCCCAAAATCGTAGAAGTAAAATTGCAATCTAAGTTACGGTTGACTCAAAAAAGAAGGGTCGTTCAGATTTGGGAGATTGATGTCCCATGGATTCATCAATGGTGTAATTGCAGCATCAGAAAGCTCTTGCTGACATACCAAGTAGACAAAGTGCAGTAGTATGTCAAAAGATTTTTATTAGATGTACATCCCCGTACAACCAAAATCACATAGCGGGGGTGGACCGTTGGGTGGCGACCCAATCGATAGACGGAGAATGGTTGATTGTCCGTGATTATTGCGTACGCGGTAATCAAAACTTATTGTGAACTGGGCTGGCCCGTCCCAAAGGATGTCGGAGTGTGTTGTGGTCGCGCAACGCAATGCACAGGGCCCACTTTTCAAAGAACAACTACAACAAGGGGTAATCATGAAACTATTACTGTGGAATCTCTACCGGTTCTTCGGTCGCCTTTCTGAGAAGTCTGGCGATTGGGCAATGGATATGATTCATGTGCTCGACAGGCTTGACCCGCATTATGCTGGGCGCAAGTGGGCCAAGCAGTGGCAATCCGAGCGCGAAGTCAGCAACGGTTGCGGAGACCCGTGGTAGTTCTTGGGGGTGAGTGTGTTGCGGGATGTGCGCATGCTCACCCCATGCAATCTTTTTTTATTGTTAGAACATATCAAATCACAGGCTGAGAAAAGAAGGGGTGACAACCACAATGAAGAAGCCAGTAAACAGGTGGAATGACGCAGATCGTCGTTCGTTTCAGGACGGACAGCGCCTTCGTGCTCAAACCATTCCGAACAAGAAACTCGCACTGAACAAGAGTGCGTGCCGTAGGTTCAAACACAGCAAAGGGGACAACGAATGACCGTCAATCAAACGCCGTTACAGATGATCAATAGCGTCATCGATAACATCGGTAGCATCCTGAAGAATCAGAAGGAAATCAACAACGCCCAAAGCGAGATGAATTCCATCATCTATGAGCAACTCAACGATTTGAAGTTCCGTGTGGAGATTCTCGAAGAAGATCTCAACGAGCGTCTTCGTCAGGAAACCGTCCGTCACGAAAAAATCGAGCGTGACAAATGCGTCTCCCGCACAATCAAGAAAGATCAGGTATGACAATGTTGTACGCAGTAGGTTTGTTCTTTGCCTTTTGGCTGGGGACACTAGTGGGTTCTCTGATCACCGCAAGGCTGGTCAAGAACTCTTTTGCGAATAGAACAAAACTTCCTTCTAAACCACAGGTCAAAGAGAACATGTTTCCCTATGACTGGGAGATGGATGAGAAGTTCCTGACAATAATCGACAACTACAAAAGGGGTAAGTAATGTCATCGTGGAAGTTAACAAAAGCAGTAATGGGTGCTCAACTCATCTGGATGCTCATCGCGTTTTCGGTGATGTTCATCGTTGGTTTGTTTGTGACCAAGGACAAGGTTCCAAGCAGGAAGATGACCAAGGATGGTTTTTACACACCTGAAATGCAATCGGTGTACGATCACTATGTGAACAAGGAGATGAAATATGGCAAGTCCTGAGAACACCAAGTGGTGGAAGGAATCCGAACGCTTGAAGGAAAAGAACAAGCGTCGTTCTGCCCGCCGCAAAGCAAATCCGGGTTTCCGTAATCCCAAAGCCAAAAAGAAAGAGAGTGAATAATGTATATCATTTACGAGAACAAGAATGACTCAGAAACGCTCAGCGTCTACGGGTTCATGGTGTATCGCAAAGACGGAAAGTCAATGCCCAAGGGTATGATCACTTCGTTCAATGCGTACTGGTACAAGGCCAATGTGGATTTTGAATCAAGGACTCAGATTGAGTTCGCGGTTCAGTCTCCGACTGGTGATTCGTCCGATCACTTCAACTACACGATGCCGTGTGTTGATTTTCATCAGGCCAAGGAAATCGTTGATACATACCGCAATGGTGTGGAAGAGATGGTTGGAGTGTTCAAGTATCAGGAGATGTACTCATGAAAAAGAAGATCACTCTCAGCGTTTTACTGACCACAGTGACATTTGTAATAGCAGGACTTCTCTGTAGAAAGGCACGCTGATGATGTCCTTCCTACTGGGTTTCGTCACTTGCTACTCAGTCGTCATCACATTCGCACTGCGTCACGAAATCCGAAAACAATCCGGATTCGTTCCACAAAGGCAATGGTGGAATCGCTGAAACCGAACAGGCACTGTCATCCCCCGAGTCCATACCCGAAACCTTTATGGTTTACTCAAAAAAGAAGGGACAGGGGGTGACAAGTGCTTAATTGGTTTTTCGATATTATAGAAGCAATTCTGTCTATATTATTCCCAAGCGACGATTATGTAGAATGAATCACCTTTTACACCTATAACACAAAAATGTAATAAAGAAAAAACACCAAAACACAACAAGGAGAAACAAACAATGGCTATCATGGACAAAGCAGTTCGCGGTCTGGGCAAGATCACGGGCACTACCATCAAAGTCGTCAAGGATGCCCCGAAAAAGACGGTAGAAAAGAGCAAGTCTCTCAAGGACTCGTTCGTCGAAGGTCTCAACGCGGACAAGCCCAAGGACACGCCGAATGTTCCAGAGATCTAAATCTCTGGTTCATCCAAAACATCGGACCATCGTCCACAATCACATATAATCACAATTACACAAACAAAGGAAACATTTACACATGGCAACAACCATCAGCACCATCAGCAAGTTCAACCTCGATGAACATCTCTTCGAGCAGATTGCGGATAACATCGATATCCTGCAGTCCACGGCTCGTACACAGATGCTCAACAGAGACAAGAAGGTCAACTTCAAGGGCTCAGTCAACGGCGTGGAGATTCCCGCCTCGGTGACGCTCAAGGAAGCAGCCCTCTCGCGCATTTCGGTACTTCGCCAGAAGTCGCCGTACACGGGCAAGGAATACTTCCTCGTGACGGGCGTCATGAACCCAGTCAAACTGGACTTGAGCCTCACCCTTGACGGACAAGAACTGTCCATCGTGGACTTCCTCTACAAGTTGGTCACCGAAGGTGGCAAAACCGTAGACCGCGACAAGTTTGAGATGCAGCATTTGTCCGGCCTTGGACTGAACTTCAACAACGGAATGCCGCTCTTCTTCCACCAGTTCGGTGCGAACGAAGAAGGCTTCAAACACGCAATCAACGCCTTCAAGTCTGCGGGCGCAGTCGATGTCACGGGTCGCATTGAAAACCCGGGCCGCATCGTTGCCGCCTACCAGCACAAGACAGGCGTACCTGTGACCGCGTTTGAACTGGGCACCACTGACCGTAGCAAATCCCGTACGAATCAGGGCTTCCAGAACCTCGTTGACGCAGCGTTCGACACCTACCAGCGTGTCACTGCCCTTCGCCTACAAGCAAACCTCATCGAAACAAAGATGAGCGAACTGCCGCAGGCAAAGATCAAAGACGCCCAAGAAAAGAAGGACAAACTGATGCAACTCTCGCGTCAATGGGTGTCCAACTGGGCAGGTAGCCAGCAACGCATCACGGTCACGCCGTCAGGTGCCAAAGAAAAGCAGGACATCTACGATCCAGTGAACGCCCCTTGCGGTCGCTTCACCATGGTCGTCAACGGAAACGATGTCGCCTGTGACCTCTGGAGCAATTCGGCGCAAGCCAACAACGCTTCGGCACCAACAACCGAACCAGTCAGCACGGAAGACCCGTTCTGACCACATAGTGTGCCCCCCCTTGGGATTTCCCTTGGGGGGCGCACACGCCCAATAAAACTATTTTTTTAGTTCGTACAAAAAAGACAACCGTCCCAACATACTGTAGTATTCTACCATGTAGGATACACAGTACATTGAACTTTTTATAATTAGAGCGGCAACCGCCGAACTTTTATCGTTCGGTCGGGAGCCGCGAAATATTTTCCGCAGTGAGGTTGTTTTTGATGCAAAGATCCGATATCTTATATGCGTCAGATTATCAAGCACACGAAGGAGAAATACGAGCAATGCCTCGCCAACATCAATCTTCCAGAATGAAGAAGGTTCTAGCCGAACTGAACCGGTTAGGCTTCGAAGTCATACGCAAACCATCAGGGTCTTTTAAAATAGTTCCCCCTTCAACTATCAAAGGACCGGTTTACCTAACGCATGGAACTGAGTCAGCATTGCATCCCATGCGAAGAGACTTCAAGCGATTGTATAACGTGGAACTCCCCGTGTGAATCTGATGAGTGGAGAGTGAATTTCGTGGTTGGGTTCACTCCCACTCTCTTGTCATTTGCGCACGATACAACACACTTTAATTTTAAAGTAGATCCGAAATCGCCGCAAACCACAATCACGCTCACACAAAATAAACCACCCATTATAGAGACCCACACACAACAAAGCACAGTATACAAATATTATATTCAACGTTTAATTAAGTCCAATTAAAGAAAATTGTTAACCAACCACACTTTAACACCCTTTTTCAAGGGGGGACCCAGATGAAACATATATAACTCCGTATACTGTTCCCCACTTTGTTCCACAATCCCCCACAGCATGATACTGGATATATCATGACTAGCCACGCTCAGAGTTAGTCTAGGTGCAGGCTGTGTTGGTTATCCCCCCCCTCTCTCTCTTATCCTATCAATTATACTCATCGCTATATATCAACTACACACCCATATTCTTTAAGGAGACATTGTAATGTCCTCTCTATCACCCTTTACCAAACTATTTGCGGCGGCCTTGGGCATCCTACTGATCCTAAAAGCCCTACAACTGTTCTAAACGCCAAACAAAAAAAAATTATTGGCGGCGATTTCATCGAGAATAATAAAAGAAATAGTATCTACAAAATTCAAGACCTTCGGGTCTGTTACTCGAAATGATGACGCTACTAAACTAACTTCCCTCCTTTCAAAGGTTTCGTACGTCCTTCAGGCGCCCAGGAAACGTCTGTCATTTTGAGTATCGAGAATGTTAGCAGTATGACGTTTGTCCCCCCTTGGATTCTACTGCTAGCATTCTCCCAATTTTTTCAAAAGGCAACAGAAAGTGAGCAACAATGAAATTAACTCAAACACAAACTAGCGAAATTCTGAAAGTTCATAACTCCTTATGGAACGCAGTGTATGATCGTGATTCTACGCTGCACACGCTTGATTATAAAGGCGATGAATACACCATAAATATTGCACGACATAAAGGCTACGCCACAGTAATGCTACCCAATTCTAAAGGTACAAAGTTCATGTGGATTACACAGAATTTAAACAAATCCACTTACGGAACTTTATCCATAAACAAATCACGTGAACAAAACGAAGATCGTCGCATCACCTGGATTGTTGACACGCGCAACGGCAGCTTCAACTACCGATGCAACATCACCACCAATGCCATCGACGGTGAAATGGATTATGGTAAGATCGAAATCTATGATGACTTGGGAAAAGAAGTCATCTGGTCTACCAATAAATCATTCGTCACCAGAGAGGCAGAATTTTAAAATGTCATTTAATCAGCAGGTTGCTCACGAAATTGATCTTGTCGTATTAAAGCTCGAAGCAGATCTATATAAAGCATTGAATGATTACCGCGAAGTGTTTGACCAGTTCGTCGAACGATACCCATACGTCGACATAACAGCGTCCAACACATCAACAGTACAATCATACTACAGTGGTTTAAAGTCAATATCCGAAGGTATGGATCTATTACTTCGCGCTTATGAAGAGCTTTGTGCTCTCAAAAAAGTAGCTGTCTAAATCAAAAATTTGTAAACCCTGTCATTTTATATAGGTTTCATTTAATTTATACTATATAATATATATGATTTGTAATCATAGTTCCTGAAAAACTTAAGATATTTCCAAAAATATCTGTTTTTCATGCTAAGATTATACATCTTTATATAAGTGAAGTATGAAAAAAATAAACCAAACAAACCTCATTTAGGAGGACTAAAATGCCAAGAGGTAAATCAAATGCAATTGAGCAGCTTATTAACGGAAAATACGCAGGAACATCTGAAGTCACAGTTAAGCAACTTGCGGAAGAAGTTGGATGCACTGTTCAAAACGTTTATATCTACATTAGAAAGAATCCTTCAAGATTCTCTCAAGTACGTAGAGGCGTATATAAGATTAGTTCAGCTGTTTCTTCAGCTTCTGTCGCCAACCCCGGCAGCAGCACTGTAAACGCCTAATCTGCAGTACACCTGTATAAAAGTTGTTTCGATAATCATTTAGGGTTACTATTTATATAACCTTGGATTGTTATTGAAGATTTGGTTGTCGTGCATCCTAACATTGGGTGCACGGCAACCAACACAATATGACCAATACTTTGATATGCTGTAATATGATAATAAATGTAATGCCCGAATCATCGGGCAGAAAATAGAATCAATGAAATACGAAGATACTGCTTAGTATCTAGGAAGTCGGAGATGGCTATAACTGCCAGCGAAAAAGGGCATTCGTAAGCACTTTTCAATCTTCGGTTTCTCATTAGCGTTATACTAATGTCAAGATCAATATCTGGCTTGACAAACTAGACGAAAGTGAGCAACCCCAATGCACACGATTAAAAAACTATTCATCAATACTTTAATTATATACACTGCGCTTTGGTTCTGTTTTGTGTATATTGAAAAAGTCGACGCGACTGTACAAACCTCTACTACGGTTACTACGGTTGTTTCACAACGACTAATTTCTTCCCAGTATGATTCAGACGTATACAAAGTTAAAAATGTCCGATTACCTTCTTCTTTTAAGCCAGTTGTTTACAAGCATGGTGACGTGTCCTGGCTGCCTACTATGGCAGCTGATGCAGGATGGCCAAAAAAGACATGGAATACGCTTGCCAAGATCATTCTGCGTGAATCCGGCGGTTGTCCCAACCGACGCGGTGGAGACGCCGTTGATAAACACTGTAATATAACTCATGTGACAGAATGGAATCATCGTTCTGACACTGGTTTGTTACAAATCAACGGAGTCAACTACGATCTTTCACGCAACAAATGGGCTGCTATCTGCACTCAAATGAACATATGCACACAAGAACCTTTACTTGACCCTCTCACCAATCTGAAGGCTGGATACCTGTTATACCAGATCTCTGGTTGGGGACCCTGGGACCCTTGTACATGGGGCCCAAAACAATCTAAAAGATGTGAGTCCAGTAAAGAGTTCTTTAAAGATTAATTTTAATATATATTATTACCTTATAGTTGATACCAAAGAACAGGAATATCATTCCTAACAACATCATAAGAATGACGAGGTAATAATATGGCTAATCAATTGAGTGACGAAACCAGAGTGGAATTATCTCCACGCAAGTTTGCACTTCACCAAGAGACCAAAGTGGTCACCTTCATCAACGGTGAACCACCTTCCGTCACTGGAAAAGGTCGTCGTGCAAACCCAGTGATCATAGAGATATATTCCTCTATTTTGACCAACCGTGGTCAATGGGCGCACGTCAACATTCCCATCACCAGCAAGAAGCAAAAAGAAAGCATTGTCATGTCGCTTTACCAGCGCGCGAAGAAAGACAATCTTTCCCTTAGCACTCGGTCGTTGTTCAACGATCGCACTAGGCTATTTGACCTCTGGGTCATGGTGAGTTGATTCTTCAGTTAGGTGTCCTTGGGCGTCAAGACTGTCAAGTTTCAACGCTCAAGGGCACCCTGATAATCAAACTTTTTTGGTTCATTCAAAAAAGAAGGGAAGAGACTATGTGCTTTTTTTGTTCATTCAAAAATAAACCTAAAGGAGTTTTTACTAGTGAAAGTTCATCCGTTCAAACAAATATCTCAAGGCCAAAAAACAATGCATTGCACAGCGTGTGGAAAAGAAACACAAGTTGAATCTTGCGGTAATGGACCAGACGATGGGCTGCATTTAGTTGGATTCGCCGGTTACTACGGCGGGTTTACAGATCGCAACTTTGAATTCTTTGCTGAAACTCCTTCCATTGAAGAAGTTGTTCATGCTTATGAAAACGCTTGGTTTTGCCATGACTGTTGTGTAAAACTTTTTGAAGTTTTTCCACATTTGGCCAGGGCAATCGGGATCAGGGGAAAGTATTCCCATGAGTCCCGACATCATCCATGCATTGGTGAAACTCCGTGTTGTAGATATGCTTGGAAAGTTGTTCAAGATCCTCACTGCCCTGGTGAATCTGTCGATCTTTACTCATATTATAACAAAGAGACTAAAAGTCTTGAGTGGAGACCTTTGGAGCCATTTTGATAGTTCGTACAAAATATACAAAAAGAACTATTTCAAAGGGAGAAATTAGCCAATGTTGACAATGGTAATTTTGCTTTCCATAGCATCCTCGGTTTTGGAGCTTATGATCGCCTCACAAATTCCTTTGTGGCGGCAGTGGAGCTACAAGAGCAAATTGTTTAACTTGGTCAACTCAATGTTCCTTTCATATGTCATTGGCATAGCATTCGGCGCTGCCGGTCTTATTGCCATGACTGCTGGTTTTGTATCAACATTTATGACCATTCCTGGTTATGCATTCTTGCACTGGAATTACGATACACCAAAAGCACACGCTTCTGGTGGTAATCGTTATAATCATATGAAGAAAGAAGCAAAACCAAAGTATGAAAGAGCCAAGGAACTTGGTGGAGACCTTGTAAAAACAGGTTGGTTCGTTGGTCGCACGATCACCGCACCAATTTGGATCTCACGAAAGATATACCGTAAGATAAAGAAATGAATCATTAATCCGGGCGCTACCCGCGACTTGTATCATGCAGTGCAATAATAATAATTATCAACTACCTAACAATTAAAGGATAAATTATGACAAACGAAGAATTTGATTTTGACGACAACAACCAAGACAGAGGATTCGCGTTTCCTTTGTGGCATCGAATGGCAAAAGACGTTCGTTCAATGCGTGTCGATTTCGATCGCAACTCGGTTCGGGAACTGGTTTCGACCTACTACCGAATCCAGGACGATCGCATCGCACTAGCTGCCCAAGCACGCGAACTCGAGTCTGTAGGCTCTCCCCACGAGCTGGTCAAATACCTCTCTGACCAACTCGGTTACATGGAAGCCTCACTCAAGTCACCACTAAAGACATTTGCCGAATCCTACCAGGTAGGCAATTGGGCTTTGTCTCAGTATGGAATAGGTCCGGTAATCACCGCAGGACTGATTTCCCACATCGACATCGAGAAAGCTCCCACGGCTGGTTCTGTGTGGCGCTACGCTGGACTTGACCCCACTGCCAAATGGGAAAAAGGCCAGAAGCGACCGTGGAATGCCGAACTCAAGGTGCTTTCTTGGAAGATTGGCCAAAGCTTCATGAAGTTCTCTGGCCGTGACCAGTGCTTCTATGGTAAGCTTTACAAGCAGGACAAAGCTCGTCGTGTGGAGATGAATGAATCTGGTGCGTTTGCAGAACGCGCCAAAGTCATTCTCGATTCAAAGAATTGGCGTGCAAACAAGTCAAGCGACACGCTTCGTTCAGGCAAGCTTCCTGCTGCCCAGATCGATGCACAAGCACGACGATTTGCCGTCAAGATCTTCTTGTCGCATTTCCATGCTGTGTGGTTTGAGACTCACTATGGTAAGCCGGCCCCCACGCCGTACACCATTGCCCACATGGACCACGTCCATATGATCGAGATCCCGAACTACATACCCCTTCCCAAGGTTTAGCGCAGAGTGGCTCCTGCGTTAAAGTAATAACAAAATCCACAAACAATAAGGAGAATACATCATGTATACCCTTGCGCTTGCAATGTTCATTGGGTTCGTCGCTGCTCAGGTGACAAACTTCGTCGTTGACAATCTGCCTGCCGTGGGCCGTGTCCCGGTTCTCGGCAAGGGAGACAATCTGTTCATTGCCCTCACCGTCCTGACCGTATGGTTGACCGACACCTCAGTGCTCGGTACCTACGGTATTGGTAACGGTGAACAATGGGTTGATGTCGTCGGCAGTGGTCTAGCCATCGTTGGTCTCACCAACGTGCTAAACTCTGTCGCCGGTTACATCGACCGCAAGTAGTCTCATACCAGGGGTGCGTCTGGTTTAACAACGCACACTCATAATTGTAATAAAAAAAAATTTTAGAAAGGTGTCAGATTATGCCACGCATTGACCATCCGTCTTACGGTAACCATATTAAACAAGATCTCGTTCCCTGTTTAATATGTGATAAAGCCGTAGTTTATTACGCCAAAACAACACAAACTTTGGCAGCAGCTTCTTATTTATCCATTAGATCTACATATCCGTCCAACTTTGATGGCAACATATATAATGCCATCATATGTGATGATTGTTTGGATAAATCAATACAAAGAAACAAAGTATTAATTAATTTATAAACGAATGAATCAGCGGTTTCGATTTGTATCATGCAATGTGAATGAATCGTAAGGACGAATTTGTAACACCGACTGTAAATGAATCAGGGATTTGAATTTGTGACATTGCGAATGAATGAATCATTGCAGCGAATTTGTATCAATGTTGTTGAATGAATCAGGGTTTGGGATTTGTAACAAGTGAGCTGAATGAATCATTGAGACATGATTTGTAACATCGATGTAGAATGAATCAACCCAAATTATTTGTGACATGATAAGCGAATGAATCAAACCCGTTGATTTGTAACACTTCGGCAAAATGAATCATGATGAGCAATTTGTAACATTGCCGAAAAATGAATCATTGATGTTGATTTTCAAAAGAAAGTAGTAATATGTTATGACTAATGAATCTATAACTTACGCTGTTCACTCTCTTACTCGTTCCATCGATGCCCATGTTTATACATCTAACCATGATGATGGTTCAATTAAAACCTTAGCTGTTGTTATTTTGCCTAAGCCAAGTGTTGATTGTACAGTATCGGCTTATTCTATTCAACAAATAACAAAAGATATTTTAAACAACAATAATGTAGATAAGGTTTTAATTCATGACAACGACATCACGTTTACGTTGCGTAATGATGTCGAAAACATACAAATAGATTATGATTCCATATTGGATCCTCGAAGCATTTCAATGCAAAATAATATTTCTCTTAGAAAGATTACCGCTACCCTAATAGCTATTGACGCTCAACAAAAAGGTCAACACGTTGCCGGCAAATATGCTTATGCTGCAAAGGCTTTAGGAATCCCTTCTGAGGCTCCCAATATTGTTCAAAGGCAAATTGCTCATGTAAAAAAGCTTATTTGCAATCCTGATACACGAATGTTTGTTGTATCATTAGCCCCAAGTTATATCAATATTTATCAGATGGTAATTAATATTTTAAGACTAGATTTTAATAATATTAATAGTGAATCACCCCCGCCGATTTGTAACACTAGCAGCGAATGAATCAATGACTAAGATTTGTAACACGTGTTGGAAATGAATCAAAAGACAGAATTTGTAACGTTTGATGGGAATGAATCATTCCACTGGATTTGTAACATGATTCGAGAATGAATCAAGAAAGTGTATTTGTAACACGGTTCAGGAATGAATCAAGGAGATTAATTTATAACATGTTGCGTGAATGAATCATATCTCGGGATTTTTAACATGCATAAGGAATGAATCATCATTTGGAATTAGTATCATGTCTGAGGAATGAATCACAAACATTTAATGGTAACATGTAAACCTGAATGAATCACCGGTCTTGATTTGTAACAAACTGTGCGAGTGAATCACCGAACCAAACTTGTAACACGAGGTATAAATGAATCAGAGGTTGCAATTTGTGACATTGGACTTGAATGAATCAGTTGGTGTAACTTGTAACATTAGGCTGGAATGAATCAGAGAAATTGATTTGTAACATGTTCGGGTAATGAATCAACATGAAGGACATTGTAACATGCCTTTTGAATGAATCGCAAACATTTATTAGTAACATGTATGGCGAATGAATCAAAATCCACGATTTGTAACAGCTCAAGTGAATGAATCATTCCGCGGGATTCGTAACATTATATTGGAATGAATCAACACCCTTAATTTGTATCACGTACGAAGAATGAATCATCAGGATGAATTCGTAGCAAACCACCTGAATGAATCACACATCGAAATATGTATCATTAGGTAGGAATGAATCACGAAAACGGATTTGTAACAAACTAGTTGAATGAATCACAAGATGTGAATTTGTAACATTGACTTAGAATGAATCAACTTGCATGATTAGTAACGTACCCCTGGAATGAATCGCGGACCTCTATTTGTAGCAATACAGCTGAATGAATCAGTGCACGTGATTAGTAACAATATGGACTAATGAATCAGGGTTGCAGATTTGTAACAAAAGCTCGGAATGAATCACTTGGTCTTATTTGTAACAGCCCACGTGAATGAATCAAAAAATGCGAATTTGTAACATCGACGGTAAATGAATCATATTCGATGATTTGTAACAGAGACCCCGAATGAATCACTGAGGGCGGATTTGTATCATGTACTGTGAATGAATCACACGACCTGATTTGTAACATGTTTCGAGAATGAATCACGGGGATTAATTTGTAACATGTTGAGAGAATGAATCAAGGTTTTAGATTTGTAACATTCGGACTGAATGAATCAAAGTTACGGATTTGTAACAATTTCCAAGAAGGAGACAAAATGCCATCCATTGAACAACCCCTACAATACCGATATATAGAAATAGCGTATACCCTTATCAACAATATGGTGAATACCGCATTTACTGCTAGTCGGTATGCCCTTCAACCACCTGAACCCACAAAAGATTATCTTGATCGCCTGAATTTGACCACCGGTATCATACAGCAACGCTATGTTGAAGCACTTGCCAAGTCCCTTGAGCTTATGATGACTTCGCCTGAGAACCCTCAGGCCCGAACTGATTTCGAATCAGATCATGGCGTGCAAGTAAACTACGATCAAAACGATCCGTACGAATCCGCATTGGACGTGTTTGATAGCACCCTGCTGCAGATAAACCACGATCTTGCCGATCCTGCTTATAATCTTGATATCGAAGAAATCAAAAAACAATTTCAAAATGAATCATGACTCCTGATTGTAACAAGGCAAGAAAATGAATCATTGAACTAGATCTGTAACACTTTGCATGAATGAATCACTGACAACGATTTTTAACATGATGCACGAATGAATCACCTGGTCGGATTTGTAACAGCTCAAATGAATGAATCAAGGAACTTAAACTTTGTAACAAGTGACGCAAATGAATCACCTGAACGGATTTGTAACACCTCGAATGAATGAATTATATGGGTTTATTTGTAACACGATCGTCGAATGAATCAGGCGCTATGATTTGTAACAATTTCCAAGAATGAATCATATAATTTTAAATGTATCTACAAAAAACAACACCTATTAAAGTTTATCTTTTCATGCTACATGCAGAAAAGAAGGGAAATTTTACTATGCAAAGGAGCAATTAAATGGCATTTGAAACTTACAAACCGAACGTTCGTTTGAAGGCAATGGCAAACGGTCCACTGCGTTCTAACAACGATTACCAGTTCGGTTTCTATGACATCGGTGTGCTGCGGCACGCTTTGGAGCACTCTGGTTCCCCAGAGTACCGTGTCTCAGCACTACCCATTCCAACCAACGAATTCGATCTTTCCGATCTTGAAAAGATCATCAAACACCCCAGTATCCAATACGCAATCGTAGACAAGAACAAGGTTGTTTGCACAATCCTAAAAGGGCGTCCAGGTTGGATGAGCGTTCTCAACGATATGGGATTCAAAGTCAAGGGCGGCGGCAAAACTGCAAAACGGATGAAATCCTTTCACCGCGCAAGTCTCGTCAACGCGCACTTTGACCATCTCAACATTCGTTGGGTAGAATCACTTGACTTCAGCCGTTATGCATTCAAGGCTGAAGAAGGCTGGTCTGATTGGCTGACTGATCCCGCAACGCTTGCCCGTCTCTTGGACGGCGGCTTTGTCGTATCCAGTCGCCTCATCCAAAAGGCCGTCAAGAATCTACCAGTCTATGAACCGGGCAATACGCTTGACACCAACGAGTATTATTACGACCCCACCGTTCGTAAACAGTTGACACACTTCTTGCTCAAGTCCAAGGTTTTCAACGCTCGCATCTTTACTTCTGAAGGTATCATCAAGGGCAACATGTTTGTCCGCGACGATATGCCAGAAGGAATAGATGTGATCACATCACGAGAAAACCTCAAGAAAGAAGTGACCTACGACAAGGGTTACCGTCTATTGGCCGAGCCCCAAGGCCCCAAGAGTCGCGTAATCACCGACGATCAAACCGTGATCAATCTTCCGAAACTGTTCCGTAAAAGCGACATGGAAATGTGGCTCAAGGAAGAGTACGACAAGATGTTCGATAAGGCCATTCAAGGCCATCTGATTACGGACTGGAAGTCGGTGTTTATGCGTAATTTCTCACGCGAGAACCAAGACATTGAAGATGTGGAAGCGCAATCCCGCATCAGCTATGTCGGTTACCGCTGGGTAAGCATGGGCTTGTCCATCACCAACTCTCCCTGGCTCTTTGAGACGCTTGCAATCTCGCACGCCAAGCCTCTGCAAAAGCGTATTCCAATACCGTGTTCTGTTTACGAACAGGTTATTCCAGAATCGCTTGCGCGTATGGCTGGCTATGATCGCATAGTCGAAGAAGGCACAATCGTGCGAATCAACGAAATAGGCGTCCATGTCGTAAACGACTTTGATTGGCTCGAAATGTACGAGTCTCATGGCGGTCACGACGAAGACGACTTCTTCAAGTTGTTCTATCGCACGCTTGAAGGCGGTCCGATGGACGGCAAAAAGGTCGTCATTGTTGCTCGTTCTCCGAACGGTTTCGGTGAATATTCGATCTTCAAGTATGTTGAAGGAGAATGGTTTCCCACTTGGAAGAAAGCCAGCGCTCCTGACGAGGAATTCTCGTTTCCCGCAGTCAACGGTCGCAATTGGCCCCAACGCCTGTCCGTAGCCATTCGCAATGGCAAGGTCAGTTACGAGGGGCTGCCTGGATCAAAGCGCAAAGACGATACTCATCCGACAACCGAACAGTATTCTGTAGAAGACGTAATGCACGACGTTCAAATCGCCATGAAAGGCGGCAATGTCGGTCGTTACGTCAACGCATCAATGCTGCATTCAATGGTTGTCGGCAAACATCGTCCACTTCAGCTTTGTTCTTTGGAGAAAGCAATCGACGGTTGCACTCAAACGAGCGACCCCGACGACCGCGTGGCAATCGACACGGAAGCAGATATAATGATCGATGAAGTTCTTGCTTCCGGCAAGCCCATCGATCGTGACTTTTGGTTCGGTCGGTTCCGTGCTCTGGCTGCAAAGCATCCAGAAGTAGAGACACACGAAGGTAAAATAACTCAGTTGAACACTTTGTGCAACGAGTATTACAATCGTTATGTCAAACGAGTCGTCGAGTATTCGCAACAAAATGTTCGTCCACTGGAAATCGTCCATGAACTTGGTCAGCGTCTGTACTATCATGCGCTGCCGGTTCTGCGCAATTTCCGTATGAACATTTTCAACGCGAATGCGTCGGAAGTCGTACAGGTTTCTAACGGCATCAAACGTAACGAATGGGAAGGATTGTATTCATTAATCGTTGACCATGTCAATTCGTTTGAACGCCTACAGGACAAGCACGACTTCATCCTTGCTTTGTACTCTGCTTCTATCAAGAATCCTACCAGCAATGGTAAGATCACTGATCAGATTGTCATGAACCGTATCGTTTATCCGTACCTTGAATCAGCACTGATTCACTATGGTATCGGTAAGAAGATCGTCATGACCTTCGAGAACGGAGAACCGACGCTCACGGAGCGTCAGGCCACCAGCTGGAGTTATCCAGACGAAAGCGGAGAACTCGTGGAATTTCACGATGTGCTTGAGTACCAGAAGTATCATGCACAGTTTTCCGATATCATACATACAACATCGAATGTCATAGCACAAGTTCAACGCCGATTAAAGGCGGAGTTCTAGCAAAAGACTAGGGGGGCACCACGCGAAAGCGTGGTGATCCCCCTTTTTTATAGTCAACACTAAAGGACACGAATGAACACTATCAACCCCACAATTAGTGAAGAGCAACTGCTTTCTATGCTAAATATTGTTAATGAAAACGTTAATAAAATTTACAAAGAAACACACAGTAGATCGCAATACTTGACGTTTCGTCTAGGCAAAGGCGCTTCAACATTCTTCAAGTTTATGAGATCACCTCAGGTCAAAGTAGTAAACATGATAATGTTCTGGGCAATCTTTGTTGCCTCTTGGATCATGGCTGCCTTTGCATACGGTAGCATATTGGCTTTTATTGCTTTTGGTTTGATTATCGCCGTCTATACAGATCTTACGGCGACAGCCGTATCTTCAATAATTAAAGACACAATATTTAATTATTATAGCGGAGCATTGAAGAATGTATAAGGAATCAGAAACAGTTCCTTTTGAAAGTGTAGATCAGTTCAACGAACTGATGTCATCCATGAAGGACGATGCCTACGCAGAATTCGTCAAGATATCTAGCTATTTTTCTGAATACACCAAATCAAACGGTAGTGACTCGTTCAATACTTTGATGGTTGTTTTCAGTCAAACAAAACAATCTGTTGCAATAGTTTCCTGTAGAGCCGTAGATGACAAAAACGATCTCTACAAAGCTATGGCACAAATGTTATTTCTGCCTGCTTCCATAAATTCTTCACTTTTTATACTTGCGCAAGATGCTAAAATAAGCATTTTTTCTAAAGATGATATGAATGAAGGACCAGAAAAATCTGACGCTCTTGTGATAACGTATGTGACAAAACACAAGTGCGTCGTTTTCACCGTTCCTTATTCCATAGACGAAAAGAAAGAAGTAAAATATCTCTACGACAAATCTTACTTGAATAGCATCGCATCTACCGATGGTACAACTAAGAATATTGCTCGCGGAGATATGATAGAGTTATTCTTCATATTTTCACATATGGACTCTACTGGTCCTTTTTCTTATCATGAAATCCTGACATTCATGAAAAATAAAGGATTTGAATTCCAAATCATAAATCCATCAGCACTAGAGGAGAAAAACATAGGAATCCCTGTAATGATGCAGGGTTAATATATTATGCTTACGTTAGAGAAACCCCCCGATATTAAAAAGCCACCAAAGAAAAAGTCTATAAATGTTTGTTGGTATGAATCCAATACAAGAGTTTGCGGTAGAGTTAAAGCAGTAGACTATTTTGAAGTCGTAGAAAGTAAAATGAACTTTGAACCTTATTATGGCGACATAGATTTGTTTGGTTTTTAATATGACAATCGAGCTGCGTCCTTACCAAAAAGAGGCACTCGATGCCATACTGTCCGCTGAAAAGCAAAATATTACCAAACAACTGGTCGTTTTACCCACCGGAGCTGGCAAAACAATTTTATTTTCTTATTTACCCTTAATCAGAGAGAATACGTTGCCAATGCTTGTTCTTGCTCATCGAGAAGAACTTTTGAATCAAGCCAAAGACAAAATCTCTTCAGCCAATCCAAGTTTAACTATTGGCATAGAGCAAGCTGAAAAGAAAGCTGGCAATGTTCAAGTTGTTGTTGCTTCAGTAGCTACATTGGGTAGGAATAATACTCCTAGAATATTAGAATATGACGAAAACTATTTTAAAACAATCATTATCGATGAAGCCCACCATGCTGCTGCGCCAAGTTACAAAAGAATAGTTGATTATTTCAATCCTGATTTTATTCTTGGCGTAACTGCAACACCACAAAGATCAGACTCCACTAGACTCACCGACGTATTTCAAGAGATTGTATATTATAAATCTATACAGAATTTGATTGACGAAGGATGGCTTTGCCCCCTTGTTGGTTACAGGGTTAATACAAAGACCGACATTAGCAGAGTGGAGATACAAAATGGTGAATACAATCAATCGCAATTGGAAGAAGAGATTAATAATCTTGAGCGCAACCTTGGTATTGTTGCCGCTTATAATAATTTGGCAGATTCTACGAAAACCGTTGTTTTCGCCGCTGGAATCGCTCACGCAAAGTCATTGGCAGAAACATTTGAAGAAAACGGGACCCCTGTACGAGTGATCATTGGCACTACTCCTTCCGAAGAAAGACAAGATACTCTTTCTAGATTTCGATCAGGAGATGTCAAGGTCATAGTAAATGTGGGTGTTTTAACAGAAGGATTTGATGAACCTTCATTACAAACAATTATATTGGCAAAGCCAACAAGATCAACTCTTTTATACACCCAAATTGTAGGTCGTGGAACTAGGCTTTATTTGAATAAACCGCATTGCACAATAATCGATATATCTGACACAACCAAGGGCAAGAAACCCATCGGGCTTCCAACGTTATTGGGTCTTCCTCCTGATTTTGACCTTCAAGGCAGATCGTTCACGGAAGTGGCAAAAGAATTTGAAGAGCTCAAAGCCTATTGCCCTGGTGAAGCAATCAGAGTTTTAAGTCCTGAAGACATAAAACTTGCGTACAAGAGAATCAATCTTTTTATGCCTCCGCCACCGAACGAATATATTACCCAATATTCAAAATTTGTTTGGGCGGAGATCGCAGAAAACGATTATCGCCTGAGCATCGGCAATACCGAATCAATGAGAATACATATAGATCCTCTTGGTAGATGGTCAGTCAAACTTTTAATGAGAACTGATTTTATGATTGTAGATGAAAGACTTCTCGGACATGTTGCAGACATCAGAGAAGCTTTTGCTCGTTCTGATAGATGGATCGTCAACAACAGATCTAGTTCTGTTCCTTTGATCGATTCTACTTCTGTTTGGAGAGCTGATGCTCCCACCAAAAAACAAAAGCGCCTACTTAAAAGTATGGGCGTACCAGTGACCTCAGATATGACCAAGGGTATTGCAAGCATGATCATCGATCAAATAATCAAAAACGATCCTAATCAAGCCAAACGCGCAAAACAACGACAATACTGGAAAAACAGGTATAATAAGTTTGGATGAACATGATTCGATATTATTCTCGAAAGGTTGTCACACCTTATGACGACTATGAATACGAGATATACGATCATATATCCAACACTGACCAAAAATTTTTGACAGTCGCCTCTAAACTTGCGCTGACTTCCAACAATAGATTCCGTGTAGGAGCAATCGTTGTCAAGTCAGGAAGGGTTTTGGGCGGCAGTTCAAACATTACAAGAAGATCGCCACGCACACCTCCCAACAGATTTTCTACCCATGCAGAGATAGCGGCATTGAGATTGGCTTCCTGTACTCACAAAGCCACACTCTATGTCGCTAGGCTTAATTCCTCAGGTTTTAACGCCATGGCTAGGCCATGCTCATGGTGCATTCAGAAAATAACCGAATCCGGTATTGGTAAAGTTGTTTATACAGCTGAATCCGATACTGCAGAATCTTTTTACACATCAACCATAAAATGGAGCAAACATGCTTAAGAAGAAATTAAGTATTATTCTTGTTATCGCAACAATCTTTTCTTTTATTTCGTACAAAGAAGTTTTCGCAAATAACAAGCTTCAATACAACGACGTAAGCCCAGCAACAAAAGAAGTGTTATTTAAAATGACACTTTCTACCAGCATCCCATATGTTGGTGCAAATGTTGCCCATGAAAATAACTATAAAGGCGAAGGAACGTACGTTGCAATCATCGACACAGGCGTAGAAGCTTCACATCCGTTCTTAAAGAACAAGGTAGCACTAGAAGCATGTTTTTCTGCCAAATGTCCTGACGGCACGAAAAAGATGATTGGCCCCGGTGCAGCAAAGCCGGTCCACTGGCACGGTACACACGTGGCAGGAATCGTTGCCGGTTCCAACGACAGCATGTCGGGAGTTGCACCAGAAGCAAAGATAATCGCCATCAATGTCTTTGATGCCTATGGTGCAGCATACGACAGCGACATTACGGACGCCTTGAATTGGGTCAACAGTATTTCGTCACAATACAACGTCGTTTCAGTAAATATGTCTCTTGGAGGTATGCAAACCTTCAAATCGACTTGTGACGGTTATTTGCCCGACATGACTGACGCCGTTAGAAATCTGCGTTCTAAACAGATTGCAACCGTCATATCATCCGGCAACGGCTATGCTTATGGTATGAGTGCTCCCGCGTGCATTTCATACTCCGTGTCTGTTGCTGCCAGCAATTCAAACAACGACAATATCACCACATTTTCAAATGTTAATGAACAAACCACCTTTGCAGCTCCGGGTTCAGTCATAAATTCTTCTGCAATCAACGCCTCTTATCGTACAGCTTCGGGCACTTCGATGGCCTCACCGCATGTGGCTGGAGCTTTCGCTGTATATTATTCTAAATTTGGTAAGCAAGACGTATCCACAGTTGTTGAAGCCCTTGCTTCTACTTCTAAAAAGGCATACGATGATTACACCAAACTTTATGTAAATAGGGTGGATTTCAACTCGTTGTTTGGAAACGGTGCCCCACCGGTAGTTACGACCACTACATCTACCACGGTCGTCACCACAACGACCACTACCATACCGTCTCCAACCACTACAGTAGTTCCACCCTCACCTACAACCACGATAGCTCCACCCAAGTTTTACCCTACGCTAACAAAGCCGTTGTTGCTCGAACTTGACGGAAGATTTTCTTCTTTCGTTTATGTTAAGTACAGAGTTCCGGTGCAGGGAAGAAACATTGTATCTCACTACAATCTTTACTGCAACGGACCAACTAAGTATGTTATCCCACACCAGACCAAATGGACCATTGATACTTACAAGTTGCAAATTCCCGCCAAAGAAATATCAATGTGTTACATGACGGCTGTCGACATATACGGAAGAGAATCTGATCCTACAATGTTTGTAAGAATATATCCTAAGAACAAGTAGCAAAATGATTTCATCCTCGTTTGAAACCCTAGACAAAGAGATAACAGCCATATCTATACCGTTTCATGGCTTTCCCAAGATGACCAGAGGAACGTACAACGAAATGCTAAAAACGTATTTTTTTGAAAAACAAGTACATTATGTCATTTTAAATAAATTAGATTTGGTTGTTGTTTCACCGCATTATTTCAATGATGCCTCAAACATAAATTATTTGGCTACAACTATTTATAGATCTTTCAAGCCCTACGAATCTTCTTTTCATGATGTAATCTATGGTCCGGTTCTTTTTGTTGGAAAAAAAGATGAAAATTCCAATCTTACTTCTGTTTCCCAGCAAACAATAGAATCCGTACTCAACGTATACACCAGAGATCTGTATAGGATAGATGATGTACCATAGCAGTCAAAGAAAATCTCTCAAATGTCAAGAATGTGGATTGTTTTCAAAAGAAGTTTCTAAATCTTATTTTGATGAAAAGAATTATTGTATCAACTGTTTGGTTGAAGCAATAAAAAAAATCGTAGTAGAACAAGATTCTGCATTCAAAAAACCGGATATTTCATAAACAATATTACTTTGCAGAGGAGGTGTACAATGACCATTGCAGTTATGCTGACTTATGAAAACTTAAAGCATTTGGAGAAACTACTTGAGTATGTTTCTACGGATGTTAAGCCACAAGACGATGACGAATCAATGAAATGGTTAAATGATGCAATTGACCTGTTAAAGGGTAAAATCGATTTTTCAGTTGAATCACCAAGCGGATGATTTTCGCCCAGGTGGCGGAACAGGCAGACGCAAGGGGCTTAAACCCCCTCGACTAGAAATAGTCGTACGGGTTCGATTCCCGTCTTGGGCACGATCGTCCACATGCATATACAAAATACTACACGATTAATAGGAGATTAGCATGAAATCCCAGATATTGACCAAGCCAAAGCAATCAGTGATCAACAAGGCAAAAGCAGATTTTGCTAGTCTTTTAAAGACTAAACGCAAAGCTGCCGGAATTTCCCAGGAACTTCTTGCCAATACCATGGGTATTGATCGTAAGACAATCAATCGTATAGAGAATGGGCATTTTTCTCCTAGTCTTGACACGATGATTCGTATTGCAACGGTTTTGAGACTGAAGCCTCAACAGATGATATCCATTGGCAAATGATTTAATCTTTGTTGATTATGAACCTTCAAAATATAATAAAAGATATTGATAATTTAATAAAAGATGCCAAAAAGGAACAACAGCGTTCTAAACACACAATGGACATCGAACTTGCTTTTTGGGAAGGATACGAACAAGCTTTACTCATGGTAAAACTTCGTATCCTAAAAAAGATTAAAGCCGAATTAGAAAGAAAGAACAAACAACATGCCACCACTAAAGAACAAGAATAAGATTGCAAAGGAAGAAAAAACTACCGAAGAACAAAGAATACAGTCTGCCATAAACTCTAGTAGCTACTGTATGATTCCACATCTGTATGCTGATTATGTCACCGTTCGTAATCCAACGACCGGTAAAGATCATCACTTAAAGACAGATGGTGAACAATTTTTGGAGATGGTTTGGCATCTCTCACAAAAGGGAATGAAAGATAAAATATTGAAAGATTTGACTTCGTTTTCTGACTTGTATGATCCTAAATGGACAAAAGTCATAGATCTCGTAAAAGGTTATATACATGGCAAAGAAACCGCTTTACCCCAAAACTAGTAAAAAGCAAGTTCTTCGTTGCAAGATACGTCCTCGTAGTGATGAAGAAGTTGCAATTAACTATCTTTTTATGCGGTTTCGTTCGTCCAATAAATCAATCACATACCAAAATTTGTTTGATTTAGCCCCAAATAGATTTAAAGAATTATCTAATGCAAAATTAGCAGTAGACAATTTGGTTCTATATAAGTATGCCGAAACAAGTGATCAAATTAATTTTACCATAACTGAATTAGGATTTAAGTCAGTATATATACTTGCCGAACACCGCAAGAACAAAAGTATAAAATTATCAGATAAGGATTAATATTATGAAATATAAATTTGTTGCAGAAATTTATGTTGACGTACCAGATCGATTTGACGACAATTTAGTTGAAGCCTTGAAATATGTTGATCAAAATTTGAGAGATTCTCTCCATGTTAATACCGAAGGTTATGTAGATGATTCTCGTTTAAATGTTCAAGAAATTTTAATTGTTGACTATGATCTTAGAAATGAGTTGTCAAATGCCAACTAAAGTTAAAGAACTTAGAGCTAAAGTTGAATCTGGTTCAATTAGCGACGTAGTTCTTCATTTTTTGTACATTTATCACAAGTCGGCAGTTTATCAATCTCCTACATCTCGAGAGTTGTATGAATTGAATCTTTCTAGATATAAGAGAAAAGACAATTTAGATAGAGCTTTGTCTCGGCTTTTAAAAGCTAAATTGATATCTTTTGATATTATTTCGGGACATAAACGTTATAAAATCACTGCTTTAGGTATTGATTGTGTCTACAAGCTTGCCATGTTGCGAGCTAGAAAAGAAATGCTTTACAAAAGCGCTGCTGGAAAAATAGGTACCGATATCCAATATGGATATGGTTTAGACGATTAATCTTATGGGGCCGTTAGCTCAGTGGTTAGAGCGTGGCACTCATAATGCCTTGGTCGTAGGTTCGATCCCTATACGGCCCACTGGAACGGTAGTGTTAAATATTAAAGGAGTATCACGGAAATGCCAATGAAAAACGAATATAAATATGTCAGAGAGTATCGCACATTCGGCAAGTATTTGTTGGTAGGTGGTATCATATTGTACTTTGCATTTATGGGCGCTTTTGTTAGTTCGTGTATAGGAAATAATTTATGATACACGATCCTTCGGATTACAAAGCGTCAATAGTTTTAAACTATCAGCAGATGTGGGAAATATCCAAGGCAATATCCGCTCGAATAGCCGATTGGGTAGGGGATGGAGTTTTGTCTGAAAAAGAATTAGAAATAAATTGGTTGACTCAAGTCCAACAAATTTTAGAACCACACATCAACTATGCGGTAGACGAATGGGAAAACGAATTGGTTGATAAAGAGATTCTTGATTTGGATAAAGCTATAAATAAAATGTTAGAAGAAGACGATAATGGATGATATATCAATATTTCATTTACACAATGCAGTGAGATATAATTTTTATGATTACGATCCAGCAAAATATATTGACATTGATGAAGGTTGGTATAAACTAGCTTTGCAGTGTCACATAGAATTACTCAACGCTGATCCGCGTTATAGGATACTTCAGATTAAACAAAAGTTTGGAGCTTTGCGTTTTTATGTAGAGCAGTCTGAAGAGTATTCGGAAACTCCAGAAGGTGAAAGAACTAACCTTAACGCTATCATAGCTAAGTATGAAGATTTATCCAGAGTCACTTGCGAAGCAACTGGAGAATCTGGTGTTATGATGCAGTCTCCTGGTGGATGGTACAAAACTTTAAATCCACAATGGGCTGCGCAAAATAAACCATTTGATACATATGTTGTCGTTAATAGCTGATCATCATAATATACTAGACACCACAGAAATAAACATATTTTTGTGGTAACAATTATAGTGTGTGTTAGAATAGGATTTTATGTTAAGCGCCTAATAGACAAGGAGGGTTAATAATGATTGTTGAATCTTTTTTTGGTTTGATAATTCTTGTTCTTCTTGGTCTAATGTTTGCTATAACCGTAAAATCATATGTTCAGGAAGAGAAAGATGAAAGGGATTACAAATGAACAATCATGTACATCATCCAATAGTTTGG
>Ga0194132_10002411_pt1 | contig 35137 bp, 39 predicted proteins | sample TA2KigOf80mmetaG_FD_148612 | JGI IMG/M metagenome (GOLD analysis project Ga0194132, IMG submission 148612) | Freshwater microbial communities from Lake Tanganyika, Tanzania - TA2015054 Kigoma Offshore 80m | ecosystem: Environmental > Aquatic > Freshwater > Lake | place: Tanzania: Lake... | reverse complement strand
TAGGTAATGAACATTGGCAAGACTGGCCCCGGAGGAAGACTCCGAGGCCTTTTTGTCTTTTGATACCGGCAAATCCATCTCAGAGTCCTTGGCAGTCACATAGTAGGTATGAAGCCCATCTTGGGTATAGATAAGGCGCTCGATGAGGCGGCGGACTAACCGTTTTTGGGTGACTGGACTGGCCTTGTTCCATCCCCTTTTGAACGCCAAAGCCCGGTCTTCAATGACAGACCTTGCCTCTTTCGCGTCCTTATGCCGACGGACGTTTGACTCTAAGGATTCAAGATAAGCAGCCAAAGAGCGCTTTCTCTCGGCCAATTTTTCTAGCTTGTCGCGAACGAGCGCCAATACCTCGGGGTTCTTATCCATTTCCGCATGGAGTCTGAATGCCGATTCAATGTCCTTCTCCAAAATCGAGAGTTCCTTTTGGATCCGCTCGCGTTCCACTAAAGTGTCGGAGGCCTGTCCGCCCAAAATCTGCTTAATATTCGCCTCGACTTTATCGAGATGGCCAGCTCGAAGCAGCATTTCATCCAGATGGGCAACGACGGCAGCCTCAACTTCCTCAGCGCGAAATCTCTTTAGCTTGCAGGTATTGGTTTCTCCCACAATAATTTTGTGTCCGTAGTACCGGTGAGCTGCCGAACGTCCATAGGAAGTCTGGCCAATCAACGCACGTTCGCATTCCCCACAACGAATAATTCCTGACAGCAGGAAAAACCTACGCTGCCCAGTTTTGAATCGCGCCCGTTCCTTCTCTCGGTTTTCCTCGATTTGTTTTTGAACGGAGTAGAATGTCTCGTTATCGATAATTGCTGGCCATGAAGCTTCAACAATTTGGTACCTCTGCCATTGCTTAAGAGTATCGGGATCTTCGTTCTTAAACCGACGATTGACTTCATGCTTGCCGATATAGGCCAGATTGGTCAGGTGGGTGCGAACAGAACCCACCGTCCATCGCCCGTCGGCAACATGCCTGCAAGTTCGTCCTTCGCCAATTTTGGGTCGAATCCCAGTACCATTCAATGTTCGAGCGGTGTCTTGCAGGCTGCCCGTTTCCTGGTAGGTTTCAAAAATTCTTCGGACCATTGGAGCTTCATCGTGATTGACGATGAGTTTTCCTTTGTTGGTCGGATCTTTATCAAATCCAAGAATCGGGTTCCCACCGCTCATCAACCCACGTAGTGCTCGTGAATGGAAGTTCATCGACACACGTTCTGCCGTTTGTCGTCTTTCAAATTGCGCGAGGTTGATCATGTTATAGATCATCATTTCGCCAGCGGGAGTACTTGTATCAAACTGTTCTTTGACAGAAAGAAACTTAGCTTTGCAGTCTTCAAGATCTTTCAGAAGGACGCAGAAATCATGAATGTTGCGCGATAGTCGCGAGACATCGCTGACGAGAATCAAATTTATTTTTCCAGAGTGAATATCTCGCATCATCCGCTGGTATGCTGGACGATTGGTATCCTTTGCGGAATAACCATCGTCTATATATGTCTCGACGATCTTTCCCCAATTTCTCTCGACCTCGTTCTTGGCTTCAACAAACTTTTTTAGGCGATGTTGCTGGCTCTCGATAGATCCTTCAACAACCTGAGCTTGTTCCTCAGTTGACACCCGTACATATGAGCCAACTCTATGCGGCATCTTGATAACCCTCCTCAAGTTGCTTCGAGGGTCGTCCCCTTTTATTGCTATGAAGGACAATACGGGCAACCAATTCGGATATTTCCTTTAATCTCAGAGGATCTGATATCGTCGATTGTGGAATCGGGATCAAATGGACACGCGGCAAGGTCTTAAACTGCCGAACGGCAGCTGTAATACGCTTGGCCATTTTCATGCTCCAGTTAAGCATTGGCGTGTTTCCTCAAAAGTTCCACAAGAGCCTTTGCTTTCGACAGTGGCAAGGCATCTAACGTCCGCAAGACAATCATCGTTAGTTTACTCGGTCGCCGAAAATCAGTTTCGATGTTCATCACACTTTGGTATCCAGAAAGGCCAAAGATGATCGCAAATTCGTCTCTCGATAGTTCCAATTTTTCGCGAATTCGGCGCATCTCAGCTCCTTTCATCTCATCCCCAAAATATTCCGGTGGGATCTCGATCAACTTCCGCTAGGAGTTCCTCAAGGGCCGCGGTGGCATTTATGCCCTGATATAAATGCCATTTGCTATTGCGATCTCGGCAGTAAAGCGCCCACTTCAAAGTATCGGGGTCGATACGAAATTGGGCGACAGCAGAGTGAGTCCAGCGCGACGGATCATTCCACACAGGTCTATCTTCAAATAGTGTTGCCGTGTCACCGCGAAACTCAAACGTCAGTTTGATCTGATGGCGCACATCAGCTGGCACTCGCTTCTCGCAAAAATCGGCTAGTAGTGACTCGACCCTTTTTTTTGTTAGTTCCGGTAATGCCAAACCCTATTCCTCCATCTTCGCCATATCATCATTGATGATGTTCTTTGTCAAGCGGGACTTCCCGACCTTTTTGGGCGAATCGTCTAAACCAAGCTGCTTTTGAATCAAAGTGCTCATTTCTGAGGGCAGCTTGCCACTTTTTCGGGCTTTCTTAAGAATGGCTTCGAGTACCGCTATTTCATTTACGTTCTCAGCCCGAATCTGTTGAATATCCGCATCGCTACAACTTCCCTGAAACCGCATTAGTATCCAATTCGCCACTTGAACCCGATTAACACGCCCGCCTTCAAACCCATCATTCACCCTATCCACAATTTCAGTCAGCGCTTCTTCCGCCATTTTTGAAACTGTAATTCTATGTATCTCATCTGTCTTTTCTTCCATTCCCACTTCCATTTTATTTTCCTTATCTTCCATCATTCCTCCCGTATTCCCGCCGCCGCCCCTACTCAGTTACCAGCAGGAGACCCCTTCCTCGTAACATCGTGGAGGGGGAGGGGTCTCCTGCGATCAGGGAACGAGCAGGATAGGCGGCGGGAGATTTATCTAATTGAATTGTTTGATACTTTGAATTCTCAAACCGTCAGCGCTTCAATCAAACATCTAACCCTATTCGGCTTATATCCAGGGCCACTTGTTAAGCCGCTTTAGGCAAATCAGCAGCACACAGTTCCTTGAGCGAAAAGATTTTGTCATCTAGTTCGATTGGCGCTGACTCTGGGGCCGTTGTCCAATGTTTTGCGCTCGTGAATGCCACACGGCTAAGAAGCGATGGCTCTTTTAGATGGTGGAGTTGGCGTTTTATAGCATTCAAAATGGTGTCGGTCTCACAAACAAAAAGAACAAGCCAATAAGACTCCATCCTTGAGTAAAGCCACAAAATGTCTTTGTATCTCTGCGAGGCTTTCCTTGTCCGCTCGTACTCAACGGCGCAAACTCGATCGCGTCCAAGTGCACGAATGTTCATGACCACGTCCGGATATTTTTGGTCCCGTGCGCTATTGTTGAGTTGATGCTGGCGCATTTGATGGCATTTCATCTCACTTTCAAGGTGCCATTGGTGGGTGATTCCCTCGCGAGAAAGCGACAGCAAAGATCGAAGGACCGATTCATCGTGAACAACTTGGCTGACATACGGGGCTCCCACGAAATGTAGGCCGTGCTTTGCCAGTAAGACTCTGCCAACTCTCGAAAGGACAAAACAATCTTCGGCTATGGGATTCGGATGTCGCTCCAAAAGTTTGCGCTCGCAAAGAAGTCTCACCTGTTCACGGTTCCAGCGTTCATTTCCAAGTGCAAAAAAATCACGCCAGATCCCGCGCGTAATGAAGCCAGCTTTGCCAGTCAGCCTAAGAGCATCGTAGACATTCTTAGGCATTTCTTTTCCGCTGAAGTACCTCACTGTGCTTCCTCCCAGTGAGCGGGTTCAACGATCTGGTACTCGAAGTGCCCTTCAACGAAACGATTGCCGACAATCTTGCTATCAACCCACCTTGCTTCAACTCTTGGGTCACGAAGGGGAGGCATGCTTCCTTGAGGTGCTTTGGGCTTTGAAGCCTTTCCCTTTTCGTATGCCTCAGTCTTTTGTTTCTCAGATGATTCATGCAAGAGAGATCCGGCGACCATGCCGGTCATACCCCCGACCGCTGTGCCTAATACGATATTGCGGGTACGGTACTCGCCATCTTTTCCTGGATCAGCGATTCCTCCGGCAATGGCGCCGACACCTGCGCCCATTGCACCGCCGAGACCAACACTTTGGCCTGGGGTTGCGCATCCTTTAAGAAAAATCGAAAAGACGACTAGATGAATGACAGTAAAGTGATAAACATCCTTTTTTAGAGTGTACATGTAGGTTCCTTTTGTTGAATTTGCAGAACCTCACGAATGGTATGTTCATTTTTTCTGGGTGATTTATGCTTCTCGGCAAGGCCAATAGCTTCGACTCGCACTCTTTCCGGCATGGGCGCAAACGGAAGGTCTGGATACTTGTCGAACTTAATGCGCAATGCTTTTGAACCGCGTTCATGGGGCACAATTATGATAGCTTCGCCCACACCCAATTCCCTCTTGAAACAGTTTGGGTGAACAATAAACTCCTCAACATCGCGCGCAGAGACATCTCCCGTTCCTTGATCTTGAAAGAGTGAGATCTTTCGTCGCTCGGTCATCTTGACTGTGGATTTGGTTCCAATCACTTTTGCAAAATGCTCGGCAGAGTCAGGGTCATTCCCGCGCATGAAGACCTTCAGGCTAGAATTAGTGAGAATCGAATTGGCTACCGAATCCCCCAAAGACTCAATGTCACCAAGCGCTTGATGCGCGAACACTATGCCGACGTTTGCGCTTCTTGATTTGTTAAGAACGCTCACAAAGCCTGGGTAGAGGTACTCAGAAAAGTCGTCCAAAAATACCGAGAAGAATTTACGGTGTTCGCTGCCACGATGGCGCTTAGCGATAGCTGACTGGAGCGACTGAAGGACTAGCTTTCCGGTTGCAGCGCCTAGAAACGGCGAAAGTAACACGGGTAACTGAAAGTACACAATTTGGTTGGATGCCAATGCTTGCTCAACAGTTATCGCAGGTTCCTCTGCATTAAACAGTGACGACGACCGACCAAAGGCAAAGTGGCTAATTTGGGATGTAAGCCCGCTCGTTCGTTGGTCGCGATCTGCTCCCGAAAGATTTTTGAGGTGCATCACCCATGAATAAAGTGCGGGCACGTTTGAGTTTTCACACAGCCGTTCCAAGTGCGACGGATTAGAGATCGCCTGGTGAAGTTTGAGAAACGTCGGGATTTCAGACGCGGCTTCAAAAATTCTAAGTGTTTGCGCCAGTACTTCGTACTGAAGGCTACGGTAGAATGGGTTCTCAAATGTAAATGCGCTAAAAATCCGTTCAGTAATTTCCTCTGCGCTGCCGCCAACGAGGGGATTGAAGGTCTGAGACTTTTCGATACTTCCCAATGAGAACAGTCGAAAGTCATTTTCGCGACCAGCCTCTACCGTATAAGCCCAGAGTTTATTAAGCAGGTCTCGATCCGCTTTGCCGTCGATGAGTAGTAACCCGCGCCCCTGCTGGATATCTTGAATGGCCCAAGGAAGAATAACGGACTCTGTTTTCCCTGAATTTGTAGTGCCAACAACCTGGGTATGCATGATGCGTTGTTTGGGTTTGATAAACACTGGCTCGGATTTCGAACTCGTCCCGCAGTAAACGGCAAACTCCCCAGGGCCAAGAATGGACTTTTCATGCACGTGCTTTGCTCGTGTAACAGTAAGGCAGCGATACAAAAATATCGCCAATGCTAAAATAGCCAGGGTTGTAAGTAGCGCCAAAAGAAAACGGTGGTTTGGCACTTTGATCCAAGCGCCAAACCACTCTTGAATTTTCGCTAATGAAGCCCAGCCCAGAAAGACTCCAGCAAGTCCAAGGATGTGAATATCGCTAATCGGAGACGGCTTATTTTCCATTCGTGCTTCCGGGATCGCGAAAAGTGAATGGCTGGTTAATGACCGCCAGAAACTCCTTGTCTGCGCCGAGTTCAATCCAACGTTTTTGTTTCTTTAGATCATCAGCCCACGCTTCACCACGATCTTTCGCCGTCTCTGCAACCGCATTCTTTAGTCCATTTTCATTGCCGCCCTGGGAAGCGCCGAAAGCTCCTTTTTGCATTGAGCCCTCCGCATAGGCACCGATGAATCGAGCGAGGAGTTGTCCTGCTGTATTTTTAAAGCCATCCGAGTGGATTTTACCCTCAACGCCGACTTGCCCATCCTGGCTCACGCCAATCCCAGAAATTTGCCGCTCACGGCCATCCGCAAATTGTAAGGTTCTCCAACTGACCTGCGCCCGATCTGAAGAATCATCAAACGATATTTCTCCAAGTATTTTTGAGCCCTCCGGAATGGCAACGGAATCTTCCTGCGTTACATCTTTTAGTACAATGCCGATAACAGGCATTCCTTGGTTTGCAACAATAGCGTTTTGCAAAAGTCTTACAGGAATGCGGGCACCAGGCGGAAGCTGGTTTTTTGCATCAAAACCCGCTCTAGCAATAATCATTGGCCCGTTCTTCTCTCTTTGCTGCCCGGACGAAACACTAGGGCCGGAGTTCTGGCTCAAATAGTCGAAAGACCCATAGTTGCGTTGAGCGCCCAAACGATTTGAATTCATAGATGCCAGCGCATCTGAGGAATAGTCATCTCCAACATCTTTATTCTTAGTCAGCGAACCAGGATCGGCCTTTTCGTGAAAATTAGTCTCTTCTGGCTCAGATGCTGGAAGTAGCAGCAAAAAAACAACGAGGACACCGACCACGGCAGCGCCCAGTTTGCCGAGTTTGGCCCAATTTAGTTCTCTTTTATCAACGAACGGCTTAGGTTCGTTGAACACGATCTTTTCGAGGCGCGATTTTAGATTTGTTACTTCCATACCACCGCCTTTGGAAGCGTGAGATACGTCATCCGCTTTCGCCTTAGCTCAATTCTAATCGGTTGGCTGAGCTCAAGATCGCGAGCCAGTAATTGGATCACGCCCTGTATGGGAGAATTCTCGCTTACTTTGGTCTGTGACAAAAATAATTGCTGAATGGGACGAACCTTTTGACTCTGTGTTACCCAGATCCATTCAGGGTTAAATTTGTTCTCAACATTCGAATAAACGGAAAATTCCAAAAGGATCACTCCATCGCGTGTTTTCCCCACACGTTTCGTTTCCAGCGAAAAGGAATCGCTGCGCAGCTTGTTGCGGAAAATCCTCCAGTTGACATTGGAGGCACCTATCTTCGGAGCGTCCTTTTTGGGCTCCAAATAGACGACATAATCTGCCGCGGCCTGGGCGCCTGAAATCAGCTGGACGTTGTATCGCTTCCAATCCGTATACAAATAAAGATTACTCTTCGCCTGACTGTGAAGTGGTTTAATGGTGATCGCTTTGTCGAGGTATTCCACTTTGAAAGAGTCTTGATCGCCGATGACGACACTGTTGGGACGATCAGGCAATTGAATGATCGTTGCTATTCCCACTGCCGTTTGCACAGGTATAATTTGATCGCCTTCCACGACAATCCGTTTCACTTTTCCCTGCGCAAGGGCAATCGACGATGACAAGAAAAGCAGAAATGAGAAAATCGTCTTCATTGTCTTACTCCTCTCGCTCTTTAGTGATGTACAGTCCCCACGGGTTCGTCTTGGTTCTTTCGCCACTCGCAAATGTAAGTTGCAACTTTAAGTCTCCAGCCGCTTTTAGGCCCTGAATCGACGTCACGCGATCACCTGAGACCGAAATAGTGGCCTGCTTGAGATCGACCTCTATCTTGTCAGGGTAAATTTTCTGGGAAACGGCCTTTTCAGAGGCGAACTTCGCTACATTTGCAGTCGCGGCGTCAAAGGCCTTGGCATTCTTCGCAAGTACGAAGGCCCGTGCACTGGTAAGCCGCTGCTTAACATTTTGTGGTGTCCACTTATACCTTAAGTCCAGATATTGAGTGATCGCCGCACGAATTTGATCCTCAGCTTTTGCCGATTCGGTTGTATCTATCGACTGTCCATTAGCAGCTAACGTAAGAATCACAGGTGGCCTGCTCACGGTCATGATTAAAACCATGAGTGTTAGCAGTGCTACAGATAACGCGCCGACCGAAAACACCTTCAAGAATTGATTGGAATGCACGAGGTCACCGATCATTCGGGGAACCTTTGCGGCGTTGAGTTGAATAGTTTTATTCATTGGGATTCCTTTTCTGATGTTCTGGAGATTTTCTCCTGAATCGCTCAATCCCTCCTCGCACATAAGACTGGGTTGCGTTGATAGCGCTCCGGCTTGTTGTCGTGACCATCACAGCCCGTGCAGGGGCCGCTGCCATCGCCGCTACCGCTGCGGGACCAATTGTGCTCGACATTGACTGAAAGCCAGCGCCAACCAATGATCGAACCACCATCGGAGTGGCGAGCATTGCGATGGCAATCATAAAGTTCATTACAATAAGCGTGAGGTAGTTTCCTTCCGCCTTATAAGCATCTCCAAATGAAAGTGCTGCAAGCATCGCCCCCAAGATGGCCCATACAATTTTCCAGCTAGCGACCTCGCACATTCCTCGAAAAAGATTGACGGTGATCTGGCTTGTCGATCGGAACATATTGAACAAGAGCAGCAATGGACCCGAAATCATGAAGAAGATCCAAAAGAAGTGGTACATCGCAATGGTGATGTAACGGGCGATATAAAGGACAAGAAAACTTAAGAAAGACAAAGTCGCTAGAATGAGGTCATTAAACTGGAGCAAAATGCTCGTAGGCGATAATGAGTAGCTTTGTGACTTCTGCTCCGCCATCCGGATGATTGTGTCCAGGCTGTTTAGGTTATCAATGCGCTCAGTAATTCCATCGGCCACGAAGATCACCGCCCTGCTAATGTCGGGCAAAGCTACCAAGAGTACAGTAGAGACAACGGCTCGTTTCAAGGCATCCAGAAAGTCTGGACTGCCTTGGGGACAGCGAAACCATGTAATCGCAGCTGAAAGCGCCAAAAATACGGGAAGCATTAGGTAGTAAATTCTTACAAATTCCTGGTGAAGGTCGCGCATAAGCGCTCCTAGCAAATCGAATTGCGGCATACTTAATTCCCTCCCGAAAGTGGCGCGAGTTGCGCTCCTTTAGGTAACGCACCAAACGCACTGGATAGTCCTTCGTATTGGGATTTAAACTGGGCCGCCTGCACTTTTTCTTTCCTGTTTTGCAGCGCCATATTCTGGCTCATCATTTTGAGCATCATGGAGTTTGTTCGAAGAACCTGATTGGTTACGCCAATCAGCACAGCAACGGATTGCGCGGTTAGCTTTCCAGCCCCTTGTGGACTTACCGACTGCGCGTGCGAAAAGATCCGCTTTCCTTCTTCGTCCGCCTGATCGGCAAATTGAAAAAGGGACCCGTTCATTGCAATACTCTCGGCTACGGATCGGTCCTGTGCCTCTTGTAAGCGCGCCTCGCCAGTTTGTGGGATCTGCCCGTAAATATCATTGATGACCGCCAGCACCTGATCGGCGGTATGAAGATCGCCATACAGGCCGGGATTGAATTTCGGATTAATGACCTGCAAGATTGCAAGCCCATCTCTAAGGCCGCTGTTAATATCACGCAGAAGTCCAAGAGTGTCCGAGCCCGTACTTAGAAGTTGCTTCAGCTGAATGAGCTGCTGTATCGCGTTTGCAAGAATCTGAGTCAGGACAACAACATCGCCGCCAAAAAGATCTGCGCGGCAAGGCTTTGGAAACATCAGCGTTAAACTTAAAAATACCGCTATCAATGCTCTTTTTGACTTACCCATGTTTCACCTCCAAAGTTCCTTGCGAGAATCCACGCGGGTAATCTTTAGCTGCCTTCTCAATTGCGTCGATAAGTGACAAACCATGCGCCTTCAACTCAGCGATGTACTTGTTGTCTGAGGCGTCGCTGGTGGAAAGCCAGTACTCGATAGGGCTCGGAAAAACACGTATAACCTGGCGATGATCACCCTCGATCATAAAGCCTTCAGAAAAATCGCCCTTTCTTTGGTGGAGCGAGTGAATCAGCGCCAACTCCTGGGAGTTGAGTTTCAGTGCATTTGTGAGCGCCTGCGAGTCGCCTCGCTGAAGCATCACAAATTTCGTAGCAGTATTATTTAGGATGGCCGGCCCAATGGAGCTTGCAACAATCTCTTCTACGCCTTGTGTGATAAAGGTGATTCCAGATCCAGTTTTACGTAACGTGCGAGCGCAATACTCCATGAAGTTAGCTGAAGCATTTGACTTCAAAAGTTCCCAAGCTTCGTCAAGGATGATTCGTTTCTTATTCGACTTGTCTTGCTCAACTTGAGTGAGAATAAAGTCGGTCAGAATCAAAATCATCACACTTTGCAAGTCGGGATAGTTAGAAAGTCCCTTAAGATCAAACGTACAGATCGGCGCATCGGTCTTTAAGTTGCCACTTCCATCCAACAAGCGCCCATAGGGGCGGTCGCCAGTCCACATGTGAAGCATTTTTGCAATCGGTTGCATGGACGGCTCATTGATGTCTCGCAACTCCGTCGCGAGATCCGACATGACTGGCACTTGTCCTTTCTGCCGTTTTTTCTTGTAGAGTTCTAGGATCGCCTTTTCGAGAAGCACGCGATCTAATTTGGGAAGCTTTGTCTTTTCGTCCTCTGCAACCATTGTTTCTACGACAGCCAAAAGTGATTTTACTTTTTGGTTGCTGGGCTCCTCTTTTGGATTGGGAATGTCGAAGGGGTTCAGTTTGTACTGATCCGACAAATTGACTTCCAGGTACTGTCCACCAAGAGCCTCCGTAAGCTTCTTGTAGGACCCGCCGATATCAATGATGAATACGCGAAGTCCCTTTGCTAGCTCTTGAAGCAGGATACAGTTATTTAGAAAGCTCTTTCCCGCCCCAGAGGAACCCGTGACCAAGCAGTTATAGTTCGGCAGCGCTGAATCGAATGGATCATAACTCACCAGGCCGTTGAGCCGATTTCTAAGGATGACCGTTGGATTGCGATCGCCCTCACGCGATCCATACACCGGTAGAAAATCGGCTAAGTTATTGGTTTTCATTTTTTTGGCGCGTTCAAGTGAAACGGGTGCTGCGGGAAGATTTCCCTTTGTAATCTTCCAGCTACCAACCGTTTCTTCTAACCCCTCTGCTCCTTGAAGTGCTCGAAAGCGAGAGAGAACTTCGCGAACTTGCCTGTTAAGCGTTTTGTTGCCTTCTTGGTCATTGGGAGCCCGTAGCACCAGGCTCATTTGGGCGGCATAGATACGTTGTCCCGTATTTAGAAGCTCACGAATGAGTTCCTCGGTTGAGGAAAGTTTGCTTTCACTTTCAAGATCGGAAGCTTTTCCCCCATGCGTTACCGCAAGTGAGTGGGCCATTTTTCGTTTCTGCTGCAACTTCGCCATTTCAGAGCTTTGCGTGGGAATCTGAACCGACAGGAGCAGGTCATAGTGGAACGGCATTCGCAAAAAGTTGGAAAGCTGCCCAGCAAACGTGACTTCAGGCAGCGTTTTTAGGGTAACGACTCGGTGGTAGTGGGAATCAAGAGTAAATTGATCGAATGCCAGAACGAGATCGCCAAAGACTATTTGCTCGCGTGGGGATTGAGCCGAGAGCCAATCTGCGTCTTTGACAATATCCTTATCAAGTTCCTTATCGCAGCCCGCATGAAGTCGGGGAGTTGGTTCGTGCAGTGAACGTTTAGGGTTTAAAAACTGGTAGATGTGTTGAATGATTTCGGCTTTGCTTAGCTGTGAGCAGTCAAGTCCCACAGCTTTCATTGACGAGGTGAAACTTTCAATTGTCTGTAGCAGTACGTCTAGCGTCTCTTTATAGACATCCGTGGCTTGCTGCAAAAAGTGTTCTTTACGTTTAAAAAACACCGACTTTTTTGCGCTAAGAGGTGGCGTTCTGAAATAGACTCTGAGTTCCGGACGATAAAGCGCCTTGTCCACTACAGACTGTTGAAGTTGCGATTCACGATGTGCAGCAATAGAGCGAATCAGCGGATGGGCGTTCTCGGATTTGCTAGATGAATGCTTTGCTATCATCTCAGAGAAATCGGATCTGACGCTGAGGACGAACTGAAGCCCCGTTCCCTCAGATACTGAGTTGAGCGCGGACCTGAGTCCCAACGTAAATTGATTCACTTCCTGGTCGTCGAAGCATTCTATGTCCATGAGTGAGACCCGAAGGCCCCCTACTAGGGAGCCATCGGTCAAAACTAAATGTGGTTTTGGCTCATCAAAGAAATCCCAATACGGCAGATCCTCCGACAAAGAGGCTTCCTTTTTTCGATGAAGGTTCATCCGATATCCTTTCTGAAACTGCGGTAAATTCTGTCGGGGCAACCCGCCGCTTTGTACGCGGGTTGCCCGATGAATTCGCCCAGGTGTTGAAGATAGTTGTCAGGCTTTCCCCGCTTAGACAGGAAGAGGAACAACGCTATTGCTAGCGTCGTCCCCCAAACCAGTGGATAGCGAAAGGACGTGGCCCCAAACACAAGGTTCGTTACCGCGAGGTTCATGAAAATCAGTAGCAGGTCCGGCATCTCGAAACCGAACAACTTGCTCTTCATTTCAAGGGCACGCGGTACCTTGGTTGTCATTAGTCCTTGTTCATCCATAGCCCCTCCGTTAACGAACCGTTTGGGAAATGAAATCCACGATTGCTTGCGCACCAAATCCAAAGATGCAGCCAAGAACCGCATAGACTATGTGCTGCTTGGCGTTTGGATTTCCCGTGAAGAACGAGATCGCGGCAATCGCGATCCCGATCACAGAAAGTAGCGGCAAGATGACTGTCGTGAGCTTCATCTTGATCCCAACGAGTGATGTCTCAAGACCGGCAAAGGCGATATCAGAGGCGAGTAGACCCGCAAGTAATACAGCGCTACAAAGAGCCTGAGTTTTTTTGTCCTTAAACATACGCATTCTCCAATGTGTTTTGGTTTTCACCTTAGGCAGCTAACTCAAGATCAACCGGCTCAGGGAGCGACGCCCCGGATGCTAATGCCTCCGGAAAGACGCTCATGTAGACGGGCCGCTCAAAGAGATCAAATTGCAAACGAATCACGCCGACGGATGTATCGCTGTGCCCATTACCAACAATGTTCCAATAGAACTTGCTCTTCGGGTTGGGACGTTTATTCAGTTCTCTCGTCAAAAGCACATAGCGGGAGGCATCGGTTTTGTTTTGGATCATGTAGAAGCGATTTTCCACAAAGGTCCAAAGACGAAGTGTGTAGGTGCCTTGTCCCTCCTTTAGATAGGCCATGCCCACGGTTTTTGTTTTTTCAATTTTTCCGTCGTCTTTCACATCACCGTGAAAAAGTTGAAACCTGTAGAATGGTGATGTTTCGGTTTTCTGGCGTTGATCCATAGATAGCTCCTGTTAAATGCGAAATTTTCTGTCTTTCCATAAGCTCAGTTGGGCTAATCCACTCTTTGCGGTTGCCCGTTTTCACTTCAATCAGTCGAGTATTCTCAAATGATCGCTTCAAGCTGGACGCTGTTGCGAATAATCGCTTTAGGTGGCACATGGCGCCGTCCCCCAGCAAACATCTGTCAACGAATCCCAATTGCACTCGGTGCAGTAGGGATAGCGTCCAACCACATGAGTGATCGCTTCGCAGCGATGGCACTTGTATGGTTGTCGTTGGGGCAAACGGAGCCGTCGAACAGACAGCCGGTTGCAGTAACTCACGCGAGCGAAATCATTTGATGAATAGGTTTGAAGCTTTGATTGCATACCTCCTCCGTATGAGACTTGGTGGTTCATACTGGAGTGGTATTGCAAGAATGGGCCAACGAACCGAATTTCGTAAGGTGATGAAATGTTGTGACAAATTATTTGGCGGGAGAAGTCTCAGCGTGAGACTTGAGACTTTGGTATCTGGTGAGTCTTAATGTAACTTATTCACCAATATAGGTCCCGAACCAAGGGGCTTGTTTCATATCCAGCCATCGACATGAAATCTCATCGCTTCGTACAAGCTTTTTTGTGCCATTTACAGATACATTAAATTGAAAAGGTACACTCACCCCAAGCCAAGCCACTTTCGAAAGCACTTTCTCCCATGAACTGGGTGGTCCTTCCATTCGGTGGACGTCCCAATGAAGATGACGATGGGCTGCCTGTCCGGTTGCGCCTTCAAGTCCAATCTTTTGGCCTTGTTTGATCCGGTTTCCAGATTTTACAGAAGTCTTTGAGAGATGCGCGTATAACGACACATATCCATTGTCATGCAGGATCTTCACATGGTTTCCGTATCCCAATCCACAGTTATCCGTTTTAGTTTGTTCCGGCTTTCCGCTTGGTTCGGGGCAATCACTGAACACGAATGCCTTACCTGGCGCAGATGCATATACATTCGAAGCCTGCCGATCATACGGAGTTGCCAAATCGATCGCATACAGCATGTTGTGATAGGTGTGTGTGGCATTTGAAAACCTTCCGGATTGGGTGCAGATCACTGAAGCTCTGGAATCAAACGGCAAATCGAATACAATTGGCGCAACTTTTTCAATGTCAAAGCATTTTGACTCGCCCTTCTCATTGAATTTCGCGCAAACCTTATTGGCGGGGCAATCGTCAGGTTTGCCCACATAGCAATCGCCAAATGCCCTGGCGGAAACCAATAATGCAATTACGGAAAAAATTTTTACTCTGTTCATGTTGTCACCATTAACCGAAGGACATCCGGCAACCCATCGTGGTCCCCCAGTTTCGTTTGGGGCATATCAGTCCAGCACTGTTCGCCGATTAGTTTGTTGCGCTCCGGATGAAGCGGATAAAAAACTTTGTTGTCCTCGCGATTAGTATCCCCAACGACGAGCAATCGAACGGGTTGATCGGTATTGTTTATGAACGTATGTGAAACACCAGTGCCGGGAACAAAACCAACGCCATCGCCAGGGCGCAGTGGATAGAGATTGCCGTCGATCCACACGTCGGGAGTACCTTCGATCACGTAAACGAATTCTTCCTCCGTTTTCTCCGCGTGTGGCCAGGACGTCCGGCGGCCAGACGGTAACAGTTCGTGATGGATGCCCAGCCTCTTGAAGCCAAATGCTTTTCCAAAAGGGGATCCAATACTGAGCAGCTCATTGCTATTGCTGGTTTTGTAGCAGCTATTGTCGGGCTCTTGGATTTCCGAGTAGTGCTTAATGAAATTAGGGCGATTAGTTGGCATCTGACTTTACCTCCGTCGATCCGGTTGTTGTTGAATGTGAATTCTTATTCTCAGTTCGGAAATATTTCGCCTGTCCCATTAATTTAGTAAGAGCTGGCTCTTGGGTAATTAGGTGACTCCCTCCATATAGGACAAGCACCCGGGAATTGGATTCGAGCATTCGCGCGATCGTTTGGACAATATTTCGATCTCTTATCAGAGAAACCTTATTGGAAATTTTCTGTACATAAGTCGCATTCTTCCCGCCATGAGGAGCTGGATCATTGTTTGTAATATCCAGATAGCTCTTGGGTTGACTCATGTTTTTGGAGTACCAAGTCTCAAATTCCTTGAACCCAAATTGTTCCGTCGTACCTATTTGTTGTCGAAAGCGAAGCAACTGCTTTTCGGCTATGTCTGCAAAACCAGCGCGTGAGAATTCTCCTTGGCGTTTGTATTGGGGAATTTGTCTCACCATGTAAAAACCGAGGAGATCGGAAGGGGTATAACCTTCCTTTACAATGTCATCCTTAATACTCTTGTCTTTGGGTTCTCCAGAAATATAAGCCGCTCCAGTCCTTCTAGCCTCGTTAATGGCAAAGAAGGACTCACCACACGCTTTGTATTTGCTGATCTTGCATTCATCCGCTTTTTTTAAAATTCGGGGTGGGGACAACTCTGCTCCAGTATCTATTCCCTCAACCACTACCACTTGCGGATTATATTCTTGAAAAAGTGCAGCAACGGTTCGTAAGGTGGGATGTTCGAGGAGATTTGGATATTTCTGGATCGAGATATGTTCCGATGCCACGTAAAGCAAGAGTTTTCCATCTTTTTCAAATTTTGCGACATACGGTGATTCAAGGTGCTTGCGGTCTTCCAACTCGAATGTATACGGCAAAACTAGTGATAGGTCCGGCATCATCCGCGTTGCTGGTGTGGAGACACAACCAACCACGGATAAGAATCCAGTGATGGCAGTGAATAGGCTAATGTTTGTCATAGTTCTGCTCCCATGTCGCTAGATCGTCTTCGCCCTTCGATGATTCCAAGCTCCTTGGCGCGTCGGAAAAATGTCGCTCTCGACACTTCAAGAATTTGCGCTGCTCTATTTCTATCCCCGCGTGCTTCGATCAAAGCGCTTTCAAATCGCTTGCGCTCACCCGAAACAAAAGCGGCTCCTTTTTTCCCGAGGAACGGCCTATTAAATCTCGCAACAAACATGGCGCCAATTTCGGGGACAACCTGACAGACGTGCTTCTCGCGAATGACGCCATCGGTGCATTTGAAGGCCATCAGCTCAACCGCTGCTTCTAGCTGTCTGACATTTCCGGGCCAATGAAACGCTTTGAGCAGTGCGATTGCACCTTCCGTCACCGTGATTGGTGTTTTAGATGCGCGAAGTCCTAGAAAATAGTGAACCAACTCCGGAATATCCTCTATGTGGTCTCGAAGAGGTGGAATCATGATCTTGATCTTTGCCAACCGATAGTAAAGGTCCTCACGGAAGCGCTTTTCTTTAATTGCTGAATCCAGATTGATATTGGTTGCGGAAATGCACCTGAAGCTGACGGACCGTTCTTCTATTGAGCCAACACGCTGAACTTTGCGTTCCTGGATTACGCGCAATAACTTTGCCTGTTGGTGCATGGGCATATCACCAATTTCATCTAAGAAGACAAATCCTCCGCCGACTGCCTCAAATGCGCTGGCACGATCACGGTCAGCGCCAGTGAATGCACCTTTTACATGGCCAAACAGTTCAGATTCCGCGATCCCATCGCTGATTGCGCCACAATGGATTGGCACAAATCGTCGGGATGGGTCGGCTAGCTGTGCGATGGTCTTGGCTACTACTTCTTTACCGGTGCCAGTTTCCCCAAGGAGTAAAATGTCCTTAGCCCCGCTTTCTACGGCTTCTTGGACATCAGCTCTCAGATTTTGCATCAGCTTGGAGCTACCAATAAGTTGTACGGCTTTATTGTTTGCGCCAGAGCGAACTGCTTGGTTGAGTGCACGCAGTCGTGACTCACGTCTATTAAGAACTTCGCGAACGGCATTCCGCACACTGTCCGGTGAGGCTGGTTTCGTTAAAAACTGAGTTATGCCGGAATTAAGAATCTCTATGAGGCGATCGGGCCGCGTTTCGCCGCTGATGACAATGACGTCTGCGGCAGAATCGACCGACTGAATTTTTCTAAAGAGATCGAGCCCACTCCGAGTGTCGCCCTCAAAATTTATGTCCAATAGAATTACATCAAAGAAATTGAGCTGAATCGCTGCGAGTCCCTGGTCAATGGAACTAGCGGTAGCGACCTCGCAATCATCCTCAAGAATCAGTGGGACCTGCTCTAGCCATGTCAGATCATCGTCAATTGCTAATATTCGGGGCTTGTCGCAATTCATATACTTGCCCCCACATCTGAAATTGGTAATTTGACTTCAAACCTTGCTCCACAAAGGAGTTCCGATTTACCGGGAATGAGTTCGCCGCCGTGTGATTTCACAATTTTTCTTGAAACCACGAGTCCTAGGCCTGAACCGTGAACCTTCGTGCTCTTAAGCAAGCGAAAGACTTTTTCAGGATCTTTTGGCAATCCCTTTCCGGAGTCTTCAACCGCGATTGAAAGTGTTTTTGATGAATCTTTTACGTTCGCAGAAATGAGTACCGTCCCGTTGGAGTCAAATTCCGTACACGCCTCAATTCCGTTCTTAATAAGATTAGTGAAGACGCGCTCTAGCTGCACGGGATCGTGGGATAAGATCAGCTGCTCTGGAAAATTAGCGATTTTGACAGCAACGTTTTTAGATGCGCTTAGTGCCTCGTTGGTTTTAACAGCGCTGCGTACTGTAGCTACGACGTCGCACACTCTAGAAGTAACCGGAATCTCGCGACTGCCGTCCAATGTAAGGTCAATGAGGTCGTTGATCTTAGGCAAGTTCGTTTCACTTGCTCTGTACAGAGTTTCTAGCCTTAGCTGGCGTTTTGCGGGATCGCTTTCTTGTTCCTTAACGAGTTTGGTGGCGCTTAGCACTGAATGTAGAAGTGTCCGAACGTCATGAATTACACCCCTAGCAATTTGTCCGTAGACCGCTTGCTCTCGAGATTCAAACGAATTGGAAAGTTTGGCAGCGATATCCTTAATCTCTTTTGGCCAGTGCTCTTGAGGAACTTGAGCGCCGGTGCTTGTGTCTACGAGAGAGCTGACAGGCTTAAGCAAGTACTTACCGATGAAATACCGTTGCAATGCCAACGCAAACGCGAGGACAAGAGCAATTGGAATGACACTCAAAAAGAATAATGAAAAACGAGCAGCAGTGAAAAGCGGTGGGAGCGGACTGGCTATTACAGCGTAGGTTTCGCGCTGAATGTGCGGAATAGTTCTTAGAACAAGAAGTTCACCCCCGATTTTTTGGGTGCAGAAATCTCGTGATGCAGACTTTCCGTCGCAAGGCAAACCACTGGCCAACTCAACTCTCGCGAGACCAAGCTCCGTTTTCAGTGCATTAGCCACGCTGGATGCCGCGCCACTTTCCCCTAGCAATAGCTCGCCTGATAGGCGTCGTGAAACGGTAATTGATTTAGTTAGAAGTTCGTCAGTGAGGCGATCTTGGGTGTTTCGATAATCGATCCATCCCATGACAAAGAAGGCGATAGCGCACGTAAGAACGGCGAGGCAACCCGACACGAGCCAGGTAAAGGCCATATGTTCTTTTAGTGATCTATTGCCTCCCAACCATCGCAACTTGTTATCTCCTTGTCTCTGAGTAGACGATATTGCCTGTCTTCAATGAATAAATGCTTACGCCCCAAGGAGCGGAGAATAGTTTTTGGCCTTTATTCTTGAACGCAGATTGAAATGCTTTGGAATCGGCGGGCTTGGCTTCGCACAGGAGTTTTGCAAGTCCGTCGAATATTCGAACGATTGCTAAAGCTGATCCACTGGCAAGGTCTGGCGCATTCTTGTCCTTTAAAACTCTTTTACCCAAGTCAAACTGGTCAAGCCCAATGGAAGCTGGAGGAAATCCACGCACGGTGAATCCCTTTGCCGCATCGAGGTTTTCATTGTTGCCTACAAAACCGAACTTGGTATCTCCCCAACCATCCCCACCCACAAAGATCGCGTTCGGCACTAGGGGGAGAACGGCATGTATGACCGCTGCGGAAACTTTTGAATAGTTCGGAAGTAGAATGAACTTCGGCGAATGCTGTTTGACTAACCTCTTTACTGGCTCCAAGTCTGGGGATTCGCCCACCACTTTAATTTCTGCAAGTTTCTTAACGCCGTTTGCGGTTGCTGATTTATCGAACTCGGCGGCGAAATCAACGCAAGTTACACAGTCTTCACTCACAACCGACAAATACTCGGCCTTGTCTTTGCCCGCGAGAGACTTAACCTTCTTAAGCGCGACGGATGCCATTTGACCGTTGAGTGGAGCCATCGACAAATGGAGCGGGCCTGAATCAGCGACTTCTCTTGCCGAAGCCATCAGACTTACCGACGGTGTATTTGGCGCACCTTTTATATAGAGCAAATAATGATTGCTTCGGCGTGGCCCCACCAAAAGCCACGATCCTTCTTCCGAAGCTTTCTTAGCCTGTTCCAGCGCCTGAACGCTGTCGCTCGCATCATAGAATGAAAGTTTCTCGGAAATTTCAAAGCCACACTTGGCGAGTTGTTCTTGTGAGTGTCGCTTTCCAGTTGCTACCGCTGATTCATATTCTTTTTGAAACCGCTCGGAGGAAGTTGTGTCTTTCGGGGCAAGCGCTTCTGTAAACGTAACGGGAACTTTTATCTTCGCAGGATCAGCGAATGCATTCACAGTTGCGAAAGTCACGCATATCGCAGTTACCAAGAGTGTAGGCAAAACTTTTTTCATTTGATCTTCCGCCATATCAGGATCGCCTGACCAAAAGACTCCACCGGGGACTTTAGTGTTAAGCGATCACCATCAAACGCAGCGTACCGGATCATTTCCTTGCCGATTCGGGAGGGGCTGGAAGCATTGGTTACTTTATGGCGAATGATTTCGCTCTCGGCGGCGTATGTGCCCGAATAGAAAAGTATCGAATCAAAAATGTCCTTCGCCTCTTGGCCGGATTTGTTCTCAACATCTCGGTTGATGCTGACGCTCATATGGCCATCAGGCGTATAGATCAAAAGCCCCTTGGTGTTCTTCCCCCAGGGCCGGACGTTCTTGGATGGTTCTTCGATATCAAAGCGCTCAAGCGCCCAACTGCCAACGACTTGATTCTTCATGACGCATACTCCTAATATCAGATCAGAGTAAGTATCTTGAGACTAAGTAAGTGTCAACTAGCTGATTTATATTTAGATTTTAGAAATATGATTGAGACAAAAGTCTCACAACAAGAATACCCTCTTTCATTTGCAGTTACGGGAGCTTACCTTTACTAGTATTCCTTACTCATGAATAATGCGTTGGTTTGTAGCGCGGGGGAATTTTAAATCGCCGTTAAGGATCGCCCCCAAGGGGGATCTGTGATTACGAAGCTTTCTTTAATACGTAACGTAAGCCAATTTGAATCGGTCACAAGCGGAAGCGAACTTCCCTTGTCGCGTTTAGCGTTGGCATATGCGGAGAACGGTCGAGGAAAGACGACTCTTGCAGCAATATTGAGATCATTAGGCTCTGGCGATCCAACCCCTATTCTTGAGCGTCAACGAATTACCGCTGAACACCCACCGCATATTCGTATCGACCACTCTACTGGTACTGCGCAATTTCAGAATGGTAATTGGGATAGCATAGTGGGATCAGTGGCAGTTTATGATGACGCATTCGTCGATGAAAATATTTATTCTGGCTTGTCTGTGGACTCTGCTCACCGCCACAATTTACACGAGCTGATAGTCGGTTCCGTGGGTGTTCAGTTAAACCAACAACTCCGAGCAGAAGTTGAGAAAATAGAAGAGCATAACAAGATCCTTAGAGAACTGTCCGGACCAATAAGTTCGGAAAAACGTGGTGCCTTTAGCGTTGAAGAATTTTGTCGCCTCCCTCCGCACTTAAGGATCGACGAGGCTATCAAAGAAGCCCAGCAGAGCCTGTCGGCTGCAAAACAACAAGCAAAGATTTCGCAAACACCACTATTACAGGGAATTCGGCTGGCCTCTTTCTCTGTCGCTTCATTGCAATCGATATTGAAAAAGAGTCTGCCTGATTTGGAGCAAGAGGCGGCGGCGAACGTGCAGAAGCACCTTCGCTCATTGGGAGCCGATGGCGAAAATTGGGTTGGTGATGGGCTTCAGAAAGTTAAAGCTACTGATTGCCCTTTTTGTATGCAAAACCTGAGCGAATCAAAGATTATAGACCACTACAGACTATATTTCAGCGAAGGGTATAAAAAATTAAAACAAGAAGTCGAAGATTTTACAAATACCCTGAAACGCCAACACGGAGGCGAAGCGCGTGCTGCATTCGAACGTAATGTACGTGTTCTTGGCGAAAATCTGCAATTTTGGGCGACGTTTATAGACGCTCCGGCAATTTCTTTTGATTCAATAGAAGTATCTCGGTTGTGGCGCGCTGCCTTTGAAATGCTGATTCCGATTTTTGAAGCAAAGAATACTAAACCGCTGGAAGCCATGACTCTTTCAATGGAGGCAGAATCCGCACTTTCAGCTTTTGCGGAAATGCAGAATGCCATCTCTGCCTTTAACCACTCGGTGGTGAGTGCAAATAGAGCGATTGAGGTAATCAAGGAGCGAGCAAATTCAGGAAACTTGAAAGCGCTAGAGGCCGATGTTGCTAAGCTATTAGCGACAAGAACCCGCTATAACCCGGACATGGACAAAGCTTGCCAAGAATACCAGGCTGAATTAGCCGCCAAAGTTCAAACTGAAAAGCGAAGGGACGCAATTCGGGAATCGCTCAATCATCACCAAAAAAGTATCTTCCCGACCTTTAATAGTGCGATTAACGACTATCTTCGAAAATTCAATGCCGCCTTCAGATTGAGTAACATCGCTCCAGAAAATACGAGGGCCGGTACCGCTTGTAGCTACAATGTTGTGATTTATGATCGTCCTGTCGTTGTGGGAGGTAATAAAGCCCAACCAGGACAACGTGCTTTCAAAAATACATTAAGTTCAGGTGATCGGAACACTCTGGCGTTGGCTTTTTTCTTTTCCATGCTCGATCAAGATCCTAACCTAAAGGATAAAGTGGTGGTAATCGACGACCCAATGACAAGTCTCGACGAGCACCGGACCTTAACCACTGTTCAGGAAGTGAGGGGCCTTTCACAACGGGTAAAACAAGTCATCGTGCTATCCCACAATAAGCCGTTTTTATGCAAAATCTGGAGTCATGCCGTTCCTACTCATCGCACTGCGATACAAGTAGTAAGAGAGGGTTCTGGATCGAGTCTTCAAGAATGGAAAATCTCGGAAGACTCCATAACGGAATACGATCGCAAGCACCAATTGCTGCGTAACTACTACGCAAACAGTGGAGATAGCCGGGAGGCTGCGGAAGCAATTAGACCAGTCTTGGAAGGGTATCTAAGGGTTGCCTGTCCTGAGTTCTTTCCACCGACAACATTGTTGGGCCCCTTTAAGGGAATGTGTGAGCGACAAGTGGGAACGCAAAACGAAATTCTTCACCAGGCAGATGTAGATGAACTGAGAAATTTGACGGAATATGCAAACAAATTTCATCATGACACAAACCCAGCGTGGGAAACCGAAGCAATTAATGATGGCGAGCTTTCAGGGTTCGTCAAACGGACCCTGGATTTTATTAGGAGAGGATAGGAGCGCGGCCCGGCCCCATCGCGATGCCTGTGATTCTTTTAGTAGTTTTAACTGCATCATATGAACGTGCCGCAAGATCATCGGCAAATTGCCAGATGAAATTGATAGGAAAGCCAAGATTACTGCTGTTTGAATGAGTTGATTCACAATTTTTCCTTTCTTCGCGGTTTATTTTTTTGGGGCTTAGCCCCTTCTTCGCCCAGAAATGAGAAGGGGCGGACCCAAAATAGCGGACGGCAAGCCATTCTCAGCCGGAGCTGTTTTCAAAGGGACGTGACACAGCGAAGTTTACGCAGCGGAGGCGCGGCACTTGGAGCGAAGGCGGTTAAAGAAGGATGAAGTCGGAAGCGTTGGTGGGATTGCGATGAAGTGAAAAGTGTTCGCGGAAGAAAATCAAAGTGCACGTCATCAGACCCGCGTTTTTACAGGAGGAAGCGGCATAATATTTCCGAATGTTCGAGGATCATAATAAATTCTTGAGTCGACGACTTTTCCATTTCGAAGCTTGATTTGCTCTGCGATGGGCACCGGGCCAATCGGAGACTTTACGTTAAATACATAAAAGGCAGCTACTTCATCACCTTGTTCAATAATGCTAGAAATTTCTATACCTTCAACCATTGGTCCAAGTTGTTCGAACGCCGCGAATGCATCATTTGCGCTATGAAACTCGTCAATCGGCCCATTAAAATGATAATCGTCGGACACGAATCGTCGGCCGTCGGCCGTCGGCAATGCGCCCATTATTCCAGGACTTCAAATAGGCAAGTGCAGTCTCCATGTTTTTGCTGTTCATAGTTTCTCCTTCATAGATCGTTGAGCACGTTTAACAATATAAATAGTTGCTTTCGAAGCTGACTTTTCTTGCCAGTCAGCACAAAGGCTCTTTACCCACTTTGGCGACGACTTGGCGGCATCGTTTAGCCAATTGGCTACTGAATTTTGAACGTACCGAGAATCGTCCTTGAATAGCCGATCCAACAACGGCCGTCCTGGTTCGGGATCTTTTTTGAACTGATCGATGTGCTTAGCCCATACTCCGCGCGGTCTGGTTGCCTCAGAAGCAAAACGCCGGATATTTTCGTTAGAATCTTTGGTCCAGGGCAAAAGAATTTTGATAGCTTCATTTGGATATTCACAAATTTTTTCTCTAACTGACATCCAAGCAATTTCTCTCACGCCAAAATGAACATCTCCCGCAAACGGTTTTACGACCTCTAAAGCGTCCTCAATTTCGTTCGCCTTTGCGGCAAACGCGTAACACACCCAACTTCTAACGACGTCAGACGGATGATTTTGCAATAACTCACCATTCTTGAGCTCAGAGATCTGGGAACCAATCCAAGCGAGCTGTTTTGGGACCGAGACTTTAGGAAGTCGCTTGGCAACATCAGCTAAGTATCTAAAACTGGGTTTTTGGGATACGGAGTTGAGCAATTTAGCATGGTCAACAGCTAGCCATTCGTTCAAGTTTGCGGTTGAGCACAATCCTTGATTCAAATCGTTCAGCCTTTTCGTTGATATCGATGTTCCCAATGAACTTCTTGCTCCCTTACTTCTGCCGCAATATATTAGAAGGTCGGCTAGTTTGGCTACTCGCATTGGGAAATTGCTTACTGATGGAAAAATTTCGCAAAAAGCCTGAACAAAAGCGCTCCCAAACGCTTTTTGAGTCAATTATCGAGTCGGCTGCTCGCGTTTTGCCAGCTCTAGGATACGCTCGCGCCACGACAAATAGGATCGCAAAACGAGCGGGAATTAGTATCGGCTCGTTATATCAATACTTCCCAAATAAGGATGCGATCATTGCGAGTTTACTTGAACGGGAGCTAAACAAACATTTCGACGAAGTTGCATCAATTGTAGAGCGCGAAGAGGACCGATCGTTAGACGAAATCGTCGACCTCTTGGTAGAGAAGTTCTATGCACTTTACCTTGGGCAAAAGGAGTTGAGCAGAGAACTGTTCATCAACGCCTCAAAATTAAACCAAACCAACGAAATTCTATTTGTCAGAAATCGAGTGGTAGATGTTTTGAGTCAGCTCCTAGTTAAGAAGGACAAACTGGATCCCGAATTGGCCAAAATAAAGGCCTTTATAAGTCTCAATGCGTTTATGGGAATCATTCAAACATGCTCTTTGGTTAAAGACCTTCCGATGCCAGAAATTGAAATTAAGAAACAAATTTCATCTCTGATAAAAGCCTACTTGAATATGAAGGCGATATAGAGAAAAGTTTAGCTTAGGCTATTCAGCTCAGAGCATAGTCGTCCCACCGTAGCAATTCCCTTTTCGATTGAATCAGACCATTCATTACCCAGATTGAGACGAATACAGTTTCCGTAGAGTTTCCGCGCAGAAAACAACGTGCCGGGTGTTATACCAATCCTCCTCTTTAAGGCTAGCTCGTATAGCTCAAGCGAGCTAACGGTTTTTGGAAGTTCGACCCAAACTACGAACCCTCCGTCGGGCCGGCTTATCTTGGTGCCTTGGGGAAAAAATTGGGAAATCGTGTGGGCGGCACGATCAAGATTGAGTTTGAACTTTCCTCGAATCTCTCGTAGGTGTCGATCATATGCGCCGGAATGAAGAAATTTCGCTACAACCAACTGTGGAAGCGTCGTTGATGCGACCGTGTTTGTGAATTTAAGACTTACAACCCTATCGTGAAATTTCCCTGCCGACACCCACCCAATTCTATATCCAGGCGCAAGGGTCTTTGAAAACGAGCTACACAGTAAAACATTTCCCTCAGTATCGAAGGACTTGGCCGTCTTCGGTCGATTCTTTGAAAAACTCAAGTCGCCATACACATCGTCCTCAATTAGCGGAATTCTCTTTTTCGTCAGGATTCGAACCAATTCTTTTTTGTTTTCATCTGGGATACACGCTCCCATCGGATTATTAAAACTCGTAGTAAAGAGGCAGGCAGCAACCTTCTCTCGTCTAATAGCTTCTCGCAATAGCGCTAAGCTAATCCCTTCTCTCGGGTGAGCGGGAATTTCCAATGCCAATAGTCCCAGCTCTTCAATCGCCTGAAGAATTCCAAAGTAAGTGGGAGACTCGACGGCCACAATATCGCCGGGTTTTGTCGTAGCTCTAAGGCACAAATTTAGAGCTTCCATTGCACCGCTAGTTATCAGAACTCGATCAGGCACTAAGGGTTCGTTCCAAGTGGCAGTTCTTAGTGCGATTTCGTTTCGAAGCTCTGCATTTCCGGGTGGAAAACAATAAGACACCGATTTTTCACCAGCCTCCTTGGAAATAGCTGCGGCAATTGCGGCAAGCTGCCTGCAAGGGAGAACTTCCGCCCCTGGAATTGCTGCACCAAGGGGAATAATTTTAGGATTATATGCAGTTTCATACACAATCTTTGTCAGAGTCGCGACATTGACCTTTCGCGGATTTGTAAGAGTGAGAGATGGTTGTGGTTCTTTCAGACGAAACGAAGTGGGTGCCTTAACGTAAAATCCAGATTGCGGACGCGACTCGATAAGGCCCTGACGCTCCAATTCGAAATAAGCTTTGACCACAGTGGAAGCGCTTACGCCCAATTTTTCTTTGAGCTGCCTAATGGAGGGAACTCGACTACCAACCATCATGGTGCCGTCCGCAATTAAATCGACCATCTTTCCTGCTACACGCTCATACAATAGTGACTCAGAGTTCATACGTTGGCATCCTAAACTGTATCGCTCAAAAACCTATCAATCTGATACTGTACTGGTCAAGCTATCTCTGTTACGTTGGCTCCTCAAAAGATGCGAAGGACGAAGTCATGATTTCTCGCCCATTAAGCTACTGGGAGCAAAGTATAGGGATTAAAGCGATTCCAAACCCAGAACGCGCTGTAGAGCTAAAGGAAGCTGATATTCTCATTATTGGGGCCGGATTTTGTGGCTCGTGGCTTGCCTATTTCTTGAAACAAAGGAACCCGAATTTAAAAATCTCAATTATCGAGAGGGACTTTTTCAATTTGGGTGCAAGTGCTCGCAATGCAGGATTTTTATCCTGCGGCAATATATCTGAGTGGCAAGAAGATCTTCAGGATCTTGGATGGGACGAGACCTTGCGAACGCTATGTGCTCGTATCGAGGGAATCAACATAATCAAATCGGTATTCGGTTCTCGAGTAGTGATGGAAAACTGCGGCTCAATTGATCTCGATCCTATTACCGCTGAAAAGACGGAACTGATGAACCGGTTTAATTCCTTTCTAGATTCAAAAGGATATTCCCAATTCTTTCATACGAAAGATGTTCAAATTGGTAAGAATCAAAGGCCAGCGTTCTTTAACCGTTTTGATAGTTCTGTAAACCCTTGCCATCTCTTGCTTGGGCTTCATAAACATCTGATCGAAAAAGGTGTGCAATTCGTTTGGCAAAGTACGGCGGAAAAAGTGAGTAACGGCGAGGCACTTGTATCTTTTGGTGGATCGCCTGCGCATCGTATGCCGTACAAATATGCGTTCATCTGTACCAACGCGTTTTCCAAAAAATTAAACCCTCAATCTGATATTCAGCCAGCGAGAGGCCAGGTGATTGTAACCTCAGCTTGTCGAACGGACACCCAAAGAAGCTTGGGGTTTTTGCGGAAGGGGTATGACTATTTTCGTTTTGTCGATGATGGTCGTGTCTTAGTTGGGGGAGGTCGCCTTCATTTCAAAGACCAAGAAGACACGGATGCGATTGAAACATCTACTGCATTAAAAGAGTACCTCATCGAACTGGCCTACGAAGTGATAGGCCACCGCGACTTTAAAGTTGATTTTCACTGGTCCGGTATCATGGGTTTGCGCAAGGGACGGCATGCGTCTCTTGCAGAGCTAAGAACTCGCACTCAACTCGATGCAAAAACCGAAGAGCTTTCTAGCTGCGGAGGGTGGGGAGTGACATTAACACCGTATATTACCCGTTACAGAGCGGAACAGTGGGAGTAGGAAGTATTTCCGATCAGTGCGCATTCTTGAAATGATCGGCCACTAGGGCAACAGAGCCTGTCCCCACTTCGAGGCCTGCGAATCCTTCAATAGGTGCAGCTGGGCAACTCGAATCTCTTTCAGGATTGTCGGTAGTTTTCCTGACGACACCGCGAGGATCGCTAGTGCCGCGGCGATTTGGATGAGTGCTTTGATTCCCATGATTGTTCCTCCTCATGACGTTTAAGAATTCGTGCTATGACGCTCTTGCCCCACCGTCCGCCCATTCGGGTTGGGGTCTTTTGGTTGTTCAAAACTGTTGCAATGGCCGAGCAGCTCTTGCCTGACTTCCAGAGTTTTTGGATCTGAAGGACGATCTTGTACTCCTTGGGATCCTTCACAAGCTGTCCTTCAAGATAAGCGAACCCGTATGGAATGGTTCCCGGGCGCATGACGTTTGGATCTTTTGCCTTGGGTTTGCGGCGATTGTGATAGTTCCGCAGTGTCAGTCCGCGTGAGTTTAGTGTCTTTTTGATAGTGGTCTTAACAAAGCCAGTGTGGCGTTCTATCTCTCGTAAAGAGAGTCCTTGAGCGTAAAGTGGCGCGCAAACTTCGAAAATGCGGTCTTTCGTGTTTGCGAAAAAAGCTATAATATCGTGAGACTTAGGTGGCCTTTTCGCCGGTGCGTCTGTTGTCGGCCCGAGGCCATAAACGATTCGTTGACTCACTTTCTCTTTTTTGCTAGTCGGGGGCAGAGGATCTAGAAAGAAAGAGGAAAAAAAAATGACAAACAAAAGAACAGTAAATCTAGTGTTAGCACTCTTAGTGGGAAGTCTGAGTCCAAACGTATTTGCAGCGAAATTATGCGGAAAGGTCACTGGTAAGGTTGGGCAGCAAAAACACATTACTTTGGACCGCCTGTATTGGACTGAGCCGGTGTTGATAGCACTTAATGACGATGTATCAAATGAGTTGGACGAACTTGTCGGCAAAGAGGCTTGTGTAGTTGGTGACAAAGCAAAAGTCCTGTCGTTTGCTCATCAAGTTGAGAAGATCGTGGAAGTTCCAACGGAGTTTATCTTTGTTCATTCAACCGCGAAGAAATGACGAAAAGTTTTGGGTGAACCAAAGAGAGAAGGTGGATATGACTAGATGTTGATTTACCTGCATGCCGAGCCCGAGGGCGGTTGCTGTTAACGTCACTTGAAGTTGTTGCAGGACGCCACACGACGGTTTTTACGCCACCCCGAAAACGGTAAGAACGACAAGGCTAGAGGAACTTTGGTTCTTACCGTTTCCTATTTCCTCCTAGTTTTTTTTTAATCCCATCCTATTTTGCCCAGGAGGAGATGATTTAGTTGTGAGTTGATTGGAGTTCTTTGTAGTAAATTTGACTCCATCGAACTTGCCGGCGGAATCGATAATCTCTATTTCGATTTCGGGAACTTTCGCGATGACGTCGGCAGCGGCTCTTTGCCACCCTGAAATATCTTGAAACGCTCCAGCGTTGTCATTCAATAAAAACGCAGATGAAAATGGATTGTTCTTATTCAGAACCCTAGCCACTTCGAAGAGAAACCTTTTTTGATCGACGCGATTAAGCTTGATTCCCCCGCAAGTTTCGTTGCCTCCACAGAGACAAAGACCGCGTCTCATGACAATCATATCGAAAGAATTTTCTTCGAAAGGGAATTTTAAGCGATTGTTGACATGAACAAGCGTAAGGTTGTTGCTTGTCGCCGTCTGGAGTATTTGAACGTCACTCTTTACAATCCTCTTTCTCGGGAACTCGTTCGCCACGGACTCGGCGAGAGACCTCGGCCGGGGTCCGTCAGAAAGAAAGAGAATATTCCGAATATGTCGCCCACGGTACGCATCGAAATTGGAGCCGTGGGGATTAATTATGTCGTAGGGCGTCGGGGAAATTTTTCGTACGGAAGTCGTGGAACTCGGCGCTGTCAGGGTAATAAGGGCGGCACACTTTTTCTTGTTGCGAGGGAGGGCCGTAGCAGAAAGCGAAGCGACAAGAAAAATAAGAAGCATCTGCTTGCGCAAAGAGCGTTCTCGCGTGGTGAGCGACATTGTCTCGGAAACGAACCTATCCGCAGCGCCTAGACACCATCCAAAACTCCCCTTCCAAATCTGCATGCTGAACAATCCTGCAAGATTAGGGCCTTTCGCCGCCAAGCAAATATTGAACTGGTAGACAGTTTGAATACGTTAACTTCTTTACAGAGTGAATAGCCGAAGACACCTGACGTGTTTAATGCCGTTTCCTTAGGACGATTCTTTTGAATCGCTTCATCGATTTCCGCTCTTTCAAGTTTGGGAAGTCTCGCTTCATCTTCTTCTTTGGTCATCAACTCCACGAGCTCCACTAGAACTTTTTTTCTCGTTGCTAGGCGTGGTTTCGTCGGCACCTAAATTAAAAGGGGTTCATTGTGAGATCGGAAGAAAGCCCCAGCGGGATATACTGGCCGCCCAGGTGTTCACAGAGCTTCTTGTAGGAGCCGCCGATATCGATCACAAAAATTCGGGGCGCCGCCTTTAGCATGTGAAGGAGAAGAATATTTGTAAGAAAACTTTTTCCGGCTCCTGATCGGCCGCTAACGACGTGATTGTAATTCGTCAGCACCGACGCGAGGAGATTCACTTGCAAGAAGAATACCCAGGCGAAAAAGATGGCCGCTCTAAAATTGGATCCGCGATCTGGGATTTCAATTTCCGAAGGCCCAACGCCGGTAACGGAGGATTTGCTCCCTGCTCAGCGCACATCCCCGGGGGGAAATTTCTTTCTGACGAACGACAAACCGCTCGACAACTAACTCACAAACGGAGAAGAAACTTCTGGGATCAGGAAGCCCCATGCTGACAAGAAAGCCTCTCTTAAACTTTCAGGCGATCTCTGTCACCCTTGCCCGGACACGACACAGGTACGAATCTTTTACTTCGAACAACCTCTACCAGAGCGTACGGTTTAAATCGCCATTAAAGTCTCTTCAGGATGAATGAGAAACCTGTGCATCCACAAAACTTACTAAGCGACTTCAGGAACCAAAAATAGACCGTTGCAGTAACGACGCCATCTCAGGTTTTCGGGTACTGTGACTACCGATTCGGCATTTGAGTACCTTGCGCTCGGACGTTGCCCGTCAATTCCTTGGTGAACGCGCGAGGAGTTGAAGTAATGTTGATACGCAGATAGCTTTCGCTCCAGATCGATTTGGTTCCAAAAGAGTGTTCGGTCAAGAAATTCTCTTCGTATTGTACCGATTAGACGTTCAATAAAGGGATGAGACCATGGAACACCGGGCACGCTTGCTATCTCATCAATTCCTAAGATGTCCATATTGGTGGCCCATCGTTCAAAATTGAAAAGTGGGTCGTTATCATGACTAAGGTGCGTTGGTGGATTCAACGAGCCAAGAATCCGATTGAACATAACACAAAGATGAACGGCAGAAACAGAACCCTTCATGGTGGCAAAGCCAATCATCTTGCGACTGTACTGGTCCATGACGACAAGGATCCAGTAAGACTTTAGAAGTATTGACTCGGCTCGGAATAAATCAATAGACCACAAGCTATCTCTTTGAGCACCGATAAAGGTCAACCATGACGGTCCATCACCCTTGGTACCCGGGCGATGTTTAGCCAAGATACGACGGACTGTTTCAGCGCTGACTTCAATACCAGTGCGATCGAAAACTAACGCAGCAATTTGTGGGCAACCAAACATGGGGTTATGCGCTTTGATAGCGACTATGAGCTTGCGAACTTCCTTGGCAGTTGGTTTGCGACCCTGACGCCCGGTACGTCCAAAGAGTTTCGAATACTTTTTTCCCACAAGCCATCTATGCAGGGAAAGAATAGTTGAAGGCTTGAGGATAACCGAACACCGAGCAAGGCTACGTACTGGAATCCAAGCAGGGATTATACCAAAAAATAGACGCTGCCACCTTGTAAGCACGGGAGAACGGAGTTGTTTACGCTGCACCAAAAGTAGCTGTGACTTCAACACGACCATCTCGGCAACAAGCGTTCGCTTGCCGTTCGGGGTGAGTAGCATCAACTGCCAGCGAACAAATGCGCAAAAAATACCGAAAACAAACTTCATAACCCGGTTTTTAGCAGCGGAACCAGAAATTTGTAAGTCTTCAAAATTTAAGCTAGATAAGGGGTGAGTGGAATTTTGTGGACCCACAGGTTTGACCTTAACCTACTAGCCGTATTTGCGGCGATCGACGAACACCGTCACATTACCAAAGCAGCAAAGGTTCTTGGGATTACCCAGCCAGCCCTGAGCCATGCACTCGGTCGGTTGCGATTGCTTTTGGACGATGACTTATTTGTAAAATCATCAAAGGGAATGGTTCCTACTCCAAGAGCCGTTCAACTGTCGGAACCGGTTCGCAACCTGTTAGGCCAGTTTGAAAGCGAGGTCTTGGGAGTAGAAAACTTCGATCCTAGTAAAATGCAAAGAGTTTTTCGGATCTACACGACAGATCTCATTGATAGCCTTCTCTTGCCCGCACTCCTTAAGAAGTTTGAAAGTAGTGCGCGGGGCGCACAGATTATAAGTCAAGCAGCGCCATTTTCCCTGCCGCGCGAAGAGCTAGAACTAGGAAAATGTGATCTAGCTATCGCGGGTTTCTTTGGTGATCTTCCTGATGGATTTTACCAACAGAAATTGTTTTCCGATGATTTTGTATCTGCCGTTCGCAAGGATCATCCGCGTCTTGCCAAAAAGAAGGAACTTTCTTTGAAAGACTTTTGCGATGAGCGCCACTTGCTAGTAGCGCCGGGAGGTGACTTGCGGGCAAAGGTGGACGAAATGTTAGCAAAGAAAAAACTTCATCGAGTGGTTGTTGCTGGCCTCAATGCGTTTATGAGTTCGGCATGGATTCTTCCTGAAAGTGACTGCGTATTTACCGGACCATCGCGCTTGATCAGACAAATTGAACGGGCATTTCCTATCCATATACTAGCTCCACCTGTGAAAATTCCAGACATCACCATTGTTCAGGTCTGGCACGAACGAAATAACAGGGATGCAGGCCATCGCTGGTTGAGAGAGCATATTCGAGACATTCTTCAAGCCTAAACTTCAGAACTAAGCATGCCGAAGACTATTGCAATTATACATACACTGATGTGTGTATAATTAATAGGAACAAGAAGTGAAACGTACCGCTGAAGACTCGCTCAAAACTCGATGTGAAATTATTGAAGCGGCGCAAGAGGTCTTTCTTAGGAAAGGATTTGCAAGGAGCACTTTAGAAGACGTTGCCTCAGAAGCAGGAGTCACTAGAGGAGCTGTCTACCATCACTTCGACAGTAAAGCTGAAATATTAAATGCTCTTTGCGAGATGCGCTATGCCGCCTTTGGTGAACATCTGAAGAAAACTCAAGATGAGCAGAGTTCACCGTTTGATCGCCTCGTGGAGTCAATCGTGTCCTATTTTTCTTATCTAGAATCCAATAAGAAATTTGCCGATATGCAGTTCCTGCTCACCTACAAGACCGAGTTGTGCGACGAGATCGCTGGCGGAATGCAAACTAAGATTGAGAGCATGAGAGCCCTGACCGATACCTACGCTGAATTGATCGGCAAAGTGCTTAAAGGCGTAAGGCAATCTCAAAAATTATCAAAGACGGAATTGGCACACATCATCGTGTGTTATCAATCCGGACTTTCCAATCTTTGGCTTATCGATCGAAAGACAATTTCTATAAATAAAGATCTCAGGAGAGTCGTAACAAACTTTGTTCAACACTTAATCAGTTAGGAGTCTATATGCTTCTCGATCATTTTGTAGTTCACATTGATAACAATCGCAGTTTGCTTTCGGATCTCGCGAATCGGGCAAAAAGCGCGGGATTTCCAATGGATCTCAATAAGGGTAAGGGGACAAAAGGTTTTCATGCGCTGAATATTTGGATGGGACAACAATATTTTGAGATCCCATGGTTGAAGCGCGAGGACGGCGGTGGTTGGAAAAGTGAATGGGTAGATATGTACAACAGCGGCAAACGCGGCTTGTTCTGCATTTTCCTTCGAGCGAAAAATATTGACCAATTGGAAATTCAACTAAGAAAGATTGGAATTCCGATCAAGAAAGAAAAGGTTTCTTTTAAGGTGTTGGGACTGTTCACGAAGACGATGCCTTGGACAACACTGCACCTGCCCCAACTTCCCGGATCGGATATTGAGATAAGCTTTATCGAATACGAACCTGGAATCGTTGAAAAGTGGATTACGCAGATGAAACCAAATGCAACATCAGTCGGTATTCAAGGTATAGGCGGCTGCGAAATTCAGGTTATACAGTTCAATGAATGCGTTAACTTTCTGAAACGAGTATTTCCAAATGCCACCGAAACTGAAAAGTCGCTTTCAATTCCTCTTGAGCATGGATTTTTGAATGTAAAGCCTGGAACACGCAACAACACAACCTTCGTCGCTTCCGCATCAAATCCTGCCCTACAGGGTAAGAAATTTGGATTCGAAAATGTGGAAGTGCGGGTCAACTAGCCCCAGTTGGCTAATCACGGAAACAGCGGCTGCCCCCACTTCGAAGCCTGCGATTCCTTTAAGAGGTGTAGCTGAGCGACGCGTACCTCTTTCAGAATTGCCGGTAATTTTCCAGACGATGCAGCCAGTACCGCTAATGCCGCGGCGATTTGGATGAGTGCTTTGATTCCCATGATTGTTCCTCCTCATGACGTTTAAGAATTCGTGCTATGACGCTCTTGCCCCAACGTCCGCCCATTCGGGTTGGAGTCTTTTGGTTGTTCAAAACAGTGGCGATGGCCGAGCAACTCTTGCCTGACTTCCAGTGCTTCTGGATCTGAAGGACGACCTTGTACTCCTTGGGATCCTTCACGAGCTTTCCTTCAAGGTACGCGAATCCATATGGAATGGTTCCGGGGCGCATAACCTTTGGATCTTTTGCCTTGGGTTTGCGGCGATTGTGATAATTCCGCAGTGTCAGCCCGCGAGAGTTGAGTGTCTTTTTAATGGTGGTCTTTACGAAGCCAGTTTGGCGTTCGATCTCGCGTAAAGAGAGCCCTTGGGCGTAAAGTGGCGCGCAAACTTCGAAAATGCGGTCTTTCGTGTTTGCGAAAAAAGCTATAATATCGTGTGGGTTAGGTGGCCTTTTCTTTGGTGCGTCTGTTGTCAGCCCGAGGCCACCATTCTAAATTATTATTAAACTATTTATTGATCACTTTAACTTGTTGTTTGAAAAGTGCGTAAAAAATGTTCCAAATTCTGTTCCGTTATAGTCCAAGTGGGTAGGTTCGATAAAGCT
>Ga0194132_10002410_pt1 | contig 35142 bp, 29 predicted proteins | sample TA2KigOf80mmetaG_FD_148612 | JGI IMG/M metagenome (GOLD analysis project Ga0194132, IMG submission 148612) | Freshwater microbial communities from Lake Tanganyika, Tanzania - TA2015054 Kigoma Offshore 80m | ecosystem: Environmental > Aquatic > Freshwater > Lake | place: Tanzania: Lake... | reverse complement strand
CGCGGGCCGGGGTCCGCTCGCTGCGCCCATGATCGCGGCCCCGCCTGGGCCTGGCCACCGCCGAAGGCGCCCCGCAGCTCCGCGGAGAAGTGACGGCGGTAGAACTCGCGCACCGTCGGGTCGAGGATCTGGCCGACGCGGCGCCGCAGCCTGGCATGCAGGTCGGCGCGCCGCTCCGGCGTGTCGAGCGGCTTGGCCTGGATCTCGAGCCGCCAGAGAGCCACGGCCATCGGTTCGGCCTGCTTGAGCAGGACCGCCATCGCCTCGCGCCCGCGGCGGCGCACCAGTGTGTCCGGATCCTCGCCCGCCGGCAGCGACACGAAGCGCAGCGAATGTCCGGGCTTGAGCAGCGGTAGCGCGCGCTCGATGGCGCGTGCCGCCGCACGTTGCCCGGCCGCGTCGCCGTCGAAGCACAGCACCGGTTCGGGCGCCAGGCGCCACAGTTCGACGATCTGGTCCTCGGTCAGCGCCGTGCCCAACGGGGCGACCGCAGCCCTGAATCCCGCCTGCGCCAGCGCGATGACGTCCATGTAGCCCTCGACGACGATGACGTCGCCGGCCTCGCGCGCGGCCGCGCGCGCCTGGGCGAAGCCGTAGAGCATGCGTCCCTTGTGGAAGAGTTCGCTGTCCGGCGAATTGAGGTATTTGGGCTGGCCATCTCCGAGCACGCGCCCGCCGAAGGCGACGATGCGGCCGCGCCGATCAGCAATGGGGAACATCAAACGGTGGCGGAAATACTCGAAGGGTGCGCGACCTTCCTGCTCCGGCTGCTTGGCGAGGCCGGCGGCCACGATTTGCGCATCCTCGAAGCCGGCGCGCTTGAGTGCCGCGCGCAGCCCGCCCTCGGCATCGCCGGCATAACCCAGTCGGAATTGGCGGATCGTCGCCTCGTCGAGGCCGCGGCCGCGGACATATTCCATGGCGGCTTTGCCCGCCGGCATGCGCAGCTGGGATTCGAAGTGCGCGGCTGCCGCCTCGATCAACACATGCAGCGTCTTGTTCTCGGCGGACCGCTCGCGATCGCGCGGATCGCGCGACGGCATGTCCAGTCCGGCGATGCCGGCCAGCTTTTCGACCGCCTCGGGAAAACTCAGGGCTTCCGTGCGCATGACGAAGCCGATGACGTCGCCATGCTGCCCGCAGCCGAAGCAATGAAAGAAGCCCTTGTCCTCGCTGACCGTGAAGGACGGGGTTTTCTCGTTGTGGAATGGGCACAGCCCCGAGAACTCACGGCCTTTGCGCGTGAGGCGGACGCGCTTGCCGACGATTTCGGCCAGCGGCACGCGGGCGCGAATCTCGTCGAGGAATTCGGGCGAAAAGCTCATGCCACGGCCGACCCGCCCCGTTTGCCTGCCCCTCGACTGCCGGTCCCGACGTGCCGGTCCCGGGTCTCCTCGATGCCGCGTTTGCCGCCGCGGCGTCCGTGAGCCGTCAGCTCAGATGCTGACGCACCATTCCGCTTGCGCGGGCGAAATCCATCTGCCCGGCATAGCGCTGCTTCAGGAGCGCCATGGTGCGGCCCATGTCCTTGACGCCGCAACAGCCGAGTTCCTGGATCGCCGCCGTGATGGCGCTCTTGGTCTCATCCTCGCTCAACTGGCGCGGCATGAAGCTTTCGATGATCCGAATCTCGTCCTGCTCCTGCTGGGCGAGCTCGAGTCGGCCGCCTTGCTCGTAGAGCTGGATCGCTTCCTTGCGCTGCTTGATCATGGTCTGCAGCATGGCGAGGATCTCGTCCTCGCCGATTCCGTCGTCATTGCCCTTACCGCGCGCGCAGATATCGCGGTCCTTGAGCGCCGCCAGGATCAACCGCAAGGTCGAAACTGCGCGCTCCTCGCGTGCCTTCATGGCCTGCTTCAGGGCGTCATTGAGACGCGTACGCAGCATGGCGTCGATGTCCTCACAGGAATTCTGGAAAGTCGTGACAATACCGCAACTCGACCGGTCTGGCAAACCCAAATAAATTGACAAACTATTGATTTGATTGGCGTTTCCTGACTCGATCAGGCTTGACGGCCTGTCGCGGATTGCTTATGTAGGCCCCGCCTTGCCCCAGGACAAGCCCTTCTTGGCGCCCGCCCGGTGACGATGTCGTCCGCCCGGGACGGTTGTCTCGACGCGCGCCGCGACCGGGGGACAACGCCTGGATCGGATGCGCCGATGTGACGACGATTTCCTCCGCCCCACCTCAGCTGCACGCGGCACCACCCGGCACCACCGCCGCGCTGGTGCTGGCCGACGGCACGGTGTTCTGGGGCCGCGGCCTCGGCGAGCCGGGCGTCAAAGTCGGCGAGGTCTGCTTCAACACCTCGATCACGGGCTATCAGGAGATCATGACCGATCCGTCCTACGCCGGGCAGATCATCACGTTCACCTTCCCGCACATCGGCAATGTCGGCGCCAACCCGCACGATGTCGAAACCACGACGCCGGCCGCGCGCGGCTGCGTGCTGGCGGTCGACGTCACGGATCCCGCCAACTACCGCGCGTCACGCCACTTCGCCGACTGGCTGACGAGCCACGGCCTGCCGGGCATCGCCGGCGTCGACACGCGCCGCCTCACGCGCCGTATCCGCGACGGCGGCGCGCCCAATGGCGCGCTCGCCTTCACGCCCGACGGGAGACTCGATGTCGCCGCCCTGCAACGCCAGGCGATGGAGTGGCCCGGCCTCGAGGGCATGGACCTCGCGCTCGAGGTCAGCTGCCGGCAGACCTATCAGTGGAACGAGACGGTGTGGGACTTCCAACGCGCCGCGCAGCATGGCTCGGGCTACGGACAGCTCGACGCTGCGCGCTTCCACGTCGTTGCCGTCGACTATGGCGCCAAGCGCAACATCCTGCGCTGTCTGGCCAGCGCCGGCTGCCGCGTCACCGTCGTGCCGGCGACGGCGACGACGGAGGACATCATGCGTCACAACCCGGACGGCGTGTTCCTGTCGAACGGGCCGGGCGATCCCGCCGCCACGGGCAAATATGCGGTGCCCGTCATCCGCGATCTCGTGCAGTCGGGCAAGCCCGTGTTCGGCATCTGCCTCGGCCACCAGATGCTGGCGCTGGCACTCGGCGGACGCACGGCCAAGATGCCGCGCGGCCACCGCGGCGCCAACCATCCGGTCAAGGATCTCGCCACGGGCAAGGTCGAGATCACCAGCCAGAATCACGGCTTCTGTGTCCTGCCAGACAGCCTGCCCGCCGACGTCGAGGTCACGCATGTCTCGCTGTTCGACGGCACCAACGAAGGCATCCGGCTCAAGAGCAAGCCCGTGTTCTCCGTGCAATACCACCCGGAGGCCTCGCCCGGCCCGCAGGACAGCCACTATCTGTTCCAGCGCTTCGTCGGGCTGATGGAGAAGACCAAGTGAGGAGGCGATCCTCCTATTTCACCCTCCCCCCTCTGTGGGGGAGGGTCAGGGTGGGGGGCGCATCCGATTGACTGTCGCCCGCGCAAGACAGCTTCGCCGCAACACCACCGAAGCCGAAAAGCGGTTGTGGTCGAAGCTTCGTCTCGGACAACTCCAGGGCCACAAGTTTCGACGACAGGCACCTATCGGTCGCTATATCGCGGACTTTGTCAGCTACGCGCCGCGCCTCGTGCTCGAGACCGATGGCGGTCAACATGCTGAACGAGTTGCCATCGACTCGAAGCGCACCGCGTGGCTGGCGTCTCAGGGCTTCACAGTGATTCGATTCTGGAACAACGAGGTGCTGCAGAACACCGATGGCGTCGTCGAATCCATTCGACAGACGCTGCTCCGTCTGGCATCTCCCTCGGCCGAAGCCGCACCCCCCACCCTGCCCTCCCCCACAAGGGGGGAGGGATCGCGGAGAGTGGTCGAGTAACCTTCCATGCCCAAGCGCACCGACATCAACTCCATCTGCATCATCGGCGCGGGGCCGATCGTGATCGGGCAGGCCTGCGAGTTCGACTATTCGGGGGCGCAGGCGTGCAAGGCGCTGCGTGAGGAGGGCTACCGGATCATCCTGGTCAACTCCAACCCGGCGACCATCATGACCGATCCGGGGCTGGCGCACGCGACCTATGTCGAGCCGATCACGCCCGACATGGTCATCAAGGTGCTCGAGCGCGAGAAGCCCGATGCGCTGCTCCCGACCATGGGCGGCCAGACCGCGCTCAACACCGCCATGGCGTTGGCCAAGAACGGCACGCTCGAGCGGCTCGGCATCGAGCTGATCGGCGCCAAGCGCGAGGCCATCGAGAAGGCCGAGGATCGCCTCAAGTTTCGCGAGGCGATGGACCGCATCGGCCTCGAATCGCCGAAGAGCCGCCTGGTGCGCGACATGGCCGAGGCGACGGCCGCGATGGAGCAGATCGGCCTGCCGCTGATCATCCGGCCGTCCTTCACCTTGGGCGGGCAGGGCGGCGGCATCGCTTACAACCGCGCCGAATACGAGAAGGTCGTCGAGAACGGACTTCGCCTGTCGCCCGTGCACGAGGTGCTGGTCGAGGAATCCGTGCTCGGCTGGAAGGAATTCGAGATGGAGGTCGTGCGCGACCGCGCCGACAACTGCATCATCGTGTGCTCGATCGAGAACGTCGATCCGATGGGCGTGCACACCGGCGACTCGATCACCGTGGCGCCGGCGCTGACCTTGACCGACAAGGAATACCAGCGCATGCGCAACGCCTCGATCGCGGTGCTGCGTGAGATCGGCGTCGACACGGGCGGCTCGAACGTGCAGTTCGCGGTCAATCCGGCCGACGGCAGGCTGGTCATCATCGAGATGAACCCGCGTGTATCGCGCTCGTCGGCACTCGCGTCGAAGGCGACCGGATTCCCGATCGCCAAGGTTGCGGCCAAGCTCGCGGTCGGCTACACGCTCGACGAGCTCGCCAATGACATCACCGGCGTCACGCCGGCGTCGTTCGAACCGACCATCGACTACGTCGTCACGAAGATGCCGCGCTTCACCTTCGAGAAGTTCAAGGGTGCGAAGGCGCTGCTGACCACCTCGATGAAGTCGGTCGGCGAAGCGATGTCGATCGGCCGCAGCTTTGCCGAATCGGTACAGAAGGCGCTGCGCTCGATGGAGACCGGACTGACCGGCTTCAACGAAGTCGAATTGTCCGGCGTCGTCGGCGACGGCGAGAGCGACCGGCGCGCCGTCGTCGCCGCGCTGGCCGAACCGGCGCCTGACCGGCTTTTGCGCATCGCCCAGGCGTTCCGCCACGGCCTGACCGTCGATGAGATTGCGCTGGCCTGCAAGTACGAGCCCTGGTTTCTGCGCGAGATCGAGAAAATCGTCGCCGCCGAGACCAAGCTGCGGCGCGACGGACTGCCGGCCGAGCGACCGGGACTGCTGGCCCTCAAGCGGCTCGGCTTCTCCGATGCGCGGCTCGCCGAGCTGACCGGCCAGGAGGAAGCGCAGGTTGCCGAGCGCCGGCGCGTGCTCGGCGTGACGCCGGTCTACAAGCGCATCGATACCTGCGCCGCCGAATTCGCGTCGCGCACGCCCTACATGTATTCCTGCTACGAGGGCGACGGGATCGGCCCGGGCGAGTGCGAGGCGGAGCCGAGCGACCGGCGCAAGGTGATCATCCTCGGCGGCGGACCCAACCGGATCGGTCAGGGCATCGAGTTCGACTATTGCTGCGTTCACGCCGCCTACGCCATGCGCGACGCCGGCATCGAAAGCATCATGGTCAACTGCAATCCGGAGACCGTGTCGACAGACTACGATACGTCGGACCGGCTCTATTTCGAGCCGCTGACCGCCGAGGACGTCATCGAACTGGTGCGAGTCGAGCAGCGGCGCGGCAACGTGCTGGGCGTGATCGTCCAGTTCGGCGGCCAGACGCCGCTCAAGCTTGCCGCCGCGCTGGAGTCGGCGGGCATCCCCATCCTCGGCACCTCACCCGATGCGATCGATCTCGCCGAGGACCGCAAGCGCTTTCAGGAGCTGCTGCACCGGCTGGCCTTGAAGCAGCCTGAGAACGGCACGGCATTTTCGGCCGAGGAAGCCGAGGCGGTGGCTCAGCGCATCGGCTATCCGTTGGTCATCCGGCCGTCCTATGTGCTGGGCGGCCGCGCCATGGAGATCGTGCACGACACGGCGCAGCTGCGCCGCTACATGCGCGAAGCCGTCGTGGTCACGGGCAAGAATCCGGTGCTCATCGACTCCTTCCTCAGCAACGCGATCGAGGTCGACGTCGACGCGATCGCCGACCGGCGTTCGGTCTACATCGCCGGCATCATGGAGCACATCGAGGAGGCCGGCATCCATTCCGGCGACAGCGCCTGCTCGTTGCCGCCGCAATCGCTGCCCGCCGAGGTCGTCAGCGAAATCCGCCGCCAGACCGAGGCGATGGCGCGAGCGCTCGACGTGTGCGGCCTGATGAACGTCCAGTTCGCGGTCAAGTCGGGCGTGGTCTTCGTGCTCGAGGTCAACCCGCGCGCCAGCCGCACCGTGCCCTTCGTCGCCAAGGCGACCGGCGTCGCCGTGGCCAAGGTCGCCGCGCGCGTCATGGCGGGCGAGCGGCTCGACGACTTCAAGCTGCCGACCGGGCAGCCGGACCACGTCGCGGTCAAGGAGGCGGTGTTTCCGTTCGCGCGCTTCCCGGGCACCGATGTCATCCTCGGTCCGGAGATGAAGTCGACCGGCGAGGTCATGGGCATCGACCGCGACTTCGCGCGCGCCTTCGCCAAGTCGCAGCTCGGCGCCGGCACCGACCTGCCGCTGAGCGGTACCGTGTTCGTCTCGGTCAAGGACGCGGACAAGGCGGCCGTCACTCCGCTGGCGCGCGATCTCGCGTCGATCGGCTTCCGCATCCTCGCGACGCGCGGCACGGCCAAGCACCTGGCCGCTGAGGGGCTCACGGTCGTCACGGTCAACAAGGTGCTCGAAGGACGCCCGCACGTCGTCGACGACATGATCAGCGGCGAGGTTCATCTGGTGTTCAACACCACGGCCGGCGCCCAGGCCATCGCCGACAGTTTCAGCTTGCGCGAGACCGCCCTGACTTACAATATTCCCTATTACACGACCGTCGAAGGCGCCCGCGCCGCGGTCCAGGCCATCCAAGCGCTGCGGAACGGCCGTCTTGAAGTCGCGCCTCTGCAATCCTACGTCAGCGGCTCATTCTAAGACGTCACAAGGCTTGTTCCCCCGGTTTGATGGTGCGAACCCAGGCACGGGCGGGGCGGGCTTTTGCGTCTCTAGGGGCAGCCCAGGGAACGAGCGCGATGGAAAAGATCCCGATGACAGCTGCAGGCCTCACGCGCCTGCAGGACGAGCTCCGCAATCTCAAAGTCGTGGAACGGCCGGCGATCATCAAGGCGATTGCCGAAGCGCGCCAGCACGGCGATCTGTCCGAGAACGCCGAGTACCACGCCGCGCGCGAGCGTCAGAGCTTCATCGAGGGCCGCATCGTCGAGCTCGAGGACAAGATCAGCCGCACCGAAGTGATCGACGTGTCGAAGCTGTCCGGCAAGAACGTGACGTTCGGCGCCACCGTGACGCTCGCCGACGAGGACACCGACGAGAAGTCGGTCTATCAGATCGTCGGCACCGACGAGGCCGACATCGCCCAGGGTCGTCTCTCGGTCACCTCGCCGCTGGCGCGCGCGCTGATCGGCAAGAAGGTCGGCGATTCCGTCGAGGTCTCCACGCCGCGCGGCGGCACCAAGTCGTACGAGGTCGTCAAGCTCGAGTTTCGCTGAGGCGAGGTTCCCCGCGCTTCAGGATTGGGCGCTTCAGGATTGGGCGCTTCAGGATTGCGGAGCCGGCTCGTCGTCGATCGGCACGCCCGGCAGCTGCTTGGCCGAGCGGATCGCGAGCGCCGATTTGACATGGCTGACATTCTTCGCGGCGGTCAGCTTGGTCGTCAGAAAGCGCTGATAGGCGTCCCAATTCTCGGCGACGATGCGCAGCAGGAAGTCGGCTTCGCCGGCCAGCATGTGGCACTCGCGCACCTGCGGCCATGAGCCGACCAGTTCCTCGAACGCCTTCAGATCGGCTTCGGCCTGGCTCGCCAGTCCGACATGGGCAAACACGGTCACCTCGTAGCCGAGCAGCTTGGCATTGACGTCAGCGTGGTAGCCGAGGATGAAGCCCGCCTCCTCGAGGGCGCGCACGCGGCGTAGGCAGGGGGGCGCCGAGATTCCGACATGGCGCGCCAGGTCGACATTCGTGATGCGTCCGTCGGCCTGCAAATCCTTCAGAATCTTCCGATCGATCCGGTCGAGCTTGACTCGGCGCATCGGCGCTGCCTCCCCAGGTTTGCAGCAAGATTAGTACGAGGTCGGGCCGCCGCGCAACAATGTTACCCGAATCGGCGGCTCACGCGGCGCAGGATTGCCGACCTTGCGACGCCGCGCGGACGCATGCGACTGTCGCGCCGCTTCGTCCGACCACACGCCGCCGGACCTCACGCGCAGAGCCTCACACCGATGGACATGAGCCGCCTCGACTGCTGGGTCGTGACCGACGGCAAGGTCGGCATGGAGGTGCAATGCCTCGGCCTTGCCGAGGCGCTCGGCTGCACGCCCAAGGTCAAACGCGTGATGACGCGCGGTCCGTGGCGCTGGCTGCCGCCGCAACTGTGGTTCAACGCGCTCGCCGCGCAGAAGCCGCGCGCCGATGTGCTGGCGCCGCCGTGGCCCGATCTGATGATCGCAACGGGGCGCCAGACCGTCGCGCTGTCGATCGCGGTGCGACGCGCCAGCGCGGCGCGCGCGGGCGGCCCCACCTTCACCGTGCAGATTCAGGATCCCAAGGTCGATCCCGCCTCGTTCGACGTCGTCGTGGTGCCTGCCCATGACGAGCTGGAAGGCCGCAATGTGGTGGTCACCGCGGGTTCAATCCACCGCGTGACCCACGAGCGGCTGGCGGCCGACGCCGAGCGCTTCCGCGCTCGCCTGGCCCATTTGCCGCGACCCCTGGTCGCCGTGCTGCTCGGCGGCAGCAACGGCCATTACGTGCTCGACGACGGCGTCGCCCGCAGGCTCGGCGCACAGCTGGCCGCCTTGTCACGCCAGGGTTTTGGGCTCGCGGTGACGCCGTCGCGGCGCACCGGCGAGGCCAACACCGCCGCGCTCCGTGCCGAGCTCGCGGGTTGCCCGGTCGAAATCTGGGATTTCACCGGCGACAATCCGTATTTCGGCATTCTCGGCCTCGCCGACGCCATCATCGTCACGCCCGACTCGGTCAACATGGTGTCGGAAGCGCTGGCGACCGGCAAACCCGTGCACGTGGTTCCGCTCGACTGCAAACGCGACGGCAAATTTGCCGCGTTCCACCGGCGCCTCGAGGAGAGCGGCCTGACGCGGCCCTTTGTCGGCCGGATCGAGTCCTGGAGCTATCCGCCACCCGATGACACGGCACGCGTCGCGGCCGAGATCATCGCACGGCTCGCGGCACGCCGGGGCGGCGCGAGTTGAACTTTGTTGCCACGCGCCGTAAACAGATCGCAGTGATCGCGAATGTCCGGGCCACCGTTTGACATGACCGACTCGTCGGTTTTCGACCTGGAGCGCCTGCGCGCCGCGCCGCTGGTGCGCGCGCCATTCGACCACATCGTCGTGCCCGATTTCATCAGGCCCGTGCGGCATGGCGCGGTCGCCGGCGATTTTCCGCGCATCGAGCGCGGCGGCAGCTTTCCGCTGTCCACGCTCGACTATGGCCCGGCCTTCGCCGCGGCCATCGCCGAGTTGCACGGCCCGGCCGTGCGAAGCGCCTTCGAGGACAAGTTCGCAGTCGACCTGTCGAGCCGGCCGATCATGATCACCGCGCGCGGCATGGCGCGCGCCAAGGACGGGCAGATCCACGTCGACAGCCGGACCAAGATCCTGACCGTGCTGATCTACATGAATCTGGATTGGCAAACCGAGGGTGCATCGGGATCGGGCCATCTGCGCCTGCTGCGCTCGGCCGACGACATCGATGACTTCGCCGTCGAGGTGCCGCCAGCCATGGGCACGATGCTCGCCTTCCGTTGCGGCCCCAACGCCTGGCACGGCCACCTGCCGTTCGAAGGCGCCCGGCGATCGATCCAGCTCAACTGGGTGACCGATGACGGCGTGGTCAGGCGGGAGGAATGGCGCCATCGGCTGTCGGCTCTGACCAAGCGCCTGCTTCCCCAGCGGCGCGCCAGCGGCTATTAGGTCTCCACAATGACGCTCAAGATCGAAACCTTCGACGCGCAGCGCGGTGGTCACAGCCTGTTCAAGGCGGTCGGCCATCCGCAGGCGGCGCGCGCGATGTCGGAACTGATCGGCCGGCTTTCGTCGGCCGGGCGGATCGGCGTCTACGATCCCTTCGGCTACGCCGAAACGGTCGGTCAGCTCCATGACCTTCGTGGTCTCGCCATCGCCGGCAGCTACGTCCAGGACCTCGGCGATCTCGGCAAGTCCGTGCTCGGCCGGCCGGCCCAGCCCGTCACCGATCTGCGCACCGCTGAAATCGATGCGCTTTTCGTCACGGCATTCGATGCCGAACGCGTGGTCGCGCAGATCCGGCACCTCGTGCCGGCGCGCGCCACGCTCTTCACGCTCGACGCCATCCGCCTCCCGGCCGAACGCCTGAGCAATGCACGCCACTATCTCGATCCGCTGAACTTTGCGACCAACCTCGCGTTTTTCCGCGACGCCGACGGCCACCACACGCGCGTGGTGACCGCCAATTACTGGTCCGGCTATGGCGCACGCGGGGTCAAGCTCTGGCAGATGCTGTTCGACGCCGACGGGCGGCTGCTCGCCGAGTGGACGGATGCGTTGCCGGACGCCGCAGCGAGCATCACGATCGACAGTGCCGCAGTGCGCCGGCGCTTCGGCCTCGGCCCGTTCACCGGGCAGCTCTTCCTGCACGCAACCGGCGTCGCCGGCCACGACGTCGTGAAATACGCGCTCGACACCTATGGCGACGATCCCCGGGTGCTGTCGTGCAGCCACGACGCCAATGATTGGCCGGCCGATTTCTATGCCGGCCTGCCAGCGCCGGCCGAGGGCGAGCGCGTCATCCTGTGGCTGCAGAACCATCATCCGTGCCCGATCCCAGCCGGCGCCATCGGTCTCAATCTGATGGGCGACGGTGCCATCGCCTCGACCACGGCGGCGGTTGCGCCCTATGGAACGGCAGCGCTCGACGTCGCCTCGCTGCTGCCTGCCGCGCGCTGGCCGCAGCAGATCGAGATCCGCGCCGGCAAGCATCTGGTCCGGCCGCGCTACGAGGTCGTCCAGGCGAGCGGGCGATTGCTCATCGCCCACGCCAATGTCGAGCGCGTCGATCTCAAGCCCGATCCGCGCATTCCCGAGATCGCCAACCTGATGGGCAAAGGCTACCTCCTGCCGGCGCCGATCCTGCCGATCAAGCGCTGGCGCAGCCTGGCCCTGCCGACCCCGATGGCGACCGGTCAGGACGATCTGCCGGTTGCCGCCTTGGTCTACGACTGCGACGGACGCGAGCGGGCACGCCACCCCTTTGGTCTTCTGCTACGCCAGGACAGCGTGGCGCTCGATCTCAACGGCCTGCTCCAGCATGGCGGCGCCGATCTGCCCGTCGATGGCTGGGCCGCCGAGGATGGCGGCTATGGCCATGTCGAGCTGGTCTACGATTTTGCCGAGGGCGGCAGCGCCGATGGCTGGCTGCACGGCCTGTTCCGGTACCACGATCGCAAGAGCGGCCAGCGCGCCGACACGAGTTTCGGCGCGCACATGTTCAACACCGTGCTGACCTACCGGAACGAGCCGCAATCCTATTCCGGCCGCGCGCCGGGGCTGAGCACGCGCATCTTCCTTCGCCTCGGCGCGCATCCCGTCGACACGCTGTGCCATCTGATCTATCCGGCGTCGACGCCTTGGCACGCGCACTCGTCGACCGAGCTAGTCCTGACGCGCGCCGACGGCACCGCCGTCGCGACCCGGCAGCTCGCGATCCCGTGCGGCGGATCCAGGCTGTGGCGCTACAGCGAGACCTTCGATACGACGGAACGCTCGACCGCCGGCGCCGATGCGTATGTGCTCGTCCGTGACGGCACCTGCCGGCTGTTCGGCTATCACGGCCTGATCCGCGACGGCGAGGCGTTCTGCCTCGACCACATGTTCGGCTTTTAAGCCCAACCCCGCGGCCGCCCGCCGGGTCAGGGCGGACGCCGCGCCAGACTCACGACCTGATCCGGCCCAGCACGGGGCGACGATCGCAGATGCTATTGAGTGTCATTTGCAAATCATTGATCGATAATAATAATCGATTTCAAAGACTCGACAGGCCTGATGGCGCTCGACATGTCAGCGCGTCCCGGCGCACGGCGTCGCTGCCCCATAATCGCCGGAACATGGGTTCGTGCGCGCGCAGCCTCGACGGCCAGCGCGGCGGCGTGTTCGGGCACACGTCGAGCGCCATGGCGCGCGCTTCAGATCTTGTTCGATCCAGTGTCGTTCGGCCGAGCGACCTATCGAGATCGGCTACGCGACCGGCGACCACGCGATCACGCCGTGGGCGGGCTCATGCGGTCTCCTCGCAGCTGCCGGCAGCGGCGTTCCGCCCGAGCGGTGCGCGCGCCGGCCGCACCATCTTGCGCGCCGCCCATCAGGATGAGCCGCCGTCTGATGGCGTCCGGATGCCTGCGGCGCGGCGGCGGTCAGCAATCGATCCCTTGTCACGGGTCGGCTTGGCGATGCCGCCCGCTTTCCACGGCAGGGCTTTCGTTCGGAGTCGCAGGAGCGTTGCGCGAAAATCGCGCACCAGCCGCCGACCGACCCGCGCCATTGCCTGTGTGCCCGGCCGTTGTTGCGCCTAGGCACACCGCTCACTATGTTTAGAATGCTTAGACATGCACGCCGGCCATGCCCGGCCTGACCCAGCGGGATCCCATGGCTGGCCAATCTGCCCTTCAGCACCACAAGCTCTTGATCATCGGCGGCGGCCCCGCCGGGTACACGGCGGCGATCTATGCCGCCCGTGCAAACCTCAAACCCGTACTGGTCGAGGGGCTGCAACCCGGCGGCCAGATGACCATCACCACGGATGTCGAGAATTACCCAGGCTTCGCCGACGTCATCCAGGGTCCCTGGCTGATGGAGCAGATGAAGAAGCAGGCCGAGCATGTCGGCACCCGCATGGTGCAGGACGTCATCGTCGACGTCGATTTCACCAAGCGTCCGTTCACGGCGCGCGGCGATTCGGGCGATGTCTACGCGGCCGATGCGGTCATTATCGCGACCGGCGCGCAGGCGCGCTGGCTCGGTCTGCCGAGCGAGGAACGCCTGCGCGGCTTCGGCGTGTCGGCCTGCGCGACATGCGACGGCTTTTTCTTCCGCGGCAAGGAGATTGCCGTGGTTGGCGGCGGCAACAGCGCGGTCGAAGAGGCGTTGTTCCTGACGAATTTCGCAACCAAGGTCACGCTGATCCACCGGCGCGACACGCTGCGCGCCGAGAAGATCGGGCAGGACCGGCTGTTCAAGCATCCGAAGATCAACGTGGTGTGGAACAGCGTGGTCGAAGAGGTCCTCGGCAAGGAGAGCACGCCGGGCGGGCCGCCCGGCGTGACCGGCATCCGTATCCGCAACATCAAGACCGGCGAGCACCGCGACCTCGCGCTCGACGGCTTGTTCATCGCGATCGGGCACGACCCGGCGACGGCGCTGTTCCGCGGCAAGGTCGAGATGGATGCGGAGGGCTACATCGTGACGCGAGCCGATTCGACCGCCACCAACATTCCCGGCGTGTTCGCCGCCGGCGACGTCAAGGACAAGGTGTTCCGTCAAGCCGTCACGGCGGCGGGTATGGGCTGCATGGCAGCCCTCGAAGCCGACAAGTTTCTCGCTCATCGCGAGGCGAGCGAACTGCAGACGGCAGCCCAATGAACGAGGGCGCCGCATGAACGAGGGAGACCGACCTAGTCGGCCGCGTCGCCTGGCGGCCGAATCGTCGAGGACGACTCCCGCTGAACGTGCCGACGATCAGCCAGTCGCCGGTGCCAAGAGCGGCGTCGGCCGCGTCCGCCCGGGCCGATCGGCCGATGGGCGCCATGCCGGACATGCCGCCAATCCTTACGCGCCGGGGGGACGCCACATGGACTGGGACAAGCTGCGCGTGTTCCATGCGGTCGCCGAGGCCGGCAGTTTCACTCATGCCGGAGAGACGCTGAACCTCAGCCAGTCGGCCGTCAGCCGGCAGATCAGCGGGCTCGAGGAATCGCTCAGCGTGCCGCTGTTCCATCGTCACGCGCGCGGCCTGATCCTGACCGAGCAGGGCGAGCTGCTCTATCACACGGCAAAAGAGATTTTCGGCAAGCTTGCCATGGCCGAGGCCATGCTGAGCGAGAACCGCGAGAGCCCGAAGGGACCGCTCAAGATCACGACCACCGTCGCGTTCGGCTCGAACTGGCTGACGCCGCGCATGAACGAGTTCGTCGAGCGTTATCCCGAGATCGCGGTCACGCTGATCTTCGACGACAACGAGCTCGACCTGTCGATGCGCCAGGCCGACGTCGCGATCCGCATGTCGCCGCCGCGCCAACCCGACCTGGTGCAGCGTCACCTCATCACGGTCAATTTCCACATCTACGCGACGCGCGGCTACATCAGCAAGCATGGCCAACCGGAGTCGCTCGCGGACCTGACCAAGCATCGCCTGATCGTCTACGGCGACAGCCCGCACCCGCCCTTCCCGCAGGTCAATTGGCTCGCCAACCTGGCAACCGCCGCGGGCGGGCAGCCGCAGGTGCCGGTCATGAACATCAACAACTACTACGCCATCTTCCGGGCGGTTCAGAGCGGCACCGGCCTCGCCGCGCTGCCCGACTTCATGGCCCGCGAGGTGCCCGACATGGTCCGCCTGCTGCCCGAGGTCGACGGTCCGAAGGTGCAGGCCTACTTCCTCTATCCCGAGGAACTGCGGCATTCGAAGCGGATCGCCGTGCTGCGCGACTTTCTTCTGCAGAAAGTCGCCCAATCCCAGTTCTGACATGGGCACCAGTCGCCGCGCCCGGCCTTCCGCGGCGTTGTCAGGACGCGCAGAACCGACGACTCGTGTTCAAATCATTCCAATGAACCTGACATCGACGACGGGCTGTCGCTTGCGTTAATCGATCAAGTTGACGGCCTTTCCCTCGGGGGAACTTGGCTGTTTTTTGGCTGTTTGCTGCGAGTTTTGGCAGATATGCGTAGAGCGCATGGCGGATTTGTTAATTTACTGATGGTTATTTAGGCGGGAGACATTATGTATCCACGGTGATTGTTGCATCGCAACATCACGGGGCCCTTCGGGGTCCTACGTCTCCCAGACGTGAAGCCTCCCTGTTCAACTTGCCGGCAATCGACAGATTGCCGGCATTTTTTTTGCCTCCCGCCGACGCCTGTCCCAAGCGGCGTCTGCCGCCAGCGACGTCCCCTCTTGCGCGCAATACCACTTTGATCTGTGCTTTGAGCGACGCGTCCAGACGCCGCGGCCTATACTGGCGGTTGTCCCACACGCGCCGGCAAGCCGGGGACGCTGGTCGGACGCGAATTGACGGCACGCACCCAAAGCAAAACATTCTTCAGGGAGGCAGCCAATGACGGAGGTCGCATTCACGATCAATGGCCGTGAGGCGCGCGCGAATCTGGCGCCGGACACGCCGCTGCTTTGGGTCATTCGCGAGCACCTCAAGCTGACCGGAACGAAATATGGATGCGGCGTTGCCGCCTGCGGCGCCTGCACGGTCCATCTCGACGGTCAGGCCATTCGGTCCTGCCAGACGCAGCTGTCGCAGGTTGCGGGTCGCAAGGTCACGACCATCGAAGGCCTGTCGCAAAACGGCGACCATCCATTGCAAAAAGCCTGGGTCGCCGAGCAGGTGCCGCAGTGCGGTTACTGCCAGTCCGGTCAGATCATGCAAGCCGCCGAGCTGCTCGCCAAAACCAGGAATCCGACCCGCGAGCAGATCGTCGAGCACATGGACGGCAATCTGTGCCGCTGCGGCACCTATCCGCGCATCGTGCGCGCCATCGAACGCGCCGCGCGGGGAGCCTAGTCATGACGAACCGGACACACAGCAGGCCCGCGCCGTCCCTGAGCCGACGCGAGTTCCTCGCCGGCAGCACTGCCCTGTCGTTTGCCTTCGTGCTCGCCCCCAGCGCGCTGGACGGATCGCAGGCGAATGCCGCGACGCCGGGACGGCTCAATGCCTACGTGACCATCGCAACCGACGGAACCGTCGGCATCATGGCGCCGGCCCCCGAAATGGGCCAGGCCGTGAACAGCTCGATTCCGCTGATCATCGCGGAAGAGCTGGACGCCGATTGGTCCAAGGTGCGGATCGAGCAATCGCCGATCGCGCCCGACTACGACAATCCGATCTTCAAGTCCCAGTTCGCCGTCGGCAGCCTGACGCTGCGCGGCTACTGGATGCCGGCACGCACGGCCGGTGCGCAAGCGCGCCGCGTCCTGCTCGAGGCGGCGGCGCAACGCTGGAGCGTGCCGCTCGCCGAGCTGACGACGCAGCCGGGCCAGGTGGTGCACGCGACGTCGGGCCGCCGGTTGACCTATGGCGAGATCGCCGGCTTTGCCCAAGTCCCGGACAAGCTGCCCGAGGTGAAGCCGGAAGAACTGAAGCCGGTCGCGCAGTTCCGTCTGATCGGGCACGACGTGCCCCGCTTCGACGTCCCGGACATGGCGGTCGGCAAGCCGCTTTACGCCATCGACGTGCAGGTACCGGGGATGATGTACGGCACCATCGTTCGTCCGCCCTACAAGGGATCGGGGCCAAAATCCTTCAATCTCGACGAGATCAAGAAAGAGCCCGGCGTTGTCGAAGCCGTCGCATTCGATCACGCCATCGGCATTGTCGGAGATAGCGTGCCTGCCGTCTTCAACGCGCGCAGGAAGGTGAAGGCCGAGTGGCGCGACGCCGCCGGAGCGAAGGTGAATTCAGCGAAAGACCTGCAGGAATACGTGGCGGCCGTGCGGGATCCTGCCCGCACAGGCGTGGTTGTCCGAAAGACCGGCGATGCCGACGCGGCAATCGCCGCCGCCGCGCGCGTTCACGCCAGCGAATTCACCAATGACTACGTGTACCACGCGCAGATGGAGCCACATTCATGTACCGCCTGGGCCAAGCCTGACAGCGTCGAAGTGTGGACCGGCACGCAATGGCCGTCGCGGACGGTGGCCGCCGCCGCGCAAGCCGCCGGCGTGCCGCCCGAGAAGGTCAAGGTCCATCTGCGCCAGATGGGCGGCGGCTACGGCCGGAACGCCTATGTCGAATATGTGACCGATGCTGTCCTGCTGTCGAAGGCAGTGCAGAAGCCCGTGAAGATGATCCAAAGCCGCGAGGACGATCTCGTGTTCGGCCGGTTCCGCCCGATGACCGCGCAGCGCATCGAGGTCGGGTTGGACGGGCAGGGCAAGATCTTGGCATGGCGGCACCGCCTCGCCGCCGAAACGGTCGTGCCATATCTTTACGGGACGGCCCGGCTGGAGGCGCAGAAGGGCGTCGACCACATCGTGGTCGCCGGCGCCGACGTTCCCTTCTACGACGTGCCGTCCCACACGGCCGAGCATATCTACGAGGAGCGCGGCGTGCGAACCGCCGCCTGGCGGGGTATCGGTGCCGGCTACACCAACTACGCCATCGAGGTGGTGATCGACGAGTTGGCCCGGCAGCTCCAGAAGAACCCCATGGAGTACCGTCTGGCGCTGCTCAAGGATCCGCGCGCGCGCAAGGTGGTCGAGACCGCGGCGCGCATGGCCGATTGGGGTCGCAAGCGCGACGGGCGCGCCCTCGGCATTGCATTCGGAAAGCTCGGCCTGCCGCCGGTCGGTTTCTCCATGTCGGGAACGGTCGCGGAAATCTCGGTGAACCGGAGCAATGGCGCCATCAAGGTCCACAACATCTGGTGCGCCGTCGATGTCGGGCTGCCGATCCAGCCAAACAATATCGTCGCGCAGATCGAAGGCTCGATCGTCTTTGCGCTCGGCAGCGCCCTGAAGGAGCAGATCACCATCAAGGATGGGCAGGTCGAGCAATCCAATCTGCATGACTACGAGCTGATGCGGATGTCGGACGTCCCGCAAATGCATGTCGAGATCATCCGGAGCGGCGATATCCCTCTGCCTGTCGGCGAACTCGGGATCGCCGGCACGGCGCCGGCGGTTGGCAATGCCTTTCTCGCCATGACGGGGCGGACGCTGGGCGCGATGCCCTTTACGACGGATCGCGTCCGGCAAGTCCTCGCCCGGTCCTGATCTGGTGCAACGAAGCCCCGCCGTGGCCCGGCGGCGGGGCTTATCGCTGGCTGGCGGGGCGCCAGCGCGGGAAACGCGACCCGCTCAAACACTTAAGGACCGGAAACCCGCGTCATCACCGAGCGCTGTGCCCGCCGCAAGGGTTGACCCAAGTCAATGTGACAATGCCTTCCTGGCTGGAAACTTTCACCCGTCACGGGCAGCAGACGGCGGCGGCGCACACCGCCGGCGTCATGGGATAGGCGGGGAGTCGTCACATGAAGTTCTTTCTCATTGAGGCCTATGGCGGGCCAGCGGGCACGGACGGACAAATTCATCGCTTCGGCGTTCGCGCAGACAGTCTCAACGAAGCGATCGCCATGGTACGGAACAATCCGAAAGCGGCGCACTGTACCCACTTCGAATTGGTCGAGGAAGGTAGCGGTTCGGCCGGCGCCGAATCCGGAATCGCTGTGTCAGGCTCCGACCTCAAGCAGCGCTGACATATCGACGCCGCCACACGCCTGTCGCGCGCGCATCATGGACTTCTTCGAGGTCCTCGAAGGTCGACGATCCGTGCGCGCCTATGCGCAGGCGACGGTCGCCGCCACGCAACTCGCAACCATTCTCGACGCAGTTCGCGTGGCGCCGTCCGCAGGCGACCTTCAGGCCTTTCGCATCGCAGTGGTCGACAGCCCCGAGCAAAAGGCCGGCCTGGCGAAGGCCGCGCTGGGGCAGAGCTTCATCGGAGACGCCGCGATCGTGCTGGTCTTCCTCGCCGATGTCGAGCGCAGCGCCGTCAAGTATGCGCAGCGCGGACGAACGCTGTTCGCACTGCAGGACGCCACGATTGCGGCGGCCTATGCGCAACTCTGCGCCACCGCGCTCGGGCTCGCTTCATGCTGGGTCGGCGCCTTCGACGACGCGCAGGTCGCAAACGTCCTCGGCGCGCCGGCGGGTCTGTGGCCGATCGCGATCTTGCCGATCGGCGTACCGGCCGAGACGCCGCAGCGTCCGCCGCGGCGGTCGCACGCAGCTCTTCTGCTCCGCACGCAGGCTGGCCCGCCGCATTGACCTTGTTGCCCGCGACGCGTGCCACCTTTCATGGCATGCTGTTGAACCATGCCGTTGTGTCAGCAGGTCCACGGTCACGCCGCGGCAAAGCTCATGCGTCTCGCGGCAACGGCGCTCGTGCTATTTGTCGGACCCCTCGGTTGCGCTGTCGACACGATCGACCGCTCCGCCGACGCAGTTCCGAGATCCGAGACCCTTTACGTCCTCATCGGCGGCTGGCACACCGAGATCGGCCTGCCGGTCGATCAGATCACCGGCCCGCTCCGTTCGCTGAACGAGGCCACGGCGGGAGCCCGGTACCTCCTGTTCGGCTGGGGACAGCGCGAGTACTACATGGCAAAGGAGCCCACGGCCGGCGATCTCTTGCGGGCGGCAGCGCCGGGCCCGGCCGTGATGCTGGTGACACCCCTTGAGGCCTCCCCGGCCGACGTGTTCGGTTCGGCCAGTGTCCTGGCCGTCGCGGTTTCGGCACGTGGGATCGCCCTTTTGTCCAGCTATCTATGGGACGAACTGGCCAAGGAGCCGGATGACACGCCGCGTCCGCTTGCCTCGGGTCCCCACCCGGGCAGCAGGTTCTATGCGTCGGTCAGCACCTACAATGTGCTCTACAACTGCAACACCTGGGTCGCCGAAGGTTTGCGCGCCGCCGGCCTTCCGATCAACGGATCAGGGGTCATTCTGGCCAGCGACGTCGTCGAGCGGGTTCGCGGACTCCAGATCAAGCCGCGATGAGGCCCCCACGCAGTCAGGCCGCCGGGCTCATGTCTTCGATTCTGGCCTTCGGACAGATGCCATGCGTAGCGGTCCGTCGGATCAGAACAGGAACGGCATGATGGTCGCTGCGGCGATGCCGGCGGGCGCGGCATAGCGCAGCGCGAACGACAGCAGGCTGGACGTCCGGGAGCCGAGATTCAGCGTCGATGCGAAGAAGCGGGACGGCAGCACCCACCCGGCGAACAGCGCGGTCATCAGGCCGCCCACCGGCAGCAGGACGTTGGACGTCAGGAAATCAAGCACGTCGAAGAACGTCGCCGAAGCGAAGATCGGATAGGCGGAGAGCGGAAACCACTCACGCCAAAGGTTGAACGAAAAGATGGAGAAGAAGCCGGCGAGCCAGATCGAAACGGCGGTTATCGCGACGCTCTTTGACCGTCCCCATCCGAGACTGCGACACGCGAATGCAACCGGCATCTCCAGCAACGAAATGGCCGACGCGAGCGCGGCAATCGTCAGAAGCAGGAAGAACGCGACTGCCAGCGTCGTGCCCCCCGGCATTGCGGAGAACGCCAGCGGCAGGGTGACGAACATCAGCCCGGGGCCGCTCGCCGGATCCAAACCGTTGTGGAACACGATCGGGAATATGGCAAATCCGGCTACAAACGAAATGGCCGTGTCGCCGGCAATGGCGATGATGGCGGCGCTGCGAAGGTTGATTTCCGGACCGGCGTAGGCCGCGTAAGTGATCATGACCGCCAATCCGACGCCGATGGAAAAGAAACCAAGCCCGACGGCCTCCAGCATGGCGCGCGCCGTCAGACGCGTCAGGTCGATGTGGAACAGATATCGGAACGTCGCTTGGGCATCTCCGGCAATGAGCGAATGGACCGCGAGGCCGACCAAGGTGGCGCCGAGAATGGGCATCAGGATCTTCGTTGCACTCTCGATTCCGTGGGCGACGCCACGCCCCACGATCCAGGCCGTGACACCCATGAAAATCGAATGATAAGCGGCCATTTTCACAAACGAGCTCATGAAACCGTCGAATCGCGCCTGCACCGCATCAGCCGCTGCTACCGGCAGGCCCGACCACAGGGTTTCGCAGGCGTAAGCCAGTGCCCACCCGCCGATCACGGAATAGAAGCTGAGGATGAGCGCCGAACCGACGACGCCGAGAACGCCCACGATCCCCCATCGTCGTCGCGCACCGCGCTTGCGGGCGACCGTCTCGATGCTGATCCGCGCGTCCGATTGACCGGCTCGCCCAATGGCGAACTCCGCCAGCATCAGCGGCGAGACGATGACGATGAGACCCAGGACATAGAAAAGAACGAAGCCGCCGCCGCCGTTTTCGCCAACCTCGTAGGGAAATTTCCAGACACTGCCGAGGCCGACCGCGGAACCAACCGTCGCGAGCACGAAGCCGACGCGCCCGGTCCATTTTTCGCTTGTTGGAGCCATGCCTGCTTTCCCGGGATTTGACGCCCAGGCGTGCGCATCCGCGAGGGCCGGCAGCCAATCTATGCGATCCCGCGCGGACTGCCAAAGCGGCAGCTTCGCAAGGATTTCATCGATCTGCGGCAGGTGCCGGGGCCCGGAGCGCCCCCACTAGCCAGGTTTACGAACTGGATCGCGCTGACTGCTCCGGCAAGGGCACAAACTCCCCGTTGTCGAGATCCGGCAGCTTCATGCGGCCGGCGCGCCAATCGGCTCTGGCCTGCTCGATGCGCTCCTTCGACGAGGACACGAAGTTCCACTCGATGAAGCACTCGCCGAGGGGTTCGCCGCCGAGGATCATCACGGTGGCTGGCGTCAGCGCCGCCACCTTGGCCGGCGCTCCCGCGGCGAACACGAGCATGTGGCCTGGGCCATAGGCGCTCCCGTCGGCCTCGATCGATCCCGACACGACATAGGCGGCACGTTCGCGATGTCCCGTCGGAAGCTGCGCCTTGGTGCCGGGCTGCATGATCCAGTGGGCATAGAACATCGGCGAGTGGGTCCGCACCTTGGACTTGATCCCGAACGCCTCGCCCGCGATCAGCCGCGCCCACAAGCCGCTGCCTTCATGGGTCGGCAGATCCTCCGCGCCATGATGGAAGAACGCGGGATCCGTCTCTTCGTGCTCCGCCGGCAAGGCAACCCATGCCTGGATGCCGTGCAGCGGGCCGCCCTCGGCCCGCGCGCGCTCGAACCGCTCGGAATGGGTGATCCCGCTTCCCGCGACCATCCAGTTGACCTCGCCGGGCAGAATCGGCTGCTCCGAGCCGACGCTGTCGCGATGCATGATCTCGCCGTCGAACAGATAGGTAACCGTCGACAGTCCGATATGCGGGTGCGGGCGGACGTCGACGCTGCGCGAGATGCCGGCGGGAAAATCGACCGGCCCGATGTGATCGAAGAAGACGAACGGGCCGACCATGCGCCGCTTGGCGAAGGGCAGGACCCGGCCGACCTCGAAGCCGCCGATGTCGCGTCGCCTCTGGTCGATGACCAGTTCCAACATGTGCAGGTGCCCTGGCCGTGACGCATCACGCCGGCGCGCGCCGGCGCGTCGAAGAGGTCACATGAACAGCTTCTTTTCGTCCATGCCCTTGTAGAGATCGGCGACGAACTCGCCATAGCCGTTGTAGAGCAGCGTCGGCACGCGCTCCTTGGAGCCGAGCGGCTGTTCGGTCGCCTGACTCCAGCGCGGGTGCGGCACCTTGGGATTGACGTTGGCCCAGAAGCCGTATTCCGAACCCTGGATCTCCTCCCAGAAGCTCTTGGGCTGCTTGTCCGTGAAGGTGATGCGCACGATCGACTTGATGTGCTTGAAGCCGAACTTCCAGGGCAGCGCCAGGCGCAGCGGCGCGCCGTTCTGCGCCGGCAACGGCTTGCCATAGGCTCCGGTCACCATGAAGGACAGCTCGTTGACCGCCTCTTGCACAGTTACGCCTTCGACATAGGGCCAGGGATACCAGGTCTGCTTCTGGCCCGGCGCGATCTTGGGATCCTTGAAGGTTTCCATGCGCAGATATTTCGCCGACGACAGCGGCTTCGCCAGCTCGACCAGCGGCTTCAAGGCGAAGCCGCTCCACGGCACGGCCATCGACCACGCCTCGACGCAACGGTGACGGTAGAGCCGCTCCTCGAGCGGCATCTTGGCCATTAGATCGTCGATGCCGATTTCCATGGGCTGCTCGACCATGCCGTCGATCCTGATCGTCCACGGCCGGACTTTGAGCGCCTGAGCTTCGCGCACGATGTTCTTCTGCGAGCCGAACTCGTAGAAGTTGTTGTAGGTGGTGGCAAGCTTCTCGTCGGTGATCGGCCGGTCCAGGCTGTAGCGCGTGTTCTGTTTGAACGGATAGAGCTTGCCCGAGGGATCAGCCTCCTGGGCATGAACAGGCCGCAAGCCGGCGGCAAGCGCGGCAGCAACAGTGGGCGCCAGGAGCGGCCCGGCGGCGATCGCCTGGCACAGGCGGCGGCGGTCGCGGAACAGCGCTTCCGGTGTCGCCAGTGATTGGGCGATTTCCCAGCCACGCTTGCGCTTGATCAGCATGCAAAGCTCCCCAAAAAGCAAATCGACCGGGTCGAAGCCCATCCCGGCGCGGCCACCGTCTCTAAGCGTAGACCGGCGGCACGACAAATCAACTATCGGTGAGGTCACGCCGAGGGGCACTCCACAGCCCCTTATGTCACGTATAATGCCGGTTGTAGCCCTGCCGGATTCCGGCGCGAATTCCGGCGGAGACGAAAACGAACGGGAGGGTTCACGATGCGACGTTTGCTGTTACCCCTGCTTGCTCCATTGATGGTCGCCGGACTGCCGGCCGCGGCGGCCGAGATTGCGGTGGCGGCCAAGGACGACGCCTACGCGCCGCGCACGATTTCGGCACGCGTCGGCGACGTGCTCAAATTCTCCAACCAGGACTATGTCGATCACATGGTGCTGGTTCCGACCTTCGGCCATATGGTCAATCTCGGCGTCATGAAGCCGGGCCAGTCGTCGCCCGCGCTGCCGCTCGGCAAGGCCGGCACCTTCGACGTCCATTGCGTGTTCCATCCCGGCATGAAGGCGAAAGTGACGGTGGCGCCATGAGACACCCGATCAGACTCGTTGCCGCCGCCGTTCTGGCCACCGCGATCGCCGTTCCGGCGCAGCTCTGGGCCGGCCCGGAGAAGGTCGAGTTCCCGGCCGACTACAAGAAGTGGACGAGCTTCGGCGTTCTGGACCGCTACGACGGCAAGGCGGTCCGCTTCCTCTATGCCAACCCCGCAGCCATGAATTCCGTGCCAGGCAATGCCGCGAACGGCTTGGTCCTCGTGCTCGAGGTGCGCAAAGCCAAGCTCGGCGCCGATGGAAACCCGGAGCGCGGAGCCGACGGCCGGTTCATCGCGACCGACGAGGTGACCGCGGTCAACGTGCAGGAAAAGCGCGCCGGCTGGGGAACCGAATATCCCGAAGCCAAGCGGAACGGCGAGTGGGAATACGCCTCGTTCCAGCCAAGCGGCCAGCGCAACGCCGGCGCCAACATCGACGGCTGCTTCTCCTGCCACAAGCCGTGGGTCGGGCAGGACTTCACGTTCATCTTCGACGTGTTCGTGCGCGACGGTAAGCCGAAGTAACGCCCGGCGACTTGGTGTCGGCCGCGGCGACGCGGCCAGAACGAAGACGACAACGGTCCCGGCGCCGCCAGCGCCGGGGCTTCGCTCCTACGAGGCCGCCGCCTGCTGCGCCTGCTCGCCGATCACCTTGTCGGCCAGCCGCCCGGTCAATTCGGCCAGGTGGTCGAATTTCCAGCTGTAGCTTCCGACGCCCTGGGTGATCGAGCGCAGCTCGATGATCAGATCGTGCAGATCCGATTGCGGCATGTGGGCGTTGACCTCGTCCCAGCCCTTCCAGCCCGGCTTGGCGTCGAAGCCGAGGATGTGGCCGCGCCGGCCGCTGATCACGCGCTGCACCTTGGAGGTGTGCTCGTTGGGCACGGAGATGGTGACGAGGCAGATCGGTTCGAGCAGAACCGGATCGCATTTCGGCATGCCCTCGGTCATGGCGATGCGCGCCGCCGTCTTGAAGGCCATGTCGGAGCTGTCGACCGCGTGGTAGGAGCCGTCGGTCAGCGTGACGGCCACGTCGACCACGGTGAAGCCGAGAGGTCCGCGCTTGAGATAGTCGATGACGCCTTCCTCGACAGAGGGGATGAAATTCCTCGGTATCGCCCCGCCGACGATCGCGTTGCGGAACTCGAAGCCCTTGCCGCGCGACAGATGCTTGATCTCGATATGCACGTCGCCGAACTGGCCGTGGCCGCCGGACTGGCGCTTGTGGCGCCCGTGCTGCTTGGTGCCCTTCTTGATCGTCTCCTTGTAAGGCACCTTGGGCCGCGCCGAGGTCAGCTTGAGGTTGTACTTGCTCTTGATGCGCTCGATCGCGACCTGCAGGTGGATCTCGCCCTGGCCCCACATCACCATCTCATGGGTGTCATGGCTGTGGTCGATCGAGAGCGAGGGGTCTTCCTCGACCATCTTGGCCATGGCGCCTGACAGCTTCACCTCGTCGTTGCGGTTCTCGGCCTTGACCGCCAGCGAATAGACCGGCACCAGCGGCGCCGGCCATGGCTGGATGCCCGGGGGCGCGGTGCCCGACGGCGTCAGCACGTCGCCGGTCTTGATCGGATCCATGCGGCCGAGGCCGACCACGTCGCCGGCAACCGCCTCGCCATGCTTGGACAGGGTCTGTCCCATCATGTGGTGCAGGCCGGCGACCCGGCTGCCGTTGAGCGTCACGCCGTCCTTGATCGAGCCGCGCAGCACGCGCGCGACCGACAATTTGCCGGAATGCGCGGCGTGATAGGTCTTGAACACCTGCACGACCGGCTCGCCGGTTCCGCTGAGGCCGCGGCGCTCGGCCGCGGCATCGAGCTCGGGCGTGTCGTGGCGCAGCGCCTTGAGCAGGCGGCGCACGCCGTGGTCGTGCTCGCCGGCGCCGAGCAGCACCGGCACGATCAGGTCCTTGCGCAGATCCTTGGAAATCTGCGCATAGATGTCCTGCGGCGAGGGCTGGATGTCCTCGAGCAGCTGCTCGAGCAGCTTGTCGTCGAAATCGGCCAGCGTCTCCAGGAGCTCCGTGCGCGCTTCCTGCTCGCGCTCGGCCATGCTCTCCGGAACGGTGATCAGCGCCGAGGGGTGGCCCGGCTTGTATTCATAGGCGCGCCGGCTGATCAGGTCGACATAGCCGGTGATGGCGTCGCCCTTGCGGATCGGCACCTGGCGCAGCACGAGCGGCCGCTCCGAGACGGCCTGGAATGCTTCCAGCACGTCGCGCACGCGCGCGGCCGCGGTGTCCATCTTGTTGATGAACATCATGTGCGGGATGTTGTGGTCGTCGAGGAATTTGAGAATGGGCGCCACGGTCAGCGCGCGGTCGGGCACCGCCTCGCAAACCACGACGGCGACGTCGGCCACCATCAGGGCGTTGTGGGCCTCCTGGGCGAACTCGATGGAGCCCGGGCAGTCGATGACGGTCCAGGGATCGTCGAGAAACTTGGTATGGGCGACGTTGATCTCGACCGACATCTTGCGCGCGCGCGCTTCGGCCGAGCTGTCGCCGACGGTGTTGCCTTCCTTGATGGTGCCCTTGCGGGGAATGGCGCCGGTCGCCGCGAGCAGGCTCTCCAGCAACGTGGTCTTGCCGCTCAGATAGGGCCCGACCAGCACCGCTGTCCGCGGCGATCTCGGTTTTCTGTCCGCCATGTGCGCCTCCTCTCCGCAACCGTGGGCGGTTGGTTCGAGCGGGCGCTCTCAAGCACGAAGCGCTGCCGTCGCCGCTCAGCCGCCTCTTCCAGACGATGTTTTCACGGGGCGCGGAGCCGACGCAAGGGGTAAGAATCCGTCAGCGCAAGGCCCCGCAGGCGCGCTGGATCCGCCGGCAGGCCTCCTCGAGCACGTCGATGCCGGTCGCGTAGGAGATGCGGAAGAAGGGCGACAGGCCGAAGGCCTCGCCCTGCACAACGGCCACCCCTTCGGATTCGAGCAGGTAGCTGACGAAATCGGAATCGTTCTTGATCTCCTTGCCCTCGGGCGTCGTGCGGCCGATCGTGCCGGCGCAGGACGGGTAGACGTAGAAGGCGCCTTCGGGCTTGTGGCAGGTCAGGCCGTTGGCCTGGTTGAGCATGGCGACCACCAGGTCGCGCCGCTCCTTGAACGACTTGTTGCGCTCGGGCAGGAAATCGGTCGGCCCGTTGAGCGCCTCGACGGCGGCCGCCTGGCTGATCGAGGACGGATTCGAGGTCGACTGCGACTGGATCACCGCCATCGCCCTGATCAGCTCGGCCGGCCCGCCGGCATAGCCGATGCGCCAGCCGGTCATCGAATAGGCCTTGGACACGCCGTTGCAGGTCAGCGTGCGGTCGTAGAGGCGCGGCTCGACCTGGGCCGGCGTGCAGAACGCGAACTCGTCGTAGACGAGATGCTCGTACATGTCGTCGGTCATGACCCAGACGTTGCTGTGCCGCATCAGCACGTCGGTCAGCTTCTTCATGTCGGCGCGGGAATAGGCAGCCCCGGTCGGATTGGACGGGCTGTTCAGAATGATCCATTTGGTCTTGGGCGTGATGGCGCGCTCGAGCGCCTCGGGCTGGAGCCGGAAGCCCGAGGAAGCCGGGCAGTCGACTGCGACGGGCGTGCCCTCGGCGAGCTGCACCATGTCGGGATAGGACACCCAGTAGGGCGCGGGGATGATCACCTCGTCGCCCGGATTGAGCGTCGCCATCAGCGCGTTGTACAGCACCTGCTTGCCGCCGGTGCCGACCGTGATCTGGTTGGGCTGGTAGGTCAGGCCGTTCTCGCGCGCGAACTTGCCGCAGATCGCCTTCTTCAGCGCAGGCGTGCCGTCAACGTCGGTGTAGCGCGTCTCGCCACGGTTGATCGCGGCAATCGCCTCGGTGCGGATATGCACTGGCGTGTCGAAATCCGGCTCGCCCGAGCCCAGGCCGATGACGTCACGGCCGGCCGCCTTGAGCTCGCGCGCCTTCTGGGTCACCGCGATGGTCGGCGATGGCTTGATGCGCTGCAAGCGGTTGGCAATGATCGACATGGCTTCCTCTGGGGTTCCTCTTGCCTCGGGACAATGGCGCGCGAATCGCGCCAGCGGCGGGAAAACGGCGCGCACCCTACGCCGACAGCCAAGCGGCTTCAAGCGGGAACGGGTTCACAATCGCCGCACGGAGGGCGTAGCATGACGGCGCCGCGCCTGACCCGGGGAATTGTCATGCCTGCCCGCAACCACCGCATCGCCCTCATGGGCTTCGCGCTCGAGGCCAACCGCTTCTCGCCGCCGACCACGCGACTCGACTTCGAGAGCCAAGTCCTGATGCTGGGCGACGAGATCCTGGAGGACCAGAAGCGCGTGGCGCCGCGCAACTTCGGCGAGCTGAGCGGCTTCATCCGGCGCATGGACGAGCTGATGGCCAAGCGCGGCGAGAGCTGGACGCCGGTGCCGATCGCAATGGCCGCGGCACCGCCGGGCGGCCCGGCCGAGAAGGAATTCTTCGAGTGGCTGCTCCAGGAGATGCGCCAGAGACTGGCGGCCGCCCAGCCGCTCGACGGCGTCTACCTTCCGGAGCACGGCGCCGGCCTCGCCGCTCATGACGATGATGCCGACGCGGCGGTGTTCCGCGTCGCACGAGCGGCGGTCGGCAAGGACAAGCCGGTGATCGCCACATTGGACCTGCACGCCAATGTCTCGCAGGCCATGGTCGACCAGACCGACGTGCTGATCTCCTATCTGACCAATCCGCATGTCGACAATGTCGAGCGCGGCGCCGAGGCGGCCGATGCCATGGTCGCCATGCTCGACGGCATGAAGCCTAGGGCGTATCACATCAAGCTGCCGATCGCGCCGGCCCAGGTGACGCTGCTGACCGCGCAAGGCCCCTATGCCGACATGATCAATCTGGGCCAGGCGCGCAAGACCGACGACATCCTCAATGTCTCGGTGGTCGCCGGCTTCGCGCTCGCCGATGCACCGCAATGCGGCATCTCCGTGGTGGTGACGGCCAAGCGCGACAAGAACGCGGCCGAGAAGCTGGCGCGCGAGATCGCGGCCAAGGGCTGGGCCGAGCACGGCCGCTTCATCAAGAAACTGACCAGCCTCGACGAGGCCGTGGCGATGGCGCTCGCCTGCGGCCGCGACAAGGCGAAGCCGCCGCTGATCTTCGCCGACGTGGCCGACAATCCGGGCGGCGGCGCACGCGGCAACACGACCTGGATACTCGCCGCCTTCCACAAGGCCGGCGTCACGGGCTGCGTCATGGGCATGATGATCGATCCGCCGCTCGCCGACGAGGCGCACAGATTGGGCAAGGGCGCGACGTTCACGGCGCGCTTCAACCGCGACGAGACCCAGGAGTTCTCCAAGCCCTGGTCGGCCCCGGCGCGCGTGCTCGAGATCGGCGACGGCGAGGTGGTCGGCCGCCTCGGCATCTACAAGGGCACGTCCGTCGATCTCGGTCGCGCGGCGCTGCTCGAACTCGACGGCATCCGCGTCGTCGTCGCCAGCCTGCGTCATCAGGCAGCCGATCCGGCCTTCTTCGAGCGCTTCGGCATCGACCTCAAGTCCGTGCGCAGCGTCGTGGTCAAGAGCCGCGGCCATTTCCGCGCCGGCTTCGACTGGCTCTTCCCGCACGAGCGCACCATCGAGGTCGATGTGCCCGGGCTGACCACGCCCAACCTCGCCACGCTGCCCTTCACGCGCATCCCGCGCCCGGTGTTCCCGATCGATCCGGACATGACGTGGAGCGTGCCCGGCGCGTAGGAAGGTTCCATTTCTTCTCTCATCCTGAGCCTGTCGAAGGATGGGGGTCTCGCCCCCAGGAAAAGTTGCCAGCCGACTGCGGCTTTCCTGCGAGCAACGGCCTCACCCTTCGACAAGCTCAGGGTGAGGCAAAGTGAAAGCGACGTGAGCTAAACATGCCCCAGCCCAAACGCATCGCCCTGATGGGCTTCTCGCTCGAAGCCAATGGCTTCGCGCCGGTCACGGTGAAGGCGGATTTCGTCAACCAGATCTATCTGGCGGGCGACGAGCTGGCCGCCGACCTCGCCAAGCCGGCGCCGCGCGCGCCGGGCACCATGATCGGCTTCATGCGCGCCATGACCACGGCCGGCCCGTGGACGCCCGTGCCGATCGTCATGGCCGGCTCGCCGCCGGGCGGCCCGGTCGAGCAGGCGTTCTTCCAGGAGATCCTCGACGCGATGGAACGCGGTCTCAAGGCGGCGCTGCCGCTCGACGGCGTGTTCCTCGCCGAGCACGGCGCCGGCACGGCGACCGGCGATCACGATCCCGACGGCACGGTGTTCGCGCTGGTGCGCAGCATCGTCGGGCCCAAGGTGCCGGTGATCTCGACCCTCGACCTGCACGCCAACGTGTCGCAGCGCATGGTCGACAACACCGACGCGCTGATCGCCTTCATCACCAATCCTCATGTCGACATGATCGAGCGCGGTGCGGAGGCGGCAGCCCTGATGCTGGAGATGTTTGCCGGCACCAGGCTGGCGGCCGACATGTTGCGCATGCCCATGATCCCGCCCTCGGTCACGATGGGCACGGCGAGCGGCCCCTATGCCGATCTGATCAACTACGGCCAGACCAAGCTCAGCCGCGACATCGCCAACGTGTCGGTGTGCGCCGGCTTCTCGTTGGGCGACACGCCGCTCAACGGCATGACCGTCACGGTCACTGCGCGCGGCGACAAGGCCAAGGCGACGGCGCTGGCGCGCGACATCGCTGGGCGCGCCTGGGCCGATCGCAAGCGCTACGTGCCGAAGATGGTCAGCCTCGAGGAAGCGACGGCCATGGCGCTCGCTTGTTCGCGGGACCCGTCGAAGCCATCGGTGCTGTTTGCCGATCCCGCCGACAATCCCGGCGGCGGCGGACGCGGCAACACGACCTATATCCTCGACGCCTTCCACAAGGCGGGCGTCACCGGCTGCCTGCTCGGCATGATGGTCGACCCGCCGCTCGCCGAGGACGCGATCAAGCTCGGGGTGGGTGCCAAGTTCATCGCGCGCTTCAACCGCGACCGGCCGCATGAATTCTCGCTCCCCTTCACGGCCGACGCCCGGGTGATCGCGATCGGCAAAGGCTCGTATGTCGGACGCCGCGGCGTCCATCAGGGCCGCACCACCAATCTCGGCGCCACGGCGCTGATCGAGGTGGGCGGCATCAAGATCGTGGTGATCAGCCTGCGCCAGCAATGCGCCGATCCGATGGCGTTCGAGCAGTTCGGCCTCGCCATCGCCGCGGCGCGCAGCGTGATCGTCAAGAGCCGCGGCCATTTCCGCGCCGGCTTCGACGAGGTGTTCACCAACGACCGCATCCACGAGGTCGATGTGCCGGGCCTGACCACGCCGCGGCTCGAGCGGCTCGCCTACAAGCGCGCGCCACGCCCGATCTTCCCCCTCGACAAGGACTTTGAGTGGCAGGTGCCGGCAGACTAGGCGCCATCAACGAACCGATCCGGCTGCACATCGGCGGACGCCAGCGCAAGCGCAGATGGCGTATCCTCGATGTCCGTGCGGAGCCCGGCGTCGACGTGGTCGGCTCCTGCACGGATCTGTCGGCTTTCGCCGACGGCACGGTGGCCGAAATCTACGCGTCCCATGTGCTGGAACACCTCAGCCACAACCAGGAGATCCAGCGTGCGCTCATCGAGATGAATCGCGTGCTGATGCCCGGCGGAAAGCTCATGCTCAGCGTGCCCGACCTCGACGTGCTGTGCCGCCTGTTCCTCGATCCGGCCCTCGACATCAAGCAGCGCTTCCGCGTCATGCGCCTGATGTTCGGCGACCACGACCATGAGCACGACGTGCACAAGGTCGGGCTGTCGACCGAGCTGATCGGCCACTTCATCAAGCACGCCGGCTTCGCCGGCATGCGCCGCGTGCGCTCCTTCGGCCTGTTCCGCGACACCAGCGAGCTGGTGCTCTACGGCAAGCCGATCAGCCTCAACCTGATTGTGTGGAAAGCCAGTAAGGGCTGATTGTGCAAGACGACATCGGCATGCAGAGGTGAGCTAGTTGCCGCCTCGGTCCTGGGCGCCATGGACCACGGAAAGCACGACGATCTCGCCTCGCGCCTCGATCACTTGATAGACAATGATGTATGGGCTCTCGATCAACTCGCGCGTGCCCGCGACGTGCCCTCTGCGCCCCATATGCGCCACGGCATCCAATTCCAGCATATTGATACGCTCAGCGATCCGTGCCACGACCTCGAGGGCCGCCCGCGGGTCGTCCTTCGCGATCCAGTCAAAGAATGTGATCGAGTTCCTGCGTCGCCTCAAGGCGGACGCTGACCTTCATGCACCATAACGTCGGCGTAGGCGCTCGTTGAACTCCGCCAGTGTCATTGCTTTCGGATCATCCACTTCTATCCGACGCCGCACCTCGTCGGCCTGCTCCTTCGTCAAACGAAGGTCGCTGTTGCACTGCTCCTCCATCAGCTCGACAACGTGAACAACGTCGGCCTGCCGCTCCGGCGGCCAGGTCAGTACGCGGTCGAGGATTTCCTTCACCTGCGCCTTGGTCATAGACGAACAATACCAGACATTCGTTCAGTATTCGACCCAGCGCCATTTTAGCGGACTGCGGCAAGCCATCCTCTTGGCCCTGACACTTCGCGGGTCCATATTCACTCCATGTCCGTCCAACCCGCGCCCGGCCTCGCCGACGCATCCGCCGGCTTCGCCTTGCACCCGACCCGCATCGGCCCCGCCGCGCCGGTCGGCCCGGCCGACTTCAAGCTCGTCTCCGACTATCAGCCCGCCGGCGATCAGCCCGAGGCGATCGGCGAGCTGATCGCGGGCCTTCAGCGCGGCGAGCGCGACCAGGTGCTGCTGGGCGTCACCGGCTCGGGCAAGACCTTCACGGTCGCCCATGTCATCCAGGCGCTGCGCCGGCCGGCGCTCATCCTCGCGCCGAACAAGACGCTGGCGGCCCAGCTCTATGGCGAGATGAAGGGCTTCTTCCCGGACAACGCGGTCGAGTACTTCGTCTCCTACTACGACTACTACCAGCCCGAGGCCTACGTGCCGCGCACCGACACCTATGTCGAGAAGGAGTCCTCGATCAACGAGCAGATCGACCGCATGCGCCACTCCGCGACGCGCGCGCTGCTCGAACGGCCCGACACGATCATCGTCGCCTCGGTCTCGTGCATCTACGGCATCGGCTCGATCGAGACCTATGCGCGCATGATCGTGGCACTCAAAGCGGGCCAGCGCATCGACCGCAACCTGCTCCTGAAGCAGCTCGTCGAGCTGCATTACCGGCGCAACGACGCGGCCTTCGCGCGCGGCACCTTCCGCGTGCGCGGCGATTCGATCGAGATCTTCCCGGCCCACTACGAGGACCGCGCCTGGCGCCTGTCGCTGTTCGGCGACGAGCTGGAAGGGATCCACGAGATCGACTCGCTGACTGGCGAGAAGATGGCGGCGCTCGAATCGATCCGCATCTTCGCCAATTCGCACTACGTCACGCCCAAGCCGACGCTGCAGCAGGCGATCAAGCAGATCCAGCACGATCTCAAGCTCAGGCTCGCCGAGTTCAACGCCACCGGCAAGCTGCTCGAAGCGCAGCGGCTCGAACAGCGCACCCAGTTCGACATCGAGATGATGGCGGCGACCGGGAGCTGCGCCGGCATCGAGAACTATTCGCGCTACCTGACCGGCCGCCTGCCGGGCGAGCCGCCGCCGACCCTGTTCGAATACCTGCCGGAGAACGCGCTGCTCTTCGTCGACGAGTGCCACGTCACCGTACCGCAGGTCGGCGGCATGTTCCGCGGCGACTATGCGCGCAAGTCGATCCTCAGCGAATATGGCTTCCGCCTGCCCGCCTGCATCGACAACCGCCCGCTCAAATTCGAGGAATGGGAAGTCATGCGGCCGCAGACCGTGTTCGTGTCGGCCACGCCCGGCCCGTGGGAGCTCGAGCGCACGGGCGGCGTGTTCGTCGAGCAGGTCGTGCGGCCGACCGGCCTGATCGACCCGGTGTGCATCATCAGGCCGACCGAGAACCAAGTCGACGATCTGATCGCCGAATGCAAGAACTGCGCGGCCCTGGGCCAGCGCGTGCTGGTCACGACCTTGACCAAGAAGATGGCCGAGGCGCTGACCGAGTACATGCACGAGGCCGGCATCCGCGTGCGCTACATCCACTCCGACGTCGAGACGCTCGAGCGCATCGAGATCATCCGCGACCTCAGGCTCGGCGCCTTCGACGTGCTGATCGGCATCAACCTGCTGCGCGAGGGGCTGGACATTCCCGAGTGCGCGCTGGTCGCCATCCTCGATGCCGACAAGGAAGGCTATCTGCGCTCGCGCACCTCGCTGATCCAGACCATCGGCCGCGCTGCGCGCAACATCGACGGCCGCGTGCTGCTCTACGCCGACCAGATGACCGACTCGCTCAAATACGCGATCGACGAGACCAACCGCCGGCGCGGCAAGCAGCAGGAATACAACGCCGAGCACGGCATCACGCCCGAGAGCGTGCGCAAGGGCATCAGCGACGTGCTGCAATCGGTCTACGAGCGCGGCGACCACGTCACGGTGGAGACCGGCGAGGACGAGGGCGCGCTGGTCGGCCGCGACATCCGCACCGTCGTCGCCGAGCTGGAGAAGAAGATGCGCGAGGCGGCGGCCGACCTGGAGTTCGAGGAGGCCGCGCGCCTCAGGGACGAGATCCGGCGCCTGGAGGCCTACGAGCTCGGCGTCACGCCCGAGGGCAAGCCGCTGCTGCGCAGCGCGCCGGCCCCGGTCGTGCGCATCAAGGCCCCGGTGCAGCCGCCGCGCGGCAAGCCGCCGGGCGCCCGGAGCCGACGGCGGCGGGGGCCGTAGCCCTTCAAATCCCTCGCCCTGCGTGGTGAAACCGTCAGAGAATTTCTGTCGCTCTCCGCTATGATTGGTGCGTCGAGATCATGCTCTGCTTGGAGAGCGTTTACACGAACGCCGCTCGGTGCTTGCTTTGGAATTCGGCGTGTCTGACAGCCGCGCCTGGGCTCGCCGCTCTTGCAATTCTTAGCGGATGCGCGTTCCTCGACCTCAAGGTACGCGTCCGGTAAAGGCCGCGGAGATGGTGTTTGACGCCGTACTACCGAGCGTGACCTGATCGGCTACGCGGCAACCTTCTGCTGGCGCTCTTGCTTCCAGT
>Ga0194132_10002409_pt1 | contig 35157 bp, 34 predicted proteins | sample TA2KigOf80mmetaG_FD_148612 | JGI IMG/M metagenome (GOLD analysis project Ga0194132, IMG submission 148612) | Freshwater microbial communities from Lake Tanganyika, Tanzania - TA2015054 Kigoma Offshore 80m | ecosystem: Environmental > Aquatic > Freshwater > Lake | place: Tanzania: Lake... | reverse complement strand
GCTCGCGCAAATCGGTGGAAAGAGGTCGGGTCATGAGCTGCTGGCCTCCAACCCAGCCAGCAGCTTGAATCACAATCCGTAGCCCAACGGAATCCCTATCGATTCAGAAAAACGGTGAACCGCTCTAGGCCGCCGCCGATCCACCGCAGAATTGTCGCGGGCCGGGGCGGGCGCTCCGGCCCGCCTGTTTTTGTGCCCGCGCGCTCGAAGGCCGGCCGCAAACGTTTCCCTGGACTGGGGAAACCGGTGCGGCGGCGGCGGACCTTCCGGCCGCCGCCGCCGGGAGCGAAGCCGGGGGTTATCCAAAATCCCTGTGAACAATCCAACCTTCAGATGTGAAATGCGGGGAGCGCCGTTGTTCCCCCGCGAATCCTCTCTATGGATCGTGCCATCGCCCATGCGGCGGTCGGCGGACCGAGGATGTCGGAGAAGCAAGACCCGCATGTAACCGCGAGTAATGCGCAGCTGCCGCCGACGATGGTCCGCGCCACGCTTCGTTGGGACGCCGTGTCGCTGCGGTGGCGCGATCTGGCCGAGCGCCGCAAGGATCACTTCGTCGAACTCTACCAGACCGGGCGCTGGAGACATTAATACTCCGAAGAGGAATTCCTCGCCGAGCTGCGCAAGGCGGTTGCCATCGCCAAGCGCTGGTCGAAGATGGTCGAGGGTGCCGAAGCGCGCCGCGACGCGGAGGAAGCGGACCGGCCTGCCGAGCGGGCGGCGTAACACCCGCATCCCGATCGCCCAGATATGAAGCTCCAATGCGGCCGGGCTTGTCCCGGCTCCCATGGCCTTTACTCTGTCGAGCCGGAACGCCCGGCGCGGCTTCGGCGTAGCTTGGGTGCGGCGAGGGAAAGCGATGGCATCGCAAGCTAACGGCGCGGAGCGGCAGGTGGTCGAGTGGCTCGGTGCGCAGCACCAGGCCATGGTGTCGCTGCTCGAAAGGCTGGTGAACACCGACAGCGGCACTTACGACAAGGCCGGCGTGGACACGGTCGGCGCGCACATCCGGGATTTCCTCAAAACCCAGGGAATCGACAGCGACGTGACGCCGGACGCGACCTTCGGCGACGCCATCTGGGCGACCGTCGGCCATGGCGGCGGCAACCGGCCGATCCTGCTGATGGGCCATCGCGACACCGTGTTTCCCAAGGGCGAGGCCGGACGGCGGCCGTTCAAGATCGTCGACGGCAAGGCCTACGGCCCGGGCGTCGCCGACATGAAGGCGGGCCTGGTGATGAACTGCTTCGTGCTCGCCGCGATCAAGCGGTTCGGCGGGGCCCCTGCGCCGGTCACGGCGCTGTTCACCGGCGACGAGGAGATCGGCTCGCCGTTCTCGCGCCCCGTAATCGAACGTTACGCGCGCGGCTCGCGGGCGGTGTTCAACTCCGAGCCGGGACGTGCGCGCGGCGCCGCCGTGACCGGCCGCAAGGGCGGCGTGTTCATGCGCTTCGAGATCGCGGGCAAGGCCGCGCACTCGGGCGCGAACTTCGAGGTCGGGATCAGCGCCATCAACGAGCTCGCGCACAAGACGCTGGCGCTGTCCGGGCTCAGCGACGTGCCCAGGGGCGTCACGCTCAACGTCGGCGTGGTGGCGGGCGGCCAGACCGTCAACACGGTCGCGCCCTGGGCGCGCGGCGAGGTCGATCTGCGGTTCATCACGCCCGCAGACCGCGCCGCGACCATGGCCAAGGTCGAGGAGATCATGGCGAAAAGCTTCGTGCCGGGCACGAGCGCGAAGCTGGAAATCACCGGCGAGTTCCTGCCGCTCGTGGAAAGCGAGGAGGGCAAGGCGCTGTACGAGCACTACGCCGCCGAACTGCGGGCGCAGGGCCACGAGACGAAATCGCTGTTCACCGGCGGCTGCGCCGACTCCGGTTTTGCCGCGGCGACCGGCGCGCCGACCATCTGCGGCGTCGGACCGGTCGGCGGGCGCGCGCATTCGCCGGACGAGTATCTGGAGATCGACACCATGGTGCCGCGCGCGCAGGCGCTGGCGCTCACGGTACTCCGGCTGGATGCGAAGGCGTGAACTCGACGTCGCCGCTGAGGCGGCGCCCGTTTCCGCTCACCACCTATCGCGCCAGCGCCAGTAGCGCCGCGGACCGCGGTCGGATTCGATCCGCGCCTTCTGCTCGTCGGTCAGCGTGGCGTAGAACGCATCGAGAGCCGGCCGCACCGTCTTGACCGCCGCGAGCGTCGCCTCCATCCGCTTCTCCATTGCCGCCATGCGGGCGGTCATGGACACCGGGATGTCCGTCGTGCATGCGGCGCGCATGGCCTCGGCGGCCTTGGCGGACGCCGCCTTGAACTCGTCGAACTTCGGCTTCTGCGCGTCGGTCAAACGCAACACGCGTTCGAGCCGTTCGGTCCGCCATTCGGCGAAGCCGGCCGCGCCCGGGCTGCACATGCGGCTGGACATCCCGCGGCCCATGCCGGGACCCATCATCATGCCGGGACCCATTCCCATTCCGGGGCCGCGCGGACCGCCTCCCGGCCCGGGTTGGGCGCCCGCGGCCGCGATCGTTGCCGCGAGCGCGGCAGTGGCGAGCAATGCTGTCAAGCGTTTGGCTGACATGGTGCGGACTCCCTCAATGCCGGATGACGTTTTTGAGCACCGTCCGGGCCGGGCGGCCTTGACCCATGTCAACCGCGAGGAAGGGTTGCCGGGCATATGCGCGCCTCCCTATGATCCGCGGCCCCTAAAACGGTATCCGGACCCTCCATGACCAGTGCCCTGTTCACCCCGATCGAGATCGCCGGCGTTGAATTCGCCAACCGCCTGGTGATCGCGCCGATGTGCCAGTACAGCGCCGACGACGGCAGCGCGACCGACTGGCACATGAGCCATCTCGGCATGCTGGCGAACAGCGGTGTCGGACTGGTCGTCGTCGAGGCGACGCACGTGGAACGCCACGGCCGCATCACCCACGGCTGCACCGGCCTCTATTCCGACCACAACGAAGCGGCAATGGCGCGAGTGATCGATCATTGCCGGCGCATCGGCACCGCCAAGTTTGGCATCCAGATCGCGCATGCCGGCCGCAAGGCCTCGTCGCAGCGGCCGTGGGAGGGCGGCGGGCCGCTGCCGGCCGGCTCCGATCCGTGGCCGACTGTCGCGCCGTCCGCGATCCCGTTCGGCGCCAACTGGCACACGCCGCGCGAGGCCACGCTCGACGACATCGCTCGTGTGCGCGAGGCATTCGTCAATTCCGCCAGGCGCGCGGTGCGGATCGGCTTCGATGCCGTCGAATTGCATTACGCGCACGGCTATCTCGCGCACTCGTTCCTGTCGCCGGTGTCGAACAAGCGCACCGACCAGTACGGCGGCTCGCTGGAGAACCGGATGCGGTTCCTGCGCGAGACGGCGCAGGCGGTGCGCGCGGTGGTGCCGAAGAGCGTCGCCTATGGCGCGCGCATCACCGGCAGCGACTGGCGCGACGACGGGCTGACGCCCGACGACGCGGTCGCGCTCAGCAAGGCGCTGAAAGCCGACGGCATGGACTACATCGACGTGTCGTCCGGCGGCATCACCGCCGACACGCGCAACCCGACCGGACCGGGCTACAACGTGCCGATCGCCGAGCGCATCAAGCGCGAGGCAGGCATCGTCACGCGCGTCGTTGGCTTGATCGTTGCGCCCGACCAGGCCGAGGCGGTCGTTGCCGAAGGCAAGGCCGATCAGGTCGCGATGGCGCGCGCGGTGCTCGACGATCCGCGCTGGGCCTGGCACGCGGCGCACAAGTTCGGCGTCGAGATCGCGCGCGCCGTGCAATATCAGCGCGCTGCGCCCAAGCTGTGGCCCGGCGCCGCGATGCGGGCGTAGCTACAGCGCAGCCGCCCCATGCGCAACCTCTCCATCGATCCCGAGCGCCTGTGGGACACGCTGATGGAGACCGCCGCAATCGGCGGCACCGCCAAGGGCGGCATCTGCCGGCTGACGCTCACCGAACTTGACCGCCAGGTGCGCGACTGGTTCAAGGCGCGCGCCGAGACGCTCGGCTGCCGCGTCACGGTCGACGACATGGGCACGATGTTTGCGCGCAGGCCCGGCACGGCCGACGTGCCGCCCATTGCGATGGGCAGCCATCTCGACACCCAGCCGACCGGCGGAAAGTTCGACGGCGCGCTCGGGGTGCTGGCCGCGCTCGAAGCGCTCCGCACGCTGCACGAGGCCGGCTACGAGACCTACGCGCCCATCGAGGTGGTGAACTTCACCAACGAGGAGGGCTCGCGCTTTGCGCCGGCCATGACCGCGTCGGGCGTGTTCGCCGGCGTGTTCGAGCGCGACTGGGCGCACGCGCGGCAGGACCGCGACGGCGTTTCTCTGGGCGCGGCGCTCGACGCCATCGGCTATCGCGGTGCCGAACGTTGCGGTGCGCATCCGCTGTCGGCGTTTTTCGAGTTACACATCGAGCAGGGACCGATCCTTGAGGCTGAGAGCCTCGACATCGGCGCGGTAACCGGCGCGCAGGCCATGCGCTGGTACGAGGTCACGGTGACGGGGCAGGACGCGCATACCGGCGCGACGCCCATGCACCTGCGAAAGAACGCGCTGCTTGGCGCCGCGCGCCTGATTGAGCGGGTCGATGCCATCGGCCGGGCGCATGCGCCGGGAGGGGTCGCAACGGTCGGCCTGATCGAGAACAAGCCGAATTCGCGCAACGTGGTGCCCGGCGAGGTGTTCTTCTGCGTCGACCTGCGCCACCCCGACGGTCACGTGCTGAACTCGATGGAAAGCGATTTCGCGGCGGCGCTTCCGGAGGTCTGCGGCCCGCTCGGGCTCGATCACACGATGCAGAAAATCTGGGACCAGCCCGCGGTGCATTTCGATCCCGAATGCGTCGCTTCGGTGCGGCGCGCGGCCGAGCTTTCGAGGTTGACCGCGCGCGACATGGTGTCGGGCGCGGGCCACGACGCCTGCTATGTGTCGCGCGTGGCGCGGACGGCGATGATCTTCGTGCCCTGTCGCGGCGGCATCAGTCACAACGAGGCGGAGTTCAGTTCGAAGGAGCAGTGCGCGAAGGGCGCGCAGGTGCTGCTGCAGGCGGTGCTGGACTACGACCGGACGCTTGCCGAGCGCAGTCGCGGGCCGGGACGGTCCTGATGGACCTGTTCGTCTTTCTGGCGGTGCTGTTCGCGGCGGCCTGCCACGCCGGCTGGAACGCCAGCATCAAGCGCACGCTCGATCCGCTTGCGACGACGGTGCTGATCGCGGTCGGCGCGGGGCTGGTTGCGCTGCCGGCGATCCCGTTCACGGGCTGGCCCGAGCCTGCGTCGTGGCCGTGGCTTTTCGCCTCCATCGTGATCCACCTGTTTTACTTTGCGGGCCTGATCGAGAGCTACCGCGCGGGCGATCTCGGGCAAGTCTATCCGATCGCACGCGGCGCGGCCCCGCTGATGACCGGAATCATGACAACGACGTTCGTCGGCGAGCGGCTCGGCCTCTACGGCTGGGGCGGCATCGCGCTGCTTGCGTCGGGCGTTCTGCTGCTGTCGCTGCGCGGCGGGCGCGATCTGGCGAAGATCGACCGGCAGGCGGTGGGCTTTGCACTCTTCACCGCGGTGTCGATCTGCGCCTATTCGGTGGTCGACGGCATCGGCGCGCGCGCGGCCGGGCCGGGCAAGGCCGCGGCCTATTCGTCGGTCCTGTTCGTCGGCATTGCCCCGGTGGTCGTGGCCTACGCCCTTGCGCGGCGCGGCACGGCGGTGTTCGGCGCCATGGTCCCGTACTGGAAGATCGGGCTTGGCGGCGGCGCGCTCGCGGTCGCGTCCTACACCATCGCAATCTGGGCCATGACGGTGGCGCCCATCGCAATTGTCGCGGCGCTGCGCGAGACGTCGGTGCTGTTCGGCGCGATCATTGCGGTGGTGCTGCTCAAGGAGCCGCTGCGCGCGGCGCGCATCGTTGCCGCATTGATGGTCGTTGCGGGGCTCATGCTGTTGCGCGTGGCGTAGTTTGGCGCCTCGAAGACTCTCGCTTCATGCGCTCCAGGTCCTCCGGAGTATCGACGTCCCACAGCGTCTCCAGTTCGCGCCAGGACAATTCGAGTGCGCGTAAACGGCTGCGCGTTTCCTCCATCACGCCGGGAACGCTCCAGGTCATGCCGGAAAACAAGGTGGGCTGCGGGCGGCGAAGGCCGATCAGAAAATATCCGCCATCTTCCGTCGGGATCGCGACGGCGTCGTGAACACGCAGCGCGTCCGCCGCCTGTCGCAAGTGGTCTGCGGTGAGCGCCGGGCAGTCGGTGCCGATCACCAGCACCAAGCCGTTCGCCGCGACGGCGGCATGCATGCGTGCACCGAGATCGCCGTCGGGCTGGACTGCGAGCGCCAAGTCAAGCCGCTGCTTCATCGCGACAAAATGCGGATGCGTTTCGTCGGGCGCGCACCACAGCGTGACCGGGCCGATTGCGGCCTCGCAAGCGATCCGGCAGGTGCGTTCGATGAATTGCGAAGCCAGCGCTGCAGCGCCCTCCGCGCCGAGCGCCGGGATTAGCCGCGTCTTGGCGGCCCCCGGAATTGGCGCCTTGGCCATGATGGCGATGGCGACCGGCTCAGCCATCGCGGGGGATGTAGCCGTAGCGGCGCGCGAGCGCATTCGGCTCGGCGCCGAATAAGTATTCCAGCCGCAGTCGCCACATCAGCAGGACCGTGCGCAACGCGCCGCGCTCGTCCCAGCGCCGGCCGGATGTCGTGACGCGCGCGGCAAGGCCGAGCGGGCGGCTGATGCGCTTGAGGCGCTTGGACATCGCCACGTCCTCCATCAGCGCGATGTCGGGGAAGCCGCCGGCAGCGTCGAACGCTTTCCGCGTCATGAACATCGCCTGGTCGCCGGTGGCGATGCCGGTGACCAGCGAGCGCCAGTTCATGAAGCCGGAGACGACCGGAAGGAGCGGGCTGCGGCCTTCGATTCGCACGTCGAAGCGGCCCCATTGGAACGCGCCGTCCTGCAGTCCGTCGAGCAGGAGCCGGTCGGCCTCCGGCGGCAGGCGCGTGTCGGCGTGCAGGAACAGGAGCGCGTCGCCTCCGGCCGCAGCGGCGCCCGCGTTCATCTGCGCGCCGCGCCCGCGCGGGGCCGAGACCGTGGCGTCGGCGAGCGGCCGCGCGATCTCCACGGTGCGGTCGCGGCTGCCGCCGTCGGCAACGACGACTTCCGCGCCGTTGGCGCGAAATGGCGCGAGCGCTTTCAGCGCATCCGCGATGCCCGCGGCCTCGTCGAGGACCGGAACGATGATCGACAGTCGTGGCATGTCCGGGTCAGTGCTGGCCGGTTCAGCGGGTGGCGGCGGCGATTTCGTATTCTGGACCGGCCACGATCCTTCGGAAATAAGACTTATGGGCGGGCGAGCCTTCGGGCCAGCGCGCGAGAAACCGTCCGAGAAATGCCGGGAGGTCGAATTCGACGGCGAGCGCGTCGATGTGCACGCCATCGCGGACCAGGCCATAGAGTGGCCGGTGCGGTGAGGGCGTCAGGCCGATGCGGGTGACGACGCCGAACGTGGAGCCTGAGAAATTCGCCATTCCAGCCGAGCCGTTGTTGATCGCGGTGAGGCGGCCGGAAGGCAGAACGAAATCGCGCAAAGCGGCGAGGCAGGTGTGGGTCGAGGAGAACAGGTCGATGCGCGATGCGGCGCGGACGGCGTCGAGCCAGGCGCGGGCTTTCGCACCGTCCAGCGCGTCGTGAGCGAAGCGCCAGCCGGCGAGCGAGGCGGCGTCGCCATGCACGATGCCGACGCGCAGCGCGCCGACCCGGGCGACAAGATGCATAGGCAGCGCGCCGAGCCGCACTCGGGTTCCGGCGGGGACGACGGTGCGCAGCGCATTCTGGATCTCGTTGGAGCGGCGGACCGTGTCCTCGCCGACATCCGGCGGATAGGCGCAGCCGCAGCCCGCACCGACGTCGTATTCGCGCGCAATCTCGGTCTCGATGTTGCCGCGCAGCGCCCGGTGCTCCGCGACGCCGCGCTCGATGGCCGCGAACCAGTCCGGGTCGGCGTCGAACCAATGAAAATCGCCGTTGAACACGATCGCTGGCGGCGCGGGCTCCACGCCTGCCATGCGCTCGATCGTGTCGAGCGCATCGAGATTGCCGTAGACGCCGCCGGCGACGTAGAGCGTCTCCGCTTCGAAATCCGGCGCGCGGGCGAGAACGGACGGCGGATAGACATAGTCGATCGGGCACATCCGGCCCGGAGCATCGAGAATCTGCGCAGCGGCTGTCACTCCGCCGCTTCCTTCAAGGCGCCGCCGCAGCTCGACCCCTGGCCCGCGGTGCAGCCATAGCAGTGTCCGGCGACTCGCACAGGATTGCCTTCGAGATCGGCGTCGAGCAGATCGGCCAGGCGCACCCGCGCCTGCATACCGCGCCGGAGCGGCAGATCGAGCATCTGGTTGAAGTCGCAATCGAAGACGAAGCCCTGCCAGTCGACCGAGATCAGGCTGCGGCACATCACGCCGTTGAGGTTGGCGTCGAGATGCGCGTGCCTGAGCGTGTCGAGGTAGGTCTCGAACTGGTCCTTGGAGATCAATGTGGAGCCGAAGCGCTGAATCGGCATGTTGGCGAGCGTGTAAAGCCGGTTGAACACGATGCCGTAGCGCTCCCCGAGCACGCGCTTGTAGTCGGCCTCCAGCGCCTCCTGCGGCGGCGGCAGCGACGGTCCTTGCGGGTTGTAGACGAGGTTAAGCGTGAGGCCCGTGCCGTCGCGCCCATAGCCCAGCGCGTTGAGGCGCTGCAAACCGCGGATCGAGCCGTCGAACACGCCCTTGCCGCGTTGACGGTCGACGTTGTCCTCCAGATAGCAAGGCATCGAGGCCACGATCTCGACCTGCTGCGCTGCGAGGAATTCGGCCAGGTCCTCCTGGCCCTCGATTTCCAGGACGGTGAGATTGCAGCGGTCCATCACCCGCATGCCCATGTCGCGGGCGGACACGACCATGCGCCGGAAGTTCGCGTTCAGCTCCGGCGCACCGCCGGTGATGTCCAGCATTGCGCCGCGGCGGCGTTCCAGGAACGAGAGCACCGTGTCGGCGACCTCGGCGGACATCTCCTCGGTGCGGTGCGGGCTCGCGCCGACGTGGCAATGCACGCAGGACTGGTTGCAGCGGTAGCCGACGTTGATCTGCAGGGTGTCGAGGCGTCCGCGGCGGATGGCGGGGAACGGGATTCGCTCAAGCAAAGGCCACGTGTCGTGCATCGATTTCCCGCCGTATTCCAAAGTCTGGGGCAAGACTCGCACGACGTTCGGCGTGCGTCACCTGCTCCGGCGGCGGGTTGAAACAATTCAGCGTGAGTGTGTTGTGAACGCGGACGCGCCGTCAGCGCCCGTCTTTCGTGGCCGCGGTGGCGGTTAGATGCGGCCCGATACGGCCGTAGCCCGGCAGCTTCACGCCCGGTTCGCGCAAGTCGAGGCCCGCGACCAGCCCAAGCACGTTGATCTCGACGCCCTCCACCCAACCGAGCTTGACGCCGAGCAGGCCCCAGAGATTGGCTTCGATCCCGGTGCCGCTGTCGGTCAACCCCGCATAGGGCCAGGGCCGGAAGTCGCGGCCGACCGCGGTCGGCGGCAATGCCACGCCAAGCTCGGGCACTGCGCGCAGCACGCCGGCGACGAAGGTGTTGCTGTTGGGGCCGGGCCATATCCGATAGTCTTCGCTGTAGCTTTTGATCGCCGCGTCGATGCGGGGAATAAGCGCCTGCGCCCGCGGGCCCGAAATGTCGGCGACCACCGTGCCGCGCTCGCCAAACCAGAGGTCCGGCGGCCACCAGTTCATCCGCACCGGATTGCCCCAGCGGGTGACGTCATAACGCCGCCAGGCCGGCTCGTTCTCGCCCTTGACCACGATCCAGGTGTGGACCGCGATCGCGCCCTTCCAGCCGCGCGTGCGGCCGGCAAGCACCATGATGCGCGCCTGCGGGTGCCCGGCCGCGGCGGGCATCTGGCTCGTAACCCTGCGGTCCCAATTCCACCAATGGGTCGGGCCGCCGCGATAGGCCATTGTGCCGGCCGCGATAGCCACCGGAAGCAGGAAGACGGCCAGGAAAGCGATCAGGAGCCGTTTCCGGCGGGACAGTCGCGGGCGGGACGGTGCGGCGGGGTCCATGACAGTCGCGTATAAATGGATCGGGACACAATCGTGGCAAGTCCTGAAGAAGCCAAATTAAAAATGGGTAATCCGGTTCTTGTCGAGGTGGTTCGCGGGGCGCTGGTCGAAAGCCGCCACCGCGGGGCGGTGGCCGTGGCGGATCCCGACGGCCGGACGGTTTTTTCCATCGGCGATACCGAGCGGCCGGTCTATCCGCGGTCGGCCATCAAGGCCTTGCAGGCGCTGCCTCTGGTCGAGAGTGGGGCTGCGGACCGCTTCGGCCTCGCGCCGGAGGAACTGGCGTTGGCCTGCGCCTCGCACGGCGGCGAGCCGGACCATGTTGCCGCAGCGATGCGCATGCTGGCGCGCGCGGGGATCGAACCGTCGGCGCTCCGCTGCGGTGCGCACTGGCCGCTGCATCAGCCGTCGGCGCAGGCACTGGCGCGCTCCGGCGGGACGGCGGGCGCGCTGCACAACAATTGTTCGGGCAAGCATGCGGGCTTCCTCTGCACGGCCTGCGCACTCGGCGCCGACATTGCGTCCTACACCGAGCCCGTGCACCCAGTGCAGCGCGAGGTCAAGGCGGTGTTGGAAGAACTCGGCGGCGTGACGCTCGCGGACGGCACATGCGCGGTCGACGGCTGCTCGGTGCCGACCTGGGCCATGCCGCTGACCGCGCTGGCGCGCGCCTTCGCCCGTTTCGGCGCCGGCGCGCAAATGTCGCAGGAGCGCGCCAAGTCCGCCGCGCGCCTGCGCGCGGTCTGTGCGGCGCATCCCTGGCATGTGGCGGGCACGGGGCGGTTCTGCACTGCGATCATGCGCGCGTTCGGCGGGCGCGTGTTCGTGAAGACCGGCGCCGAGGGCGTGTTCTGCGGCGCGCTGCCGGAACTCGGTCTCGGCATCGCGGTGAAGTGCGACGACGGCGCGGGCCGGGCAGGCGAAGCGACCATGGCCGGGGTGTTGGCGCGCTTTCTCACGGATGACCGCGCAACGCTCGAACCCTATGTCCGTCCGGTGCTGCGAAACTGGAACGGGATCGCAGTCGGCGCAATTTGCCCGACGGCAGCCTTGCTGGAACGGGGCGGCTCTTAACTTTTCGCCAGCGCGTCGCGGAACGCCTGCCGCACGTGCGGTCCGTGCAGGCGCGAATAGTCGCGCTCCTGCGGACCCGCCGGCACGACCTTGAGGCAGGCGAACGCGGGGCCGGGTTCGCCGAGGATCGCGCCCACCTGCTGCTCGAAGATTTGCAGGTCGGCGAACTCGTGTACGTTGGCATGGCCTGCCGAACGCGCGAAACCGGAGAAGCTCAGCTTGCCCCGGTTCGGGATCGGGTGCCCGCCGTTGGCCTCGTAGGTGCCGTTCTCCATGACGAAGTGATAGAGATTCTTCGGCGCGGCTTCCGCGATCGACACGAGCGTTCCGAGATTCATCAGCAAGCTGCCGTCGCCGTCGAGCACGATCACGCGCTTGTCGGGCCGGCCGAGTGCGAGGCCCAGCGCGTGGGACGAGGCGAGCCCCATCGCACCGTGGGAGAGGTAGTTCAGCGGGTGCGGTCGGACGTCGAGCCAGTCGAACGCGGTCGAATAGACCGGCAGCACGATGTCGTCGTCGCGGACATGGCGGGCGATCGCCTTCAGGCACAGGTCGCGGCGCATCATGACGGCCTCTGTCCGATCAGCAGCACAATGGGATGGTTCGTTGCATAGGCGTCGTCGATGGCGGGTCTTATCTTGCCCACGTCGGCCTGCTCCTCGATCTCGACATAGGGCACGCCCATGGCTTCGAGCACGGGCTCGACGATGCGCACGCCATAGCGCTTGGACTGGCGCGGCGGAACGCCGACTTCCTTTTCGAGCAGGCCGACCATCATGCAGATCGGCAAGGAGTAATCCATCGCCACGCCGCGGATGGCGTTGATGGAGTCGAGAAGGCCGGTCTGCTGGATCAGGAGCAGCCCGCGCTTGCCGGTGTAGGCGAGGCCGGCGCAGATGCCGACGCCTTCGTCCTCCTTGCAGATACGGACCAGCCGAGGATTCTGCGCTGCCGCAAGCGGCCGCAACAGGCCTTCGCTGGTGGTGATGTCCGGGACCGAGACCACGAACTCGATCCCGCTCGCCTTGATTTCCCGGATGATGCTCTCGCCGGACAGTCCGGCGACCGTCCGGCCTTCGGCCGCACCTGCACTCGATGCCATTCCCAACCCCTGCACCTCAGGGCAGGAATGCTAGCACGGCGGGTTTCCGGGGAGCGAGGCGCGGCGTTGCGCGCCGCCCGTCAGCGCGGGGGCGCCATCGCAGGGCTATGCGCGCCGGTCCATGCCGGGCGGCTGGCGCGGCCCGGAGCGGCAATCACACGGCGCGACGGCTTGCGCTCGACCACAACGGTGCGTGGCGCGGACGGAGGACCGGCGAAAGTGAAGGTCCGGAGCGGCTCCTTGCGCGGCGGTGCCATCTTGGCGAGCGCTGCCCGGACCTGCTCGATGGAGATTCCCATCAGAGAGGCTGCGATTTCCGCCTGCGCGTTCGCGTCGTCGCTCAAGTCCCGTGCCGCCGAGATCGCCTCTTCGAGAGTCGGCGCGTCGTCGCGGACGCGGCGGCGTCCGTATTTGGTGTTCCAGGAGGGATTGTTGTTCTTGCTCATGAATTCGGTCCTGCCGGATGCGGTCTGAGCTGCAACATGACCCAGATATTGCAGTGCAGCAAGACAATTGTGCGTTGCAGTAGAAAATTTCAAAGCCGCTCGGAAACCAAGCAATTTCCATGCGTCTTGCAGCCGACGTGCGACAGAACCGAAACGAGGACTGTTGATAAATGCTCAGCGCACCCGGTTGCCGCTGACCTGGAGATTCGCGTGGCGCGCGGGCTCTTGCGTGAGGTCGCCGGTCACGGCTTTCGCATGGTCCATCCCGACGACGGCGCCGCGCGCAGCTCCCGCAATGAGATTCCCGGTGACGATGGCAGCTCCGGCGCCGCCTGCGACCGAGACCGCGACGCCGTAGCGGGCCGTGCGGACAACATTGCCGGTCACCGCGACGTCGCGCATGTAGCGGCCCCAGCCGGCGACGATGCCGGCGCTCGGTGCGTTTTCGATCACGTTGCCGGTCACCGATGCGTCGGCCTCGACGAAGATGCCGACGCCGGCCGAGTCGCCCGGTTCGGTGCCCGCCGGGCGTTTCGGCTTGAGATTGCGGATCAGGTTGCCCTGCACCACGGCAAGCCGCCCGCCCTCGTTGAAGTTCACCACCGAGACGCCGAGCGCGGCGCCGTCGATGGTGTTGTTGGCGATCACCGCGCCCTCGAAGTCGAACTCCGAATAGATCGCGACCTCGCCGATGTCGGTCGCGGTGTTGCCGGCGATCTGGATGTTGGAAGCGGCGTTGCCGCGGACCGCGGAAAATGCCGCGCGCGCGATGCGGTTGCCGCGCACAATGACGTTCGCGGCACGGAACACGTTGACCGCGTTGCCGTACTGGCCGGAGCCGCCGCGCGTGTTGGCGACATCCTCGATCCGGTTGTCGATGACAAGCGTGCCGTCGTCGCCCTTCGTGGAGCGGTGTACCAGGATTCCGCCGTTGCCGGCGCGCTGCACGGTGTTGCTCTGGATCGCAAGCCCGCGCGCATCGCGCGAAAAGATCGCGACCTCGGCTGCTTCGGCGATGCGATTGCCCGCGACCAGGCCTTCGACGCCTTCGAGGAAGATGCCGTTGCCGCCCGAATGGACGATCTCGCAATCCTGGATCCGGACTCCGGCGCATTGCGCCAGGTGGATCAGCGCGCCGTGTTCGCCGATCGTCCGGCCGGCGCCGTCGAGCGTGAGGCCGGCCAGCGTGATGTGATCGGCGCCGCGCGCCGCGATCAGTGTGCTGCCGCCCGCAAGCACAAGCCGCGTTGCACCGCGCACGCCGAAAATCTGTGCGCCCGCGGGCAGCGTGACGGTGGCGGTCCGGTAGACTCCCGGTCCGAGGATCAGCGGAACCCGGGCGCCTGCGGTCTTGTCGATGGCCTGCTGCAGCATCCGGGTCTGCTCGGCGCCGCCGCCGGCGCGTACGCCGAGGGTGGTCGCGTCGATGCCGAGCGTCGCCGGCGCCGCGGTGCGCGCGGGCGCGGCCATGGCGAGGCCCGGCGCGGCTCCGGTGAGGGCGGTAACGGCGATCAGGCTGCGGCGGTCGATACTCATGCACGGGCTCCGCATTGAATTGAAGCTCCACGCTTCAATTCGCGGGCCAGGAAATGCGTGCCGGAGCGGCACAGATCGGCGCATGCGCCGATTGGTTAACGCGGCCGCTGTGCCTTATTGGGAAATGCCGTCCAGCCGTGGTGCAGCCGCCGCCGGCGTGCCGGCGGCTAGATTCCGAGCGTCGCCGCGATTTCATCGACCGCAAGCGGCGCGGACAGCCGGCCGTCGGCGACCGCGGCCTCGATCTGCGGCAGCTTGGCGCGCAGGCCCGAGTCCGAGCGCAGCCGCGCGAACATGCGATCTTCGAGCATCGACCACATCCACTTCACCTGCTGCTCGCGCCGCCGCGCGGCGAACTCGCCCGAGTGCGTCAAGCGCTCGCGATGCAGGACAACCTGCGCCCATAGTTCGGCGACGCCGCGTCCCGTCAATGCCGAATAGGTCGCGACCGGCGGCGTCCAGTTCGGCGAGCGAGGCGTGAGAATGTGCAGCGCCGCGCGATACTCGGCGGCGGCCGCGTTGGCGCGCTTGACGTTGTCGCCGTCGGCCTTGTTGACCGCGATCATGTCCGCGAGCTCGACGAGACCTTTCTTGATGCCCTGCAGTTCGTCGCCCGCGCCCGGCAGCATCAGCGCCAGAAAGAAGTCCGTCATATCGGCGACCGCGGTTTCCGACTGGCCGATGCCGACGGTCTCGACCAGAACCACGTCGAAGCCCGCGGCCTCGCACAGCAGCATGGTCTCGCGCGTCTTCGCTGCGACGCCGCCGAGCGTGCCGGAGGCCGGCGAGGGGCGGATGAAGGCGTGCGGATCGTTCGCGAGGTTTGCCATGCGCGTCTTGTCGCCGAGGATCGAGCCGCCGGTGCGTGTCGAGGACGGGTCGACCGCCAGTACCGCAACCTTGCGGCCTTGCGCGGTGAGAAGGCTGCCGAGCGTGTCGATGGTGGTCGACTTGCCGACGCCCGGCGCGCCGGTGATGCCAACGCGCATCGCGCGGCCGGTCGCGGGCAGGAGCTCCTGCACGAGCTGATGCGCCTTTCTGCGGTGGTCGGCGCGCTTGCTTTCGATCAGCGTGATCGTGCGTGCGAGCGTCGCGCGGTCGCCGCTGCGGATGCCGCGGGCGAGGGTGGGGATGTCGGGGGCGCTCATGTCGCTGCCGGCAGCAGTCGGATGTTCATCGCTGCTGCTGCGCGGCGCATGGCCTGGTCCACCGTGGCAAGCGGCACGCCATGGTCGCGGGCCGCGACCAGATAGGTCATGTCGTAGACGGACAGGCTCGCGCTGTTAGCGCCGCGCGTCAGCTCAGTGATGCTGTCGATGGTGGTGGGTTCCGCAAACCCGTAGTCGAAGGTGGCAATGCGCTCTTGGATCGCGTCGAGTTCGGACGCAGCGATCCGTCCGCTCTTGACGGCCTTCAGCAGTGAGCTAGCGACCTCGTCAGGCCACCGACACGGTACAAAGAGCGTATCGGACGCGAGAAGGTCCCAGATCTGTTCAGCCGGGCCGTGGTCCGGTTCGTTGAGAATCCAAGCAACGAACAAGGAGGCATCGACGACGATCACCTGCGGCCTTCCTCGATCCAGGATTTGATCTCTTCATGAGTGGCGCGGAGGCCACGCTTGCGGGCCATCTCCCTCAATTCGGCAATGGCCTTGCGCCGCTGCGCAACCGCTTCGGGGCTGTGGCGGTCCTCGGGCCGTGTCAGCCGCGCCACCGGCTTGCCGTGGCGGGTGATGACGATGTCCTCCCCCTTCTCCACTGCGTCGACCAGGGCCGAGAGCTGAGTTTTGGCTTCAAAGATTCCGACGTGTTTGGTCATGATTTCAATGGCTTATGATTTCCGGGCGTTGCCCCGGGACAATTCTAGTCTAACTAGTTAGACTAGACCAGAATCCAGAATAGCTCAATTTGCAGGGAAAGCGAAGACGATTTCCACAAATTGCCTTGTTAGCCATGAACCTTGTTCCCGGTCGCCGCGACCAAACAAAGCGTTAATATTTATTTAACAAAACGCGGGGGGGTGACGTCATGCGTCATAAGCCGTTGGCGACGTCGATCGCGCTGTCGTTGGGAACTTTTGTCGTCGGCATCAATCCGGGCTTCGCAAGCGGCCTCGTCTGGGAGGTCGAGAACCCGTTTCGGCTGTTCAAGACGCCGCAGGCCTTCGCGTTGCACGAGCGCGCGTTCCAGCAGGTGCGCGGCGATGCGTCCAAGCCGCTGCCCGCAGACGTGATCTGGCGCACCGAGCGCCGCCTCAACGATCCGGACTGCAAGGACAAATCCTCGCCCGAGAACTGCGGCGACACCGCAGGCCCGCGCTATCACCAGTCGAGGCTCGGCTGGGCGGCGCAGACGCTCTCTGCGGTCTGCTACGAGACCAACGGCAATCCGCGCCGCTATCAGACGGTTTGCGAGCGCCGCTATTCGTGGGGAACCGCGAAGGAAGACTACATCCTGCCGGAAGCGCATACGGTCGCGATCGGCCTTGCGCCCGACCGGCTCGCCGAGGCCGGCGCGGGCGCGTGCGTGTGGCAGTGGCAGGCGCGCTCGGGCGCGGGTCGCGCCGAGACGCGCAAGCAGGCCTGCAAGACCAAGCTTGTCATCGCCCGCGTGCCGTATTCGACCGACCGCGCCAAGTCCGGCGTGTCGGTGAGCGTCAAGCTGCCGAACGGAACGGAACTGTCCGACCGCGACGTGGTCGTCGAGGACGTGCTGATCGTGGCGCTCGGCGACTCGTTTGCCTCCGGCGAGAGCAATCCCGACCGGCCGGTGACGTTCAGCGGCGTGCGCGAGATGGTCTACGATCCGACGCTGCAGGAAGAGCAGCAGCAGGCTGCGACCCGCAAGCCGGCCGCGCAGCAGAATTACAGCGTCGCTTCGGCCGACACCGGCGTCAATCCGAAGGTGTTGCCGCGGCGCTATCTGCCGGATGAGGCGAAGTCGCTGTACTTCCGCGGCCATTCGCGCGAGTTCCAGAGCGGCTTCCGCGACAGCGACGCCCGCTGGTTCTCGGCCGACTGCCACCGCTCGCAATACGGCTATCCGTTCCGCGTCGGCATCAATCTGGCGCTGGAGAATCGCAAGCGCGCGGTGACGCTCGTGTCGCTCGCCTGTTCGGGCGCCGAGATCGGACCCGGGCTGTTTCTCGAAATGGCCGCGCGCGAGGGCAATCAGCCGAAGGTGCGTGCGCAGTTCGACCAGCTCAGCGAACTGATGTGCCGCAGCGGCCAGGCCGGACTGACCCAGTCCGCGAACTATACGCTGCCGACCTACAAGCACGGCAGCACCGCGATCCAGAACACGACTGTGACGCAGCGGTGGTGCCCGCCGGCGCAGCGCAAGCGCCCGATCGACCTCGTTCTGCTGTCGGTCGGCGGCAACGACGTCGGCTTCGGCGCGCTGGTGGCCTACTCGATCACCGAAAGCGCTTCCGACCTCGCGCCGGTCGCCGCTCTGATCGGAAACGAGATCCGCTTCGCGCCTCCGGTTTCGCGCGCCTATCTCGGCGTTCTCGACCGGCGGATGCAGGCGCTCAAGACCGCGCTGCGCGACGGCTTCGGCGTCGAGCCGTCCAAGGTCGTGCAGAACGCCTACGAGCCGATCCATTACGACGAGCGGGGCCAGCTGTGCGGCGCCCAGCCGACACTCGGCATGGACGTGCATCCGAAACTGAAGCTGAACCAGCAGCGGCTTTCCGAGACGGCGTCGTTCTTCAACGATTTCGTCGGCCGCCTGGAATGCATCGCCGGCACCGCCGGACGCAAGAACTGCCCGGCCAACCTCGCCACCGGCCGTGGCACGGGCTTCACACTCGTGACCGAGCACCAGGCGAAGTTCGCGCGCCGCGGCATTTGCGCCCGCGACCCGCGCAACGCGATCATGGACGGCGTGAACATGGGCATGCCGCGCAAGTCGGCGGCGACCCAGGAGTTCAAACCCTATACGCCGCTCTACACGCTGCCTTACGGCGCGCGCTGGCGCCTGTTCCGCACGCCGAACGATGCGTTCCTTGCGGCCAACACCCACCGCGACGGCATCTCGCAGTTCGACATCCTGCAGCCGGCCTATGCCGCGCTCTATAGCGGGGCGGTGCATCCGTCCGCGGAAGGCCACGCCATCGTCGCCGACACCGTGATCAAGCACGCGCGCGCCGTGCTCGACGAGAGGGCGCCGCGCGGCAACATCGCGATCCGGCCGGTCACGACCGGGCAGGCGGAGCCGCAGCAGTAGGTTGCGCTGGAGTGAGAGATCAACCGGCGGCCGACAGGCCGCCGGTTTTATTTCGGCTATTCCGCGGCTGCGCTCGCGTGCCCGAGCCGCTTGTTCAGCGTCGTGAGCAGCGCCTCGGCGGCTTCCGCGATCACGGTTCCGGGCGGGAAGATCGCCTCGGCGCCGGCCTTCTTCAGCGCGTCGTGATCCTGCTGCGGCACCACGCCTCCCACCACGATCATGATGTCGGGGCGGCCCTGCTGCGCGAGTTCGGCCTTCAATTCCGGTACCAGCGTGAGATGCGCAGCCGCGAGCGACGACACGCCGAGGATATGCACGTCGTTCTCGACCGCCTGACGCGCAGCTTCGGCAGGGGTCGCGAACAGCGGCCCGATGTCGACGTCAAACCCCAAGTCGGCGAAGGCCGAGGCGATCACCTTCTGGCCGCGGTCGTGGCCGTCCTGGCCGATCTTGGCGACCAGAATGCGCGGCCTGCGGCCTTCGTCGGTCTCGAACCGGGCGACCAAAGTCTGCACCCGCGCAATCGCGTCGGTCATGCCGGCCTCCCGCTTGAACACGCCTGAAATGGATTTGATCTCGGCGCGGTGGCGGCCCCAGGCCTTCTCCAGCGCCTGGGAAATCTCGCCGACGGTCGCCTTGGCGCGCGCGGCATCGACGGCGAGCGCCAGCAGATTGCCGTTGCCGCCCGCGGCTGTGCGCGTCAGTGCGTCGAGCGCGGCCTGAAGCTGCGCCGGGTCGCGCTCGTGCTTGAGGCGCGAAAGCTTGTCGATCTGCAAGCGGCGGACGGCGGAATTGTCGACCTTCAGAATTTCGATCGGCGCTTCGCTCTCGGGCCGATACTTGTTGACGCCGATCAACGACTGCTGTCCGGCGTCGATGCGGGCCTGGGTCTTGGCGGCGGCCTCTTCGATGCGCAGTTTCGGGATGCCGGCCTCGATGGCCTTGGCCATGCCGCCCAGCTCCTCGACCTCCTGGATGTGGCCCCAAGCCTTGGCAGCAAGCTCGGCGGTCAGCCGCTCGACGTAGAACGAGCCGCCCCAGGGGTCGGCGATGCGGGTGGTGCCGCTTTCCTGCTGCAGCACGATCTGGGTGTTGCGCGCGATGCGGGCGGAGAAGTCGGTCGGCAGCGCCAGCGCCTCGTCGAGCGCGTTGGTGTGCAGCGACTGGGTGTGGCCCTGCGTCGCCGCCATCGCCTCGATGCAGGTGCGCGCCACGTTGTTGAACACGTCCTGCGCCGCGAGCGACCAGCCGGAGGTCTGCGAATGCGCGCGCAGCGACGATGAGCGCGGGTCCTTCGGGCCGAACTCCTTCATCAATTTGGCCCAGAGCAGCCGCGCGGCGCGCAGCTTCGCCGCCTCCATGAAGAAGTTCATGCCGATGGCCCAGAAGAACGACAGCCGCGGCGCGAAGCGGTCCACGTCGATTCCGGCGGCGATTCCGGCGCGCACATATTCGACGCCGTCGGCGAGCGTATAGGCAAGCTCCAGGTCCTGCGTCGCGCCGGCCTCCTGCATGTGGTAGCCGGAAATCGAGATCGAATTGAACTTCGGCATGTTCGCCGAGGTGTAGGAGAAGATGTCGGAGATGATCCTCAAGCTCGGTCCGGGCGGGTAGATGTAGGTGTTGCGGACCATGAACTCCTTGAGGATGTCGTTCTGGATCGTGCCGCCGAGCTGTTCCGGCTTCACGCCCTGTTCCTCCGCGGCGACGATGTAGAGCGCCATGATCGGCAGCACAGCGCCGTTCATGGTCATCGACACGGTCATCTTGTCGAGCGGGATGCCAGAGAACAGCGTCCGCATGTCGTAGATGGAGTCGATGGCGACGCCCGCCATGCCGACGTCGCCGGATACGCGCGGATGGTCGCTGTCGTAGCCGCGGTGCGTCGGCAGGTCGAAGGCGATGGAGAGGCCTTTCTGGCCCGCGGCGAGGTTGCGCCGGTAGAAGGCGTTGGAATCCTCGGCGGTGGAGAATCCGGCGTACTGCCGGATGGTCCACGGCTGGGTGACGTACATGGTCGGGTAGGGGCCGCGCAGGTAGGGCGCGATGCCGGGATAGGTGTCGAGGAAATCGAGGCCCGCGATGTCATCCGGCCCGTAGGCGGGCTTCACCGCGATGCCTTCGGGCGTGAGCCAGGGTTCGGCCGGCCCCGGCAGGGGCGCCGCCTGCGTGGGAGCGAAATCGACCCCCGTGAAGTCCGGAATTCTGCTCATCGCTTCGTCTCGACTCCGGTGCCGAGAATATCATGGGCCGTCTGTAGCGTCTTGAGCGCGTCGCAGCCGGCGTAAACGAACTCCTGCACGCCCGCGCTCTTGTACCGTTCGGGGTCTTTCGGCCGGCCTGCTAGATAGATATGCCCTGCGCCGGCCGCGGCCAGGGCCTTGGCGGCGTCTGCGCCCTCCCGCTCGTAGATTTCGTCCGACGAACACAGGCAGGCGAGCCGGGCGCCCGAAGTCTTGAACGCGGCGAGCATTTCGTCGCGGCTTTTGAAGCCGTCATTCGCCGTCGCCTCGATGCCACCGGCTTCGAACAGGTTCTTCGCAAACGTCGCGCGCGGGGTGAACTCGGCAAGCGTCCCGAAGTTGGCGAGGAAAACCCTGGGCCGCGAGCCGGTTTTCGCGAGCATGGCGTCCGAAGCGTCGCGCAGGCGCTCGAACGGTTCGGCGAAACGGATGCGCGGCAGCGCCGGGAACGCGATCTTTCCTGCCGGAACGACGGACGGCTTCGGCGGCACGTCCAGAACCTTGGCCGGCAATTCCGAAAGCAGCGGATAATCGCTGGTCCCGGTGAGAATTTCCTTGCGGTGGGCAACGGCGGCTTCGTGCTCTGCGCGAACCGCCGCGATCTTGTTCTGGATCAGGCCGGATTCGAGCGCGGAACCGATGCCGCCCGCGCTCTCGATCTCCTGGAACAGCGTCCAGGCGGCGCGACATAGCTCGCCGGTCAAGGCCTCGATGCCGCCCGCGCCGGCAGCCGGGTCGGCGACATTCGCAATATGGGCCTCTTCGAGCAGAAGCAGTTTGGTGTTGCGCGCAATGCACCGCGCAAAGCGGTCGGGCAGGCCGATCGCGGCGGTGAAGGGCAGCGCCAGGATCGCATTCGCGCCGCCGATGCCCGCTGCGAACACCGCAATCGTGGTGCGCAGCATGTTCACGAATGGATCGCGCCGGCTCATCGTCCGCCATGCGGTTTCCGCCGACACGTAGGCGGGCTTCGGTGCAAGCCCGCAGGCCTGCTCGACGCGCGCCCACAGGAGCCGCAGGGCGCGGAATTTCGCGACGGTCAGAAACTGGTCGGCGTCGGCTGCGAGCCGGAAATAGATCATGCTCCGCGCCGCATCGGGCGCGAAGCCGCCGGCTTCGAGCGCGCGCAGATAGGCTGTTGCGCTTGCGATGACGAACGCCAACTCCTGTGCTTCCGAGCCGCCCGCGTTGTGCACTATCCGTCCATCCGCGGCGGCGAACGGCCCGCGGAAACCTTGCCCTGCGAGGTCGCCGATGAAGCCTGCGAACGGCTTCGCAAGCTCATGCCAAGGCCGATCGGTGCTGCCGGCGGCGGCCATGCCGCCGATCGGGTTGATGCTGCCGAGCATGGCGACCTTCGACGCGTCGATGCCCTGGCTTTTCACCAGCGCGGCGAAATGCCGGACGATGTCGCGCGTTTCCGGACTGACGTTGAAGTCGACGGTTATGCCGGCGTCGAGATAGACGCCATCGAGCACGCGTTTGAGCGCTTCCGCCGTTCCTCCGATGCCGAAGCCGCCGGCGTTCAGAGAGCCGGCGCAGACCAGCGTGAGCCCGGTCGCGCCATTTTCCAGTTCGTGCAGCGCTTCGGCATTGGCCACCGCCGGATCGGGATGATCGACCCGCGCCATCACTTGCCATGGGCCGTGGCGGCCCACGATCGGCTGGGCATTGGCAGCACGGCCATAGAGCGGCTCGATCGGAATGCCGTCGTAGGTCCTGGCGATCAGCCGCTCGAACGGGCGGTCTTTGAGCGCCGCGCGGACGAGCTTGAGCCAGTCGTCGCGCGTCGCGGGCGGGAAGTCCGCAGCCAGCGGCAATTCATCGGTCATTACCGCAAAATGCCATGGACCGGGGGCGACGCCAACGTGCCCATGCCCCGCCGGGCATGGAAACACGCGTCGCCAAGGGGCATCATGCGGCCATGCTGCGTCTCCTCCTATGCGTCGTCCTGGCCGTTGCTGTGTTGGCGCCCGCGCCCGCGGCCGAGCCGGGCATGGCCCTGATCCCCGGCGGCACGTTCACCATGGGCAGCGCGCGGGGGCTCGCCGACGAGCGCCCGCCGCATACGGTGACGCTCAAATCGTACTGGATCGACCGCCACGCTGTGACCAACGCGGAGTTTGCCGCCTTCCTGGAAAAGCTCGGCGGATTCCGGAACGCGCGCGGCCAGCACCTGTTCGACTGGGACGACGGCGATGCGCGTCTGCGCCGGGTGCAAGGCAAATGGCGCGCCGATCCGGGATTCGAGCGGCATCCTGCGAATGAGATGAGCTGGTACGGCGCGCGCGACTATTGCGAGGCGGTCGGCAAGCGGCTGCCGACCGAAGCCGAGCGCGAATACGCAGCCCGCGGCAAGGACGGCCGGACCTATCCCTGGGGCGAAGCCGAGCCGGACAAAACACGTGCGCGCTTCGGTGCGGGCTGGATCGAAACCGTGCCGGTCGGTTCGTATCCCGCAGGCGCTACGCCGGAAGGCGTGTTCGATCTCGCCGGCAACATCAACGAATGGACCTCGACGATCATGCGGTCCTATCCGTATCGCGCCGACGACGGGCGCGAGACGCCGGACATTCTCGCCGACCGGGTGGTGCGCGGCGGCGCGGCCGACACCGGAGCGGACACGTTGCGCGGAAGCTGGCGCGGCGCGAGCGTGTCGCGCAGCGCGCGCGCAGGGCACCACAACATCGGATTTCGGTGCGTGAAGGGAGCCGGCTAACGCCGCGCTGAAGCGGCCTATCGGAGCGGAGCGTAGAGGGTCGCCGAATGCGGCTGGTGCGCCGGCGCGCGCTTCCAGACCGCGTCGATCACGGAACCGCCCATGCCATCCAGGTTGACGTAATTCAGTTCGTCGGCGGTGAGCAGCTTGATCTTACGCCGCTGCTTCGTGCCTTCGAGCTTGCTCAGGGACCCGCCTTCGATTTCCGTGATCAGTGTCGCGCTGGCATCATCGACCACATAAGTGCCGAACGAAAAGATGGTCTTGCCTCCGAACAGGCTCGGTTCCGACCTTATGATGATCTGCGAGTAGCGACCGTTCGCATCGAACATCAGCACGCCTTTGGGACTGGCGCCCCAGCGGTCGTAGATCGTGCCGTCCTTGCGCGTGTTGACCGACGACACGAAAATCCAGGTCCCGACGAGCCGTTGTTTGAACGTCGGCTCGGCGCGTGCGGGATCGGCGCCCGCAATCGACACCAGCATCAGCAACGCGGCGACAAACGAAGCGCCCGCCGCCAAGCGAACGGCATCGATGGGGAACGTTCGGGTACCGGGTGCGTTCGGGTGAGCCGTCCGGGTAATCATGCGGTCGTACTCGGCAATGACGACACAACGGGTCAATTCAATCGATTAACAAGCGTATTAGGTAAAAAGATCGCAGCCGGCTCTGTCACGGTCAAGGGCGTATCGGACACCGCATCGCCCAATTGTGCTGTGGATACGCGGGAACGCAACCAGTGCGCGATCCCCGCCCGGATTTCGACCTGACGCAACCGCGCGTGAACGCCGCCGCCGTCCCGCGAATTGCGGTCAAAACGGCTGGTAGGCGCGAAGCTCCGGCATGACTTGGCGGCCGAACAGCCCGATGGACCGCATCAGGTCATCTTCTGGCAGGTCCGAGAAATTGAACTCTCCCATGAAGGTGTTGAACAGGCCGGTCTGCGCGGCCTTCAGCAGCTTCTCGGTCACGGTCCGGGGCGAGCCGATGAACACCAGCTCGTTGTCCAGGATGAAGTCCGGATCGAAGATGCTGGACATGATCTTGCCCGCGCCGGCCTCGCCGCGCGCCTCGAACCGGGCCTTCTGGCGGGCGAGCCGGCTTTCGAAGCTTTCGCCGGGTTCTGCGATCGGCAGCAGCCCTTCGTAGGCGCGGCTGGCGCGGAACAGTGCGGTGTCGAGCGCCTTGTCGTCGCTCTCATCGACATAGACCACGGTGCTGTAGGCGATGTTGGGCTTGTGTGCGTGACCGGCCTTGGCCCAGTCGGCGAGGAACGTGCGATAGCGCGGCGCAGCCTCGTGGCGCGGGAAGCTGATGAAGTAACCGGTGTTGATGCCGTGCTCGGCGCAGAAGGAAAGCGTCGGCGGATCGCGGCTCATCATCCAGAGCGGTGGATGCGGCTTCTGCACCGGCGGCACGGCGAGCAGGGCGTTGTCGGTCTTGTGGTTGTCGCCCTGAAACGAGAACGGCTGCGTGCCGCCAAAGGCCGCTCGGAGATACTGCACGAATTCGAAGGTCGGCGACTTGCGGAAATTGTAGTCGATGCCGAACGGCGTGAAATATCCGGGGCTGATGCCGGGCACGAGGCCGCATTCGAACCGCCCGCCGAGCATCTGGTCGACGATCGCGATCTCCTCGGCGAGCCGCAGCGGATGATGCAGCGGCACGACGTAGCCCATCGCGCCGACGCGCAGGCGCTTCGTTCGCCGCCCGCCAGCGACCGCGTAGAGCGAGGGCTGCGACATCCAGCTCTCGTCGGGGCGGAAATGGTGCTCGACGCAGAACGCGTAGTCGAAGCCCAGGTCGTCGCACATCTCCAGCTCGCGCCAGAGCTGCTCGTAGCGCCGGTGCGGCGTCATGCCGGGCTTGCCCCAGACGTGAGAGAAGTGCGCGAATTTCATCCGGTACAGCCTTCCCAGATTCTCAGAACGGCTCGTGGTCGCGCAGCGCGGGCATGACCTTCTCGCCGAACAGCCGGATTGAGCGCATCAAGTCGGGCTCGGGGAGGTCGGCGAAATTGAACTCGCCCATGAAGCAGTTGAAGAAGCCTTCTTCCGCCGCCTTGCGCAGCTTCTTCGTCACGGTCTCGGCGGAGCCGACGAACACCAGATCGTTCGCCATGATGAAGTCCGGGTCGAACATGTTCGCAGTGAGCTTGGCTGCAGCGGGCTCGCCGCGCGACTCCAACAGCGCGATCTGGTTGGCGAGCCGACTCTCGAAGCTCTCGCCCGGCGTCTTGACCGGCAGCAGGCCCTCGTAGGCGCGGCTGGCGCGGAACAGGGCGTTGTCGAGCGCCTGCTTGTCGGTCTCGTCGACATAGACCACGGTACTGTAGGCGATGGTCGGTTTCCTGCCGTGGCCCTGCGCGTTCCAGTCGGCGAGGAACTTGCGGTAGACCGGATTGGCCTTCTCGCGCGGCACCATGATGAAATAGCCGGTATTGACGCCTTCCTTGGCGCAGAACTCCAGCGTCTGCGGATCGCGGCTCATCATCCAGAGCGGTGGATGCGGTTTCTGCGCCGGCGGCACGGCGAGCAGCGCGCTGTCGGTCTTGTGGTTGTCGCCGTGGAACGAGAACGGCTGCTTGTCGCCGTAGGCCGCGCGCAGGTAATGCACGAACTCTAGCGTCGGCGATTTTCGGAAATTGTAGTCGATGCCGAACGGCCTGAAGAAACCCGCGCTGATGCCGGGCACGAGGCCGCATTCGAACCGTCCGCCTAGCATCTGATCGACGATGGCGATGTCCTCGGCGAGCCGCAGCGGATGGTACAGCGGCACGATGAAGCCCATCGAGCCGATGCGCAGCCGCCTGGTCCGCGCGCCCGCGCCGACCGCGAACAGCGCCGGCGACGACATCCAGCTTTCGTAGGGCTGAAAATGATGTTCGACGCAGAACGCGTAGTCGAAGCCCAGTCCGTCGCACAGCTCCAACTCGCGCCAGAGCTGCTCGTAGCGCCGGTGCGGGGTCATCCCGGGCTTGCCCCAGACGTGGGAGAAGTGCGCGAACTTCATGAGACCCGTTCTCCGTGTCCGGTGCGCTAGGGCCGTTGCGCGGGCAGGTGTTTGTCGAGCCAGTTGCCGATCAGGTCCGCGACCAGCGGGCTTGCGTGCGAGAACATGAAGTGGTCGACGTCGGCCATCAGATGCAGGTCGGTCGGCTGGCCGGCGCAGTTGAACAGGTCGACCGACTGCTCGGTCGGCGTCACCGAATCCCTGGCGCTGTGCAGCAGCAGCAGCGGCCGCGGCGCAATCTTGCCGACCACGTCGTTGGCGTTGAACGCCATCATGCTCTCGACGGTTTCGAGCGGAAACTCGGTGATCGAGCCCGCGGGCAGGAGGCCGCGCAGCTTTTCCGGGATCGGCACGATGTCGTAGCGCGGCACCATGACGGTCTTGCCGGTGCGGGCACGCTCGGCCTGACCGTCGGCGATCATCTTGGTGAAGCGCGCCCAGGCGGCGTCGCCGGGATGCTGGCGGCGGAACTTCTTTTCGCCGTTGCCCCAGCCGCCGGACGAAATCACCGCCGCGACACGCGGGTCCACGCCGCCGCCGTAGATTGCGACCGCCGCCCCGAAGCTCTCGCCCATCAGCGCGATCCGGCCGCCGTCGACTTCGGGCCGCGTGGCGAGCCAGCTCAGCGCGTTGCGTGCATCCTCGACTTCTTCCAGGCAGATGACGCGGCCGCGTTCGCCCTGGCTCTCGCCGCAGCCGCGAAAGTCGAAGCGCAGCACGACGTAGCCGAGTTCGCAAAAGAACGGGGCAGGGTTCTTGCCGCCCGGTCCGCCCATGGTGCCGCCGAAACCGTGCAGCACGATCACGGCCGCGCGCTTCTCGCCGGGCTTCAGGTTGTCGGGTTTGTGCAAGACTCCTGTGAGCTGAAGGCCAGCGGAGGGAAACGTCACGCGCTCTTCCATGGAACCTTCCTTGTGGCCTTCGCCTGTTGTCTGTGTCAGGGCTCGCGCAGCGCGCGGCGATCGATCTTCATCAGAGTCGTACGCGGGAGCTGGTCAAGCACCACGAAGTCACCCGGAATCTTGTAGGACCCGAGCGGCGCGACAGCGGCCTTCAACTCGTCCTTGAGCGCCTCGGACCATGCAAATCCGTCGCGCAGGACGATGAATGCGCGCGGCTGGGTCAAGCCGTCCGCGTTGTCGAACGCCACCACGGCGGCTTCACGCACCGCGCGATGCGCGGTCAGCGCCGCCTCGATGTCGATCGGCGACACCCACAGGCCCTTCACCTTGAACAGGTCGTTGTTGCGGCCGGAGAACCAGAAGAAGCCGTCCTCGTCGAAGATCAGGTTGTCGCCGGTGCGCGCCCAGTCACCGACGAAGGTCTCGCGCGACTTGTCGTACTTGCGCCAGTAGTAGAAGCAGGCGGTGCGGCTCTTGATCCAGCATTCGCCCGGCACGTTCGCCTGCGTCACGTCCGTGCCGTCGGGCGCGATCAGTCGCACCTCGCAGCCGTAGACCGGCTTGCCCAGGCTGCCGCGCTTGAACACCTTCGGCGTGTTGACGATCCACTCATAGGTGATCTCCGAGCTGCCGATGGAGTCGTGAAGCTCGACGCCGAATAGCGCCTGGAACTGCTCGAACATCTCCGGCGGCATTTTCTCCGACGCGCTGACGACGAATTTCAGTTTCGGGCAGGCGGCGGGCTCGCCCGATTTTGTCACGAACTCGATCATGTTCTTGAGCACGGTCGGCACGGTGACAAGCTTGGTCACGCCGTGCGCGCGCATGTTGGCGAGCACCACGTCGGGCATCGGCGGACGGCGGTCGAGGACCGCGGTCGCGCCGTGGTGCAACGGGATCAGCAGCCCCGGCCAGATGCCGTGGGTGAAGTATTTCTTCGATGTCGCGTACACCACATCGTCGGGTCCGTACTCCCACATCGCGCCGTGGCGTGCAGGCACAATGAGAAAATCGTAGGCCAGATGCGTGATGCCCTTGGCGGTGCCGGTGGTGCCGCCGGAATAGAACATATAGGTGACGTCGTTCGAGTGACGGCGATGGGCTTGCGTCGGGACAGATGCGGCGAGCGCGTCCTGCAAGGGCTTCACCGTGCGGCCCGGACATGCGCGGGCGACCTCGGCTGCACCGCCGCGCACGATGACGGTCTTTAATGAGGGCGGCAGATCGGCCGCGTTGCCAATGAGCTTCGGAGTCTGCTCGCTGTCGATGAACAGCGTGTTCACTGCCGTGTCGGTGAGGAAGTAGAGCAGGTCGGACTGCTTGTAGAGGTCGGACACGACGACCGGAACCGCGCCGAGCCGCACCGCACCGAGCCAGGTCGCGACATAGTCGAGACTGTCGGTTCCGAACAGCAGCAACCGCGATTCCGGAGCGACGCCGACGGCGGCAAGTGCTCCTGCGTAACGCTCAACGAGCCCTGCAAGCTCGCGATAGGTGACGGTCTTGCCGTCGACGATCAGCGCCGCGCGGCTCTCCGCCGGCGTGCCGAGATGCCGGCCGATCAGGATCTCGATCGGATCGATCCAGTCGGGAATTTCCGGGTCGCGCCAGGCGCGCCATTCCTGCGAATAGATCTTGTCGTCGTAGGGCGTCGGCACGCGTTCGATCGTCATGACGCGGCGATCCTAGGATGAATTCCTCGGACATGGCCAGACGATCCAGGCGCGCTGCGATGCGGCGGAATGGGCTCTATTCCGGACGGGCAACGGTCTATTCGCCTTCGGCATTGGTTTCGGGCGCGTTAAGCTTGTATCGGTGCATCGGGCGCGGGTTTCCGCTCCGTTTCGACATCGGAAGGGATTGAAATCATGCAGTGCAAGTTCAACCGCGGCGTGCCGGAGGCGCAGAACTCATGACGCAATTCGGCGATATGCGCGGGTGGATCGACGCCCTCCGCAAGGAAGGCGAACTGCACCAGATCGACGCCGAAGTCGATTGGGACTGCGAGCTCGGCACGATCACCCGCCGGGCCTTCGGCAACGGCGATGGGCCGGCGCTGCTGTTCTCAAACATCAAGGACTACAACAAGAACACCACGCGCTGCTCGTCGATGTTTACCGGCGGGCTGTCGAATTATTCGCGCGTGGCGATGATGTTCGGCCTGCCGAAGAATGCGTCCATCACCGAGCTGGTGAAGGCCGCGCGCAAGGCCTATGCCAGCCGCGTCCCGCCGGTCACCGTCAAGACCGGACCTGTGAAGGAGAACATCGTCAAGGGCGACGACATCAACCTCTACGATTTTCCGGTGCCGAAGTGGCATCGCTTCGACGGCGGACGTTACATCAACACCATGCAGGGCTCGGTGACCCGCGATCCGGTCAGCGGCCGAATGAACGTCGGCATTTACCGCGGCATGGTCGGCAAGAAGGACACCATTCCCGTGCTGCTCTGGCGTCCGCAGAACTGGGGCCAGGACATGCAGAAGTATTCCGACAAGCATCAGGAGATGCCGGTGGCGTTCGTCTATGGCTGGGAGCCGTCGCTGCCGTTCGCGGCGTCCTCGCCGATCCCGCCCGACGTGTCGGAATACGACGTGATGGGCGCGATCCGCGGCGCGCCTGTCGAGTTGGTCGACTGCGAGACCGTGCCGCTGCAGGTGCCGGCCACCGCCGAGATCGTGATCGAGGGCTGGATCTCGAACGATCCCGCGACCTTCGAGATGGAAGGTCCGTTCGGCGAGTACACCGGCTACTTTGGGGGCGATCAGGCGCCCAAGCACAAGGTTCGGGTCACCTGCATCACTCACCGCAACAACCCGATCATGCGCGGCACGCTCGAAGGTACGATGCCCAAGATGCTGAATGAGAACTCGATCATGAGTTCGGTGCAGCGCGCGGCGCTGGCATGGAACATCCTGGAGCGGTCCGGCGTGCCGGGCGTCACCGACGTGCACTGCCCGCCGGCGAACAACGGCACGACGCTGATCATCCAGTTGCGCCAGACCTATCGCGGTCAGGCCAAGCAGGCGGCGGCTGCGATCTGGGGCTCGAACGCAGCGCACTTGCGCTACAAGCATATCTGGGCGGTCGACGACGACATCGACATCCACGACTACGGTGCGCTCGACTGGGCGTTCGCTTACCGCTGCAACGCCGCCGAGGACGACATCGTGTTCTATCCGGGCACGTTCGGCTCGGCGCTCGATCCGTCGACGCGGTTGAAGTACCGCAACACCAAGCTCTACGGCACCGGCAAGTGGTGCCGCGTGTTGATCGACTGCACGGTGAACCTCGATTTCGAGCCCGAAGAGAACTACGGCGGCGAGCGCTATCCGCCCATGGTCAGGCCCGAGAAGCAGGACTGGGACCTGGTCGACAAGCGCTGGAAGGAATATGGGTTCAAGGACTGAGAAGACCCGGAACGCGCGAACCTGGTGCCGGCCCGAAAGGGCCGGCGCTTGTGTTTTGGAGCGCGGGTCAGCGCGGCGGCAGCTTCTCGATACCCGCGCCGTCGATGCGCGCCGCGGCGTCGGCGATCCGAACGCCCGCGACCGTCCAGTCCGGGACGATCTCAGCCAGCGGCAGCAGCACGAAGGCGCGCTCGAACATCCGCGGATGCGGCAGTGTCAGCGTCGGCGTGTCCATCGTCAGGTCGCCGTAGGCGATCAGGTCGATATCGAGCGTGCGCGGGCCCCAGCGCCGTTCGCTCCAGCGGTCGCGGCCGAATTGGTGCTCGATGTCCTGGAAGCGATGGAGCAAGTCGGCCGGCTGCAGCTCGGTGCGCGCATGGATGCAGCGGTTCACGAACGCAGGCTGGTCGGCGACGCCCCAGGGCGGGGTGCTGTAGTCCGAGGAACGCGCAATCAGCCGCACCAAACCGTCAGCGCAAAGTGCGGCGATGGCGCGGTCGAACGTGTCGCGGACATCGCCGAGGTTGCCGCCCAGCGCAATCAGCACGTCGGGCATTTCAGCGTTCGCCCCGCGTGCGGGCGATGGACACGCCGACGTCGTCGAAGGTCGCCGCGATCGGCGCGTGCGGCTTGTGCACCGTGACGCGCACGGACCGGACCTGGGGGAAACGGTCGAGCACGGCAGTTGCCACCGCGCCGGCCGCGGCCTCGATCAGCCGGTAGCGCCGCGCCTGGAAACTTTCGGTCGCGGCCGCGACCACCTGATCGTAGCCGACCGTGTCGGCAAGCTTGTCGGAGCGCGCGGCGGACGTTAGGTCGATCTCAAGCTCCAGGTCGAGCTTGAAGGTCTGGCCGACCTTGGCCTCGTGCTGCATGACGCCGTGATAGGCATGCAGCGTCAGCCCTCGCACGAACACCTGGCCCGGCACCGAACCGCTCATTGGGCGCTCCATATGGCTTCGGCGACGCGCAGCGCCTGCACCGTTTCGGCGACGTCGTGAGTCCTGACGATCCGGGCGCCGTTCTTGACGGCGAGAATGTGGGCGGCGATCGAACCGCCGAGCCGTTCCGAGGGCTCGGACGGCACCACCGAATCGATGAACCGCTTGCGCGACGCGCCCACCAGGATCGGACGTTCGAACTTCTGGAAGACGTCCAGTTTCGCGATTGCCTCCATGCTCTGCTCGGGGGTCTTGCCGAATCCGATGCCGGGATCGAGCACGATCCTGTCGCGCGCGATGCCCGCCCGATCCGCCAGATCGAGCGAGTAGGAGAAGAAGGCGTTGATGTCGGAGATGATGTTGATCGACGGCTCCGCCTTGTAGCGATTGTGCATGATGACCACGGGCACGCCGCGGTCGGCCACCACGCGCGCCATGTCCGGTTCGCGTTGCAGGCCCCAGACGTCGTTGACCATGCAGGCCCCTTCACCGAGCGCCCACAGGGCGACTGCGGGCTTCATGGTGTCGATGGAAACCGGACGGCCGAGATGCAGGATCGTTGGAAGCACCGGCGTCAGGCGACGCAGCTCTTCTTCCAGGGTGATGGGCTGCGCGCCGCCGTAGGGGCGGGTGGACTCGGCGCCGACGTCGATGATGTCGGCGCCTTCCTCGATCAGCTGCCGGGCGTGCTGGACCGCGGCATAGGGATCGAGAAATTCGCCGCCGTCGGAAAACGAGTCGGGCGTGACGTTGAGAATTCCCATCACGACGGGGCGATTGAGCCCCAGCAGCCGGCCGAGCGGATCGGGGTCGGCACCCTGCATCGCCGTCTGCCAGTAAGGATCCGATGGGCCGATCAAGGTCATGGCGGCTCGCTTTGCGCGCCGCCTGCAGGACTGTCAAGCCGATTGCCGGCAGGCGCGCCCGCCGGTCGCGCGGCCGCCTAGTAGGTGATCTTCAAGGGCAACCGCTTGGCGTGCTCGACCCAGCGCACCACCGCGCGGTCGGAGGGCAGAACCTCCACCAGCTTGCGCTTGGTGTTCGCTTCCCGCATCGACTGGGCAAGCTTCTCCGGGTTGCGGTACTTGAGCTCCTTGACCGTGTCGACGCCCGCAGCCTGCAGGAGTGCGGCATAGTCCTCGCCCACCCCCTTGATCCGCATCCGGTCAACGAGGTTGGCCCAGCTCAGAATGCGCTTCGGATCGAGCCCCATCTCCTCAGCCAGTTGCTTGCGGCCCTTGGGGTTCTTGGCGCGGTCGAGCAGCCGGGTGGTGGTCCTGATCCCGGCCTGGCGAAGCCGCGCGGCCATCTCCGGCCCAATGCGGTCGATGCCCGAGATCGGGTACGCGGTCGCCCTGGAATTCGTCTTGCCGTCGGTCATCGCACGCGGTCTTTCAGACGAACTGGGACAGGCCGGGGATCGAGGAGACGATCTCGCCAACCGTGTCCTCACCGGCCTTTTCGCGGGAAAAGGCGATGATTTCGCGGGTTACGCCCTGCATCTCGCTCATGCCGAGCCCGGCCGCCATCAACTTGGTTCCGACGCCCATGATCCCGCCCATGCCGCCGGTGTCGCCCGCCGACTGAACGGCGGCCGCGGCCCCGGGCAGTTGATCGATCAGCGCCTGTACCTTGTCGGCGGGGCCGTCCTTGAGCAGGAACGCAAAAATAATTCCAACAGCCTTCTCGGCCACCGCCCGATCGACGCCGGTATTGGCGACTAGACGGTCGAGAAGTTCATCCATGCCCAACGCCCCTCAGCCGCACTTCAGGCGGATTGCTATAATGAATAGCATTGCGAGACGGGAACACAAGCCATGCGGCGGTCTCTCTCGCTGTATCGCGATGCGGTTTGCGATTTGCGTCGGAGCCGTTGCATCGAGGTCACAAGAGGCGAATTGAAACGAATTGAACATGCGCGGGCCGTGCGCGATACGAAGTACGGGATTCGATCGTGCCGCGTCGTGAGGCGAGTGCACCGAAGTTGCGGATCGGACATAGGACGTGCGCCGGAATTGCGAAATGCGATGTCGTGCGGCGGCAACGATGCGAAATAACTCACGGCGAACGAACGATGCGGGAGTGAGCGATGGCGAAGGGTGCTGAAGACGGAACGATCCTGATCGGCAAGAGCGCAAAGCCGGAGTGCATGACGCTGCGGCTTGCCAACCGTCACGGACTGGTGACCGGCGCGACCGGCACCGGCAAGACGGTGACGCTCCAGGTGATGGCCGAGGAGTTCTCGCGCGCGGGCGTTCCGGTGTTTGCCGCCGACATCAAGGGCGACCTTTCCGGGCTCGCCGCCCCCGGGCAGGACCGGCCGGATTTCGCCAAGCGGGCCAAGGGGATGGGCATCGACTACCAGCCGGACGAATTCCCCGTGGTGTTCTGGGACCTGTTCGGCGAACAGGGCCATCCGATCCGCACCACGGTGTCGGAGATGGGGCCGCTGCTGCTGTCGCGCATGCTCGATCTCAACGACACGCAGGAGGGTGTGGTCAACATTGCGTTCAAGTTCGCCGACGACGAATTCGGCGCCGAGGATGCGATCAACAAGGGACTTGTCGACCTCAAGGATCTGCGCGAACTGCTCACCTACATCTCCAAGAACTCGAAGGAGATCGGCAAGCGCTACGGCAACGTCGCGGCTGCGACCGTCGGCGCGGTGCAGCGACAGTTGCTCGTGCTGGAGAACCAGGGCGGCGCCAACTTCTTCGGCGAACCCGCGCTGTCGATCGGCGACTTCATGCGTACGGGACGCGAAGGGCGCGGGATCGTCAACATCCTGTTCGCCGACCGTCTGATGGAGAACCCGCGTCTCTATGCCACGTTCCTGCTCTGGCTCCTGTCGGAGCTTTTCGAGCAGATGCCGGAGGTGGGCGACCTCGACAAGCCCAAGCTCGTGTTCTTCTTCGACGAAGCTCACCTTCTGTTCGACGACGCGCCCAAGGCGTTGCTGGACAAGATCGAGCAGGTGGTCCGCTTGATCCGGTCCAAAGGCGTCGGCGTTTATTTCGTGACCCAGAACCCGCTGGACGTGCCTGAGAAGGTGCTGGCCCAGCTTGGCAATCGCGTTCAGCACGCGCTGCGCGCGTTTACGCCCCGCGACCAGAAGGCGGTCCGGACGGCGGCCGAGACATTCCGGCCCAATCCGAAGCTCGATACCGAGAGGGTCATCACCGAACTCGGCAAGGGCGAGGCGCTGGTGTCGTTCCTCGAGGGCAATGGCACGCCTTCGATGGTCGAACGCGCGCTGATCCGGCCGCCTTCGGCGCATCTGGGGCCGGTTACGCCCGAACAGCGCAAGGCCGTGATGGCCCGGAGCCCATATCGCGGAAAATACGACCAGACGATCGATCCCCATTCCGCCTATGAAATGCTGCAGCGGCGTATGCAGGAAGCGGCCGAGGGCGCACCCCCGCCCGCACCGGGCCGGGGCG
>Ga0194132_10002408_pt1 | contig 35183 bp, 31 predicted proteins | sample TA2KigOf80mmetaG_FD_148612 | JGI IMG/M metagenome (GOLD analysis project Ga0194132, IMG submission 148612) | Freshwater microbial communities from Lake Tanganyika, Tanzania - TA2015054 Kigoma Offshore 80m | ecosystem: Environmental > Aquatic > Freshwater > Lake | place: Tanzania: Lake... | reverse complement strand
ACTTGACGCACAACCGACCCAAACATCACACCGGCCGTGAAAACACTCGCCCAGGTGTCATGTGTGGTGCTGCTGTACACCAAACTGCCTCATTGCTGAAGCGTTGGCGAGGAAGGTCGAGGTGGTCGGTGCGGAGGGCACGGATTCTGGGGCGATAGGACCAAACGGTGGACGCGGAAGATGGACTAAGCGCGGTACTTTTACGCCTTCTTTACCTTAGGGATTACCTACGTGGGTCATCCGTCACAGATAGAGTGCGCGAGGAGAGTGCGCGGGGGTGAAATTACTGATGTGTGCACAGCGTTGCAGTGCGTGAACGTACTTGGTGCACGTAGATGCGTTACTGTTTGTTATGCAGGGGTTGCCGTGCCAAATTTCGTGGCAATGATGCGACCTACCCGATCTGGGGCGGAACGCTCCAGGTCATCGAGTACGAAACTGCGCTGCAACCAACGATCGGTTCCATCAAAACGTGGCGTGAACGGGGAGCGGCCGTGGACCGCAATGTGATTGTCGACAACCAGAAGGTCCCCGGCTTCGAGCACTATCGCGCGTTGTACCGAATCGAGGGCGGTGCGGAGGCCTTCGAGTGCTTGTCCGGCCTCGAAGTCGAGACCTTGCATCAAATCCCCGTCGAAGCAGACGGATTCGGCGCCGATGGCGCCAGAGATGGCCGGAAACGGAGAACCGAGAGCGGCGGAGCGGTAGCCGAGGTATGACTCGTCGACACCGGTGGCGAACCTCGGTTGACGCAACACGGCAAGGTGCCGGGGCTCCAAGACTGAGATCGCCTCGCGGATCGAGGAGAGTGTCGTCGAGGCCGATGGATCCCCACGCAAGCAAAGCAGCAGTAGGTAGCGAGGTCGGTGCGGATGGAACGCAGCCTCAGTGTGAAATTCAAGGCGCACTTTGGACGAGGTCGAGACCTGTCGGTCGGCGACAGCGGGTACCGGGACGATGTTTTGCACAAGGTCCCCGCCGTGCTCAGGGGCGTATCCGATCGGGAAGCCCAGGCCCGAGGCTGCGGCGAGCAGCAACGTCTCGGTGTGGCGATCTTTCACCAAAGGGCTGCGCGGAGAGGGCGGGGTTGCTGGAAGCTGACCGAGGGGGATACCGCGTACGAGCAACGCACCTGAGACGGATGGGTTGCTGCGAAATGCGGAGAACGAGACGCGTACATGCTCGGGAAACGCTTGAAACGTCCGTTCGAGAAAATCCAGCGATGCGGGGTCCCCGTATGGTGCATCGGATGCGAGCGCGGCGGGAGTGGTCGCACCGAACCAATGCTCAAGCATAACGTTATCGAGTTCATTACCACGTGCGGTCATACATGCTACTGTCCCTGGCCAGGCGTTTTATGGCATACACCGATTTCTTACTTCTCGACTTAGGGGTGTGCAGCGTGGGCGGAATGTGTCGCGTGCGCAGGTTGGGGCACAGTTTCGCATATGACGCTGCGCATCGCCCACATCAGCGACACCCACCTTGGATACGAAGCATACCCGGCGCTGAGCCCCTCGGGAAACAATCAGCGGGGGGAGGATGTGGTGCGGGCCTTGCACAATGCGGTGAACGACATCGTGGCATGGAAACCTGACCTGGTCATCCACTCAGGGGACGTGCTTGAACGCCCCAAGACGGACATCCGCTACATGCTGGTGGCCCAGCAACTGCTGCGAAAACTCGCCGCCGTGTGCCCCACCATCGTGATCGCCGGAAACCACGAGCTCCCACGGAGTCGCAAGGAAGCCTGCTGGCTCGACCTCTTGAACGGGACTGAGAACCTTCACATCATATCTAATCGCTACGAGGTGGTACGGCCCAAGTCCATTCCCGGTGTGGCGATCCATGCCGTACCGCACGACGTGCTCAAAGATATAGATCAGCGGGTCATTGAGCCGAGCGATAAGGAAATGAACATCCTCGTCGCACACGGGGTGGCCACGGGATCGGAGCTTTTTCTACGTTCTTTGGGCCGTGAATATGCCATCGAGGCCGACACATTGTTGCGCGGATGGGCGTATGCGGCTTTGGGGCATTGGCACCGTCAAGGTCCGGTGAACCTTGGGGCGAGCGGAACGATTAAGAACGTCTGGTACGCCGGTAGTTTAGAGAACATGGGCTTTCGCGATCTACGGGACAACGGGGAGTCGCGGGGGTATTTACGTGTCGTGCTCGACGCTCGCGGGTGCACGGTGTCGCCCGTGCACCTCCCGATTCGACCAATGTTCCGGCTGCCAGTCATCGAGGCTTCCGGCATGGATGGCAAGTCGATCACCGAAATCTTGCTGAGCCGCGTCAAGGACGCCGAAATCGACGGCGCCATCGTCGGACAAGTGGTCAACGGTGTGGGGCGGGACTTGTGGTCCTTGGTGGACGTCGCCCAGGTTCGAAGCGCCGCGTCACGCGCGATGCATTATGAAGTGGCCGTGCGATACGAACACTCTGTAGCGACAGAGACGCGGACCGGACACACCGACGTATTTGATGCGGCTCTCGCCTCCAGCGTCGACGAAGTGACCCCTGAAGCGATGCGGTCTGAAGTCTTGGTCAAAGCCAGGTCGCTGGTAGGTATAGAAGGTGAGGCGGGATGATCACGTACCTCAAACTCACCAACTTCCGACGCCACGTGGAAACTGAACTGCATTTCTCCGAATCGGACCAAGTAGTGTTGGTCTCAGGCAACAACGGGGCTGGAAAATCGACGATTTTTGAGGCGGTGCAGTACGCGCTGTACGGCGAGAGCCGCAATGGGCGTGCAAACATCGAACGTTTGGTGCGAAGGGGCGGCGAGTTGGAGGGCCTTGAAGTGGAGATCCGCTTTGAAATGTCCGGAGTCTCCTACGCGGTGCGCCGGCGACGCGACAGCAAACTCTCCAGTGCCATACTGCTCGCCAATGACATACCGCTCATGGAAGGGGCACGCGAGGTTACTGCCGAGGTTGTAAAAATACTGGGCATGGATTCGCGCGGATTCAGGCTCGCGACGTACGCCCAACAACGGGAACTTGACGGGTTGGCGTCCATGCGACCCGCCGATCGCGGACAGATGCTCTCACGGTTGCTGCGACTCGATGTTGTGAGCCGGGCCAAAGAAGCGGCGCGCGGCGAGTTCCGCCAGCGACGAGAAGTGTTGCGGGCCATCGGTACGGCGGCAGGTGTGGTCGAGACGGAGGCCGCGTTGATCGAGGTGCGGGGCGAGCTTGAGACCATTCGGAAAGGCCTCGTCGCGGCTCGGGACCAAGTCGCGATCCTCGATGCCGAGATCGCCGCCGGTGGGGCCACCGAAGACGCATACCAAGCGGCTAAAGCCGGTCAAGTCCGACTTGAGGCGCTCGTCTCGGCCGCCGAGACCGAGGTGGCCCGGGTGCGCACGGAGATGGAATCCATCGTGGTGCCCGAGATCAAGCCCACGGCAGGACGGGGGTTGGAGGATTTGCAGAGAGAATCGGCTGAGATCGAGCGCGGCATCGCCGAGGGGGAGTCGGCGAACAAGCAACTGGAGCGCCTGCGCATCGTCCGTGGTGAAATCGCGCGATGCGATGAGCGGCTCAAGACGATCGACGACCGCTTGGCGGCCCAGGACGGGGCAGACCTTGAGTCCTTGCAGGCCTCGGCGGCAAAAACGAACGAGACAACCAACGAACTTGTGCGGCGGCGCGGGGAACTTCGCGACGCGTACGTGGCGGCAAAAGAGCGACTTGAGGCGGCGCGGCGGGCACACGACGAGGTTTCCGAACTGGGTGCCGAGTGTCAAAAATGCCGGCAATCAATCTCAGGGGAGCACCGTGAGCGGCACATTCAGGAAGCGGCGGGAGAAGTGGAGCGTCTCGAAGCCGCATACTCCTCGATCAAGCGCGAAAGCGAGACAATCGGGTCGCTCGTGAAAGCAGCGGAAACGGAAGCGCGGGCAGCGGAATCGCTGGTGCGGGACAAGATAGGCGCACTCGATGAGGAGCGTCGATTGGAGGCTGAGCGCAGTGAACTGTTGCGACGACGGGAGGTATACTTGGATCAAACCGGACGTTTGCAGGAACAAGGAAGCGACCTGAAACCGCTGTATACGCGGCGGGCGGAGATATTGGTAGAGACCCAGCTCGCGCTGGAAGCGCGGGAAGCGGCGATACTGCGACGCGGACGTCTCGAACAGTACCAGCAGGCCGAAAGAACATTGGCCTCGGCGGTCGCGCGGCGTGATGCTCACCGGGTGATGCGCGCGGAGGGTACGGTTTCCCTCGATTTGGAACAAGCGCACGATCAGATACAAAAACTCGCCGACGCGCGTCGAGCCGAGGCTGATGTGGCAGCCGAGTTGCAAGCCACCCTCGCACGGCTGGACGAGCGCGCCGAGACCTTGGAGCGCGAGCTCGCACGCCTAAAGAAAGAAGAGGAACGGCGCGGTGAGGTGGACCATGCGGCGCAAGTGGCTTTGTATGCCTCACAAGCGCTCGAGCGGGTCGAGACCTTATGGGCGCAGCAGATACGTCCCTCCTTGGAGGGTACGGTTTCTGAACTTGTCGCTCGTCTGAGCGACAACCGATTCGATGCCGTCCAGTTCAGCCCGGATTATGAAGTATCGGTGCGCGACCGGGGCGTAGTGCGGCCGATCTCTGAACTCTCCGGTGGTGAGATCGACCTCGTCGCGCTTGCCGTCCGTCTCGGCCTGGCAAGCGTCGTATCTGAACGGCACGGGGCCGGTGGTGTGGGCTTTTTGATCTTGGACGAATGCTTTGGAAGCCAGGACCCAGACCGCCGGATCTCGATAATGAACGCGCTGCGGGGGTTGAAGCAGACCCATGGGCAGATATTTCTCATTAGCCACGTCGGCGGTCTCGAAGATTCGGCAGATGCCGTGATCGAGGTCGGTTTGGACGAAGAAGCCAATGCCGTGGCGGTGCGAACATGACCATCGGAGGGAACATGGAAGATAGCAACACAATCGTCAACCGAGAGCGCGTCGCAACCAGGGTGACCGTACGGACGGTGAAGAATGGGGACGGCGGGGGTGCACGTGAGGACATGAGCGCGGAGAAGTTTACTTGGCTGAACAACACCGCGTGCACGGACCTTACCATCGGGCACTTCTTCGTCGAGGCTGGGCATGCCATCAGCGAGGATGTCTTGAACGTTTGTAGAGGTTGCGTGGTGCGGCGCGAATGTCTCGAGCATGCCTACGCCATGGGTATCGGGGGCGGCTACTTCGGGGGCATGTCGCCCGGTCAACGGCGAAGTTTGAACCTTGCCCAGGCGCGACGTTTCATCGAGAGCGATCCCGTACGCCGGACGCGCTGAACCGGACGAGATTTATCGTGCCCGTGGCGCGGAGGGCTCCGGGTGCGAAAAAAAGTCGGCCTCGCTAGAGACCGACCCTTTTCGAAATTGTGTACTGTGTGCAGGGCTCTACGGTCGCGGCGTCGAGGACGCGGCGCGCAAGAGCCGAACTGCGGTGAGCGTCTTACCCACCGATAGTTTGCTCTTGCTGAAGTGTGTGATCGCATCGCGCCAGACCTCGGGATCAGACCCGAGTTCTTTCGTTATGCGTGCGACCAGGTACGTGCGCCCCGCAAGGGCGTAGGATCGTACCAGGTACTCAAACACATCGCCACCGAAGGCGTCGACGAGTTCGTCGCACCAAGGTTGCGAGACAAGTTGTTCAAACTTGTGCGCAATATCCCGGGCCACTTCCTCGGCGGAAGCCAGAGCGAACCGAGTGTCGGTGCTGCGGTTTGTGCCGTACATGGCAGTCCAACCGAACGACCACCCTTGATCTTTGGCGAGGTGCGAGACCTCCCCGGGGCGGGGTTTTTGGTTGTACCTGCCGGTGAGCCATTGCCATGTGGCATGCTCGTCGGCGTGCCGCAGGTACGCGAGGAGAACCTCCGTGGAGAGCTCGTGCGACACATGCTGGAGCAAATGCCGGTTCAGCGACGGGGGTCGGTATGTCGAGGTCGCCCAGTCAGCGGTCTCTGACGCCAGTAGCGCCCGATCGATCTGGTCTGGGGTAAGCGAGCGTAGGTGACTTTCGCTACTCAACAGTACCTCGAGGACTTCGAGGCGCTTCGTCGCTACGACATCGTCGAAGAGGACTGGGTCCCACGACTTATGGATCACGAGTTTGGCGTGCAGGGGGGCGAGCTTGATGTACATGCGCGCGGCAGGTATGTCAAAGCCGGTGCAATTGTTGAACCCATGGTTGACGATGCACTTGTGGAGCACGGGGTGCCCTACGATGACATTCATCAAGGTCTCGGTCACAACTGTGCCGTAACGCTGCACCAACTCCATCCCGACTTTTTCGCAGAAATCGTCGTCCTTGCCGTCGAGCAGCGCTGGGAGGTCCCAGCGAGTAGACGGATTGGCGGCGATGGCGTTCGTCGCGGCGAGCAGCATTGGCCGGGAGGTCTCCGCAGGTAATGCGGCGACTCGGTCAAGGCTGGCATCACCGGCGAGCGCGGCGCGGTGCGCGATTGTGAGCAGGGGGCGGGGAGGATACTGGACACCCGCTTCGAGGCGGGAGAGCAGCCAGTCCACGTCCATACGAGCCACTAACTGCTCGAGAGCCTCGCGATCCTTGGCGAGGGCCCAGTCGTGCAGTTCACGCAACGCGTTCTGGTCGGTGGTATGCTGCGCGAGCAGGCGGCGGACCTGGATCGAGGAGTGTTTGGTCAGTTTACTTCCCAAGTACTCTTTCGTTCCAGAGAGGATCGCGGTGGCCGTCTTGGTCCAACCTTTCTTAACGACGCGGTCGACGGAGGTCAAACACGGCGTGGTGGGCATCTTGACTGGGGACTTGATATCGCTCAATTCGAGCATCAAACCTGCCACATCCTCATTCGGTAGTTCCACGTTCAGCAACGCAGTGGCTATGTCTTCTTGATTGATCATCTCTGACGCTCCTTTTGGGCGTAATCGGCTGCACAGATGTGCGGCCGGAGAGGGGATGTTACCCCTCGTACCGTCGTGGCCTTGGGTAAGGACCCAACCGAGTGGCCGTGGAGGAGAAGTGGCGACGATATACGAGCATGCCAGTGGAGTATGAGCGCAAATTTCTCGTCGAGGGGGACGGGTGGCGGATGCGGGCAGCCCACCATGCCCACATACATCAAGGCTGGTTGCATGCGGACGACATGTGTGAGGTTCGCGTGCGGATCACCGACACGGAGGCGATGGTGGCGTGCAAGGTACATCTTCTTGAGAGCGGGCACCGGCTGGAATTAGAGGAGCCTATTGAGATCGAGGTTGCTCGGCGTTTATATGCGCAGTGCACCAAGACGCTCGTCAAACACCGGTGGCGACTCGCGGGGAGTAGTGGTACATGGGAGATCGATGAGTACGGCGGAACGCTCTCTGGGTTGGTTACCGCCGAAATGGAGAACCCAGAACCAGACCTCGTAATACCCCCATGGATGGGTGTCGAACTGACCGGTGCAGCCGAATGGACCAATGCAGCACTTGCGGCGCGGGGATGGCCGCAGAGCTACGCCTAATGAGAGGAGGTGACCCCCGGCGTCAGAAAGCCCGCACCGGGCGCACCAGGCTCTCCTCGGATTTGTAGACGCCGTAAACTAGTCCGTTGTTGAATATCCTGAGCCACGCGTAGATTCCCACCGTCTCCGATGAACTCCAGTATATGCCCTCTCCCAGACCCCCTATCTGGTCGTGGACCAAGTACAGTTCAAGCAACTCGTCCCCAGAGGGCAGATGCCAGTCGGTTTTCCCCCCATGCTCGTACTCGTGGGCGTACACCGCGGCGGAGGATTCGGCGCGGTTTCCGGTCTGGGCCACGATGGCGTTGGTATTGGGCATCCCCGAACCTACAGCGGTCGCAGTGGCATCCCCGGGCACGGCTGTCTCCGAGTTTTCTCCAGAGGCCCACGTTCGGGCGACATCGCCGTTAGTCGGAGCGGGCGCCACTTCCAGATGCCGGCAATTGGAGCCGCAGTCGGAGCCCGTGGACGTGAAAGTCGTTGGAGAGATGTAGAACACTGTACCACCACCCGGTCCGATGTCGCCGACAGTGTACATGTCTCCCCATCGCTCGTCAAATCCTCCTGTGTTCGGTCCCGATTCGTTCGCGGAGGTTGTACACGCCGCGAGAACCGGCAGAAGCATGGTCATGTACGCCATGGAGAGTTTGCTGCGACTATACAAGACCATTGACTGTGCGCATGTCGCGGATTGCCGCCAGGCGATCGCGCGCGACGCGTGTGGTGGGGTATGCACATAAGTCTGGCGGTCTTGTAGGGCGGAGGTCTCGGGGTGTTCCTTCGCCACGGGTTTCAGCGAAAATGAGAGAAAGTAACTCTTGATAGGCACAGACCAGCAACGGTCTAACCATAAATCCCTTCTGGTATGGGTGTTATTTTATTCGCATCGGCACCTGCTACGTATGCGCAGGTCTCTCGGTGGGGTGTGCACAATCGGGCAGAAGGCTGGGCGGTTAGGTGGCGTTTAGACGCGGTCGTATCGGTTGCGGGCAGGGCGACCCCTACTACACAACTCCACCAAGTTCCAAACGCCGATCAGCAGAGACATCAGCGACAAAGCCATACGGACGTGCTCGCGAGACAACCTCACGGGTGGTTCCTGCGAACCAGATGCGGAGCCGGAGGAACCATAGTTAAGCATCCTTACTAGATCTTGGGCCTCTTGCTCGGTGAAGTCGCCGGTGATCCGCACTTCGCCGCCCAACACGATCGCTACTTGGGCCGTCGGGCACGATGCATAGCGCGAGAAACAACGCGATGTCAGGGCGTTCCACACGTCTTGACCCTCTGCCCCTGGACGAGGTTGGTACTCTCCCCAGCGCGGCAACGGTGCAAGTTGCTATCGACCGACCCTAACGGGAAGGTTCAGACCAATTCATCAACACACAGAAGGGAGATACCAATGTCCAAAGCATTGGGAATTATTGCCGCGTTGCTCACGTTCACCACGCTGACCGCGGAGAAGGCCTCAGCCGACTCCGATGTCGTGCGTGGCTGGGCCACGAGCAGCGGTGCCACCTGGATGCCAGAACTTGAGCCAGTGGCGCAAGCCATTGCCCGGGGTTCCACCAAGATCACGTTGCCGGCAGGTAGCGTGTCGCCGTGGGCCATAGGAATGTTCGGGTTCTCGACGTTAGACGAGGCCCTCGCAAGCCTTGGACCTGCGCCGGTAAACGGCCTGGTGGCAGCGTACGCGTACGTGGACGGTGCAACATGGAATGCCGGATACGTCTCGATCGCCGAGGTCGTGCAAACGACCGTACCGCCGACGAGCATCCCGACACCTGGCACGCCGAAGGACACCACCGAGACAACCGTCGAGGAAGTCCGTGAGGTGAGCACCACAGTCGAGGAAGTCCGTGAGGTGAGCACCACAGTCGCCGAGGTTGCGACCACCAGCACGGTGCCCGCAACCGAGGAGGACGAGTTCCGCCTCAACCGGGCACCCACGCGGGTGGTGGTAAGCGTACCGAACGCAACCGGCACACCAAGTGACATACCGACGGGATCACACACGCCCGAAGGTTCGAGCCTGCCGATGCTACCAGCGAGCCTCGCCATCCTCCTCATCGGAGGGGTGGCGTTGGCACAACGGAAGCGTTGAGGTCCGTTCAACGCAGTACACGAATACGGCTACGCCGGCATCACACCTCCGTTCACTCGGGGGCCGTGGTGCCGGCTATGCTTTTTTGAGCTTGTTTCTGCGAGAGGGGTGCTCAACCGCAGGCGTTGGCGAGCGCCGACGCCGCGGCAGGTAATTCGGCTTTTCGGAGCGCCCTGGTCAGACGGATCTCGTCCAGCGGCAGGGCGCAGCGGTCGAGGTCGACCGCAAGATCGGTACGCAGTGTTGCCACTTGGATGTTGCGACGTACCACATCGGCATGATCGCGAATCAAAGCCGCGACCTTTGGCGGTACGACCGACTCAAGACCCGAAGCGGCATCCAAGGCAGATTCGAACGAGGGGAATGACGAAGTCACTTTTGCCGCCGTCTTCTCCCCTACCCTGGGTACACCAGTGATACAATCAGCTGCCTCGCCGCGCATGGCGGCAAGCTCGATATAGCGCTTCGGGGAGCAACCATACCGCTCGAACACGTCGCTCGGTCCGAGAGTCGTACCGTCGATGCGAACGATACGGACGCGCTCAGAGAGCGTCTGGTACAAATCGCGGTCGGCAGAGAATATTTCGCAGGAGAGTGCGGAGGCCTCGGCGAGGGCGGCTGCCGAGGCGATGATGTCATCAGCTTCCCAATCAGGTACCGTATGTACCGGTACGCCGGATTCCTCCAGCAGCAACGCAAGTTCGGTTGCTTGCGACACGAATTCGGGTTTGGGGGCGGTCCGGTTCGACTTGTACCGCGGTAGCATGTTTTTGCGGGCAGGGCAACCGCCCGGGGCGTCCATCGCGACAAGTAGGTGTGTAGGTTGGCGCATCGCAACCAGTTTGGCGAGCGAGATGAAAAAGCCGTGCAATGCCCAAATAGGGGCGCCGTCTGATCGTGAGAGTCCGGAACTGGAGAGGGCATGGAACGCCCGATGGGTCGCGTACCCCCCGTCGATCACCAAGAGTTTGCCAGCAGTGTTTTCGTGTATTTCCATACCGTGTATAGTGCCGGCTGGGGAGATGGTGACACGGCCCGTGATGGGTTCGTGCTTGAACACGGCGGGCCCTTTGGATGGATTGCCTTGGGTCCTCGGGCGGGCATAGTGTAGAGGCATCTATACTCCCTACACAGAAAGGGGGGCTGATGACGACCGACCTTCGGACGATCATTGCCACCAGAATGCTCACGACCACCTTGCCCGACGGCGACGTCGCGGCTGAGATGCTCTTGAGTGCCGACCTCACCAACCCGGTGAAGATGGCGACACCACCCAACCCGGCGCGTTGCCAGAACCTGGTACGCGGCGGTTTCGTCAAGGCGGCCACGCTCGCCATGTCGACCGACGACCCAGGAACCTTGGAAAAACTCGCGCGACACGCCTCACTCGGCGTGAAACTCGCGGTCGTACAGAACCCCGCCGCAACCGATGCGGCACGGCGTATCGTCGAAGTTGCAGCGCTCAAGCGCGGCGACAACGAAATGCTCCAAGGTGTTCTCAAACATGCCGGAGTTTCGTACATCCTCGAGGGGTTGCAAAGTGAGCAGAAGCGCGGGCGTTATGTTCGCGTGCTCGCGGATCGCGACGCCTTGAAAGATGTGCTCTCGGACCTTGCACCGGATGCAACGCTGCAGGCTCTTGAGGATCTGCTTCGTTGCGACGCTGGCGGACTCGCCACGACCATCGGCACGATGATCGGGCGGCTCTGGCCAGTCAACGCGGACCTTGGTTCTCTCGCAGATATCTGCGCGGTGACCGGGATCGATGCGGAGGTGGAGTTCCTCCATGCCATCGTCAAAACCACGAGTCATTTCGACTCGAACATGGTCATGGCGATTGACAGGCTCTTGACTCGTTGTGAAGAGCGGGCACCACAGACGGACGTCCGAAAAGACGCACGACTGCGGAGCGCCGCCCACCCCGCCACGATGACCGAGGACGGGCGCAGCGGGCTCATCGCACTCTGCCCCACCACTGCCAAACTGGTGTACGGCGTCGACCCTCGCGGTGAGACGCTGGACCAAATCAGTGAGCGACACGGTGTCAAGGATGCATTGGCCATCGCCTTGTACTACCCAGACACCGTCAAGCCAGACCAGAGCGCAAAGCGCTGGATAGCCGAACGAGTCTACACCCGCGGCCAAGATGGAACTATCGAGATCCAGTGCGACATGAACAGCGTCGTGCTCTTCGTCGACCAAATCGAGGACGACGAGGTACTTGCCGCCGCGTTACAGCGGGCGCCGAGAAATCTCTCGGTTTCGTACCTCGGGGGTCAGTTCGGACCAGTCAGCGAAGATAGGGCACGCTCCATCGCCGGCATCCACCCCGTGGATGTGATGCGTGGTGTGCGATACATCCACGGACAAGAGTGGGGTAAAGTCTCAATCGAGGCTGCCATGCAGGCGGCGACGCTTGAAGACGTCATCCAGTCTTTCCACTACCTCAGTGACTGCATTTCGGTTGATGAGCTTGAACTGCTCCTCAAACGGATGGTGTCGGCGAGGCAAGAAAACTCAAAGGACCAGTTCTTGGGCCTGACTAGGAAACCTTTTGCCGATGCCATCACTTCCGATTCGTTCATCGACCATATGGATCGTGAAGGGTTGCCTGGAGATCTTCTTCTCCAGTGGCTCTCCTCGGCCCAAAGTTCGGAGCTGACGATCTCGTACCTTAAGGGTGTGCGGCGACGGAAGTTGAGCACGTCGGAAACCGACGAACTCATCAACTCTCCCGGTGGCGCGTGGGGTAATAACCTCCAAGTCATCTTGCCACGCATCTTGAGCGATTTGCTCGAGCACCTTCCCATCGAGATCGTGGATCGCATCGTCGATGCGGCCGGCGGATCGGTGATGGAGTACCTGCGCAGGAACACCGACGAACGCTTCAGCCAGTACCTGGCCGAGCGCATCACCCGCTCGGGCGCAAGTTCGGGCGAATGGGTAATAGCGTTTGAACTCTTCACCAAGTCCCCATCCTCAGTCGGTGCCGCAATCTCCGCGGCTAAACGGCTCGGACGGGCACGCAACGGTCAACAGTAAACCAGACGAAACCAACGACTTCACTTGAGAGGTTGCAGCCACGCGGCTGCAACCTCTCAATGTCGTTACTGCCCAGAAAACCGCCCACATATACCGCGAATGCATTAAACGCGGCGGGATGCGCTTATTTGGGCGTGAACACATGGCGACGACGGTGTGCACCGACCCGCCATTACCAGCGCGGGACCAACCGAAAGGAACACAAATGTCTGACTTGCAGACCTTTGCCAAACACACCTGCGAAGACGCCGGACTCGGGGACCAACAGGTCGCCGAAATCCTCGCCGAGCTCACCTCCACCGCCTCGAAAGTCGCAGTGGCCAGAAAGCTCGTCGAAGAGGCGGCGCGCACGCTCTACGCGATCCCGGGGCAGGACGTCGAACAACTCGCCGAACTCCTCGCTGACCCGCAAACGCGGCGCAACGCCGAGTGGCGTCTTGGTACGTACCCGTTCTTGAACCCCGCGACCACGTGGGCCGGACATGGGTACTCACTGATCCTCGACGCAATCTTCGCCGAGGACGAGCCGCTCGCCGCGTGCCACGTCGTTGCTATTCCCGCCCAATGGGAGCGCAACCTCTGGCACAGCGACCGCGACTTGGGAGACGACGGGTACACCTACCGACACTGGGTGTACGCCGAGATTCCCGCAGTGGTGCTCTACGACCGCAGCGAACCCGTTGCGTGCCTGCTCGTCTCGGAGAACATCTCTGGAACCTTCCATTGGGGGGACCGAGAGGTGAGCATCTACCGAGGTGAGATGAACGCGCGGCCAAGCATTCTTGGCAGCGAAGTGATCGCCGAACTCGACATCTTCACTGAGAGTACCGCCGCCCGGTAACCAACCAGAAGGTGCAATCTTGCAATACTCACCGTGCCGCGATAGGGGTAGCCCTCTATTGCGGCACGGTTCGTTACCGGTACATTACGCATCCATGCATCCAGAATCAGCCATGACGAGCGCGGGCTGGTATCTTGACCCGTGGGATACACGTCAGCAGCGGTGGTGGAGCGGGAGTATGTGGACCACGCACACGCGCCCAATTAGCAAAAGCCGGCTACACCCGTCGTTGAGTTGGCCGATCCTCGCGGGGGCACCGCTGGCACTGCTCAACGCCCTCTTCGCTGTTCTTTATGCACCGACCATCGTGCTTCTGGTCGCGATCTCGGGAGGTGCCGTACTCGCCGCGTTCCTCTGGCTTGATCGAGTGGAGCCTGAACCAATAGCGGCCAAGTTGCACGCAATTTTGTGGGGCAGTACCACGGCCGTCTCCATCGCCTTGGTAGGCAACGAAGCCGTGGGGATGCTCTATGGGGAGATTGCCGCGGCGGTGATTGCGGCCCCAGTTTTTGAAGAGGTTGCCAAAGGCTTGGGTATCTGGTGGATGGTGCGCAAAGGTCGGGTGCGTACCGGATTTGACGGTGTGGTATACGCAGGCCTCATTGCGGGCGGGTTTGCGGCGGTGGAGAACTTCGTATACTTTGGGATGGCGGCGATGGACGGCAGCTTACTGTCGACGTTCTTCCTGCGCGGGGTGATGACCCCGTTCGCGCACCCGCTCTTCACGCTCCTCACCGGTTTTGGGATCGCGGTAGCGGCACAACAGGGTCGCAACGTGCGCATCTTCGATTTTTGGGGTCTCCCGCTCGCCATCGCCTTGCACGCCGGGTGGAACGGGAGCCTTGCCGCCATAGAGGCGCACCACCAGGAGACGGGTAGCACGCCGGCGTGGTGGCCGCTCGTCGTGCTGGGGTACGCTACCGCCTTCATCCTCGCCGCCGCAACCCTTTTTTTGGTACGCAAGAAGGCCACGCGCCTGTACCCACGCTGGATCGGCACGCTGGCATTCACCTACAACCTCACCCCGATCGAATGCGCGACGTTTGACACATGGGACCGGGTGAAAGCGCGACGAAAGGCGCTTTCCAGGCGCGACCGAGCGGCGTTTGACGTATGGCACTCCGCGATCGTGCGCCTTATGGAACACCATGCGGGTGGCAGACGGGGCAGCGACGTGGATCTGGTACGTGAACTACACGAAGCCAGGCGAGTCGCGCCCGTCTCGTAATACACGCGAACCTACACGCGAACGGGGAGAATGCGAAGCGGGTCCGGGCAGGCACAGTACTGTGCATGTTTGAACGCTTCACCGATCGTGCCCGCCGAGTCGTCGTCTACGCCCAGGACGAGGCCAAGACCTTGGAACACAACTACATTGGTACCGAGCATCTGCTCTTGGGCCTCCTGCGCGAGGAGGAGGGTATCGCAGCGCAGGCACTGGCCTCGTTCTCGGTCACCGTCGGGGCGGTTCGTGAGCACGTAGTGCGGGAAACCAGTCGTGGAAACGGGGTACCGGTCGGACATATCCCGTTCACCCCCAGGGCGAAGAAAGCCCTGGAACTGGCACTTCGAGAGGCACTACAACTGGGACATAACTATATCGGAACCGAGCATCTCTTGCTCGGTGTCTTGCGCGAACAAGAAGGATTGGCCGCCCAAACGTTGGCAAGTCTGGGCGTCGGTGCACAAGAGTTGCGTCAGCGTATCGTGATCATGCTCTCCAACGGCGGCAAACCTGACGACACAAGTTACGCCGGGGTAAGTGCCGGAGCCGAGCGGGGTGGACGAGGTGAGCGCGGTGAGCGACGAAGCGGTGCCGTACTTGACCAATTCGGACGCAACCTCACCCAGGCGGCCAAGGACGGCAAACTCGACCCAATGATCGGGCGTGAACGCGAAACGGAGCGCCTGATGCAGATACTTGCACGACGCACCAAGAACAACCCGATCTTGATCGGCGAACCCGGCGTGGGCAAGAGCGCGATCGTCGACGGGCTCGCCTTGCGCATCGCGGCAGGGGATGTACCGGACATGTTGAAGGAGAAAATCGTACACACCTTGGACCTTGGATCGTTGATCGCTGGTGCTCGGTATCGCGGGGATTTTGAGGAGCGATTGAAGAAAGTGATGAAAGAGGTCGCACAACGTGGGGACGTGATATTATTCATCGATGAGATCCACAACCTGGTCGGGGCCGGATCGGCCGAGGGCGCAATCGACGCAGCCTCCATCCTCAAACCACTCTTGGCGCGCGGGGAACTGCAGACGATAGGGGCAACGACATTGGATGAGTACCGCAAGTACTTTGAGAAAGACGCCGCCTTGGAGCGCAGGTTCCAGCCGGTACAGGTCGAACCACCGACCAAAGAGCAGGCCCTCCAGATCCTGGCCGGGCTGCGCGAACGGTACGAGCAGCACCACAAGGTCACCATCACCGACCAGGCCTTGACAGCCGCGGTAGAACTCTCGGAACGCTACTTGAACGATCGGTTTTTGCCGGACAAGGCCATCGACCTGATTGATGAGGCCGGGGCGCGCTTGCGTATCGCGAAAAAGGAGCCCTGCAGCGAGGAGTTGCGCGAGCTACAGCAGCGCAAAGCCGAGGCGATTGCGGCACAGGACTACGAGGCGGCCGGAAAACTCCGCGACGAGGAGGCTGCCTTGAGCCAGCGCAGCGAGGGGGCGACGCCGCCGACGGTCACCGAAGACACCATCGCCGAGGTGCTCGCCGTCTGGACCGGCATCCCGGTGGCGAAGATCTCCGACGCCGAAGCGAAGCGGCTCTTGCAAATGGAGACTGAACTACACAAACGCATCATCGGGCAAGAGGACGCGGTGCGCATCGTCAGCCGCAGCATACGGCGAACCCGGGCCGGCTTGAAAGACCCGAAGCGTCCTACTGGTTCGTTCATCTTCCTCGGCCCCACCGGGGTGGGTAAAACCGAACTCGCCAAAACGCTGGCCGAGTTCCTCTTCGGCGACGAAAACTCCCTGATCACTCTCGACATGAGCGAATACATGGAGAAGCACACCGTCAGCCGGCTCATCGGATCGCCGCCGGGGTACGTCGGTTATGGCGAAGGTGGGCAACTCACCGAAGCGGTCCGGCGCAAGCCGTTCTCCGTCGTCTTGTTTGACGAGATTGAAAAAGCCCACCCGGACGTGTTCAACACCCTCTTGCAGATATTGGAAGAGGGACGCCTCACCGACGCTCAAGGACGGAGCGTGGACTTCAAGAACACGATCTTGATCATGACGTCGAACCTTGGGAGCAAGGACCTACGCAAACAGGCGACCGGGTTCACCCGAGCCGACGAAGCCCTCTCCTACCAACGCCTCGTAGAGAAGACCGGGGAAGCCTTGAAGCAGCACTTCAAACCCGAGTTCTTGAACCGCATCGACGACGTCGTGGTGTTCCGCGAGCTCTCCATGACCGAGATCATCTCGATGGTGGATTTGATGGTCGCCAAGGTGGGCGAACGCCTCGAACACAACGGTCAGAGCATCATCTTGACCCCGGCCGCCAAGGCGCACTTGGCCAAGGTCGGCTACGACCCGATGATGGGTGCACGACCGCTGCGTCGAGCCATCCAACGCCAAATTGAGGATCCGATTTCAGAGAAACTCCTGTTCGGCGAGATCACACAGGGTGCCGGTATCTTGGTCGATGAGCGCGACGGAGCACTCACGTTCCAAACCATCGTCCCGGACCTGAGCGAGTTCACCAACACCGACGAGATCAGCAAACCCTGACCTGTGTTGGTTTGGCCTGTACTGGCCCAACCCGTACCGCTCCCTGAGCGGATTTCATTCAACCTGCTTCTTGTCCGGGCGGCACTCCAGCTTCCGCGCCTCACCCATCTCGTAACAATGCTCGACCGTATCGAGAAGGCCGTAGCGTCCGAGCAGGTCATCGACAGACGGGGCAGAGAGCGGTAGCGCGCAAGGCGATCGTAGAGGCGAGCCCGGACAGGGTCGGCCGTCAAGGGCTGCCATGGCGAGGGATACATACTCGCCGAGGGCGAGTGCACCGCGGAGGTTCACGTGAATACCATCGGGAACGAACCAGTCCAGGCGCGATGCGCTGTACGCATTCCAGTCGAGGACGATCACGTCCTCATACCCACCCTCGGCGATCACGGAGCGGATGGCGCGGTTGAAGGTCGCGTACACCGATCCATCCTGTCCCACACCGGGGTACTGGGTGGACTCGCGCAGCGTCATCCACACGATCGAGGTGAATCCCCGATCTTGGGCGGCCTTGACTACGGCGCGGAACTCCGATGCGATCGTGGCTGGGTAGCTGTGGTACCCGGCCATGACGAGAAGCACGTCAGACACCTTCGCCGACGAGATTGCGGCTGCTGCCGATGGCGGGGTCCGACCTTCCCGGCCGACACTGCAACTGCGGTTCGCGAGTTTGCGACACGACTCGGCGTCAAGGACATACGAGAACCCGTGCAACGAGGCGCTGGCGCCGGCGAACCAACGTAGCGGGGCGAGCGTGGAATCCCCCACCAACAGCACCGAGCGTGCGGCGGGAAACGCCGCGGCCGGAGAGATCGGGGCCGGTTGGGTGGGTGCCTGGATGGGCGATGGTGTGGATGATGTGGTGGAGGTTGGAGTTTGCACCAGTAGCGGTGCTTGTTGGGACGGGGAGGTCAACGAGATGGCCGGGAGCGCGGAGGCAAGCGCCAACGAAACGGGGAGCAGCGCCATGCTCTTGCGGGTGGATCTGCGCAAGCTGTTCGAGTGGCGTACCGGATTCTCGAGCAGCCGGTACGACCCGGCGGAGAGCAGCACGGTGATACAAAGGGCTGCGCCTTTTTCCATCCAATTGAGGTAGCCGAACCGCTCAGTGGCGATAACCAGCACCGGCCAGTGCCAAAGGTACAGGCCGAAACTCAACGTACCGATCGAGCGCAGCGGGAAGAGGGAGAGCAACCGACCGAGGCCCGAACTGGACTCCCCACCCAGGAGTAGTACGGTAGCCAATGTCGGTAGTAACGCAAGATAACCTGGGTAGATGCTCGTCGCATCCAGCACCGAAAACCCCACGGTGAGTAATGGGAGTGCGGACCAGGCGAGGACCCTGGACCGGAACGTTAGGGTAGCGGCGAACGAGCCGAGTGCGATCTCCCACGCCCGAGTATGGAGCAGGAAATACGAACCCGCCGGATCAGATTCGCTGCGCAGCACCGAGAAGGCGAGCGAGGTGAGGAACACTCCGAGCGCGGCGGTGCGCAACACGGAGCGACGTGAACGACCGGAGAATACGTGCGTCAGCCACAGGGCGAGGGCAGGCCAGAACAAATAGAACTGCTCCTCGACGGCGAGGGACCAAAAATGTCGGAACGGGGAGGGGAGCGCGACACCGGAGAGGTACTCGCCAGCGGCCGCGGCGGGCAGGTTCCCTACGAATGCGGCGGATGCGATGGCGTCGGTTGCGAGATCGTAGAGACGACCAGCACCGAGGATGAGCCGTACCGCGAGCGCAGAGGCGAGGAGCACGGCGGTGGCTAGGGGGAGTATCCGGCGGGCACGGCGGGCGTAGAACGCAGCGAGTTCCGCCACATCGAGTGTCTCGGCACGCAGCAACTGAGACGTGATAAGATACCCCGAGACCACGAAGAATATGTCCACCCCGAGGAACCCACCCTGGAGGCCGGGAACCTGGAAATGGTATCCGAGGACCGCGAGTACGGCCACGGCGCGCAACCCCTCGATATCGGGTCTGAAACTTGTACCACCCACCCTTGAGACGGTGTGGTGTGGGGCTTCCTTGGCGAGAAGCGTTGCCTCCTACTCCAGCTGGGAACGGGCCGTGTCTTCCGCTTTATGGCAACGGGTGCGCAGGTCCCCGACGAGCTCGACGCACACGGACTCATAGAACTCAAACGATCCGGCCGAGGCATGGTGTACCCCGACGAACGATGCAACGATGCCGTACTCGCATGCATTTCGCACTGCCGCGGGGCCTGCACAGTAGGCGAGCAGGTCGCCCGCGGCGTCGGACTGTGCCGCGTTGAGCACCAGTTTACCCATCCCCTGACCGCAGAGATCGGCGGTGGCGGGGGTGGCGGCGTACTTACAGGCTACTCGGTACGCGGAGAACTCCTCCTCGAAAACCCCCTCGTCGTCGTAGAGCATCCATAGATACTCCCAACAACCAAGCTGCCTATCGGCGGGCAGCGTTGGGCAGACCGAGGCGCGTGTTGCGGGTGCGACGGTGAAAATGATGTCTCCGGTCGCGAGGTCGAACTCTTCTTGGCTCCAGTCAAAAGCGAGCGTGCGTCCGCCAAATGTCATCAACACACCGCCGACGCAATCAGAACGGGACGAGATCCGCAGGTCGGCGCAGAGGTCGAGCGCGGCCGGGAGGGATCCTTGCTCGGCCATCGACGCGGCGTGCCCGAGCGCATGGGTGCACCAGCGCGCATAAACCGCGTCAGATTCAAACGGTACACAGGCGGTATCCAGAATCGGCACCAGAACGGCTCGATCGGCCGAGAGGCCGAGCCCCTCGAGCAGGCCGTGCAAATACCCGTCGCGGCAATTCTCTGGTCCAGCGACGAGCCCCTCTCGGGTGAAACTTGAAGACCCGTCACGCTCGTACACCGCGCGGCCGAGAAAGTGGGCGATGGCGTGGCATGGAAACGGCTGGGGAGCGATGTTCGCGGACCACTCATGCAGCAAAACCTGGGCGGCGGCGGTTCCCTCGCTCTCAAGAGTTCTGTACAGCGTTTCACGCAGGCACGAGGCCTGATTCCTCTTCGGACACCCGAGGTCGGCCACGAGGCGGTCGAGTGGTGCGACTGACTGCGTTATCCGATCGGATTCTGGCTGGGTCCAGGAGAGGAATCCGAGCATGGCGAGAGCGATCAGCAGCATTGCGTACTTGCGCATGTGTAGGACCGTTCCTTGTGGTGAAAAGGGGGCCAGTAGTGCACCGTGCCGGGCGGTTGGGACCGTCCATACCTATGCGCAAGTCCCTGTCCGACCGATACCCCGTTTCCTTCCTCGTGACCGTCGGGCTGTACATCGTGACCGTCGGGATCATAGTACTCGCCGCTACCGCAGGCGTTGGCCCGTTTCGCGGTGTCAATGATACCCCAGATCGAGATGAAGTGATCGCGATGGGACCCAAGTTCACCGCCGCCGTGGCCCGGTACGGCTGCACCGACCCAAGTGAGGCGTACCAGTGCCTACAGACACTCTTGAACGAGGAACTGGATAGGAACGGACCGAGGGCCGTCCTGGCGATCGTGAACGGCCTTGACACCGAGATTGCGCCTGAGCCGTTCGCATGCCACCCGCTAGTGCACGGAATCGGGCGCAGGTTCGTCATGAACGACGGGGAAGCGGGACTGGGTGCGGCCTTGGAGACGTACGACCCCGTGTGTGAGTCTGGATTCATCCACGGCTCGTTTGAGGCACTTGGGGTACTGTATTCGGGTGAAGAACTAGAGCGGATCGTCTCGACGGCGTGTCAGCGTACCGAGGGTGACATACGGGTCGAGTGCGCCCACGCCAGCGGGCATGCGTTTGCGATCGCTGACCCCAAAAACATCGACACGGCGATCACGCGCTGCGCCGTGTTCGATCCCCAGTCCGTAGATTGTGCGCGGGGAGTCGTGATGGCGTACGCCATCGGGAGTCCCAAGTTTTCGGCGCTGCACGATGCGACATGGGATACGAGCTGGGGGTGGGTCGGGTTCGACGCCCGACAACTCAACGGGGCATGCGAGCAACTGCGGGATGACTGGCAGACGCCTTGTTGGGAGTTCATTTGGAACGGGTATGTCTCACACGCGGACCGCATCGGGGCCGAGGAGTACTTCGCACACTGCCCACAACGGGGTGCGCAGTACTGGGAAATCTGCGTGCGCAACGGGGGGCGACTTTTGCTGTACAGCGTCGAAGACGACGCGGAGGCCGTGCTGCAGTGCGGCACGTTGAGCGGAGACCGGGTCCAGTGCCTCCGTGGCGTAGCACTCTCGTTGATGCTGGACGACCGGTATCTCGGCGTTGACGGCCCGGGGCGATACAGCATCTGCAGTGAAGCGCGGTGGACGAACGATGAGCGGGCGGCCTGCCTGGCCGGGGAGCAAGACGCCGGGTAGGCCTGAAGATTTCCACGGCGGACCACGGCGCGGGCGTGCAAGTTTCGAGGCGGGCTCTTGGCACGCTTGGTCAGTTGAGTTGCGAAGTGAGGGTTTCAGCGACGCTGCGCAACTTGGCGTCGGCGGGCTGCACGGAGACGAGTTGCAATTTACGCTGTGGCGCTGGATCCAGGCGTAGAATCCGCAATCCTTCGTTTCTTGAGAGATACGGCTTGGCGATCGCCGGTACGAGCGTCACGCCAAGGCCGCGCACCACCATCTCCGTTAGCAGCTCCAACGTGGCGGCCTCGAGCGGGCCGAGGGAGGTGCGCGAACCGCGGCAGACATCAATCACCTGCGTACGCAGGCAATGGCCGTCGGCGAGCAGAAGCATCTCATGATCATTGAGGTCGTCGACGGTGATGGGCCCGTTGCGCTTCACCTTGGTGAACGACGCGTCCGTGGCGGCTACGGCGGCATACAAATCGTCCGCACCCAGGTCGATGGTCGCGAACCCCGGCGGCACCGTACCCTCGGCGAGGACAGCGGCGTCGATTTTTCCCTCGACGAGCATCTCGATGAGTATATGGGTTTGCGCCTGGACGGGGAGGATCCTTTCGCTGCGAGCCGACATCAAGTCCGCCATCATGTAGGGAGCGACCGTGTCAATCATCCCAATGCGCAACGCGTTTGGGTACCGAGCCAGACGTTCTATGTCGGCGACGGCGGCGAGGATCACGGCTGATTTTTCCAACACTTGTGCACCAAGCGGTGTGAGCGTTGTCAAGCGACGGCCACGCACAAGCAGTTTTCCCACCCGCTTCTCCAACTTCTCCAACTGCTCAGCGAGGGCAGGTTGCGAGACATGGCAACGGCGGGCGGCGGCGGAGAGATTCTGCTCGACGGCGACGGCGCTGAGGTACTGCAACTGACGAAGCGTGATATCCGACCCTATCAGCAGCAGCGGGGAAGCGGGCATGGGGTTGGACAGTCCCTAAAACGGGGAGAAATCTTGGAACCTTGCCATGTGCGGCCGAAACCAGAGGCGGCACTGTAATACACGAACAAACTAAATAACCGAAGGAGAAGTCCATGACCAATATCATCCGTACCGCGATCATCGCCACGGCCATCTTCGCCGCGCCACAGGCGGCGGGCGCCCACGAGGGAGAGCCGGTTCCCGTGCCGGTGGAGACCCAACCTGCCCCGATGGTGCAAGAAACCTCCGAGAGTGGCTCCACCACTACCGTGGTGATCGCAGTCGGCGCTGGTGCGGTGTTCGCAGCTGCGGCAGGGGCCATCGTCCTACGCAAAGGCAAGCAGAAATAGGACCGACGCCGCATACGCACATGGTCATAGCCATGCCCACCGATACCTACACCGAAATCTTGGTCGCGTACGATGCCGATGCGTACGACACCGTCTTGCACCGCATCGAGGAGGGCCGCACCTGCTGCGGCACGGACTTGTCTACACCGGTGGAGTTCACCGAGCGCTTCTCCAAAGTCGTCGACCTACTCTGCCGGCGTTGCGACAACTGACTGCCGAGTATCACGGCAGCGGGGTGGTACCGGGTACTCTCTCAGGTTCTTGACGGGCGGGCACGAGTTCGAGTTCGAACTCCCGTACATCTCGGTCGGGGAAGACTTCGGTTACCACCCATACACCGTCGACCTCGGCGGCGATATGCACATGCGGCGGTCGCGAAGCGTCCGGGTACGCCAGTGGCATCGGTACGCTGAAGGCGTACTTCCCGCTCTCATCGCTGTACACGCTCCCATAACTCGCCTCGGTGTACTCGCCACCTTCACGAGCGGCCCAGAACTTGATGAGCACCCCGGGGCGCGGTGCGCACGAGGCTGACCGTACCATACCGCGAACCGTGGTACGCCCGTTGGATCCTGGGAAATCGGGGAGGTCGGCGAGAAGCGGGTGAGAACGCCCATCGGAATTGGCGGTGCCGTTCGCGGCAGTCGGTGTGCATGACCCGATAGACGGGGTCGGGGAATCGGTATCAAGTAGGCGGGAGAGCGCGAAAGGCAGGATGAACGCGGCGGTGAAAACGAGCGCACAGAGCAGGACGTTACGCGATTTTTTAGACACGATGCACACCGTGCCGGGCGGGGGAGAAAGCGCAGCGGGCCGGAGGAATACCCCGGCCCGCTTTGATGCGTTCGATACTGCAGATGCTCAGCGCTGGGTTCCCGAGGTGCAGCAAGGTGCGGCGAGGCCGGGGACCTTGCGATACAATTCACGGTTGCGGAGAAGATACTGAACTTTCTCCACGGGAGCTACTCCGTTGGATTCGAGCTTGAAATCCACCGAAGACGCAACCCCGACGAGAGTCGGACCGTTCACGCCTGCGATGACGAGCGGGCCACCGGATGCGCCGGGGACCATTCCGCACGGAATCCACCAGTGGCCGTTTTTGGACCATTTGAAACTTGTAGCGGCGAGGCTGCAAGCGGCGGGTACAGTGGCGTGGCTGGCATAACTCGTGGACATCAACTCGCTGTGCGAGTCATAGTCGGCACCGCGCAGCCAGGAGCCCCCGCCAGAAGGCTGGAAACCGATGAGTGTCGCGGACTGGTTGGGCTCGAACGAGTTCGACAAATGCAAACTCGGACCTGGAATGGGGGACTCCATCACCAGTACGGCGACGTCGTCTTTCGATTGCGTCCCGTCCTTCCAGGACATGTCGACGTACACCTCGAGGATGTCGTATCGAACGCCGGAGCGCTCAACACGGAGGTCGTATCGGGCACCGACGGCATCGGTTCCTGACTCCACAACACAGTGCGCTGCGGTGATAACCAGATTTGTGCCCGTGATCGGAGCGCCGGAACAAAATCCGGGACCACGAACGGACACGAGGTAGCCGGACTCTTCCTCAGACGCTCGTCGAATCGACGAGCCTGGGGTCTGCATGGCGAGACCCGCGAGGGGCTCGTAGCGCTCGACCGAATCGGCAGAGAAGAGGAACGGCACCAACAGTAGTGAGAACGCGACTTGATGATGTCGCTTCATTGTGTGCTCCCTTCGAGCGGTAGTTGTTTGAACTAGGAACACCTTCAGCGGGAGAGGGTCGGAATCAAGCCCCGACCGGGCAGACTCACCCCTCATCAGTCGGGCGACGACGGAGCGATTTTTTCCTACCGAGACGACGTTTGGCGTCCAATCGGGCGCGACGCGACGCGAGGGACGGAGCGGTCGAGGTGCGTGAAGGGAGGATACGGGAAGCGGATTCAAGTTTCTCTACCATGCGTACAAGACACGCCTCTCGATTGCGGTACTGACTGCGGTGTGCGGCGACGCTGACACGCACCGCGGGGCCAAGATTGGACGCCAGACGCGCGCAGAGATCGGCCGGGCCACGGACGGCAGAGACACGGATCGAGAGCGTCGCCCGGGTGGATGCGCGGTTCGCGTGCTGCCCACCAGGACCGCCGGAAGTTGAGTACGACCATTCCAGGTCAGCGGCGGGGACCCACAGTCCGTTCTCGGTTCGCAGCGACGTATCAGCCATGTACAACACCGTGCACGGGGGCGGCCGGATGACATCTACAACCAAAAGCGGACGAATGGCTGCTGGTGTCGAGCACGTTCACCACGACCGTCATCTCTATGGCCACACCCACGCCAGAGTCGAGCGGCAATCTGCATACCGAGTCACACGCCGAACTCGACCACACACCGTACGAGCGGCCGGTGGGTACGAGCCCGCGGAAGAACCTGGGGGCACAGCGCGAGTGTATCGTCCTCGAGCGCCCCGAATGGATCGCCGCCATTGCCGTACGCAAGGGCGCAGAGTAGGACCGCGACCGGCACATCTGGGCGCGGCGCATACCGGGGCGAGTGTCTGAAACTGCGGGGCGGTCACCGTATTTGGTTCTATGCGAACCCGTCGATTCACGCCCCCATTCGCTTTCCTACTCGCCCACGGTTTGGTCGTGGTGAGCCTCTTAGGATTTGGCAGCCTGCGTGGGCGAGCGAGCGCCGTCGTGGGGGGCACGGGTATTACGCAGAGTCGCTACGTGGCATGGATGACTGGCGACCTTGCAGCCGATACGAGGGCGGCGCGAGGCGTGGCCTGCCGTGAAACTGCGGGAGGCGGCGTCGTCCTCATCTCGTACGGCAAGCAGGTAGCGGGTGGTACCCGCTCGTTTGAAGACGCCGACACGCTTTTTACGTACGCACACCTGCGAGACGTCGCGTTCGCCTACGCCAAGGGTTTAGTTGAGTGCCGCGGCGGAGCATGGACGCTCGCGGTGGCGACGAGCAATTACAAGTTGGAGGACCCGGAACGCGCGGCGGAGTACGGGTTAGCCTGGCAGCGCATGCTCATAGAGTTGACCGACCGGGCGCCTGATGGCGTCAAGATCGTCGGGGGCATCGACCTCGAGCCGGGCTGGGGATCGGTCGATGCGGCACATGCGTGGGTCTCGGCGTACACGGCTGGACCGGTGCCGCTCGTTGCGAACGCCTCGGCTGACGGCTGTCCGACGCACGATGCAGGTGGGCGATGTGCGAACGGTTGGACGGTGGATGACCTTGCCACAATGGTGTGGGAAGACCCGACTGGCACGGCGCTGCCCCAAATATACCGCACCGATTATGCGATGGCGCAGCAGTGGGGCGTTCTGGCTCGGACGTGGATTCGACGGGGTGGCACCCCACGATTCGTCGGGGTCATGACCCAGGTACGGGCCTGCCACTGGGTGAGCATGCGTCGCTGCACCGGGCTCGACCTTGGCCCCGAGGCGGCACGAACTGCGCTACAAGCGCTCCTCCCCGAAGGCATCGAGGTACCTGCGGCCACCGACATCGGTTGGGATTGATCCGTCTGCGTCCCCGGCGGCCCCTGACAGATACCGACGGGGGCGCACGGTACGGATCGTGGAATCATCCCATGCATCCAAATTACGAGCGGCGGCGCGCGTGTCCAAAATGCGCGCGGCCGAGAGGTACCATGAGATGCAAACTGCGCAGTCAGATCGCGGCGTGTGGGGGAGGATCGGTACTACCGCCCAGAAAGCCACAATAAACGAAATCTGCACCCAGGCCGAGGGGCCGCAAATCCGTGCCTGGCGCAGGCTCGAGCAACGATACGGCGCGGTCTGGGTGATTGTTGGAGTGGCGGGGCTGCTGATCCCGCACGGCGGTGGGCTCGCTGCCGTGGCCGGTTGCTGGGCGTTGGCGCACGGTTGGCGGATAAAGCGGCCGGTGTTCCGCTACGATCACGTGTTGGCACGCATTGGGGTGCGTCCCACCACCCGAAAAGAGATGATTGATCGGTGCCCCGAGGCGACACCCCTGATGCGGAATCCGCAAGTGGTGTCCATCGTCCGCGGTATGTGGCACCATGACGCCTGGGCCGCAGTGAGCGCGCGAGCGGCGCTCGAGGCGGACGCGCGCGAGTGGGGGCTGGCTGAATTCGTCGAAGGTCGCTGCGGAACAGGAAGCTTTGACATGTTCCTAGTCCTCGCCCGTCAGGAGAGAAACGCAGAGCGTACGATCAACGAGCTCTGCGACGTGCTGGAGCGCGTTGGTAAATCCGGGAGGGACGGTGGAACGCGACCGCGATGACCGACCCTATGTGGCGGGGCGCGACGCCATGAACCTGCACCTAGGTGAACTACCCCGCCTCATGCTGCGTTGGTCGCTAGGGCAGGAACGTTGGCGGGCGTGGTGGCGGTTGATTATTTGGGGCATCCCTTGGGGCGCTTGCACCACCCTCTCCCTCCTCAGCGACGACAGTTCGCAATTTCTTTTCGCCGGCATCGCGATTGGCATGGGCAGTACGCTCGGGAACCGGATGCTGTGCCTCATGCCGGTACAAGTACGCGTCGAAGAATTGTTCGGACGGGGCACCTGGTGGGATGACCCGTTCTGGTTGAACATCCCAGTCGAGTGTGGGGCGCGACGTTTCGCCAAGCACCTGCGGGCATACGGCGGGCACAGCCTTATTCCCAGGCACCGAAAAGCCCTCGCTTGGGGACTTTCGCGCGTGGGGGACCTTGGCACGTATCCTGCCATACTGCTGCGCAATACCGAGTTCGCCGATGCCGGTGTGCGCGCCTGGGTGGGCGAGCGTACCGGCGGGGCACTTGAGATGGCACACACGCTCTGCACCCATCCCGAGGTGCACACCTTGCACGATTTGACGCGCCTCATCGAACGGCTCGGTAGAAATACCCCCCAGACACCTGCGCCGTGACAGACGGCACCGGACGATGAGAGGTGTTCCAAGAACCCGGCGGGCGGCCGTGCACGGCCAATCCCCCCCGGTAGAGCCACCTGGAGTCCGCCCCTCCCGTGGTTCCGGCGGTGGCGCTTCATGCGCCGCCGCTGTCCGTTACGGGGTAATGCGCCACAACGCGCCTGCTACGCACCATCTTGGGCGTGCCTGCATTCTCCGTAAAAGCCCCGTACCGGCCAGCCGGAGACCAACCCCAGGCGATCGAACAACTATCGGCGGCGATCGTAGCGGGGAAAAACCTAGTCTGCCTGCTCGGAATCACCGGTTCAGGGAAATCGGCCACGATCGCGTGGACGATCGAACGTTTGCAGCGGCCTGCACTCATCCTCGCGCCGAACAAGAGCCTGGCGGCCCAGCTGCACGCGGAGTTGACGGCATTGATGCCGGAGAACGCCGTCGAGTACTTCGTCTCGTACTACGACTACTACCAGCCAGAAGCGTACGTGCCTTCAAGCGACACGTTCATCGAGAAAGAGTCGATGATCAACGAGGCAATCGATCGTATGCGGCACTCAGCCACTTCCAACGCCCTGGCCCGGCGAGACGTCGTGATTGTGGCGAGCGTGTCGGCGATATACGGGCTGGGAGCACCTGAATCATATAGCGAGCATGTCCTCAGTTTCGTCGTCGGCGGGGCAGTTGGGCGCGACGAGGTGCACCGCGAACTCGTCAACATGGGGTATGACCGCAACGACACCGAGGTGCAGCGCGGTACGTTCTCCGTGCGAGGTGATACGCTGTACATCTGGCCTTCGGGCGAGGAGCAGCCCGTCCGCATCTCATTCTTCGACGACGAGGTAGAGCGTATCGAGATCGTGGATGGCTTGCAGAAAACGACGTTACGTACGCACGGCTCGTATCATGTGTACCCGGCGACACATTATGTGGCGGACAAGGCCACGCTCGAGGCGGCATGCAACTCGATCGAGGCCGAGCTCGCAATGCGGGCCAAGGAACTGGAGACGGCGGGCAAATTGCTGGAGCGGCAGAGGCTCGTGCAACGCACGGAGCGGGATCTGGAGTTGCTACGCGAGACCGGGCGTTGCCCGGGTGTGGAGAACTACTCGCGGCATTTCGACGGACGGAAACCGGGGGAACCGCCGTACACCCTTTTGGATTACCTTCCCGAAGATCTCGTCGTGGTGCTGGACGAGTCGCACGTCTTAATACCACAACTGAGCGCACAACAAGCCGGGGACCGATCGCGCAAAGAGACCCTCGTCGAGCACGGCTTCCGGCTCCCCTCCGCGTGCGACAACCGGCCGCTCGCGGCGGACGAGTTCTGGGAGCGGACGGCGACGTGCGTGATGGTCTCGGCAACCCCTGGGCCGTACGAACGCAAACACGCGGAGGAAACCGTCGAACTGATCGTGCGACCCACAGGCATCGTCGACCCGGTCGTGGAGGTATCCCCCAGCACCGGTGCAGTGGCTGATTTTCTCGCCCGGGCCGAACGGGTCGTAACTGCGGGTGGTCGGGTCCTGGCCACCGTGTTGACGAAGAAGATGGCTGAGGACCTCGTGGACTACCTGGTGGAGCATGGGATCAAGGCGCGGTACATGCACTCGGACACGGAGACCTTGGAGCGCATACAACTGTTGCGGGACCTGCGCAGAGGCGTGTTCGACGTCCTGGTCGGGATCAACCTACTGCGCGAAGGACTTGACCTCCCCGAAGTACAACTCGTCGTCGTATTCGACGCTGACCGGGAGGGATTCTTGCGCTCGGAGACGAGCTTGATACAAAACATCGGGCGGGCGGCACGCAATATCGAGGGGCGCGTCGTCTTGTATGCTGACAAGCAGACACCCGCCATGCGCAACGCCATGGCTGAGACCGACCGGCGGCGCTCTTTACAAGAAGCGTACAACACCGCGCACGGCATCGTACCTACAACGATCGTCAAGGCGATACATGACCTGCCCGACGTCGTCGTTGCGGAGCAAGGACCAGTTGGCGCAGAGGAACTCCCCCAGGAGCTCGAGGCGGCGGTCGCCGAGGCTGAATCGCGCATGCTGGAAGCCGCCGAGCGTCTCGCTTTTGAGGATGCCGCAGCATGGCGCGACATCTTGACCCAACTGCGCGGGACCCTGCCAAACGGCGGTAGGGGCGACACTGGAACATGACGCGACGTAAAACCCCGGCCACCCGCAAGAAGACCGGGGCACGGAAAGGCACAACCCGGACGAAGAAAAAAGTTGTCAAACCGCTGAAAGCGGAAAAAACACCGGGCAGCGCGAAAGGAGCGGGTCGGCGAACTGGTGAACGTCTCCACCTGCTCTCGGTACCGTACGAAGACCGGAATTTGGCAAAATGGGGCGGCGCGCGTTGGAATCCGTCCTTGCGGCGCTGGACGTATGAGGGGGCGAACCTGCCACGCGCCTTGCACGACTTCTCCTCGGTAGCGTACTCGCCGGAGCGTTGGTTCGAGGATGACTTGAACGGCGGGTGGACGGCCACGCGGGGGGCGGGGGCGAACGGGAGTACCCGCATCGTACTACGGCCGCACCAGGACGAGGCCGCGGGTGCGGTAGCGGCGGCGCATAAAAAGGGATCGTGTGGTTTCTTGCTCGCCGACGACGTCGGACTGGGCAAGACCTACTCCGCAATCGACGGGATCTCCAGAATGGAGGGAATGTTGAACGTGCTTGTCCTCACCCCGCTCTCGGTCGTGGCGCACTGGCGGCGCAGCATCGCCGCGCACGGCGGTGGGTCGCATCGCTGGTGTGTCACCAACTACGATCGGGCCAAGAGCCTACTGGACGTACCCGAAGAGGCGACGGCGGCGGTGCGCACGCGCACCAAGAACAAGCGCATCGCAACAAAGGGAGCCTCGCTCGTAGATTGGGACGTGGTCGTATGTGACGAGGCCCATCGGTTGAAGAACCCGACCTCGCAGCGCTCTGCCGCCGTCCGAAACTTGGTGAAAGCGAAGACGGGGGTCGCATTCGTCCTGTGGATGAGCGCGACCGCTGGACAGACCCCGCTCGAGTTGGCGTACCTTGCCCCGTTGCTCGCCGAGCGCACGAAGCGCAGCGTACGCGAACTGGGCGAGTTCGAGGAGTGGTGCAAAGAACACGGCCTACGCATAAAACGCGGCTCCTTCGGCCAATGGGGCTGGGAACGGAACGAGGAGGACCTCACCAAGATGCGCGACTTGCTCTTTGGGGACCGGCGCCTTGGTATGCGGAGACGACCACAAGACCTCAACGGTTGGCCCGAGATGCAGCGCTACGGCCATCCGGTGGAACTCGACGGTAAACAACGCGGGCTGTATGAGCGAGCATGGGAGGATTTTTGCGAGGAGTTGCGCCTCGTCGGACACGGGACGAACCCGACTAACCCCATGGTTGCCGCGCTGCGCTTCCGTCAGAAGGCCTCCCTGCTGCGCGTCGAGCAGACGGTGCGTCGGGCCCTCGACCTGACCGAAGACGGGTATCAAGTCGCAATTTCCACCCAGTTCCTTGACACCTCCAAGGCGCTCGCTGACGCCCTCGAGGGTGCCGTCGTGATCAGCGGCGAGACCCCCGGACCGGAGCGCGAGCGTCGGAGGGTTTCATTCCAACGTGGGGAGACGGGCTTTGCCGTCTTCACCGTAACCGAAGGCATCAGCCTGCATGCCAACGAGGCAGCGGTGGGCGGCAACGATGTTGAGCGGGTGCTCTTGATACACGACCTGCGCTGGTCAGCGCTGGACATGGCCCAAATTGAAGGCCGCTGCCACCGCGACGGACAGAACGCGGTGGCGTACTACCTGTTTGGAGCCGAAACCGTGGAAGAACGCGTCGCAGAGGCCGTGATCGGGAAACTCAGCGACATGGGTACTATGCTCGGAGACGACCTCGTCGGGTTTGACACGTTGCTCGAGGCGGCCGGTGGGGTGACTCGAAATTCGCGGAGCTGAACGGGCACATTCAACACCAGAGATAAGAGCAGCGAGGCGACGGTCCCGCAGCATGCACACAGCGCACCTGATTTGACTGCCGCGCTCACGCGGTCCCTTAGTTGCTACGGCGCTTCTTGACCGAGAGTAGTGCAGCGAGGGCGGCGAGCGAAGCCGCACTGGTAAGCGGTCCGATCTTCGTCCATACCGGATTGGTGTACTTGAGCACGACGCGTTGCTCGGTGGGAATCACCACCATGAGGTTCGGGGCGGCGCGATACGGACCGGCGGCGCCCTCGACTCGCCAGTGGCGCGAGTGCGATACTTTCACCAGTACCGGTGTGCCGACCTTATCCACGGAGAAGGCGATCGACCGCTCGTCGAGCACGACATCGGAGACCGCTACTGGCGGGTTTGCGGTGCGGGCGTCGAAGTTTCCGGGACCCTCCTCCACCAGGTACGGGGCATCACCGCGCAGATCGTAAGTGGCGAGCCACTTTGCCGAGGCCGAGGCCCAGTCACGTTCGGAGGAGAACGGTGGATCTTGCACACCTACCGGGGTCGTGATGCCCTCGACCAGGGTCGAGTCGCGCAACTCGAACACGCCCCACTGGTGCGCCGGAAGCCCACCTTTCCCGTCGGTGAGCACCTTGGAGGACTCGCCGACGGCCTTGATCGCCACCAGGTCGGGGCTGGCGGATGCGAGGTTGAACATCTTCTGATCCCCCACGATGTAGTAACGGATTCCGAGCAAACGCATACCACGGACACCGGCGGAGAAGGTCCGATCCACGTCGTCGTCCAAGTCGACGTAACCTAACCAGGAGAGCGACGTGTGCGCGATCTCTGAGACGTGCGAGTGCACGTACTCGATACCGGGTGTGGATTTAGAGGCCTCGTAGAAGAGCGAGATGGCCGAAGTAATTCGGCCATCGGTATGCAACGGCAGCGCGGTCACCCAGTCGCGGGCGGGAAGCGCGCCGGCCCACTCCTTGGGGATCGCGACCATTGCGCGACCAGGCGGAAGGGTCTTGAGATACTCGGTGAGTTCGTCCACGTACTTTGCCCCGGAGAGCGACGCGCCGCCATACTGCGAATCTCGGATTGAGCGGGCCAGGGAGAAATTGTCAGGTACCACCAAACCCAGCGAAAGCCCGGCGAGCAATGCGCCCACCGGCAGCGCACGCTGCAGGGCGGGGACTTTCGTGCGCATCCAGAGGATGAGCGGTTCAAAAAGATATGCAACCGCGAGGGCGAGTGAAGCGTAGTACCACGGCATGATACGTGCGTTCCACATGAACGATCCGGGCATTATGAGAAGCACCACGGGTCCCGAAGCGGCGAGGGCGGCGAGTACACGGGCGCCGGGGCGGCGGCGGAGCAGGCCGTAGGTGAGACCTGAGAGGCCGGTGAGGACGAGCGGGAGCGCGTCGCGCCACGGAAAGAGCCATCCGAACAAATTAGTGACCCGATTGTGCCCGTCACCGAGCGTCTCGGAGACGGAGAGCACTGAGGGGATCAGCCACCAAGATGCAATCGACGCGACGAGGAGCACGGAGGCGAGCGTCGTCGATCGGGAATGGCGCCAGAGCTTTGTTACGTACACATAACACGCGAACAGCACGGCCGGGATGGCGGCGAGGATGTGCGAGAGGAGGGCAAGGCCGAGAAACATTCCGGCGCGCCACCACGCACCGCGATTGGTGCGCAACAGCATTAGCACCTCGGCGGTGGCGAACATCGCGAAGGCCAGACCGTATGCATACGAGAATTCCCCGGTGAGGGTGGCGTACAACGTACCGCCGACGAACTGGGGCTGGTTTGAGAAGAGTGCGGCGAGGTACAGCAGCGGAACAAGGGGCAGCGTCGCAGCAGAGAATCCCAAGCCGCGAGCCAGGCGGAGCGCCGCAGCCGGCAAGAGTGCCAAGGAGAGCGTGACCATGATTTTTATCGCGACGGCGTCGGCGAAAATCAGGGAGAGCAGGGAGAACACCAGCGGGGGGAGCGGGAAGTAGAAGAAACCAAACATGTACCCCAGCGACAAGTCGTTCGTCCATCCAAATACACCATCGAACGCAAAAAGCCGATCGCGGAACTCGACGAGCCACCAGTTGTGGGTTACTTGATCGCCCGCCACTGGATACGCCGGGGAGAATACGCCGAGCGGGCCGACGGCGAGGACCACTAGCATGGCGGCAATGAGCGTAGTGAACCACGTGGCGCGTGGCGCGAGTTGTGCAGCCGCTTCGTCGAGCGAGGCGGCGGCGTGCGCCTCGATCTTTTGACGGATTTTGACTCGTTTCTGGTCTTCGCGGCGGCGAGCGAGCTCTGCCTTGCGACGCTCGGTGCGGGTGAGTCTTTGGTTGGCCATACCCGAAACCGTCCGTCGTGAAAGGTGGTGCACATTCAACGTCGGGTGCTTGTTTTACAATTCCTGCCGGGAGCCGACGATCCTGCCCATAGGCCCTCTTAGCTCAGTTGGTAGAGCACATTCATGGTAAGAATGAGGTCACCCGTTCAATCCGGGTAGAGGGCTCCAGGAGAGAAGCACCTGTCGAAGTGGCGAAATTGGCAGACGCACCAGCTTGAGGGGCTGGCGCTCGAAAGGGCGTGGGGGTTCAAGTCCCCCCTTCGACACCAAGAGACCTGCACATAAGTAGTGCCTACCGATGCACATAACTCCCGGTTCGATGATCTCAACGATCAACAAGCCGGGAGTTTCGGCATGTCCGTGCGCCGCCGCCCTGTCTTCTGTCCGGTAGTTGAAGAAATCAATGAGTCAGACACCTGTCTATAGTATGACTTTGTCTCGTACTCGCATCTTTCCGTATCTACTGGCTTCCCTTGTGGTTCTATCTGGTTGCGTCGCAGGGTCCTCAAACTCGTCGGAGATCTCTGTAAAGCCTGCAGAGATCTCTGCAAAGGCGGCGCAGATCTCCGGCGGCGGCGATCATACATGTGCGCTGACCTCCAGTGGCGGTGTCAAATGCTGGGGATACAACGAGGCCGGGCAACTCGGTGACGGCACCACCGATTACAGATTCACACTGGTCGACGTCAAAGGTCTCACCTCCAAGGTTACGCAGATCTCCGCCGGCTTTGGGCACACCTGTGCGCTGACCTCCAGTGGCGGCGTCAAATGCTGGGGAGACAACGAGTACGGGCAACTAGGTGACGGCACCACCGATTACAGATTCACACTGGTCGACGTCAAAGGTCTCACCTCCAAGGTTACGCAGATCTCCGCCGGCGGCGATCATACATGTGCGCTGACCTCCAGTGGCGGCGTCAAATGCTGGGGAAACAACTTTTACGGACAACTAGGTGACGGCACCACCACGGACAGATCCACCCCGGTCGACGTCAAAGGTCTCACCTCCAAGGTCACGCAGATCTCCGTCGGTGATGTCCATACCTGTGCGCTGACCTCCGCTGGCGGTGTCAAATGCTGGGGAGACAACTTTG
>Ga0194132_10002407_pt1 | contig 35185 bp, 39 predicted proteins | sample TA2KigOf80mmetaG_FD_148612 | JGI IMG/M metagenome (GOLD analysis project Ga0194132, IMG submission 148612) | Freshwater microbial communities from Lake Tanganyika, Tanzania - TA2015054 Kigoma Offshore 80m | ecosystem: Environmental > Aquatic > Freshwater > Lake | place: Tanzania: Lake... | reverse complement strand
GAGAAATCGAGGGCGCACCGCCAGAAGATTTCCAGCCGGTATCGAAGGCCAAGAAGGCTTTTGTGAAGATTAGAACTGGTTATGGATTGGAAATATTGATGAAAGATGAGGCTTCTCAAGAAGAAACACAACGTCAACACATTCAAATTTTCTGTCCTCAATATGATAATAAAGAACGTGGGCCACACATTCACCGTTATCAAGAAGCCCCAAGTGGCCCCGGATTAGTATTTTTGCGAGTTGGTGGAAACTATGTGGCAATGACTTATGACAATCACATCACTGTGGTTGGAGACTTTGAAAAGAACCCATCTAATCTAATTGAATTGGTCAGTAAGGTTAATTTTGTTTACACCAAAGATGTTTACATAAATGTAAGCGATCAATTGCATTTGTTCTACAATCCCAATGTTATTTTGTTATTGGCGGGCGAAGAGTGTGGGGGTGGGAATGGCAATAATGGATGCGATTGCGGCGGATCTAATCCTTGTGTTGGGCCAATTTTGGTTTACGATACATGTAATAATGTGGTTAGATTGAGTAGCAAAGTAATTGGCAGCTATTCGCAGAACGATTCTTGTTGCACGCTGGTTCCGTTTATCATCGGCAAGAAGTGTCCGCACTGTGATTAATGGGGAACGAGAGTTCGTCAATCCCTAAAGGAAAAATATGGCACTTAAATATCCCGGTATACCCTATCCAATTACGAAGAATCCTAGAGGATTCTTCTTTATACAAGACGGAATAAATCAAGTGAAGGCAGACATGCTGATTCTCTTGTTAACCAATCCTGGCGAAAGAGTTATGTTGCCTACTTACGGCACTCCACTGAGAAAGTTAATGTTTGAGCCAAATGATCCAAAATTGATTATTGAAGCAAAAAACATGATCGCTCGCTCGCTTAAATTGTGGGAGCCAAGGGTGGCAATCACCCAAATTGATGTCAAAAATGGCTTAGATAAGTATTCTAGGCCGTTGGACGAAGACGGAACTGACTCGGATGCGGTTTTACTAATTAGAATATTGTTTGTGGATCGTGCAAAAATTGACCAAGTAAACGAATTGAAACTAGAAGTTCCAGTAGCCAGCTAATGGAGGAAAAATGAGTAGTAGTGGATGCCCTTTTGATATTCAGCCATACGCAAAATCTGAAATAATCAAAAAGCCAAATATATTCAATTTAAACTACACAAATCAAGACTTCTGGTCTATGAAGGCCAGATTGATTGAATTCACCAAACAAAAATACGAAAAAGAGTTTGGCGACTTCGTAGAATCTTCGTTGGCTATTATGTTGATTGAGAATTGGGCATTTGTGGCGGATACTCTGTCTTTTAAGATGGACCAAATAGCCAATGAAATCTTCATAGATACGGTCACAGAAATAGACAACGCCTTCCGTTTGTCTAAACTCATAGGATTCGCCCCGCAACCCCCAATTGCTGCAAAATCGTTGTGGACAGCCTCCCTAAACAACCCAATTTTGACTGACGTGGTAATTACCACTCCATTCATCATAGAGGCAAATGGTGGCAACGAAAGAATCTCAATGGAATTGTTTGCAGCCGATGCCGACAACAACCCTTTATTTGATGACAACATAATCATACCGGCAAATTCAATAGTAAATGCCAGTTTGATAGGACTAGAAGGAAGAACCAGAACACAAGAATTTGATGGAACAGGAGCGGCAGGGCAATCCTTTACGCTAAAATATCAGCCCGTCATATATGATTCTGTGAGAGTCGATGTGGATGGAGTAAGATGGGAACAAGTAGAATACTTTACAGATTCTCAACCCAGAAGAGAATACCGAATCGAGTATGATTCCAATTATTCTGCTTTCATTGTATTTGGCAACCACCGAGCAGGACTTATTCCATCTATTGGGTCGAAGATTAGAGTAACTTATAGAAGTGGCGGCGGTAGCCGTGGCAACTTGGTGAGCAATGCTGTTAATACAGAAACGATCATAACAGTGCCGGGACTTGATTATTCCGTCCCTGTTTTTTTCAGTAATTACACCAAAGCACAATTTGGATACGATGGCGATACCATTGAAGATATACGCAGAAAGCTACCAGCTTGGATTCGCACTCAAGATCGTGCGGTAACTGGCCTAGATTACAAAACTCTGACGGACCAATTTGGCACTGCTTATCAAGGACAGATTGGCAAGTCTGTTGCTGTATTAAGGAACTATGGCTGTGCTGCAAATATAGTAGACATTTACGTTTTGGCCAGAAAAGATCAAGATTCTCTGGAAGAAGCTGGGGATCAACTAAAGGTAGAGTTGGAGAGCTACTTAGAAGAAAGAAAGATGATGACAGATCATATCTGTATCAAAAATGGAACAATAATTTTAGTAGACATTCAAATTGATGTTGTAATTGACAGGTTCTACAGAAAGTTTGAAGAAGAAATAAGGATTAAGCTCGAAAGAAGACTTGCTGATTTGTTTGCTTTGCCAAATTGGGAATATGGACAGTCTCTCAAAGACAGCGAAATAGTAAAGGCTTTTTCTGACATAAAAGAAGTCAAAGAATACAACATCAACTTCGTGACCGACAACGAAGAAAACGGCGGAATCATAGTTACCACCAAATACTATGAAATAATCAGACCGGATGCAATGGAAATAAATTTCGTATACGAGTGACATATGAATAAAACAACATATCAAATAATTTTAGGAAGCATGTTGGGAGATGGTGGGATCACCAAAAACGATCCTGCTTGTAAAAACTATTGTTTCAAAGAATATGTTGTTTGGAAAACCAAAATGTTGTCTGAATTAGGGGCTAAATGTTATACACAAAAAAGACCAGAATTATTCACGGCAACTAGGCCAATTTATACTAGAATCAGAAAAGAAATGTATGGCATTCAAAATCACAAAAATAAAATTATGAAAAGTCACAAAAATATTGATTTATTTGGTTTGTTAATTTGGTATCTTGACGACGGTACTTGGCAACAGGGACAATTAAGCATTAAGTGCGAATCGTTTCCAAAAAATGATTTGAGCAATCTTATTTCATTGATAAACAAAAAATATCAATTATCTTTGGTTGTATATGATTATGAATATACAAGAATGATAGCATTTAGAAAAGCCAGTGCTAAAAAAGTTCTACCTAAATGGCATGATCTTTTTAAAAAACATGATATTCCCTCAACCATGAAATATAAATTAACGGGGGAAAAATGGCCGTATTAAATGCAACAGAAAATCCATCTGCAACAGATGATATAATATTTGATCTAACAACCTTGGATGCGAATGGTTGCTTAGTCGATCCATACAAAGTGGATCGGTTAGTCATTTATTATGTAGAAAGAGATTTTTCTAGCAACAACCTCAGCGAATACAGAGAAGATTTTTACATAACTGAAAAGATGAAGGCGGCTATGGAAGCAGAAGCTCTAGCCTGTGCCGATCCTTCACAAGAAAACATAGAAGCAGCCCAAAGAGCCAGATTGGACGCAGAGGCTTCCAAAACCAGTTCGCCATTCTACTTCAATGACGCAAAGCCCGCTCATATTGTCGGGAACAAAGAATTCCCAGCATGGCTGTCTTCGGATGAAGAAAATTCATTCCTAGAGCATGTCACAGAAGATGAAGATGCAAATCCGCTAGTTGGCAACTTCAAATATACTTGGCAACCAGTCGGGATGCGAGAAGGCGATTACTTCATTTGTTGGACTTGGACGCCACTTCCTGCCGGTGAATCCTATTCTCAACACTTTAAGTTTTACTTGAAGGGTGCCACGGAAGTTACCACAACTATTCCTACGCATCAAACTCCCCCAAAAAAATACGAAACGCTGTTAGAAAGATACACACCCGAAGTATTCAAAATGCTTTTGTGTGATGGTGATCGTACACCTGATGTAATTGATAAACTAAACAAATCGGTCGCAGATGGTTTTACCGTTTTAGAAAATCTTGCGAATCAAATAATTGATCTTTATGATGGCAATGTCCTAGATGAATCTCTTTTGCCATATCTTTCCAACACGCTCGGTTTAAAACTAAAGTCTTATGACCCAACACGTTGGAGAAAACAAATCAAACGTGCCGTTCCTTTGTATAAAAGAAAAGGAACGAGAGGCGGCATAGTTGAAGGATTAGATCAAGCTGGCATTAAACTCGTTGAATATACCCCTTTGTGGCAAGTGATTTCTGCCTATACTTGGCAAGAAATATTCAAATACGATGGAGAAACCAGTTGGACTTTGGCCAAGGTAGCTTTGCCCATAGATGTAGATAATTTCCAACTATCAATAAGAGCAGAAGGCGAGGAAGATTACACAGAGATTTCTTCAGACTATGTTTCCTTTTCTACCGTAGATGGCGTTACAACCATGACTTGGGAGGGCAGTTCTCTTTCGACAAACCCGGTGGATTTGATTGAAGGCGACATAATTAAAGTTTTGTATAAGTACAATGAAATCCCAAGTCCAGTAATACAAACAATAGAAGACTATGTGAGAGCATTGCCACTGGCAGATCAAAGTGATGAAGTGGATCAGGATTATCCTCTCAAAAACATGAACGTGCGATTGATTGCAGAAAACGATCCATTATTTGATGTAATCATACCACAAAAACATCCATATCATGACGATATTATCTTCGGCAAGGTAAGAACCGAATTTCCTTATTCAGAAAACATTTACAACATGGAAGAATACAACGGTAGTATTCGGAATTCCAAAGACCCATGTGATATTGATAAAGATTTCCTCGATCCATGCTTTGCGTGTCTTAGCAGCAAGTACAATGTGGATTTAGAAATAGAAGAATTGACTAATGATAGAATTTACGAGGCGATTCAGATACTAACTGAACATATGCCATTTCATGCTGTGTTGCAAAACTTAAACATCTACGGCGGCTTCCACGAATTCATGGAACAACCGGAAGAAGTAATCGAAGGTTTTGTAAGATATTCTGCCCAAGACGATGTAATCGCTGGGTCGGGCCAAATGTGGTTTAATCGAGCCATGAAAAGAGGCACTACAACCGCCGCTATTTTGAGAAATCAACTAGCAACGGCCAATCCGGTTGCAAGCGGGGCGGGCATTGCTTTCAACGACAAGATCGTAATTTTCTGCGGCGATATAAACTTTGAAAATCTTGGGATGGCAACAAATGGTAGTGCTGTACTAGAAATTCTCTCGTCATCTTTGGCTGGAAAATACAGAATAGACAACCCAAACAAAAACACAGCACAAGTATCTCAAGGCAGTATTTCTGGGGTCAACGACAGTAGTATTTCGGAGCCAATAACAGAAACCAACTCTTCATTTGAAAATCAAGTGTTGAGCGACAGAGCCTTTACTTTCAGAATATCTAACCAAGTAGAATTCGACACCCCGTTTGGAGCCGTGTTCGTCTATCAAGACAATATTCAGGAAGTCACAGATTCAAACCTAGACTACCAGATTCTGAACATTAAAACCCAATGGGATGTAGCCCAAGGCACTGCAAGCGCCCCGTGGCAAATGTCCATTCCAGCTTATTCTGGCACTCCTTATGACATTAAGGATATTTTGCCAAATGGAGCAATAGTGCTAGACGACTCCGCTCACACACTACCGCTCACCAATGCCACTGGTGTAATTTACACGTTATTGGATGAGATTGGCAATGTGAAGGGGTCTAGTACGACGGGCTTTTTAAGAATTACTTCACGTGGCAGAACCGTAGCTACAGGCACCGACATCCAAGATATGTTCAACTTACAAGAAGTTGAATATTATCAACTAATAAGCAATACTCAATACAAAGTAATCGGTTTAGTTCCCGACACAGACGACGAATTTTATATTTCGGGTTATACTGGTGGAGATGTAGGTCCGATCACCTTAACTGTTTGGCAGCGAGTTACCGAAAATCAAATCGGCTATTTGAGCCACAATGGTTTAAAACTAGATACTTCTCCAACAAACCACGAGACGGGATTGCCGGTTTCCAACGGGGGAAATTCGGTCGTACCTACTCCTTTAGAGAACAATACGTTTAAGCAAAACTATTTGATCGACATAGATGATAACATTTATTTTATGGCAGAAATTAACGGATCACTTATAACGCTTGAGGGACCAGATAAGTATTGGGAAACGTGGCAGGGTGGTGGAACCCTGGTAAGCTACGATATTTATCAATATGAAAAAACAGAAGATGTGACTATTCCTGGCCAACAATTTGACCTCCATGATTATACATTTAGAATAATAGACAGAAGAGGCGGCGAAATAATCACCAATACAACTACCACGTCAATGATGGCTTTATCCGTAGGAGCAGGCGACGATAATGTAATCAATTATGTGCAACAGGGCGAAGGAATTTCTTTTAACATAGAATATTTGAACGGCTCCACCGAACAAGGGGAAATATGAACACAGAAGAACCAGTAAAAGTAAGCGGCTATGTGACCGTCAATATTGAACACAAGGATGGCCGACAAGAAACGATAGAGTTTAAGAATACCATTCTCCGCAAGGGGCGTGAAGCACTGGCCAAAAGTCTTGCCAACGATTTGGGCGACACTTACCAATTTTACGTCAGCCGAATGCTGTTTGGCGACGGCGGCACAGCAGGAGGTTCTGTAAAATACGTTGATACCGCCAGAAATGGTTTGTTTGGCATTACTCGTGCGAGCAAATCAGTCATTGCTCAAGTTGATCCGAACATACCAAGCCAAGTCGTCTTTACGGCAGTGCTTGGTTTTTCTGACGCAAATGGCTATGCCATTAACGAGATGGCACTACAAATGTCGAACGACGACTTGTACAGCATGGCCACATTCTTAGATTTAAACAAAACAGACCAAATGCAAATAACTTGGAATTGGAGAATTTCATTTGTATGAAAAAAATCGAAGTTGTTTCTGAATATAGCGAAGAATTCAACAAAGACATTAACGTACTTGAAGTCGATGGAGAAATCTTTGATTGGGGACTGGACTCTGCTTCTTGGGCCGAAGCAAAAAAAGTTATTTCACACCACCCAGAATTGGCAGAGACTGTTACTACATCAATAGTTAATCATTTTTGTGAGTGTTTTGGTGAATTTGTAGGGCGAGACATAACTCTTGAAGAAGTAAGCGAAGCAATAAAAAGAGGCTATATCGAATGATAATATTTGAAGAAGACGATGATCGTTTTTGCATAGCTCCATCTACTGTGAATTTAGCGGGCAATGGGCTTTTCGCAAAGAAAGCCATAAAAAAGAATGAGTGGCTCGAAATTACGGGTGTTTTGGTGAACAGAGAATCTGTTGCAGATCAATGCACCTATTACGCCAATGCATACAAGTTCGCCGCTGATGTAAAAAGAAAAGGCGACAAGGTAGATATAGGCCAATTCCTGATCGTGCCTCTAGGGTATGCTGGAATCGTCAATCATACCGAGGATAAAAAGAAACAAAATGTAGAAATCCGCTACCTAGATGACAAATATACAAAAAAGAGCTTACATGCAGACAAAGCTGTATATTGGTTTTTGAAAGACGTAGCTGAGGGCGAAGAAGTGTTAGGACACTATGGAGAAGGCTGGGAGAAAGTCTTCAATTGGGTTCATGAAACTCACGATAATGCCAAAGCAGACATAAAAGATTGGGAGAAGTTCCTCCACTATAACCTTTACAATTTGGGAGATTTAATCAAATGAGTAATTACTGGCTAGACAGAAAAAAGCAAAAAGAACAAGCAGAGATGCTGCCGACTTTCACTATTTCGATCTGGGATTTTGAGAGTGCATTGGCCGAAGAAATCAAGAAGTCATGCGAGCCAATTTATGTTACTTCCAATTGCCCGGCAGAATTGTTTAAGGCTCTTGGAAACACAATTACTTCCGATCAAATCAAAATCGCCATTGATTTGAACCCCTGTCCATACGATGCGCCGGAAGCTCAATATAATGAAAAAGGTTGGGAATTAGATTTGTAATCAGTGGCCGTATATAAATCACTATGGTACTAATTTCATTCAAAGAGTGGCGGGGCAAAGACAGAAACGACCAAAATCACGGTAAATCCGGTTTTGTGGGAGGAAATCCCCGCTTTGGCAAGCAAAACAAGCAAACCTATTCTGGTGATTCCAGAAAGCGTCGTTCTGTTATGAAGCAACAAGACCGCAAAACTAATTTCGGTCAAAAAGAGGAGTAATGCCTGATCTATCCAAACTTCCAGTTCCAAAATACGATCCATTGCATCCATATCATTGGGAATATGACAATGTTCCCATTGAAGTGCTGGCATTACGGGATCAATTGATAAATGGGGAACTGGAAAATCATGCCGAAATATTGCGAGACGCAGCGGGGAACCAAGGCACCCTAGACAACCGGCTCAACCAATCTTTGGAACAAAATGGTTCTCTCAAGGCTTCCGCAATAGATGAAGCTGCCCACAATATTGCAGAGCATAGCGATGGCAGCAAGACAGTAGATGTATCGGAACTGGATTATTATAATGACACCTTAAACTATCCAAATGTAATAAATCCAGTTCCATTTGTACGAATGCTTGAGGCTGAGCGGGCAAAACTTGCTCTAATTGCCTCAGAAGCTACAAACATCAGGTTCGAGGTAGAAGCTCTTTCTAATACATTGATAATAGAAGAAGGTAAAATATACCTTGGAGCGTCCGAAGGCATTCAATGGGACGTAACGGCACCAGTTCCGCCCTCAAATGCAGTAACGATTAAGCCAGTTTTAACAATCCCAATTGAATTCGCACACAGACATTATTACGACCTAGAGCCTATTACAACCGACTATGTTAATTACAAGGTAACTTCGGTTAATACCCCCTATATCGAAGATAGTCTTCGAGTTTACATTAACGGCGTAAAGCTAACCACAGATGCTTATGTGTACGTTCCCGGCAATCTAATGACAGAAGAGTGGACATTGAACAGTTTTACGCCAGATCATACTGCCGGAACATTTGAACTCAACACGACAATTACTCCTGATGATATAATTAGAATAGATTTCAACGTGGCTCTAACATAAGCGAGATTGAATTGTATACGTCCAAAAATATCAATTTTGGGTTTATAGTCCTGAACCCAGAATCGAATCCTTCTTTGCTAAGAAATACGGTTAATTCGATACGGGGCAAACACGATGTGCCAATCATTTCTGTGGCCGAAAAATCAATAAAGACCCAGCCTTTTAAGGAAATGAATGAAATTTGTCCGACCTGCAAAGGCAAAGAAACTTACACTTCGCTGATAAATGCTGGCATGAAAAATCCGCCAGCGGATTGGAATTTCATTGTAATAGCTGGGACTTACATCAGACACAGATTGGACAATAAATATTCAATGTTTATTGAAAACGAAAAGGATATTCTTTTTCCAATTGTTGGCAAGAAATATGACTTCGTTGAAGCAACCATTAATGGACTTTTACTCCACAAGAATTGCCTCAAAGAAATTGGCAAGATGGCGGAAATTGGCCCCTATGAAATTTGTAAACTAATGTGGGCTTCAGAAGCCATCGAAAAAGGCTACAAATTCAAGGCTATTTTGGGTGCGAAACTCTGTTAGCCAAAGCCAGACGATTTTTGCGGTTTTGCTCGATATGTCTCCGCACCAGAACCCACTCTTTGCTGAGTTCTTTTTCGCCAGAATTCAATTTCTTTAGCATCTCGATTACTTCTTCGATGCTCTCGAAAACATTGATGGGCTGGTCGCCTTCAAAATCCAATAAATCGAACAACCAGTTCGGCAAGTTCGCCAAGCCTCCGTCGCAAACAAAAAACGTTGGCTTATGTTGCATCTCGCCAAAATAAACTTCGTTGCTGGTGCCCCATTGTGGGACTCTTGGATCAACAACGACTACAAGAAAATCGGAGTAATCGACATATCGCAAATCATAACGTCGATATTCACCGACGTATTTCGAAAGCTCTTTCCATCTCTTTTCTTGCTTGAGCTTGGCTTGATATCCTTTGTCTTCGCCTCCTATTTTCTGGTCGTCGCCCGGCTTATTTGTGGGGTCAATCAGATCAATGTCCAGACCGGCCTCATAGATAAGGCGGGTGAATTTTCTTCTCCACTCGACACCATGATCCGCAACGTATTCCATTGCGCCACTAAGATACCCTAATGCACAATCTAGCTTGCCCATAAATTGCTCCATTTTACGAAAAAAAATACTCTGTTAAGTTTAACCATAAAGGAGAAGATATGTCAATAGATAAAACAAATGAAATTACGGAAGACAAATTGGAAGTAGTCGCTCCAAATATCATAGAAGATATGGCTAAAATCCTCAAAAATAAGGTCATAGATCGGCACAGTTACTTCCAAATGAAGTATTTCATCATCCATAAAGAGCCTACCACGCAAGCCAAGCTCTGGCAATGTCTAAGAGAAATAAAAACCCGTTTTGAAACCCTCGAAGCGGCTGCTCTCGAAATAGAAGAGGGAAAAGATAATCTTGAATTGATAAATATCAAGATAGATAAATTGAGCAAAAAAATTGAGAAATACGAACAAAATGAGGAAACCACAAAAAGAGAACTGGAAATTGATTTGAGAAAGTTGGGGCGGAAGAAAATTGCCGCCTTTAGAAACATGCAAAAACTACAAGACAAAAAGAAATCCCTTGAAGAAGAAGCCAGATTTTTTGTGGAAACCTTCAATGGGCTAGTTCAAAATGAACCGCTCAAGCCATTTGATGACTTCGATTCTCAATGCGAATATTGGGGAGAAAGACTTCAAAGTAAATTAAACCTAAAGATGATAACACAAGGAACACTAGATGCCGAGTTAATCGAAACGATTTTGGCTCTGCCGGATAGAATTCCCGTCAAAGAACATACACTTAAATCTTTGGAGTTCAGAAACCAAAAAATGCAAATGCTTTTAAATCAATCAGCAACATCGAAGGAGTAAAATGCCAAGAAATTCGTCTTTAGATATTGGATATACGACTGGCGACTTATCTGTATTCCCAGAAGCAAGGGACAACAAAAACACATTATATGAAGTAAGAAACAACGCAGAAACAAAGTTGAAACAGACGCTTTCATATAACGGAAAATACATCATTGTTGAAGATAATTCCGGTTTTCCACCTAGAGGTTTACTGCGTGTTGGCCCACCGGCTGGAAAACCCGGCGCTGCTGAGTTGATTTATTACGACTCCAAAACTACTGGATTGTTCCGAAACTTAATTCGGGGATTTGCGGGTTCTCGACAAAATCCTTGGCCAGTAGGAAGTTGGGTCACAAACGCTGTAATGGCAGAGCATCACAATGCAATTAAAGATGCCGTTATCCAAATAGAAAGAGATTTGGGGGTAGAAGACAGACCTATTGAAACCTCGTTAAATGGTATTCTCAAAACACAAGAAACAAGGTTCTTGGCTCCAAAAGCCATATTTCGTGCCCATCGAATCGATGGTCCGCCGCCATTTCAAGTTCGCTTTCAAAACTTTAGTACCGGGCCTCTTGTGCGTTATTTGTGGGATTTTGGAGACGGAACTACTTCGGTAGAGAAAAACCCCATCCACACATACCAAACAGAAGGCGTTTACTCTGTTCAGTTAAACGTAATTACTTCTTTAGGTGCCCAAGGAATTACTTACAAAAAGAACTATATCACTGTAGACGAAGCGTCTAGGTCACCCTTTTTCTATGTGTTACCCTATCAAGGATACTCAAGGGAAACCGCTGAAAATTTGAGTATCGAACCGACGAAGTTTAACTTTGTGGATCAGACCGATGGAGACGTTATTCAAAGATATTGGATTTTCGATGGGCCTGGCGAAGTAAACGGCGAGGCTATAGATGGGACTAGCTACCCTGTGTTCGATCCCAACATCCATACGGTCAATTATGTTTATGATAAACCCGGCACGTATACCCCAACTGTTTTGATTTTATTTGAAAATCAAAAATTAAAGCGGGCATTCTTAAAAGATGAAATTTTGGTGATGTAAATGACTATACCAGTAACAAGTAATTTCCCAGCAGAAATAGACACAAACGACAATATGTTTCTTGTGCATGATAGCCTCAGAGTTAGGTTGCTAAGAGACTATTTGCCCGGCGATACCAATATTTTCGTATACGGAGATTCGGAAGTCATAAGTAGATACCCGCCTACTGGCATCATTACGCTTACAGAACAATGCGGCGATGCCGAACTGCGTGCATTATCTTTTTACTACGGCAGTAAAACCGATGTATCTTTCGATAACTTGGAATTACTACCCGGATTTACAGATAATCCCAAACCAAAAGATATTACAAATGTAACTCAGAATGTAATGGCCAGTCACCACAATAACATTAAAGAAGCTGTGCTTGCCATTCAAAAATTTGCGGGCAGAAAAGGAGAGGTAGGCACAAAACCCCTAGAGGGCACTATGGAAGAAAGAATCAACTATCTTAGAAAGATAGTGTTGGTTCCAAAAGCATGGTTTACAGCAAACAAAACAATTGGACTTGTGCCATTAACCGTTAAGTTCAAAGATTTGAGCTTCCATTTGGGAACTGATGGCAACACGGGGGTAATCAGCTATATTTGGGACTTCGGAGATAACACGGGACCATCAATTGTTTTGATTAGCGCCACAGATGGGCCAATAAATCAGTCTGACGTAATTGTGCAAGACCTAGATGGCGGAACAATACAAAAGATTTATACAACTCCAAACAACTATGACGTTAAACTAACCGTCAGAAACGATTTTGGAGAAGACACAGTTATCTTCCCACATTATATCAACGCAAGAACTGAAGCGCCACAATCGGCTTTAATACAATATATCCCTAGATCCGGTCAGATTTTTCAGGAAGGCATCCCTGAAGGCGGGGAAGACGATGGAACGTACACAACGCCTCCAAAAATCAGAACGCCAACGACGCTTTTACTAGATATGGGAATCCCTGCTGGAATAAATCCCAATACAGGAAGAACTTTCGCTGGCGAACAGGTTGACGGTGGCGGAAGTCCCATCGACCCAATCATTGCCTACACATGGTCATTGGCAGACGACTTGGTTCACGGCAACTCAAACGCCGCAAGAGCTTCTTATAGTATCGGCGGGATATATGATTTAATCCTCAGAACAGACACAAAATTTGGAAGCTACAGAATTACCACATATGAAAATGCCATTGATGTTGTCGAAAAATACAATTTGTGGCTCTGGCTTTATAGTGGGGCCAACCAAGTAAATACGACAGAATTTGGTCTTATTAGTGAAGCATTCAAAATAAAGCCAACCAGTTTAATGACGCTCAACGTAGACCAGTCATTTTTGGAAGAAGAACCTAATGAAGATCAACAACTTAGAGAATTTCATCGCAATGTGGGGTTCGCCCCAAAGGGTGTAGCAGGATCGGGCACCGGGAGTGTTGGTTTGTTATATTGGGCCAGCGGACGTGCTAAAGCAGCTTCATATCTAACAGAAAAAATATTGATTTCTGAATTCAATGGATTTTCTGATACTTACACCACACAAACGCCAATTACAAGACCTTGGAACTGGATAGGTATGTCTGATATAGAAAAAGTCTATTTTATTCTCGGCGGAGAAGGTCCAGACCCTGATTCAAATACTTCGCCAACAAATCAAAACAAACAAACCCTTAACTTATCTTCTATGGCGGTTTCAAGCAGTACATTTATAAACAGCAACTACAAAAATGGTGCAGGAGAATTGAAGCAAAATGAAGTAACCTATGAAGACGGAGAATCCACCCAAGGAAACATGAGCGTTTATAGATCAACTTGGAAAGACAACGAGGGGTTTTTTCTGAGGAATCAGGGTGTGGGCAACTTCTTTAGAATAAAAACTTTTTATAAAACCAGCGGGAATACGTCAGAGCCATTTATAGATATTAGAAAGCTGCAAGACTTGGCCGGACCTGTAAAAGAAGAAGGCCAGTTAGTAACGCTTAGCAAAGGTGTGTATTTTTTCAATAATTCAGGATCAATCTCGGCTTACAACCCAACAAGTTCGATCTGGGAAACAGGTGGACCCGGAATTAACTCAGCCGCCTTCAGATTATTGCAAGACAATACCAAAATAGGCTTTGATAATTTGTCACAAACTTTACTGGCAGTAAGCGATGGGGACAAGATAGCGTATTTGAGTTTCGACTATAGCGAGAAGTCGTTCATCAAGTTCAACGAAACCGACCTTACATTCTCTAGTATTACATCGAGACCAGTGGGCGATCAATGGAATATGGCAATATTCTGATGAAAATGTCTTTCCCATTGTATAGATAAAAATATGAAACACACAAAGGAACAATTAGAAAAAGCCGTAAAAGAGTCTTATTCTTTGAGCGTTATTGCAATAAAATTAGGACTTGAACCGAGTGTCGATAATAGAGTCAATATTCGCAAATTAATCAACAAGTGGAATATTGATGTTTCTCATTTTGGAAAAGAAAAGTATACCAAAGAATTGCTTTCAAAAATAGTTGTCAATTGCCACTCTATGGCTCAAGTCTTAAAGGCTTTGGGTTGTAGACATGGTGGTGGAACTCACGAATACATAAAAAGAAAGATAAATAATTTCGGAATTGATACTTCTCATTTTACAGGACAAAGAACAAACTCTGGGAAAAATCATAATGGTTATAAAGGTCGCTCTTGGGAAGATGTTTTAGTATATCAGAAAGAAAAGAAGTGGAAAGAAACTCCATATATTTTACGAAAAGCGTTAATTGCTTCTGGTCGAGAATATAAATGCGAAAGAGTTGGATGTACAGTAAAAGATAGTTGGTGTGGAAATTCACTTAAACTACATGTTCACCACAAAGATGGAAATTGGCTAAATAACACGAAAGAAAATTTAGAATTTCGCTGTCCCAATTGTCACAGTCAAACGGACAATTATTGTGCCGGAAATAGGAGCAAAATAAATGGCAAATAATTTTCCTCCGGTTCCAATATACCCAAAAAATTATGACAGTGACTATACGTTGTTTTTGGTTTACAACACATCAGAAACAGTCACGACCGATGATAATTTGCCTTGGTCTGAAGAAATTCCAATTAAAGCAGTGGCCTCAGATAAAGCTGAAATCTGGGCCAACAATGGTTTTGCCAACATTGAAGGCGAATTGTTCTACTATGACTCAGTAGACAAAAACGAGCATGGAAAAGTCAATAGACTCAGAAAATGTACCAGAAACTTAGGCAACAAGCAAACAAAATATAACAAAACTGGCTCTGAAGTAAGAGGCTATGTTATAGCCGAACACCACAATCAACTTGTAGATGCTATTCTAAAAATTGAAAATTTTGTTGGCGAAAATTTCACTCCCGAACAAGCAACACTTGATTGGAAAATTAGAAACCTACAAACTCTGGGTGTTATTTTTGATGACTTTACATGCCCAGACGTAACATTCTTCTTTTCTATAGATGAAGACAGCCCTTCTGCTGGCATTCTGGCAAGCTATAACATTCAAATCAACGGCACCTATACAGGCTTTAGATTAGATTTTGGCGACGGAAACTCAACAACCAGCACCAGTGGCACATACAGATATGCACCCAACGCTAAAATGGACCCTGTAGTAACTATTACTACAGAGAAATGTACCATTATACAAACGCCAATAGAAAGAACCGAATCAACAGAGCCAAAATCTAGGGAAGAAAATGAAATTTTGGAAATAAAAATTCCAGAATTGCCAGAACTTCCTCCTGTAGTAATTCCGGTAATTACTCCTCCGTCGCTTACAATACAACCGCCGCCCCTAGTAACGCCATGTATCAATCTTGGTCCGCTAGGTAACATAAATATACCATCGGTTATAACATTTGATCCACCAATTGATATTCCTTCTATTATCACATTTGTGGATGTTCCAGTTATTCCTTCGATCATTACATTTGAGCCATTCCCAAGTTTCCCTGTGTTGATTGAGTTCGGACCATTCCCAAGTTTCCCTGTGTTGATTGAGTTCGGACAATTCCCAAGTTTCCCTGTGTTGATTGAGTTCGGCCCAGCACCAACGATCCCAACGGACATTACGTTCGGCCCAGCACCAACGATCCCAACGGACATTACGTTCGGACCAGCACCAACGATCCCAACGGATATTACGTTCGGCCCAGTACCAACGATCCCAACGGACATTACGTTCGGACCAGCACCAATGATCCCAACGGACATTACGTTCGGACCAGTACCAACGATCCCAACGGATATTACGTTCGGCCCAGCACCAACGATCCCAACGGACATTACGTTCGGACCAGTACCAACGATCCCAACGGATATTACGTTCGGACCAGCACCAACGATCCCAACGGATATTACGTTCGGACCAGCACCAACGATCCCAACGGATATTACGTTCGGACCAGCACCAACGATCCCAACGGACATTACGTTCGGACCAGCACCAACGATCCCAACGGACATTACGTTCGGACCAGCACCAGAGATCCCAACGGATATTACGTTCGGACCAGCACCAACGATCCCAACGGACATTACGTTCGGACCAGCACCAGAGATTCCAACAGTAATTGAATTTGGACCAGCACCAGAGATTCCAACGACAATTACGTTCGGACAAGCACCAACGATCCCAACGACAATTACGTTCGGACAAGCACCAGAGATTCCAACGACGATTAATTTTGGTCCAGCACCGACGATTCCGACAATTACGTTCGGACAAGCACCAACTTTTCCAACGACAATTACGTTCGGACCAGCACCAACGATCCCAACGGATATTACGTTCGGTCCAGCACCAACGATCCCAACGGACATTACGTTCGGCCCAGTACCAAAGATCCCAACGGATATTACGTTCGGACCAGCACCAACGATCCCAACGGATATTACGTTCGGTCCAGCACCAACTTTTCCAACGGCCATTACGTTCGGACCAGCACCGACTTTTTCAACGGCCATTACGTTCGGACCAGCACCGACTTTTCCAACGGCCATTACGTTCGGTCCAGCACCGACTTTTTCAACGGCCATTACGTTCGGACCAGCACCGACTTTTCCAACGGCCATTACGTTCGGACCAGCACCGAATTTATGCACAACGATTAATTTTGGTCCAGCACCAGAGATTCCAAAGATTAACTTTGGTCCAGCACCGACGATTCCGACAATTACGTTCGGACCAGCACCAACGATTCCAACGACGATTAATTTTGGTCCAGCACCGACGATTCCGACAATTACGTTCGGACCAGCACCAACGATTCCAACGACGATTAATTTTGGTCCAGCACCGACTTTCCCGACAATTACGTTCGGACCAGCACCAACTTTCCCAACGACGATTAATTTTGGTCCAGCACCAACTTTCCCAACGACGATTAATTTTGGTCCAGCACCGACTTTCCCGACAATTACGTTCGGACCAGCACCGACTTTTCCAGAGACGATTGAGTTCGGTGACGCACCAGAGATTCCAACGACGATTAATTTTGGTCCAGCACCAACTTTTCCGACGATTAATTTTGGTCCAGCACCGACTTTCCCAGAGACGATTGAGTTCGGTGAAGCACCAGAGATTCCAACGACGATTAATTTTGGTCCAGCACCGACTTTCCCAGAGACGATTGAGTTCGGTGACGCACCAGAGATTCCAACGACGATTAATTTTGGTCCAGCACCGACTTTCCCAGAGACGATTGAGTTCGGTGACGCACCAGAGATTCCAACGACGATTACGTTCGGTCCAGCACCAACGATCCCAGAGACGATTGAGTTCGGTGACGCACCAGAGATTCCAACGACGATTACGTTCGGTCCAGCACCGACTTTTCCAACGACGATTAATTTTGGTCCAGCACCGACTTTTCCAACGACGATTAATTTTGGTCCAGCACCAACGATTCCAACGACGATTAATTTTGGTCCAGCACCGACTTTTTCAACGACGATTAATTTTGGTCCAGCACCGACTTTTTCAACGACGATTGAGTTCGGTCCAGCACCGACTTTTCCAACAATTGACTTTAGCGATCCACCAGAAGTAACAGTCAATTGGGGCGAGCCACCTTCATGTAGCTGTACGGTTAGCATACAGTGTCCGGGTAGTAGTGGATCATTTGCTTCAAGATTTAGAGCAGCAGATCACAACGACGATCAAAACATTGAAGTTAGCATGGGTGATATAGGGATACCTTCCATTATCAAAGTATTGGCACCTGATATGCCAGATATTCGTGTAATTCATGATATTCCGACTCTTGTGAGAATAGAACCAGTAAATTTGCCAAAGTCAATTAGCATTGATGCGGTATCAATACCAAAACAAATCAAGGTAATCAACGAGAATGTCCCAACGGAAATCAAATTGATTGCCGAGAATTTGCCAAAGTCGATTCCAATTGATGCGTCGAGTATTCCTCGATCTATTATGTTGGAAGTGGCACCAGATTTTCCCAAATCCATCAGATTGGATGCATCAGAAATACCTGACAAGATTCAGGTTGTGGGAATTCCCAAAAATATCAGTTTGGTTGGAGAAATTCCATCAGAAATTAAACTTGTTATGCCAGATAAACCGGAAGTGGAATTGGTCTACAAGGGCGCTCCTATTGAAGTAAAAATTCAATTAGATGTTAATCGTTTAACAGGAGAGGGCGAGAAGCTGCAATGTGTGGCTATCGTACCATGCAACCCTCAATAGCGAGAAAATATGAGAATTAAAAAGCACAACAACGGGAATGAGTTCTTGTTGACAAAAGAAAATATGTGGGTAAGGAACTTTACCAAAAATGGGGTGCCTTATATCGACATAAACAAAACCTACAACAAAAACGATTATTTTGTATTTCTTAAAAATGAAATACAAAATTCATTGGGAAGGTATACTTGGGTAGACACCGAGAATTTTTATCATGATAAAGTAGTGATTATTTCTGACGGATACAATTTTGCAGAAAAACACTTGAAGTTGGTGAAGATGCTTCCAAATGATGTGGCCATTATCGGAGTTAATCAATCCTTGAAAATGTGGAAAGCGCCTGAGAAAAACATGACATACTACTTGACGAACAATCCTTATGATGAGTGCATGAAATTTATGCCTCGCAAAAACAGGGGATTACCCAAGTGCATAGCATCCACCAGAACCAACTATGAGTTCTTATTTAACTACAAAGAAAAAGGCAACATCTATAAATATTGTCCAGTGAATGAAGATGGTTATACTGGAAGAATATATGAGAAAATAAAGTATCAAATAGACGATTATCGCAACCCTGTTTGTGCAGCACTTCAACTGTGTTATCATTTTGGGACAGAAAAAGTTCTTTTATTTTGCTGCGATGACAGTTTCGATCAGGAACGACCCGGAGCAGAAAAATTACATAACGGCCTCTGGCAGTATCCACAACAAGACATTGCTCATGGGTTAATTGATGCGACAGCATATTGGCTCAAATCTATGAAATACAGCGAAACAGACGTAAAAGATCATTCTAGTGGTCCGTTATATGAAAATACAGCATATATAAATGAGGACGAGATACAGTCCTTTTTCAACTAAGGGGGTTGAATATGAGTAAAAGAAATCATGAAGATAACTTTGGACAATTCAATTTAGCTGATTTCAAAAAGTGGATGGAAGATCAACAAGAAGAATTTCCATACCGCAAAAATCTAGTCGGCATGTATGTTGAATCCAAAGTTTCTATCAAGAAACTCATGAACCGCATAGAAGCGGAAAACGAAGAAGAGATTAAAGAAGTAGCCAAAGAATTCCAAGAAAACGGTGGTGTTATCAAGGAAGTAGACGGCCACTATTTCAAAATAGGCGTTGAAACTGGCGAGTTTTTAATCCACCGAATGTTCGTGAAAAGACCAGACTAAACCTGCCGCCTCGTCATGATTTTTGTTTTGTTGAGATTTGAAGTATAAACTTCTGGCGTTAGAGTGATATTGTTGCTACCAACCTCTGGGATAAAAGAAATCGGAAGGTTGGAATATCCTCTCTTCTTTATTTTATCCTTGATATTATCAAAGGAATCCGCAGATTCTATCCACGGTTCCCAATCCAATCTCAATTCGTAGACAATTTCAGTCAATTTTTGATTATTTGCGAAAGGCAAATTCAGGGTTGCAAAGTCTTTAAGTCGTGTGGGGGGTACTTTCTCTTTGCCTCTGAATTGCGATAAAAATCTAACTCCGCTCTTGTCCCGTTTCGTCAGATAAATCCAAACCTTGGTTTCTTTCTGTGGCATTTTGTTCCTTTGTGAGTTTGAGTTCTTCTAGGAAAACCTCGAATAAAATACTCTTATAAATATCGTCGGTGCCGAATTGATCGGAAAAAATCTGGCCTGCTTCTTTAGCCAATTTAATTTTGTCAGAATCATTTTCCATGAGTGTTCCTTTAACAGCTTACGCAAAAGTCAAGAATCGCTACTGTATTATGTATGTCGGTAATTGCAATGAATACTTGGTGCAACTCAAACTTATAAGACCGAGCATTGAGAAAATTTATCCCGGCATAGAAATATATTTAGTTTGCAAAGACGACGCTTATTATTTACTCGAAGACTCACCGAAAACACTCAAAGCAAATGAATATGTCAAAGAAAGATATGGCTACACCAGAGAACTTTTTTGCGACATGCAAAATCATCCCGTCGAAGAATTACTCAAAGAATCACATATCCCAAAATTGCTCTTGAAAACAAAACAAAACAAAGGCGGCAACCTTTGCTCTATCTACCCTTTCGGTGCCTCACCCACCAGATCGTTAAGTAGAGAACAAATAGAAAAGGTTGAAAAATACGTTATTTCAAAAAACATGTAACCAGCAATCAACGGCGGTTTAGAGTCCGCAGCATGGGTAATTGGTGTCGAAAACGAATTTACAGCCCTCGCACCAACGCAAGGAATTGGTGGAAATTTATACAAAAGCCTTTATTACAACCTAGATGTTTTCAAAATATAATAGCAACACAATATATAAAGGCAGAGATAAGGTCAATAAATTCAAAGGAACAATAGCAATGAGTGTATTTAAAGTAAAATTAAACAACACAGCCCAAGGCTTGCTTGACAAGCGTTTTGACGCAGGTGTTGAAGGCGCTCAAGGAAGCCAATTCACAACATCCATTCAGCGTACAATTTATGTAGCTGGTCCAGGCAAGAAATACAGAAAGTTATTTGACGGCGACACTTTCACGGATTGCAACTACTGGAAGCGTTTTGCCTATCCACAAGTTCCACTCAGCGAAGCCTTCATTGAAGTTGTAACCGACGACGGTTCGGTTTACAGTGACGTGTCGGAAGAGAACACCTTCCCACGGGTCTATAACATAGTTGTAGCTTCAGGTAGTGAATTTGATAATAACGAGGCCGATATTCTTGGCGACAATGGTGGTTACGCTACATTCGTACAGATTACCAACAAGGGAGCTAACGACGTTGATTGCCGCATCAATGACGTAGGAGATGCTGTAATTACAATTGGTAGTGGCGAAACACAAGTATTCAACTCTGGCGACCTATTGATTTCAAAGTTAAATTTTGAAGAAACCGATGGAGCAACAACTGTTCAAGTTCTTGTCTCTGTCAAGAGTGCTTGCAACAGCTAAGCAAGTTTAAACGGTGAATAATCTGGAGCCATCGTAGAAATACGATGGCTCTTTTCTTTTATAGGGTATGCCTTCTTTAAACAAAAAAGTCTATAAACCGAAACCTTTGAGCATTAAGGAGTTTCACGCAAAAAGAAACCGAGTCCTGATTTGGCACGATAATGGCGGACTTGGCGACATATACATGCACCGCATGGTTTTAGTGCGATTTCAGAAAATTTCAACACTATGATTTGGGATTGCGGGAAAGAAGTGGCCGTTGGAAAAATAAGCCAAAATTCTATTATAGAGTATAACTATAGGTGTAGCAGCAACATTATTGTGAATTGGGAGAAAAAATTGCCACAACTCATAAAACCTAACGAAGTAAAGGTTATCACTAAGAACGGCGAATGCCAAGTTTCCATTGTATTGGAGCTTAATATCAACCTGAACGGTGATAGTACGGTTGTTTCTGCGCAATCAGTTAAACAAGAGAAAGAAAAGTCCAAATCAAGTGGCTTCAATTGGGAAGTGCCGGATTTTGAGGCTTCGCCGAAAATTCAATTTGGAAAAAAGGAGTAATTATGGCATTAGGTTTTGACGCAGGTACATATAACCTTGTCTGTTGCAGCAGAGACGACAAAGGCAATTTTGCGAACAAGCGAGAAGTAAATGCCTTTTTAGAGCTTCCTCTTGAAAATCGCTTTGTTTTTAATATGATGAAAAATGCTGGTGTTCCGCTTATTGAGCGTGAAAACGTCGCTTATGCCCTTGGCGAAGCTGCTGTCAATATGGCTTATACAATGAGCCAACTGGAACTCAAGCGACCTATGGCTCATGGATGCGTTAATCCCAAGGAAAAAGACGCTTTCCAAATCCTGAGCATTATGGTTCACAGCCTATTAGATGATGTAAAACAAGACAACGAAACACTCTATTACTGTATACCGGCCAATGCCATTAACGAAGATACGGATGCCGACTACCACCAAAAGGTGTTAGAAGCCATCTTCAAGGCTTACAAGTCCGACAAGGGCTTTAAAGTAAATGCCAATCCAATCAACGAGGCATTGGCTCTGGTTTATGCCGAGTTAGGCAAAAAGGCATACACAGGTATTGGTATCAGCTTTGGTGCCGGTATGGTAAACATCTGCTATGCAATGTATGGAACGCCAGTATTCACCTTCGCCATTGTGAATAGCGGCGACTGGATTGACAAGCAGGCTGCGAAAGCAACTGGTGAGACACCAACTTTCATCAACAAAGAAAAAACTAAGATTGACTTATCTAAACCACCAACCAACTTGGTAGAACGTGCAATACAAACTCAATATCGACTAATGATTGAACATACTATCGCTGGTATCAAGAAGGGTTTGGCCGATGCGAACAAAGCTGTTCATACCGAAGCCCCTGTTGACATAGTGATAGCGGGAGGAACATCTTCTCCCTATGGTTTTGCAACATTGTTTAAAGATACACTGGTGCAAGCAAACTTATCAATTAAAGTGGGAGAAGTCGTAAAACCAAACGATCCACTTTATAGCGTAGCTCGTGGTTGCTTAATTGCCGCAGAAGCTGCGAAATAGCATTAAATTGACTAAGATAACAGTATGAAAGCGAGAACGGGGAATGGCAATTGTTATATCCCCATGAATTTGAAAGGCAAAAATGAAAAATAATAAGAAGAGTGTAAGCGACTTGGGCGCAGCCGCTTATATTTTAATGCACGAATACAAGGTGATTGGTCGCCAAGGGAAAGAAATATTCTTTCTTTTAAGCGAAGAAGAAAAAACTGCTGATAAATTTGATCAACTTACATTAGATTATCTATCCAGTGAGTTCCATCGTTTTGACGCATGCATTATGTCGCTAAAGAAGATTGGGGAATATCCATTTTCCTCAAAATCTCATAGATTTGTCACTGACTTGGGCGCCGCCGCATTTATTCTAATGCATAAATATAAAGTTTTAGGGAAAAAGGGTAAGGCAATCTATTTTGAGGTAGAAGGCGAAGATAAAGATCGTTTTGATGAAATGGCTCTAGAATACCTTTCCAGTGATTTTCACCGATTTGACTCTTGCCTTATGTCTCTGAAAAAAATTGGGGAGTATATAAGCGAACAACATTAATTTTGCCATGACTATATATGGCAAGGAGAATGCCATGAAAATAGTTGAAGACGCTGCTTTAGACCAGAAAGTTAAAGCCCTTTTGGAACGAATTCCACAAGAAGTGGATAATATGATTGGGCAGTTGAAATTTTCTCTCATTAACCCCATAACACGATCACAAGCCAAACGTGGGATATGGGACAGGTTTAAGAATACCATGTCTAATTTGTGGTGGGGAAGACATAATCAAGATAATCCCTATTTCTGGAAGAATAAACTTGGTGACGATCTGGGAGAAGTACGTCCGGAACACGTCATGCTACGTACTATCCCCATAGTGGAATATCATCTTTTTCGCAACCACTGTAAACTACTTGAAAGCCAGCTTGATACTCTGCTCGAAGCTACAACTCCAAGCACCGAAAATCTTGCAATAACGAAAATTATCAATCGGTGGGGCCAACAACTTAAAACGATGCTTGTCAGAACTGTAAAAGATCATATTTATGGTGCTGGTGGTTCTGTACCGGCTTCGCCTACTACTGATCCCGCTCCTACCCTTGTTTCAGCTAAGAAAAATCTTGTAGCCACACCGGAAGATGAAGCATCTTGGAAAGATTCCCAAAATTTTATGGTGCAATCTGCACATCAATTAAAAGATGATGGAAAGATTTCAGATAATGAATTTAAACAACTTATAGATGCCGCTCAAGATGGCACAGATGTTGAAATGATTAAGTTTCAAAAAGGTTGGGAATTATTGGACCGACTTTCAAATCGAAGCTCCCCACCAGATGTGGCGATTGGATCAGAAGTTGCTGACAGTAAGCAAAAATTAAAAGACGATGAAATAAGCCCTAGAATCCGAAATGTGGGTCCGAGCGATTCATCGTTTTGGGATCAAAAACCTAATACTGGTGATCGTGCATGGGATGATTTAAGCCCAACTGAAAAAGAGGCTTGGAATAAATACGGTGGTGAGCGACAAAGAAGAATTGCCAAAGGAGAACTTAGAGGCTTAGAACTTCCGTGGATATTGAGAATTGGCGATCCTCGAAGCAAGATTCTTTACCAACGAAGAGCACAACATATTTGGAAAGAGTTCAAAGATGAGAAAAGAATCGAACTTGATAGTGATCCGGTAAAAGATCCTCAAGATTTTGAACAAAGAATCGAAATAGCTAAAAAATTAAAAGATAGTAAACATATATTGTATCATAAATTCAAAAAATCTGACGTAGAAAATCTGTCAAGCGATACTGATAAGATTGGCGTAGAACTCACGACTCCAAGTAGGAATGTACACATTCCACAAGATACTATGCCGCCAGACGTGCCAAAAAATCAAGAGAACGATAAATTAAGTCGTACAAGTGTATTAGTCCATGATGAAGCCTTGAAAGAAATTGAAAAAGCAGAAGAAGATAGAATTATCAACAAAGATCAAAAGAAAGAATTGACTGATATGGTGAAGAATGGCAAAATTGAAGACGCAATGAGGGACATTCAGTTATACCGTGACAAAGGAGAATATGATTCCAAATATGACGATATATTCGATTGGGTTGCCCCTCGCAATGTTCTTCGTGAAAAGGTAGAATACTATAAGAAACTCCTTAGAGAAGGCAATAGATGTGTTCGATAATTGGCTGCTCTTTTCAAAGCGATGTGGCTCCTACTATTGTGCGTGGACTCCAAAGAATGGAGTATCGTGGTTACGATAGCGTCGGAGTTTGTACATTTGACAAGCAACTGAATCTTGCAAGGGGCGTTGGGAAAGTACAAGATGTTAATCAGGAAAAAAAACTTGATAAATTGCCCGGCAATGTAGGAATTGGTCACACCCGTTGGGCGACTCATGGCAAAGTAAGCGAGAATAATACGCACCCTCATGTTGACACTTTACTTGGAAAAATTGCTATTGTTCATAACGGGGTCATAGAAAATCACGAAGAATTAAGGTCTGAATTTGGTTTTACTCACAACAGTGATACCGATAGCGAAGTAATTGCCAATCTTCTGGCACATTTCTATATCAAAAGGCAAGACCCAAAAAAAGCAGTTTCTGAAGTCGTAAAATGCCTAAAAGGGCATTATTCTTTCTTGGCCATATTTGATGATGAAACATTGGTTGCTGTAAAAAACCACGAGCCAATCATTATAGGCTTGGCACCGTTAGGCTTCATTGTCGCAAGCGATGTATTAGGGCTCATTGAAGGCACAAACCAAGTCATCTATCTTGAAAACAAGGAATTTGTTATAATAGAACCGCCCAAAATTCGGGGGATGAAAATTTACAACTTTGAAGGTAAAGAGACAAAGCACAAGACAGTAGAACTCTCAAGAAAAGTAGTCGATGTTTATAAAGAAGACTACGCCCACTTTACCATCAAAGAAATTCACGAGCAAATTAATACAGTCAATAAGGTTCAGTGCAACACGCCAGAATGCAACACCTTTTATGCCGCCAAGATGCTTTGTGAAGCTAAAAATATATACTTCACTGGCAGCGGCACAAGCTACAATGCTTGTTTAATAGGCAAATATCTTTTGAATAAACAGAAAATAAAGGTGGAGCCAATCATTTCAAGCGAATGCCCCTTCTTAAATCACGATTTTGATGAAAAATCTGTGTTATTAGCAATATCGCAAAGCGGTGAAAGTGCTGATGTATTAGAAACAGTTTCGATAGCAAAACATAACGGAGCTAAAATCATTGCTGTTGTCAACAAAACAGCTTCAACTTTGGCGGGCATTTCCGACTTGATATTACCAATCAATTGTGGCCCTGAAATTGGCGTTGCTGCGACTAAGAGTTTTACATCACAAATTATCTTATTGGCAGTAATTGCTTCACATATTAATTTTACCGAGATAAATTTCAAAGATATATCAAATTGCGTAAAACAATCTCTCATGGCAGAAAACAAGGTGGAGGCGATTGCCTATGAAATCAAAGACGTAAGCGATATTTACATTTTGGGTCGTGGAATACACCACCCAATTGCGTCCGAAGCTTCTTTGAAGATAAAAGAACTTGCTTATATCCACGCAGAAGGTTTGGCGGGCGGAGAATTAAAACACGGCCCACTAGCTCTTATTGACGAAACTTCTTATGTAATTTTGCTGCATCCAAGTGATGCAACCTATTCAAATATGGAAATAAGTGGGAAGCAAGTCAAAAGTCGTGGAGCTAAAGTTATTGGAATTTCCGAAAAAGACAATCCTTTATATGATCACTGGATAAAAGTGCCAGCGTGTAGCACAGAAATAGAAAGAGTTGTATCAGAAATTATCCCAATACAACTCTTGGCTTACTACATTGCTTTGGCAAAGAATTACGATCCAGACTACCCCAGAAATCTTGCTAAGTCGGTCACAACCAAATAATCAGTTGCCATGATTCGTTGTAAGCCATCGAACAGTTTTACTTTCAGAACGCATAAACACACTGTTTGTTACCGGACCCCGTGTAGTCCAGCGAACGCCATTCAATAAACTTCCGTCTGTAATCCCGGTTGCTGCAAAAGCACATGGGCCTTGAACAAGTTGATCTTGGTTCATTTCTGGACCAAATAGATTCTGATTCCAGAGTTGCGCAAGAAAGAATCCGCTCAGACATTTCATAGCTGCTGCTGTTATGGCCGCTTCTGGGGCACCACCTACACCAAATTGCATATCAATGCCGCCATCTGGCAAACAGGTCGCAATAGCCCCACTTATATCACAATCTTGGATCAGCTTAATCCTTACACCCAAATCACGCATTTGTTTAATCCACAATTCGTGACGTGGACGATTGAGAATACAAACCATCAATTTATCAACAGGCTTTCCAAGGGCATCTGCTACGAAATTGCAAATATCTGGAAGGGGCATAGAGAAGTTCAATTGGCTGGCCTTCCAAGGCGGAATAGCAGCACCAACAGCCAACTTGAGCATATAATGCTCTTCTGTATCGAACATTGAATTTTTTTCAGAAATAGCAATTACGCTTGTGGCTTCGGGCCCAGAAGTTACCGTGGGAGTTGTGCCGTCAATAGGATCAACACCAATATCGTATATTTTAGGGGAATTAGATAAACCGGGTTCATATTCGGAAGAGAAATTACCTACTTCTTCACCCTTAAAAAGGCCATAACTTTGATCTTTTATACCTTCGCCAATACGAATGAATCCCTTGAAACTCATGTTATTTAGGCGTCTTCGCATGGCGTCAGTGGCATCTCTATCTGCCAAGAGCTTATTGCCGCTTCCCACCCAAGCAGAAGCGGCAATAGCAGCACCTTCTGTAACACGAACTAAGTCCAGACCGATATGCTTCATATGGTTGTGGGCAGGAAACCCATACTTTTGTCGTCAAACCCTTTAGGGCATGGGAGGAATGCCCACAACAGCAAAAATAATGCTTTACCCGCTTTTCTCCTTTATGAAAAATTAAACCGTTAAAATACAACTGAAGGTTAAAAACAGCGTGTTCGAGCCAACGTTTGAAGCATACACGAACGCTTCAGCGGGTGGGTAATTGACTTGTATTATTCGTCTTTGTCTAAAAATTTTGGCGGTGGTAAATCATAGAACATAAAATCTTGCTCTTGACTCATCGAGCCACTCTTGCCCTTGCCTATACCTTCTTTTCCTTTGCCTTTGCCTTTTCCTTTGCCTTTTCCTTTACCATCGCCGCCATCCTCGCCTTGATCTTCGGCCATCAAATTATTACGTTCTCCAACAACTGCTTTTCCAGCCTTCATCATTTTTGAAATTTGGGCCAATTGCTCTCTCATTTTATCTGTATAAGGTAAACGAAAAGCTCTCGGTTCTGAGGGGCGTTTTTTAGAAACAAAAGGCATTAGCCAAGAAGAGATTTCAGTTTTCTTGGCTTTAAAATTATTATCCAATTCTGTCGCCCAAATGTAAATATTTCCTTTATCATTTGAGTCAGTTGTTGAGGGTTCTTGAACAGCGATCCCGTTGATTAAAAATTTTTCAGGCAATTCGGAATTGCTGGGCCAGCCACTAAGTTGGCTGAGCGAAAGCCATACTGCAAGGCTAAAGTAAATACAAATAGTCATAAAGAAGATTTTAAGAATCCACCAACCTTTTGCGAAGATTAACAGCCATAAACCTATTGATGCAAGTAAAATAAAGGCAATAGGAATGCCAATAGCGTTAAAGTCCATTGTTACTTATCCTCTGATGGAATGTTTGGATCAAAATCTTCGGGGCTGCCCCTTGGAACATTTCCCATGTCAGGATCGACAGGAAGGTTTTGTCCATGAGCGGGATTGGCCAACGGTTTATAATCAAAAGAAGTTGATATAACTTCACCTTTGGCATTAATTACGAATTTGAAACCCGTTTTTTCATCTCCATTATTCACGAGAACCACTTTCTTCTGAATAATTGGAGTATAAGCTGGGGATATTTTATCGAGTTGGATTGTAACTTCAATAGGCTTTAAGTTTTCTGGATTGTTTCTTCTATACAAGTGGACATTAACAACATATTCTCCCTGTGATGTTCCTCTCAAAGTAACTATTTCTCGATTTTCTTTATACTCAATTCTGCCAAATTGAGTATTCACTATGTCGTTTCTTTTGCCAAGATCATCTCGGTCTAAATGCATTAATCCGTCTTCACGTCTTTGAAAAAACACCAATTTTTTATCTGGGTCCGAAACATATGTGTCAACATCATCGTCAAATTCTTCGCCCCAAGTGACAGTAATGATATACGCTCCTTTTATGTCTGGCGTTTTATGATTTTGATTCATTAAAGCGAAAGCCAAAACAAAAAGAGCGGTGAAAGCAATTAGCGTATTAAAAAGCAAGTCTAAGAAAGACGTGTTACAGCTATAACTTTTAGTTCTCATTTTTCACCTGTGATTCGGATTCTGGGCATAATAATTTCAGGGCTATTTCTTCGACATTATCTGCTTCTTTATCCAAAAGAGTCTCCTCTTTCGGATTTTGTGAATTTCCCAAAATGGGAGACGGAGAAAAAACTAAATTAATTTTTTTAAGTTCCAAACTTAAAATAAAATATTGAATCTTTAACAAAGAGCCGCAGATAAGCCCCACTAAAGTAGTGTATAGAGCCGTGGCCATGCTCTTGCCAAGATCAGACAATAGTAATTGGACAGTTTGCGGCTTGCTCGTATCAATGCCCTCAAACCCTGAAAGCATAAATATAAATCCGACAATCGTTCCGATCATACCTAAAGTCAGACAGAATTCACTAAAGAACCAGCCAACTTCTTCTTGACGCAGACAGTCCTCAAAAGATTCTTCGTCTTTTGGCGGCGATTTGCATGTGCTAAATATATGACTTCCACAAACAATGGAGAAAAAAGCAAAAATGCAAAAAATCCCCCAGCTTAAATAACTCGAATCCTTTTCCCAAAGTAAACTATAGAAACCAGCATATTGAACAAAAATTGCGACTACACATATCACAGTAAACAAAAGCCACCATTTAAGAAAAGGGATATATTTCATGTTAATTTTTTATTCCTTTATAAATAAAATATGAGATTCCACATAAATTATCTATCCCCTAACGCCTACTTTTGGGCTAGTTTTGCCATCAAATCAATATTTGCAAAATCATTAGGATTTGGCTTAGTTTTTTGAATTTCACGAACTTTGGCAAGTATCTCTGCGTGTTCTGGGTTGTCTTCATAAAATATTTGCTCTTCGACAATGCCCAATACATTGTTCAGGTTATAAAAGTTTTTACACCCTGTTGTGGGGTGAGTCGCAAAAATTCCATCTTCATCAATAGAATCGATAACGCAGGTGAAAAAATCTGAGAACTGTGTGTCAGAAAAGTTTTGTTTGGGAATTGGAGAGGTAAGTATTGTGCAGACCTTCCCAGCAAACCTATCTTGTAACTTTTTGATTGTAGTGAGTTTCATAAGAAAATATCCGCTCCCGTTCCATATGGAGAATTATGGGTAATTGGTTTCTGTGACCGTAAGACATAACTGTGCAGAACTGCTTGGCCGAGAGAAACAAACATTTCGTTCCAATCTTTAAAACCATTGGCGGGACGCACATAAAGCAGGTTGGTTCCAGTAGCTATTTTAAGAGACAAAGAGTTATAAATTTCTGTCATCCTTTTTGTGCCGCTTTTGCCAGCCTTGTCACGGTCTAGGCACAAGACAATCTTGTACTTAGATAATATAGTAACTTGTTTCTCGCCTATGTTTTTCCCGCCGCAAGCTGCTGCATTTAATTCTGACAAGAAAAGGCTTTTGGCATTAAATTCACCTTCACATAGATATAGGTAGGAATCATCAGGTGGCCACAGTCCAGCCATATAGATTACATCTTCTTTTCCCACACCAACTTCTTTGGGCGGTCCTAAATAACGCAATTTCGCTTTATCGCTAATATGCCGCCCATTCCAATAAATCAATTTTCCAGTTTGGTCATAATATGGAATAATTATTCTGCCCTTGTATGGAGCTTCGGTACAAATATAGTACCCATCGATGGGAATCTTTCTGCCTTGCAAATACTCTTCTGCTTTTTTTCTCCACCAGTTATTGAGTGACAAATCAGATATAAGTAAACTACCATTTGGCAATTGCAGATCGGGTTTTGGCAGTTCCGCTTTTATTCCGTCTTGTTCGGCAAAATATTCTTCGAGTCGGCGTTCGAGGTCTGAAATGGTGCTTTGGCCGGTCAGAATAGATAAAGCTGTATCTCGGTCACACTTTTCTACAATTTGTACAAGTTTGAGTAGACTACCTTTTTTGTCGGTTTTAAAACAATGGAATACGCCGAGCTTTCTTTTCTTTTTGCCGCCAGACGGAGAGCACCAAAGATGAAAATTATCGTCGTCAGGTTCAAAAACGGAGTTAATACGGATTTCTTTATTTTTGACGACAACCTCACCAAATTTACGCTCAGCCCATTCTTTGAATCTTTCAAAATTGATTGCCATGACAACTTATTTACCTTAGAATAAACAAACCGGAGGAAATCATGGATATAGAACACATTTCAGTTTCAAGAAAACAAACTTTTGACGAGTGCCCTGCGAAATACAACTACAGATATCACCAAAAGATTGTAACACTTGAACCTACACAAGACTACTTCACTTATGGTAAAATAATCCATAAAGTCGCAGAATATTACGTCAAAGAACAAGGAAAAAGAGATATTGCTCTGATTGCCAACGACGTTCTGAGTGGGGGGATTTTTCTGGAATTCAACAAGCCATCGCCCCCGCTGCCCGATGCCTACAAAAACAAATTCCCTCAACATTTGAAAAATCTCAAGTCACTTAGTGATCGTATTGGTTACGACGGCGAATTAGAATATGAATTCATTCATGATTTGGACCCGCCAAATAACTGTCTTGTAAAAGGCGTAATTGACCGACTAATCATTCGAAACGGAAAATATTTCATTCTGGATTACAAAACCACAAAAAAAGGATTTTTCCGTAAGAACTCTAACACGATTCGAAAAGATTTGCAATTGCGATCTTATGCTAGAGTTTTACAAAAATTATTCAACGTGAAGGCCGAAGATATACGGGCAGCTTTATATTACGTCGAGGGACCAGATCTTGTACCCACTAAATTTACAGAAGAGTCTTTAGAGACAGCGGAACAAGAACTAATTGGCTCGTATAAAACAATAAAGGAAATGCTTCCTGACGACGCCCATGGCAAAGTGGGAGATCAATGTAGAAGATGCGAATTTCGAAAAACATGCGTTTTCTATAGTTTAACGTGAAACTTGAACATGCTAACGACCGGGCAAAAGAATATATTCCTTTGAGTAAGTGCCTTGAGAGCCATTACGATCAACAACAGGCAATTCCCTAGCGGCAGAACCGCCCGGAGGAATCCTAAGCAAAAAGTCGTAGCCATTTTCCGAAAACACTCTATGAATAATGCTTAAAGGCGTAAAATATCCTTTCCCATTACCACTATAACTTTCAGTGCCCCAGCATGTGGCAATGTAATATTGATCATCCATTAAACCGCCGCCAGAACGACCCGGACGAGGACTGTTTTTAAAAGTAACTAAATCGTTTCCTTGAACTCCGATGATTTCAACATCATAATGTGCCACTTCTTGTCCACCGTCACAACCGCAAGAGTGTACACGTTCGCCTTTTTTATACTCGTAGTCTTTAGGAGCAATTGGGAAATAAGTTGGGACCCAATCTGGCTGGAATGTTATTAAAGCTGTATCCGCACCACTAACGTGGCTATAAAATATTACTTTGGCATCATAAACCTTTGTAGATTCAAGTTTTTTCTCGTTTTGATACCATATAACAATCTTACAAGTTAAATTACGACGCTTGCCTTCTTCAGCCGACATTATTCCATTGCTCCATAAATGACCGCAAGTTGCCACATATGCTGTATTTGAAGAAGAATTATAATAAACAATTGTCCCTGAGCCTGATGCTCCTGAAACTGAAATTTTGACAGAAGAAGAAAGCCACTTTTTATAAGCCTCCTCTCTTTGCTCAATCGGTTCGCCAGACTCATATTGTGGAGTCGGTTTACCCTTGATAAGAGGCATATTATCAAGCGGATGAACACGTTCAATTGGCGACAATTGATGACCCGGTGTTTTTTCTTGAAATATTAAAGCACCCAGACATAAAACAAATATCGCCCCAACTAAAGATAAGGCTGACAAAATTTTTTTCATGACCACTCCTTAAATATACATACTTTATATAGGTTCCATGCCATGCTAACTCTTACAATTAGTCACAATATATTTTTAACTAGAGAAGAGAGGTATAAAGTCACAAATGGAGAGCCGATAGAAATTTTAGGAATATCAGTGCCAGTCTGGTTTTTTAAAGGAAATACCTCTGAACCAGCAAAAGAAATATTCTGTAAATATGTTGTTACTAACGATGGAAAAAATGCGCCAATTTTTTCTACAAATATTGGTTTTCAGTTAAACTTGCCAAGAATTATAGACGATCAGAATTCGGAGAAAAAACTTCTTGACATAGCTGACGGCGGGGAAGAATGCCTATTTTATAGAGAATTTAACAAGGTTAATACGCCGATCAATTATGACGTAATACATTACATTCAAATTATGCCACATGAGATAATGCTTAAAACATTAACTATTTAATGGGATCATCTGCTATCACCCACTCGCTTTAGCGGATGGTGACATTAACTATTCAAGTGGACAATCTCTTAAAGTCATAACCATTCTAAGATTGATAACATCACCATTTTCTAGGTGGGCTTCATCAGAAAGACTAACACTTGATATTAAAACACCATTATTGTTACTCTCAGTTGTTAAAAATAAATTTCGAACTGGCCCCCAGCCATCGTTGGTGGCATTAAAAGTTATAATAGACCCAGTAGCTTTAGAATAACCATTAGTAGAATTAATAGTCCAACCAGTTAATTCATCAGGTTTAGAACTTATAACTTGTCTAAAATAACCATTTGAAACAGGTTCATCAATAATATCTTCCATTGTGTCATTAATCTCTGGATTGGATCTGTGATCCAATCCTAAGTAGTAAAATTCTGGAGGTATACTTCCGTCGCCGGGGTTTCTGAAAAGTGCCTCTAAGAAATACGATTCGCCTCCTGCGTGGAGAATATTGTAGAGGTTTTTCTTGGACCAAAGAACCTTGCCATTACGAACTTGTTCTATTTCCAAAACTTTCATTATTCCATTCCAATCTTTACGCATTGTTTGCTCCTAATTTAATTTCGTGGTTTGTGCCATCTTTAGAGGAGAATATAAGGTTATTTACTTGGAATTTTTCTCCATTAAATTCTCCAAGTTCTTTGTATTTTTCACCTTTATTTTTATTTAAATAAGCTATTGTCACATGCGGTATATATTTTGGGTATGTTTGGAAAACATCTAAATTCTTAACCAAGATAGAGTTGATGTGATGCAGATCGGGGCTATCAACATCTATTTTCAAAACATCAAATACGTTGTTAAAAAATAAAGACATTTTGCCAAGCCGTACTGTGAATGGTTTGATATTTTTTAACAAATCGCCAACACTTGCTTTGTCTTTTCCAGAAACTCCATAAAGTATAGTTATGTGAATATTATTTTCACGACCGAACGACGGCCTGTCTGGGTTAAAAAATACATATTTCTCAGGTATGTTATCGTATCCCCAAGAAATAATTTCATCAGAAAGTCTATCTTGCACGTTAAGTTGGACAGAAGAATAATCTCTCTTTATTTTGCCGCTTTCAACCAAAAAGTGCCCGAATTTCTTCGTCTCCATCTTTAGGTTCTTTCTTTTTTCGGTATTCTTCGAGTCGTAACTTTTCGGCACCTATCATGGCATCCAATTGAGAAATTACTTTCTTGGCAATTTCTGGATGAATCAATTCGTTATTGACCATGACCCAATTATTGCCGGTTGTTTGTTGTGCTTCTCGCTTGGCACGTTTGGCTTCCACCGATTCAAGTTTGCTCAAAGCGGTTTTAAGGTGAAATCGCACGTCACTT
>Ga0194132_10002406_pt1 | contig 35187 bp, 33 predicted proteins | sample TA2KigOf80mmetaG_FD_148612 | JGI IMG/M metagenome (GOLD analysis project Ga0194132, IMG submission 148612) | Freshwater microbial communities from Lake Tanganyika, Tanzania - TA2015054 Kigoma Offshore 80m | ecosystem: Environmental > Aquatic > Freshwater > Lake | place: Tanzania: Lake... | reverse complement strand
CGCTGGATGGCGGGAACATCGAGGTCGGAGCCAATGTCCACATGAGCGGTGTGGCCATCACCAGCCGGAAAAATATCACTATCGGCGACAATACCCTCATCGCGCCAAATACCATCATCGTCGACAACGATTTCCACCTTCACTGGCCACCAGAAAACCGGCATGCCTTCCTCCCCCCCGAAGCCGACCAGGCAGTAAATATCGGCAGGAATGTGTGGATCTCGACGAACGTCACCATCCTCAAGGGGGTCGAGATCGGTGACAACTCCATCATCGGCGCCGGCAGTGTAGTAACCTCCTCCATTCCTGCCAACGTCGTAGCGGCTGGCAATCCTGCCAGAGTGATAAGGGTACTAGGATGACTACGAGCAGCGAGTCGACCTATTTGTCGAGGTTGTTCAACCTGCAAGGCCGGGTGGTGGCACTGACCGGCGGCGGCGGCTTCCTCCTCAGCGAGATGTCCCGGGGGCTGGCCAAAGCCGGCATGAAGGTCGCCGTGCTGGACCGCAACCTCGAAGCCGCCCAGCAGGTGGCGGCGCAGATCCGCGAGGAGGGCGGCGAAGCCCTGGCGGCGCAGATCGACGTGACCAGCAAAGAGGACTTCGCCCGGTGCCTGGAACTAATACTGGCCGAGTTCGGTGATCTTTACGGGGCGGTCTTCGGCGCCAATCGCAACGCGCCGACGCCATTCCTGGATATCCCTCTCGAGGAGTGGCAGGGCGTGTTGGACGTGCAGCTGACCGGCACCATGCTGGGCCTGCAGATCTTCGGCCAGCATATGCTCCGCCAGAGCAAGGGTTCGATGGTGACCATCTCTTCAGCCTCCGCCAATCCACCCCTGTCCAAGGCCTTCACCTACTCGGTGGCCAAAGCCGGGGTGAAGAACCTGACCCAGAACGTGGCGCGGGAGTGGGCGACCAGGGGCGTGCGGGTCAACGCCCTGCGCCCCGGCTTTTTCCCCACTGAATGGAGCAAGACCCATTTCATCGACAAGGCGCGGCACGAGGCCATCCTCGGTCATACCCCGATGAACCGGTACGGCGAACCACGGGAACTGGTCGGCGCCGTGTTGTGGCTGTTGTCGGATGCGGCTGGTTTCGTCACCGGTGCCGAGATCCCGGTCGACGGCGGTTTTTCCGCCATGACGATCTGAGAGGTCGAGCCATGAGCGAACAGCGAACAGTCGTGATCACTGGCGGCGGCAAGGGGATCGGCGCCGAGGTCTCCCGGTTGTTCCACCAGGCCGGCTTCCACGTGGTGATCGGCTCCCGCAGCGACAGCGGCCTGGCCGCCGAGTTGGGGAACCGCGCCCTTTACCATGCCACCGACGTGAGCCAGCCCCAGCAGTTGCGCGGCTTGATGCAGGCTGCACTCGCGTGGAGCGGCCGGCTCGACGCGGTGATCAACAACGCCGGCTTTTCGCAGTGGCGGCCGGCCGCGCAGGTGAACGAGGCCTTCTGGGACCAGATGATCGACACCAATCTCAAAGGGGTGTTCTTCGGCTGTCAGGCTGCCTGGGAACACCTGCAGAGCGGAGGGTGCATCGTCAACGTTTCCAGCCTGGCCTCCAAGCGCGGCAGCGCCAATAACTCGGTTTACTGCGCCACCAAGTTCGGGGTGAATGGCATCACCCAGGCCCTGGCCAAGGAATGGGGCAAGAGGGGAATCCGCGTCAATGCCGTCTGCCCGGTCTACGTGCGAACTGCGGGCCTGCTCGAAGCCCTGGAGGAACAGGATGCGCCGCCTGGGGGCAATGAGGTGGAAAGCTACCTGCGGGAGTTCACCGCCGGCAACACCGCCCTTGGCCGGCTGCCCACCGGAGCGGAGGTGGGCCAGGCCTGCCTCTTCCTGGCTTCGCCGGCTGCCAGCGCCATCACTGGGCAATGTATCAATGTGGACTGTGGCGTGTTGCCGCAATAAAGAAAGAGACCTTTATGAACCATAAAACCATTGCCCTGGTGCCGGCGCGCATGGCCTCGTCGCGTTATCCGGGCAAACCGCTGGCCCTGATCGCCGGCCTGCCGATGATCGAGCATGTGCGCCGCCGCGCCCTGCTCGCCAAAGGTATAGATGAAGTAGTAGTGGCCACTTGTGACCGGGAGATCGCCGAGGTGGTCGAGCAGGCGGGCGGGCGGGCGATCATGACCGCCCCCACCCACGAGCGCTCCACCGAGCGGGTGGCCGAAGCCATGCGCTCCCTGGCCGGGGACGTGGTGGTGGTGGCCCAGGGCGACGAACCCCTGCTGCTGCCCAGCGACCTGGAGCTGGTGGCGGCTCCCTTCAGCCAATACCCGGAGGTGCAGAGTGTCAGCCTGCTCTCTCCCCTGGAGGGCAAAGCCGATTTCGCCAATCCCAATATCGTCAAGGCCATGTGCGACCGGCAGGGCTACATCATGCTCTACTCGCGCGCACCGATCCCCTACTTCCAGAAGCAGGGCCCCTGCCCGGTCTACCGGGAGACCGGGATCCGCGCCTTTCGCGCCGATTTCCTCCAAACCTACGTCTCGCTACCGGAAACGCCCTTTGAAAAGGTCGAGGCCGTGGACATGATGCGCCTACGCGAACACGGCTACCAGGTGCTGGGGGTGGTGACCGACGGGGTGACCTTGGGCGTGGATCACCCGGAGGAAGTGGCGCGTATCGAGCAGGAACTGCGCGAAGACCCGCTCCAGCGGGAACTCTACGGGAAGATCCGCGCCTGATTGTGAAAGCCATCGTCGTCGGCTATGGATACATGGGGCAGATCCGCCGACGGGTGGTGGAGGAACTGCCCGACCTGGAACTGGCGGGGGTCTGCGACCAGTTCCTCGGGGCCGGGCAGATCGGCCCCGGCTGTCCGTACTACCAAGATTACCGCGTGGCCATCACCCAGGTCCGACCGCAGGTAGTCTTTGTCTGCACCCCCAACCGCTTTTCTCCGGACGTGTGTATCCACGCCCTGGAGCAGGGCTGCCACGTCTTCTGCGAGAAGCCGCCGGGCCGCACCCTCGACGATGTGCGGCGCATCATCGCCGCCGAACAGGCCCATCCCGGACTCAAGGTGATGTTCGGGTTCAACCACCGGCACCACCCGGCCATCCTCGAAGCCCGCTCCATCGCCGAAGCCGGCCGTATGGGCAGGGTCCTCTGGCTGCGAGGGGTTTACGGCAAATCCGGCGGTGCGGGCCGGTCCTTCGAGCAGTCCTGGCGCAACGACCCGGCGCTCTCCGGCGGGGGCATCCTGCTCGACCAGGGCATCCACATGCTCGACCTCTTCCGCCTCTTCTGCGGCGACTTTTCCGAGGTACACGGCCTGCTCTCCACCTGCTACTGGAATATCCCGGTGGAGGACAACGCCTTCGTCGTGCTGCGCACCCCCTCCGGGCAGAGCGCCCAGCTCCACTCCTCGGCCACCCTGTGGAAACACACCTTTCAACTCGATATCGGCCTGGAGGAGGGGTATCTCTCGGTCCAGGGCCTCCTGTCCAAGAGCGGCAGTTACGGCCGCGAGACCCTGGTCGTCGGCCGCAAGTCCAGCCGAGGGCAACCTGCTGCGGTGGGCAACCCCAGGGAAGAGGTGGTCTATTTCGACCAGGACCTTTCCTGGGAATTACAGGTCCAGGAACTGGTGCGTTGCATCCGCGAGGACCTGCCGGTGACCGACAGTTCGACGCAGGACGCGCTGAAGGTGATGGAGATCATCGACACCGTGTACCGCCAGGCCCAGGTGCCGCGAGAAGCCCGGATCACGGCGGCGGGAGGAAAGGGATGAAAACCGTGGTCCTCGACCGCGACCTGGTCGAGATGGAGGTCAAACCCCACCACCTGCTGGCGGAGTACCGCCGGCTGCTGGCCCAGGGCGTGGAGGAGCGGTTGTGCCGCCAACTTGCCGAATGCCCCTGCCCGGGCTGCCGCGGCGACCGCCACACCCCGGCCTTCCCGCGCTCCGGACTCGAATACCGCCAATGCCTCGACTGCCACAGCCTCTTTGTCTCGCCGCGGCCCTCGGAGGAGGCGCTGAGTTCCTTCTACCGCGACGCCGAGGCGATCCACTACTGGCGGCGGGAGATCCTGCCGGCCACCCGCGAGGCGCGGCGGACCAAGCTCTTCCGGCCCCGGGCCCAGTGGCTGCTCGACGTGGTCGACGAGTACCGGCCCGAAGCGCGGCGGGCCCTGGCCGCGGGCTACCACAACGACTTGCTGCTGGAGGAATTGCACCACCTGGAGCAGGAGTTGTTCGAGGTGGTGGTGACCAACGCGGCCGCGGACATCGAGTTTGCCGGGCAGCAACTGCCCGGGGTCCGCATCCAGCCCACCCCGCTGGCGGGATTGACGGCTCTAGGGCCGGTGGACCTCTTCATGGCCTTCGACATCCTCGATCGCTGCGCCGACCTGGAGGCCCTCTTCGCCGCCGCCCGGACCGTGCTGGCGCCCGGGGGCCTGCTCCTGGGCACCACCACCCTGGGCAGCGGCTTCGACGTGCAGGTGTTGTGGGACCGCGCCCCGGGGGTCTACCCGCCCGAACGCCTGAATCTGCTGACCGTGGAAGGGCTGAGCGCCCTCTTCGCCCGGCACGGCTTCGAGGCCCTGGAGTTCAGCACCCCGGGCATGTTCGACGCCGAGGAGGTACAGCGGATAGTCCGCGAGCATCCAGAGGCAAACTGGCCCCGCTTCATTCGCTACATGGTGGAAAACCGCGGCGAAGAGACCCTGGGGGCACTGCAGGAATTCCTGCAGCGCTTCCGCCTCAGCTCCTTCGCCCGCCTGGTCCTGCGCCGTCTACAATAGGAGGGTTGGGGTGTTAGCCAGAACAATCAAGGAGAAGTTCCGCGCCGGCGAGGTCAGCATTGGCTCCTGGATGTCCATGGCCCACGTCTCCATCGCCGAGATCCTGGCCCGGGCAGGGTACGACTGGGTGGTGGTCGAGACCGAACACACCGCCATAGATGTGTCGGAGGTCCTGAAGCTGCTGATCGCCATCGAGGGGCGGGGGGCGGTACCGCTGGTGCGGCTGGCCTGGAACGATCCCATCCAGGCCAAGGCGGTGATGGACTCGGGGGCGGCGGGGGTGATCGTGCCCATGGTCAATACGCGCGCCGAGGCCGAGCTGGCGGTCAAGAGCATCAAGTACCCGCCCCAGGGTTTCCGCGGGGTGGGCCTGGCCCGGGCCCAGGGCTACGGGGTGGACTTCGACGCCTACATGACCCACGCCAATCAGGACTCGCTGCTGATGCTGCAGATTGAGCACATCGATGCCGTCAACAACATCGAGGAGATCCTTTCCGTCGAAGGCATCGACGGCACCTATATCGGCCCGTACGATCTTTCCTGTTCCATGGGCCTGCCCGGCCAGCTCAACCACCCCCGGGTGGAGGACGCCAAGAAACGGGTGTTGGAGGCGACCAAGGCGCGCGGCCTGGCCCCCGGCATCCACCTGGTGCACCCGGAGGCGGCGCGGCGCGAGCTGAAAGGCTGCGCCGAACAGGGCTATCGCTTCATCGCCCTGGGGACGGATATCCTCTTCCTGGGTGATCCGGCGCGACTACTGCATCGGGAAGCACGGGAGCTGCTGCGGGAAGTGCAAGGATGACCCGAATCCGCGCCGTGATCCTGGATTTCGACGGGGTGATCGCCGAATCGAACCAGGTCAAGGACGATGCCTTCGCGGAATTCTTCTCCCGTTTCCCCAATCAGCAGAAAGCGTTGCTCGCCCACCACGAGGCGCACCACGCCCGACCTCGGCGGGAGAAATTTGAATACGCTGCCGGCCTACTAGGGCGTCCAGGTGACCAGGCCCTGCTCGCGGAGATGGGTGCCCAGTTCTCCGCCCTGGTCAGCTCGCGGGTGATCGCCTGCCCCCCGGTGCCGGGAGCCCCTGAGTTCTTGCGCGACTTCTCCGCCTACTTGCCCCTCTACATCTCCTCCGTCACCCCGCAGGAGGAGCTGGAGATCATCGTCGAAGGGCGGGGGCTGGCGGGGTACTTCGCCGCTGTTTTTGGCAACCCGCCCTTGCCCAAGCCCCAGGCCATCGCCCAGGTGTTGGAGCGGGAGCAACTGCGGCCGGCCGAGGTGGCCTTTGTGGGTGACTCGCTTTCCGACTATCAGGCGGCCAGCGGGGCGGGGCTGGTGTTCTGGGGGCGCGACAGCGGCCAGTCCTTCGCCGGCGCCCCGGTCGAGGTCTTTGCCGACCTGCACGCCATTGCCGCAAGATTGCGCGGGGCGATCTGACCGCGATGGAACCCGATATCATCCTCTACTACGTGGTCAGCCCGGTCCACGTGCGCAACGCCCAACTCCTGGCCCCCCACCTGCCGGAGTGGACCCTGCGCCTGGCCTATGAGCGGGAAAGCCCCTGGCTCAACCCCGCCAACATGGACCCCCTGCCCTTCGCCAACCTCGCCCTGCCGCCCGAGGAGATCCCGTCAGAACTGTGGGCCGGATCGGTCCGCGGCCTGGTGCTGTCCACTGCCCAGCCCCGGCCCAGCCCCATGCAGTTGGTGGGCGCGGCGCTGGAGCGCGGCATCCCGGTCATCGCCATCGAGGAGTCGAACCAGATCGCCCTCAACCAGGGGACCGTCAACAACTACGTCCTGCCCGTGGACCGGGTGCTGGTCGCCTCCGAACACGAGGCCCAGGGTATGGCGGCGGGAGGCTTTCCGGAATCCCGCTTCGAGGCCACCGGCTGGCCTTTCTACTCCGGGCGGGTCGGCGGCGCCGATCCCGGGAAGCGGCGCGCCCGCAAGGAGACCCTGGGCCTGGACCCCGACCGCCCGGTCGCCTCTCTCACCCTGACTGGCTTGTACGACGCCGGCGAGAGCCCCGCCGTGCGCCGCCGGCAGCTCTCCCTGGCCGCACAAGGTCTGCCACCTGAATACCAACTGGTGGTCAAGCCCCACCCCATCGAGAAACGAGCGGTGCTCCAGCCCTTCGTCGATGAGTGCGCTCCTAGGGCCAGGGTGCTCGAAGGCATGGTGCGGGTGGAGGAGTTGCTGGAGGCCAGCGAGGTGCTGCTCAACCGCGGGGTCTCCCAGGTCTGCATCGAGGCCCTCTTCCAGGAGGTCCCCGTGGTCGTGCTGGACACGGGAATCCACACCCCCTTCCACGGGGTGGTGCCCGACCTGGTGGCCCAAAACCCGGAAGCGCTGGCCGGGGCCGTGGCCCGCCTGTCCCGCACCCCCGACCCCATGAGCCTCTACCGCGCCTTTCACCAGCGCCACGTACCCTACCCCCCGGCAGAAGCCCGCCAGCGCACCTGCCAGCGCCTCGCCGCCATCTGCCGGGATGGGGAGGGCGACCCGGCGGTGGGCCGGCGGTGGTTCGACCTGGCCCTCTGCCAGGCGTGGAAGGGCAGCCGGGCCCAGGCCGAGGTCCTGGCGGCGCGTCCCGAGGTGGAGGCGGCCGGGTGCCCGGCCAGGGCCTTGGCGCGCTTGATCCGCTTCCAGGCCAGCCGCGCTGATACAGAAGAGTTGTCCGGTTTCCTGGGCAGCGGTTTCCAGGGCCAGGTGCTCCGCGCTCTGTGGATCGCCCAACTCGACCGCCGAAAGAAAAGGCCCGAGGCCGCAGACCTGACCTGGCTGGCCGATTTCCCCGCGCCCCTCGATGCCGTCTGGTTCATCCCCGACGCCCGGACCTGGGCCTTCCGGCTCCTGCGGGCCGGGGCAACGGCCCAGGCGAAAGCACTCCGGGAGCGCCTCCAGGACCAGTACCTCCACGTCCCGGCGGTCCCGGAACTGATCGCCGACATCGAGGTCTTCACCAGCGGTCTGTGGGGCCGGGTCCGCACCCTGCTGCGGCACGAGGCCCGGCGCCTGCTGGGGCCGGCCCGCCGGCAGTTGCGGCGGCGCTTCGGCTGAGCCATCCTTGAGGATGAGAAAGAGGCAGACTTGAGGGTCCTGATGACCGGGGCCGCCGGTATGTTAGGGGTGGCGGTCCGCGCCGAACTGGCCAGGAGCAACCACACGGTCACGGCGACCGGGCAATCGGGCCAGGAGGGCTTGGTGCCCATGGACATCCGCGACTGGGGCCAGGTCCGTCGCTGCATCCGCGAGCAGCAGCCCGAGGTGGTGCTCCACCTGGCGGCCGAGACCGATGTGGACCGCTGCGAGCAGCAGCCCGACCACGCCTTTGCCACCAACGCCCTGGGCACCGAGAACCTGGCCTGGGCCTGCCGGGAGCAGGACGCGATCCTGGTCTACATCAGCACCGCCAACGTCTTCGACGGCGAGAAGCCGGAGCCCTACACCGAATACGACCGCACCGGGTCTATCAACGTGTACGGCCGCTCCAAGCTGGCGGGCGAACACGCCGTCGAGCGGGCCCAGGGGCGCCACTTCATCCTTCGGGCCGGGTGGATGGTGGGGGGATGGGAGATCGACAAGAAGTTCGTCTACAAGATCGTCCAGCGCTGCCGCAGCGAGAGCCAACTGAAGGTGGTCGAGGACAAGTTCGGCAGCCCCACCTTCACGGTGGATTTCGCCCGCCAGCTGATGCCCCTGGTCCAGACCGGGCGGTACGGCATCTACCACCTGGCCAACCAGGGGGTGGCCTCGCGCTTGGAGATTGCCCGGGAGGTGGTGCAACTCCTCGGCAAGGAGCAGGAGGTCGAGATCTGCCCGGTCTCCTCGGCCGAGTTTCCCCTCCCCGCGCCCCGCCCCCGCTCCGAGATGCTGCGCAACCTCAAGTTGGAACTGATCGGGATGAACCACATGCCCCACTGGAAAGCCTCTCTGCGCCGCTACATCGAGGAAAACAGGGACCGGGCCTGAACCGTGGCACCATCACCCCAGGTCAGCGTCATCGTCCCCGCGTACAACAGCGCCGCCTACACGGTGGAAACGGTGGACAGCATCCTGGCGCAGACCTACCGCGACTTTGAGGTCATTGTGGTCGATGACGGTTCGACCGACGCCACCCGCGCGGCGCTGCTGCCCTACGATGGCCACATCCAGTACGTGTACAAGGACAACGGCGGGGCCTGCAGCGCCCGCAACGAGGGCCTGCGCCGCGCCCGCGGGGAGTTCGTCGCCTGCCTCGACTGCGACGACCTGTGGCTGCCAGAGAAACTCGAACGCTCCCTGCCGGTCCTGGAACAGGACCCGGGGATAGGCTTTGTCTGCACGCCCTGTTATATCATCGGCCCCGCCGGAGAACCCCGCGGCGAGGTGCGATACCCTTTCGACCCAGGCAACGCCTATATGAACCTGTTGGCGGAGAACTACGTGCTGGCGCCCACGGTGGTGATGCGCCGCTCCTGCCTAGACCAAATAGGGGGGTTCGACGAGAGCATCTTCATCCCGGCGGACTGGGATCTGTGGCTGCGGCTGGCACATCGGTTCCGGGTGGGATACGTGGATCGCCCCCTCTCCAAGTACCGCCTGGCCAGCAACTACACCCTGCGCCATGCCGACCGTTTCGTCCGCGAGGCCGACTACGTGCTGGAGAAACAACTGGACGCCCTCGCCGAACTCCCCCCCGCCACCAAGCAGCGGCTCCGCGCCCGGCTCCAGCTCACCCATGCGCTGCTGTACCTGAAGGCCGGCGATCCTTCCGGCGCCCGACGGGTGCTGCGGCGGGCCATCGCCGCCCACCCCCGCGGCGGGCGCGCCTATGGCTACTGGCTGTTTTCGCTGCTGGGCTCACAATGCTGCCGGGCAATCCTGGGCGCCGTGGGGAGGAACTGATGCGCTCCCTGTCCTTCTGGTCCCTGGCGCTGCTGGCCCTGGCGCCTCTGCTCGGAGTGGGGGATCTCGGTTTCTGGGAGATCCTCCGGCTGGCGGCAGTGGTGGTGGGTCTGGCCTGGCTGCTCTGGCGCCATCGGCGGGGAGAAGGGGTGCCCTGGGCCGGGCTGGTCGTGCCGCTGGTCTTCATGTTCATCCTGACCCAGTTCATCCAGGGCGCGGGGGGCTGGGTCCTGCTGGGCAGTTTCCTGATCGTCGCCCTGGCCGCGGCGGGTATCGCCCGGGAACTGCGGCCCCTGTCGCGGCTCGATCACTGGGTGCTGGGCATCGGGGCCGCGGCCCTCGCCGCCAACCTGGCGACCCAACTGCTCCTGGGTCCGGCGGTCGGCCAACTCCGCTCCCAACGGTGGTGGGGCGCCTGCTACCTGCTCGAACTGCTGCTGGTGTACCTGGCCGCCTCCCGGCTGGTGCGGGGGCCCGGCGGCAGGGACGCAGAGTTCCGGCTGCTGGGGACCGGTGGGGCAGCGCTGCTGGTGGTGGGAGCCGCCGGCCTCTGGCAGATCGGCGCGGCCACCCATCACGCGAGCCAGGCCAGAGCAGACTTCGCCGCCGGCCGCTTTGCCGAGGCCGCCTCCCACCTCGCCGCGCTACAGCCACAGGACCGGGGCCTCGGCTTTGAACCGCTGGGGGTGGAACATGTGGTGGGGCAACTCGCTACAGCTGCGAGAGGTTTCGACGCCTGGATGGCCCTGGGCGATATCGCCGCCGGGGAGGGGTTGTGGTACTCTGCCCTGGGCGCCTATCAGCCGGCCCACCAGCAGGACCCGCAGCATCCAGCAGCCGCTTCCCGTCTGGGCCTGGCCCTGCTGGAGATCGGCGATGGTGCAAACGGGATGGACCTACTGCGCCAGGCGGTGGCGCGGACCGGGGCGGGAGTGGAGGAGCATCTGGCGCTGGCAGCGGCCCTGACGCGGACCGGGGCCTGGGAAGAGGCCAACCGCGCCGTGGACGCGGCGCTGGGAGGAACCCTGGAAGGGGTATTGGCGGGCCGGCTCGCTGCGGGCGAACTGGAGGTGCCCCTGGACGCGCTGCTACCTCCTGCGGTGTTGCGCTATGCCAGGCAGGCCGGCTTTTTCGGCACGGCGGTGCTGCTGGAGCGCCGCGGCTGGAAGGTCCTGCACCCGGCCACCCCGATCGGGAAGACCACTGTGAACGCGCCAGTGGACCTGGCGGTTTACAGCGGCGGCGGCGGCACCTTTGGGCAGGAGGAGATCGCCGTGGCCGGCCGCGGGGTTTCGCAGCGGAAACGGGGCTACAACATGGCGGTCATCGGGCCCTTGGACGGCAAGGTGGACACGGTGGTCTGGTTCGATCAGAGCAACACCGCCGCAGTCGCCGGGTTCCTCAACCAGGTGGAGGAAGGGCGCATCGTCGCGGTCAGTGCCAACGAAGACATCGCCATGTCCATGTCCCCGGCGGTGCGCGACGAGTTGGGGCTGCTGGGCGGGGAACGCGGGCCGGGGAACGGCTGGTCCTACGCCCTGATCGGGGTCAAAGGGGCCGGGCCGGGCCGAGGGGTGGAGCACCTCAGCGACCGCACCCTGGTCGTGGCCGGCGCTCTGGGCGCCAATATCGCCGCAGAGGCAGCAGCGGATCCTGCCCGGCTCCGGGCAGCGCTCCGGGACGCCGCCGCCCTGGCCCCGGCCGGCATCGCGGTGTACCTCCCCTCGCTGGAGCCAGAGGCCCTGCTGATCGCGGTGCGGCGCTAGCTCATGTGCGGCATCACCGGGGTGTTGCGCTCGGGCAGGGCTATCGAGGCGGCGGAGCTGGTCTCCATGCGCGATCGCATGGCCCACCGCGGACCAGACGACGCCGGCCTCTGGATTCACCCGACTGGAAAAGCCGGGCTGGCCCACCGCCGGCTCTCGATCATCGATCTGTCTGCAGCGGGCCACCAGCCCATGGGCAGCAGCAAGGGCGATCTGGTCCTGACCTACAACGGCGAGATCTATAACTTCCAGGCACTGCGCGCCGAGTTGGAGGGCAAGGGCCACTATTTCCGCTCCCGCACCGACACCGAGGTCATCCTCCACGCCTACCAGGAATGGGGGCTGGAGGCGCTGGGCCGCCTCAACGGGATGTTCGCCCTGGCGCTGTACGACCTCACCCTCGACCGGCTGATTCTGGCCCGCGATCGTTTCGGCGAGAAGCCGCTCTACTACTGCCGGCAGAGCGGCTCTTTTCTTTTTAGCTCGGAACTGAAAGGGTTGTTTGCCCACCCCGATTTTGCCCCGACCATCGCCCCGGAGATGCTCTCCCTGTACCTGGTGCACGGCTACCTGCCCTACCCCCACACCATCTTCGCCCGGACCGCCAAACTGCCCCCCGGGCATTATCTGCTGGTGCAGGGCCAATCGCACGAAATGGAACTGGCCCCGTACTGGGACCCACTGGCCCAACTCGGCAGCCGGGCCGGCGACCAGAGCGCAGAGCAACTCGTAGATACCCTAGACAGCCTGCTGACCGAAGCCGTGCGTTTACGCCTGGTGGCCGACGTGCCGGTGGGGGCCTTCCTCAGCGGCGGGGTGGATTCGGCGCTGATCGTCAGCCTCATGGCCCGGCTGCAGGCCCGGATCAAAACCTTCTCCATCGGCTTTGCCTCCGACCGCTTCGACGAAGCCCCGCACGCGCGGGCCATCGCCAGCCACCTGGGGTGCGAACATCACGAGCACTACGTCTCGCCGCAGGAGGCCCAGGAGGCGCTGGTCGGGCTGCCGGAAATCTACGACGAACCCTTCGCCGACTCCTCGGCCATCCCCACCCGCCTGGTCTCACAGTTCGCAAGGGAACAGGTCAAGGTCGTGCTTACCGGCGACGCCGGCGACGAACTCTTTGGCGGCTACACCTCCTACCCCCGCCTGGCGCTGGCCGCTCCCCTGCTCCAGTTGCCGCTCTGGCTGCGCGAACTGCTGGCCGGGCTCCTGCGCGCCGCCGGCCCGCCGCGGTGGCGGCGACACGCTGCCCTCCTGCGCCAGCGGGAGGCCTGGGCCTTCTTCCTGTACCTGAGCGAGCGCTCGGTGGCCAAGCTGCCGGATGTGACCCGCCTCCTTCCGGGGACCGACGCGAGGCTGGTGGCCGAATCGAGCTTTGCCGATGCCTTCAAATCGGCACAGGGCCAGGGGCTGGTCCAGAGTGCCCTCTATGCCGATTTGCGCAGCTATATGGTGGACGACAACCTGGCCAAGGTGGACCGGGCCAGCATGTCGGTCTCGCTGGAGGCCCGGGTGCCCTTTCTGGACCTCCATGTGGCCAAATTCGCCCTGGGTCTGAGCCCCGCCGCCAAGCTGGGCGCCTGGGGGCAGGACCGCAAGCGGCTGTTGCGCCGGCTGCTGGCCCGCTACCTGCCCCGCCCCCTCTTCGAGCGGCCCAAACGCGGCTTCAGCGTGCCGCTGGCCCACTGGCTGCGCGGCGACCTGCGCTGGCTCCTGCGCGACTACCTCGAGGAGGGGCGTTTGCGCCGCGAAGGTTTGTTCGACCCGGCCCTGGTCGCCGGCCTGGTACGGGAACACCTGGAGGGGCAGCGCGACCGCGAGGCGATCCTGTGGGCCCTGGTCTTCTGGCAGCTGTGGCGGGAGCGGCACCGGGTGTGAGTGTACAACGGTGAAAAGATTCCTGCGCCTTGCCGTCATCCTCCTCTTCAACGTGGCCCTGACGGTTCTGCTGGTGGAGTTTTCGCTGCGGCTGATCCCCCTGCCCTCCGGATTCAGCAGCTACCTGAAGGTGGTGGGCATGCTCGAAGAACAACAGGCTGCCTCCCTCCGCGACCCGCAGACCGGCATCACCGCCCTGCGCCCCGGCCAGACCCTCACCTGGTCGATTATGGACGGCAAATGGACCATCACCACCGTGCCCTTCCCGGACAATCCGGAGCTGGGATTCCGCGACGACGGCCTGAATCCCCAGGCCAGGCGCAAGGTCTTCGCCTGCGGCGACAGCTACACCTTTGGCTTTGGCGTCGATGACGCCCAGGTGTGGCATGAGCAACTGGAGCGCCGCTACGGCAGCGAGGTCGATATCTTCAATCTGCGCGACCTGGGCAACTCGGTGGCCGACATCCGCGATCTGTACCCTCTCTACAAAGACCGCTTCCCCCACGACACCGTCTTTCTGTGCATCTACCTGGGCAACGAATTCCTCGACTGCCGGATCAACGCAAACCGGAAGCAACCGGCCAACGCCATCCCGCCGGCGGGCCCCGCCGCCGCCCCTGCCGGCGAACTGGGCGGCAGACTGGTAGCCTACCTCAAGGCCCATTCCTACGCGGTCCGGTTGGCCAAGTATCTGATGTTCCGTCGCCTGGCCAAGGTCGGCTACTACAACCTGGACACCCGGAGGGAGGTGTACCAACCCGAAGGCCGCCCTTTTGTTTTTACCATCGACTACGAGGAGAACTACCTGGTCCGCACCTGCGAGAAGGAATATTCCCCCGAGATGGAGGAAGGGGTGGCCGCCTTTCGCCTGGCCCTGGGGGAACTGGTCGGCCAGGTCAGGGCCGAGGGCCGGCAGCTCTACGCCTTTGTCTTTCCCTTCAAGGAGCAGGTCTACTGGGAGCAATGGAGCGACCGGCTCTCCGACCCTGGGCGCTACGAGCCTTTCAAGCCGAACCGCATCGTCACCCAGGCCCTGGCAGCCCAAGGGGTGGAGTACTATGACCTCACCGATGAATTCGTCGCTGCCGGCCGCACCGAGGTGCTCTTCTGGCCCATCGATTCCCACTGGAACCCGGCGGGGAACCAGTTCGCCGCCCAACTGATCCATGACTGGCTCTCCCGGCGCGGCTTCCCCTGAGCCTGGGGGGGCGCCGCGCGCGGTGCTCTTTGTGATCGACGCCATGATCCGGGGCGGCGGTCCCAAGGTCTGTTACGAGCTGATCCGCGCCCTTCCCGCCGACCGCTTCCGGCCCTGCCTTCTCACCCTCTTCGAGCTAGGGAGCCTCGGCGAGGCCCTGGCCGCCTCAGGGGTTCCTGCCCTGTGCCTGTCGCTCCGGCGGCCCTTCCGGCCGCGCCAGCTCCTCAAGGCCCTGCCACGGATCGCCGCCTTTGCCCACCAGCACCAGGTCCGGCTCCTGCACGCCCATCTGACTGCCGGCGGCCTGTACGGCGGCCTGGCGGCCCGGCGGCTCGGCCTGCCGGCCCTCTTCACCGTGCACGGGGCCCTCAGCCGGGGCGGACCGCTGCGCTGGGTGGAACTCTTCGTCCGGCAGCTCTTTCCCTTGTTGGTGACCGTGGGCCGGCAGGTGGACCTGGAGACCCGGCGGCATCTCCGCTCTCCCAAGCGACACCGGGTGCTGCAGGTTTACAACGGCATCGATACCCACTACTGGCGGCCCCCGGACCCTGCGGAGCCCAGGCACGGCGGCTTGTGCCTCACCATGGTGGCCAATTTCTTCCGCGAGAAGGACCACCACACGGCCATCGAGGGTTTCCGCCGGCTGCAGGAGCGCTGGCCCGGACCGCTCCGCCTGCAACTGGTCGGCGAGGGCGAGACCCGCAAGCAAGCCGAGGACCAGGTAGCCCGGGCGGGCCTCGACACCGTCCATTTCCTCGGCCCCGTGGCCGACGTCCGGGCGGTGCTGGCCCGGACCGATATCGCCCTGCTGGCCTCGCGCAGCGAAGGCATCAGCTTGGCGGTGCTGGAGGCCATGGCCATGGGGGTGCCGGTGGTGGCCTCCGACGTGGGGGGCATGCGCGAGATCCTCACCGAGGGCGCCGAGGGCCTGCTGGTCCCCCCGGGTGACCCGGAGTCGCTGAGCACTGCCCTGGCGCGCCTGGTCGGCGACGCCAGGCTCAGGGCCGAGTTGGGGAGGCAGGGCCGGGCCAGGGTGGAGGAGTGCTTCTCCCTGGCTGCCATGTCCTCGGCGTACATGGAATCCTACATCCAGATGATGGAGCCGACGAAGTGAAAGAGCGACTGCTCGAGTTGTTGCGTTGCCCCTCCTGCGGGGACACCCTGAACCTCGAAGAGGCCGTATGGGATCAGGGCGAGGTGAAGGAGGGCCTCCTGCTCAGCCCCGGTTGCGGGGCGAGGTACCCCGTCCGCAACTTCATCCCCCGCTTCGTGGGCGACGACAACTACGCCCGCGGCTTCGGCTTCCAGTGGAACCGCCATGCCCGGACCCTGGTGGACAGCTTCAACGGCACCACCATCACTGCCGACCGTTTTTACGCCGGCACCCGATGGCAACGGGCAGACCTGGCGGGCAAGCGCATCCTCGAGGCCGGCTGCGGCGCCGGCCGCTTCACCGAGGTGATGCTCGAGGCCGGCATGGAGGTGTTTTCAGTGGACTATAGCAATGCCGTGGATGCCTGCCTGGCCAACCACGGCCTGCATCCCAACCTCCACCTCATCCAGGGCAATATCTACGCCCTCCCCTTTGCCAAGGGCAACTTCGACCGGGTCTTCTGCTTCGGCGTCCTGCAGCACACCCCCGACGTGAGGAAGTCCTTTCTGTCCCTGGCGGCGCAACTGGCCCCGGACGGGTCTATTGCCGTCGATGTCTACCCCCGCACCTTCAAGGCCCTGCTCCACTACCCGCGCTACCTGCTGCGCCCCTTCGCCAAAAGGCTGCCCGCCCCCCTGCTCTACCGCCTGGTATGCGGCGCGGTGCGGGTGTTCCTGCCCCTCAGCATCGCCCTCAAGCGCATCCCGGTCCTCGGCCGCTACCTGTTCCCGCTGCTGCCGGTCGCCAATTACTGGGGCACCTTTCCCCTGGGCCGCGACATGCTGCGGGAATGGTCCATCATCGACACCTTCGACTGGCTGGCCTGCTGGTACGACCAGCCGCAAAAGGCGTCCACCCTGGCCGCCTGGCTGCAGGAAGCGGGCCTGGAGGACCGCCAGGTGCATCGCCTCGGCTCCTTCGTCGGCCTGGGCCGGCGCCCGGCTTCAGAAGGATCGTCCCACCGCGCATGAAAACCTCCAACCCCAAGGAGGTCTTGCCGGTGCTGCTCGCCGGGTGGGTGCTCTTTGTCGCCCTGGCGGTGTACTGCGCCAGGGGAGGGGTGATCGACGATTCCTTCATCTCCTTCCGCTACGCCGAGAACTTTGCCGATGGGCACGGGTTGGTCTTCAACCCCGGCGAGCCCCCGGTAGAGGGGTATTCCAACTTCCTCTGGGTAGTCCTCCTCAGCCTCTGCTATGGAGCGGGCTTCGACACCGTCGCCGCCTCCAGAATCCTGGGGACAATATGTGGGCTGGGCATCGTGGCCGGCATGGCGCTGCTGTCCCGCCGCCAGGGCAGTCCCCCGGTGGCAAGGGCCCTGGCGGTCGCCGCCGCCGCCACTGCCCCGGCCCTGGGGGTGTACGCGATCTCGGGGATGAAGACCCTGCTGTACAGCTTTCTCTGGGTGCTCTTCCTCGCCCTTTTCCTGCTCGAAGAGAAGGGCGCCCGCGTCCCGGTCTCTGGCCTGGCCGGCGCCCTGATCTGCCTGACCCGGCCAGAGGGGTTCCTGGTGCTGGGGGTCTTCGTCCTGCTGCGCATGTTGCAGGGATATGGCGACCGCGGCAGGAGGTGGTTCGCCGCTCTGTGGCTGGCGGAGATCCTGGTGGTGTTCGTCCCCTTCCTGCTCTGGAGATACTGGTACTACGGCTACCTGCTGCCGATGCCCGTGTACGCCAAGGCCACGGGGGAGTACGTGTACCGCGGGCTCCGGCAATTCCTGGGAGGGGGCAGGTACCTGCTCGGTTTCGCCAAGACCTACGGTGGTGGCGGGGTCTTCCTGGTATTGACCGCCCTCTGCCTCAGGCGCCTGCTGGACTAACGGCCCATCGCCAAAGGCTCTCCCTTGCCGGCTGCAACCGTCCTGGCGCTATTCTTTGTCTGGTACCTGGCCTTTGTGATCAACGTGGGCGGGGATTGGATGCCTCAGTACCGTTTTCTGGTGCCCCTGCTCCCGGTCATGTACCTCCTGGCCGTCAACCCCGAAATCCTGCCCGCCGCCCTGCGCCAGTACGCGGCCGTCCCGCCGGCCATCCTCCTGTTCTTCAACCTCCTCCAACTGCCCCTGGTCATCAACTCCAACCTCCCCAACACCGAACCCTACGTCCAGTACGCGGGCATCTCCATCTCTCCCGATCTGGCCCAGCGTTACCAGCAGGTGGGCCGGCGTTACGAGGGCAAGAGCCTGGCGACCACCGAATGCGGGATGCTGCCGTACTACTCCGGACTGAGGACCCTCGACATGATGGGCCTCAACGACGAGTTCATCGGCATGGCCTTCCACCGCGGCAGAGGGCTCTACGACACCGATGCGGAGGTCTATGGCCGGATCGTCGAGTACGTGCTCGGCCAGCGCCCCGACCTCATCCATGTCGGCGGCGGCCTGCCCAACAACGCGACCTACTACCAGGAGCTGATGGATTCGGAGGAATTCAAATCCCTCTACGCCCTCGATCAGGCGCTGGCCAGCGGGGCAGGCAACTTCTATGTGCGCCGGATGCCCGCCGGCCAGCCCTGAGAGGGCCGCTGCATGCCGGTAGAAAGGGTGTACCGCGGCGCCGAACACCCGCAAGTCTCGGTGATCATCCCCTCGTGGGACGGCCGGCGCAAGGGGCACCTGCCGCGACTGCTGGCCCAGCTTGAGGGTCAGAGCCTGCGAGCCATCGAGGTGATCCTGGTGGTGGGCGAGTCCCCCAATGGTCGGGCGCGCAACCTGGGCGCCGAGGCCGCCTTGGGCGAGTTCCTGGTCTTCATCGACGACGATGCCTCCCTGGGGGACGACCAGGTGCTCGAAGGCCTGATCGCGCCGCTGCGGGAGCACGAGGATATCGGGATGACCGGGGTCAGCCAGCTCGTGCCGCCGGACGCCGGGTTCTTCCAGCGCTGCTGCGCCCGCCAGATCCCCCGGGCGATCTCCCCGGTGGTGGACCAGTTGCAGGACAGCGACATGGTGACCACCCTGTGCCTGGCCCTCCGCCGCGACCTCTTCGAGCGCATCGGCCGCATGAACGACCGCCTGCTGGCCGGGGTCGATCCGGACCTGCGCCACCGGGTCCGGCAGGCCGGGCTGCGGGTGGCGGTTGTGCCCCATGCCTGGGCCTATCACCCCGCCCCGGCCAATCTGGGGGCGCTGGTGCGGTATGGGTTCAAGAAAGGCGCTTTCACCGCCTGGCAGTACCGCTTTGCCCGCGAGCTGATGTACGACTGCCCCGAAGGTCACGTCGGCCGCTTCAGGGCCCAGACCAGCCTGCCCTACCGGGTGCTGCGCAAAGGCGCAAGGTTCCTGGGATTGTTGTTTGCCCTTCGCCCACTGGGAGCAATCTACGAAGTGGCCTACCTTTTTGGGTATGTCAACGGCCTGGTGCGGCGCTGGTAAGAAAAGGGAGAGAACAGGAGACCAATGAAGCTGAACGAGTTGCGGCAAAATTGGGAGCGCTGGGCCAAAGCCGACCCGATGTGGGCGGTCTGCACCGAGGCCGACAAACGCAACCACGGCTGGCAGGCCGAGGAGTTTTTCGCGTCGGGCCGGACCGAGATCGACGCCCTCATGGCGCAAGTCGGCCAACTGGCGGAACCCGTGGCCCGCGGCACTGCCCTCGACTTTGGCTGTGGCCTGGGACGGCTGACCCAGGCCCTGGCGCAGCACTTCGATCAGTGCACCGGGGTCGATATCTCAGCCAGGATGATCGAGTTGGCCCAGCAGCACAATGCCCACGGCGACCGCTGCCGTTACGAGCACAACCAGGCCGACCACCTCGGCTGCTTTGCCGAGGGCACCTTTGACTTCATCTACTGCAGCCGGGTGTTGCAGCACATGGAACCCACTTACTCCCTGACCTATATCCGCGAGTTTGTCCGCCTGCTCAAGCCCGGTGGCATGCTGGTTTTCCAGTTGCCCAGCGGCCAGCACGGCTACAAGAAGATCCTCAAGATCCTGCTACCCGCCGCCGCCATCAACCTGCTGCGCCGGCTGGTCTACGGCTCCGCCGCGGTGATGGAGATGTACACCGTGCCCGAGTCCAGGATCGGCCAGGTGTTGGGCGCCGCCGGCGCCGTGCTGCTGCATACGCGTCACAACCAGGCTGCCGGGCCCGACTACCTCAGCCCGGAATACTACGTCACCAAATAGCGTCCTCTGGGGTCGGGCAGCATGAAAATCCTCACGGTTGCGGATTTTTTCTACCCCGGCGTGACCGGCGGCGCCTCGATCGTCATCTACGAGGTGATGCGCCGCCTGGTCGGGCGGGGGCACCAGGTGACGGCGCTCATCCGCCAACAGTCCCAGACCCCCGCGTTGGTCGATGGCATCGAAGTCATCTCCTACCTGCCGGCGGCCAGCACCGCCCTGTACCCGCTCTCGGTGGCCCGCTGTATGGGGACCATTGCCCGCCTGCTTACCTCCCGGCATATCGACCTCGTCAACGCCCACCATGCCTTTTCCGGCCTGGCAGCCGAGTTGGCCCTCAGGCAGTACCCCGAGGTGCCCTCGGTTTTTTATTTTCATGGCCCCTGGCACAAAGAGGCTCAGGCCAAGGAGGGAGCCCTTCCCGCCGCCGGTGAACGCCAGACCAACCTCCCACTCAAATACCGCCTGCGGCGCGCCGCCGACCGTTTCGTGCTGGGCAGTTGTGACCGGGTGGCGGGCCTGAGCGATTACATGGCCGCCGAGGCAGCCGCCATCTGCCCGGAGGTCACCGGCAAGTTCTGCAAGATCCCCGGCGGGGTGGATACCATCCGCTTCCAGCCGGCGACCGACCGCCGGGCAGTGCGCCGCCGGCTGGGCCTCCCCGAAGAGGGGTTGGTGCTGCTGACGGTGCGCCGGCTCTCTCCCCGCATGGGCCTGGAGGAACTGGTGCGGGCCATGGTCCGGGTGGAGCAGACCCATCCGGATGCCCTGCTGCTGGTCGGCGGCAGCGGCGAGCTGCGGGGCCGCCTCGAGCAACTGATCGACGAACTGGGCCTGCAGCGGACTCGCCTCCTGGGGTACATCGCCGACACAGACCTGCCTGCCTACTATCAGGCCAGCGATCTCTTCATCATGCCCTCCCTCGCCCTCGAGGGGTTCGGCCTGAGCACCCTGGAGGCGCTGGCCTGTGGGGTGCCGGTGCTGGGCACCCCGATTGGCGGGACCCCGGAGATCCTGAACGGCGTGCTGCCCGACTTCGTCCTGGCCGGCACGAGCCCCGAAGACCTGGCCCGAGGCATCCTGGAGAAGCTGCCCAGGCTTCCCGATACCGGGCTGTCGCTGCGGGTCCGCTCCTATGCCGAGGGGTTTTCTTGGGATCGGATCGCGGATGGAGTGGAGCAGCTCTTCACCAGCCTGCTTGGCCTGCACCGCCGATGAAGCCTGCTGGCCTGGCTCAGGGATTCCTCGCGGCGGACCGGTTGGGAGAGGGAATCACGCTGGCGCTTTTCGCCTACATCTCCTTCGTCCCCTTCTACTACCTGGAGCCGCTCACCCTGGGGGCTCAGGTTCCTTCGTTTGTATTCCTCAGATATCTTCCTCTCCTGCTGGCAGGCAGCCTCGCCGGTTTGTGGCTGGTCGGGTTGTGGCAGCATCGGCGATCCCTGCGCCGCCTTGGCGCCGAACCCTGGGCTATCCTCTATATGGCCGTCGGCCTGCTCAGCCTTGTGAGCGCCGCCTACCCCGGGATCGGCCTGGCCAAGTGGGTGTACTACCACGGTACCGGCATCTTTTTGGGTTGGCTCCTGACTCAGTCGCTAACCAACCGTTTGGCCTCACACCGTCTAGTTCGCGGCATCGCGCTGGTCGCCGGTCTCTGCGCCACCTACACCCTCTTGAGTCACTGGCTGGGGAAGGACTGGCTCTGGGAGGAGATCAAACGCCAGAATAACCCCTTCTACGGAGGCACCTGGCGGGCCGCTGCTCCTTTTGGCAATGCCGTCTCCACGGCCTCGTACCTGAGCCTCTGTGGCCCCTTCATCTGCTGGGAGGCCTGGCGTCGGGGTCCGCTCTTGCGCCGGTTGGTGTTCGCGGCGTTCGCGCTGGTGGCGCTGGTGGTCATCCTGCTGTCGCAGAGCCGGGGCGGTTGGCTCGCCGCCTGCACCGCCGTGCTGGCAACCACCCTCGCCCTGGCCTGGCAGGGCTGCCGGCGGCAGTCCCGGGGGCGGGTGGCAACGGCAACCCTCGGAGGCCTCCTGTTCCTGTCCGTGGTCTGGCAGCTGCTGCCAGCCACCGGGCTGCACCGCATCTTCACCTCACAGATCGCCTACATGGAGCACCGCGCCAGCCTGCTTTCTGGTTCCCAACTCGGCAGGACGGAGCACTACCGCCTCGCCCAGATGGACAATGTGATCGAGATCCTATCCCAGCATCCCTGGTTCGGCATCGGCTTTGGCAACTATACCCGATATTTCGAAGACCACCGCGCGACCACCTTTGCCGAAAAGGACTCACCTTTCCACACCACCGACAACATGTATCTCATGTTTGCCGCCGAAACCGGCATCGCTGGTCTGCTGACTGCCATCGCCCTGTTGGCGGCCGTGTTGTGGCGGGTCGGCAGCCGCTGGACCCAACTCCAGGATGCCGACAAAGGTCTGTCGTTGGCCTTTTTGGCCGCGGCCAGTGGTTTCCTCGTCAATATGGCCACCTGGGACCCTCTGAACGATCCTACCCTCCGCTTGACCTTCTGGATCTTGGCAGGAACGGCACTCTTCGAGGCCATATTCTCCGCAGGCCAGACGCAAAGACCCAAGGGTATTTGATGGAGCGTTTGTGGATTGGCATCTTGGTTTTCGTTCCCCTCCTACCGAAGGTGGCAGTAGTCTTCCTGGGGGGAACTCCTTTCTTGCTCGATGACTTAGCACTGTTTTTCGCCATCGCCGTCGCGGCAGCGCAGCTCTTGCTGCAGGCCAGTGTAACCGGAAACCTCAGACTGTGCCTGTCTCGTGCCGCAACCGTATTTGGTGCGCTGGTCCTCTACAAGTGTCTGGTATTGGCGCTACTCAGTTTGTTTCTGCCGTGGACCGACCGGGGGGCGATAGGGAAAGGGGTACTGGTTACGGAAGGGGTCCTCGTGATCTCCAAGTCGCTGGTGTTCTTTTCCTCTTATGTTCTCCTCTACACGGCGCTCCGAACGGCCAGCCTCATCCGATTTGTGCTTAACCTTTTCATCCTGAGCATCGTGGTCGTGGTTTCGATAGGGGTTTTTCAGTATTTCGTCCTGGAGCACAACATGCTCACCTCCACCTTCAGGAACGTCCATCTGATCAGCAAACCTGTGGCGAGTGGGGGGTTTGGCCTCGACAACCCATGGTCTGTAGCCAGCGGAGTAGGCCATGAACACCTAGGGGCTTTTGCCGTGATGTCAGCCTGCTTGCTTGGTGGAATGCTCCTGTGTCGATGGCCCCATCTGGCCGGACGGCGAACGCTCATCTGTTTGCTTTTGCTGGGATGTCTGTTCTGCCTGGTTTTTGCCTCCTCTCGCGGTGCCTGGATCGGTGGGCTGTGCGCCTTGGCAGCTTTCGTCTGGTTTGTCTACAAAAAACAGCAGGTTGGGCGGCTTTTCGGGTTTTTCCTTCTGGTCGCTGGCGGAACCTTGCTGTTGAGATGGATCTGGGGCATCGATATCATCGATTTTGTCATTCGCCGTACGACCGACCTCTCTGGCATTTATTCCGGTGAGGTAACGGACGACAGTGCCAAGAGTCGGCTGCATCTACTGGGTGGTCTCTGGAATATCTTCCTTTCCAGCCCCCTGATCGGGTGGGGACCAGGTGGAGCCGGCCGGATCGCCGAAGGTCAACTGATGCGTGAGTTAGTGGAAGGAGGAGTGTTAGGTGCCGGGTTGTTCGCAATCATCATGGTTCGCACTGGCCGGATTGCCTATAGATCCTACTGCGCTTCGAGCGACCCCATGGTTCAAGGTGTAAGCATGGGGTTCATCTGCGGCCTCGTCGGCCTGCTCGGGCAAACGTTTTTCACCGAGCTCTTTGTCCTCACCAAGATCGGTACCCCCTTCTGGCTGCTCGCCGCAGTCGTCCACCGATTTTCCGTGCTCGAGCGCCTCCCCAGTTCAACGACATGAGGGTCCTGTTCGTCACCAAATACTTTCCCCCTTCAGAGGGGGGAATTGAACGCTACAGTCATCTGCTCTGCACGGGGTTGCAGCAAAGCGGGGTGGAGATAGAAGTGATCGCGGCAACAGAGGGAGACCGTCGATCCTACACTGAGGTCATCGATGGGGTCAAGGTGCATCGACTGGGCACCCTGCTGGCCGTGGGCGGCGCCCCTTTCTCACCTGGCCTACCAGGCTTGTTCCGCCGCCTTGGACCCCGTTTCGATCTGCTGCACCTCAACTTTCCCAATCCCTGGCCGGAGCTGGTATATCTGGGCCTGGGAAGGAGCAATAAGGCCGTTTTGACCTACCATGGCGATATCTTTCGCCAGAAACTCTTTCTGCGTTTCTACACCCCCTTCATCCACCTGCTCATGCAGCAGGTGACGGCCATCATCGCTACCTCCGCCAACTACGTGAACTCCTCACCGATACTCTCGCGTTATCGCGACAAGTGCCGGGTCATTCCCCTCCCCGTCGACACCGCCGCCCTTGGCCAGGTAGAACCCGGGGCCGTGGCAGCCATGCGGAACCAATACGGGAAGTTCGTGCTCTTCGCCGGCAGGCTGGTGTACTACAAAGGACTGGAACACCTCATCGAGGCCGTTGGCCTGTTAGAGGATATCCGCCTCGTGGTGGTCGGCCGAGGACCGCTGGAGAACACCTGCCGGGCCCAGGCGGCGCGGCTGCAACTTGGCTCACGGGTGAGTTTCCTGGGAAAGGTTCCCGACGAGGAACTCCGGGCGCTCTACAGCGCCTGTCAGTGTTTCGTGCTCCCCTCGGTGGCCCGTTCCGAGGCCTTTGGCATGGTCCTCGCAGAAGCCATGGCCAGCGGGCGGCCGGTGATCTCCACCGAACTTTCCACCGGCACCTCCTTCATCAATCTCGATCAGGAAACCGGGTTCGTGGTCCCCCCTGGCGACGCGGCAGCCCTGGCGGCGAAGATCCAGCTGCTAGTCGGCAACCCGGGCTTGCAGGAACAGCTGGGCCGCAATGCGCGGAAGCGGGTGGAGCGGTTCTTCCGGCAGGAAATCATGGTCGCCGACACCCTGAAGCTCTACGGCGAGACCCTGGCCTAGGTATGCGAAATATCCTTTCTGTCGATGTCGAGGACTGGTTCCACATCCTCGACCTGCCAACGGCGCCAGACCTGCATGCCTGGCACCAATTGGAATCCCGGGTCGAGAAAAACCTGCACACCATCCTCGACCTCCTGGAACGCCAGGGCACCAAGGCCACTCTCTTCGTACTCGGGTGGGTCGCCGAGCAGTACCCCAATCTCGTACGGGAAGCCCATCGCCGCGGCCACGAAATCGCCAGCCACGGTTACGCCCACCAGCTAGTCTACAGTATGACCACCGCCGCCTTCCGCGAGGACGTTATCCGGTCCAAACGAATACTCGAGGATCTCATCGGCGGCCCCGTCCTCGGTTTTCGCGCCCCCGGGTTTTCCATTACGCCCGCCACCCCTTGGGCCTTTGGTGTGCTGGCGGAGGCTGGGCACACCTACGATTCGTCCGTTTTTCCCGCGAGAAGAGCGCACGGCGGTTTCCTCGGCGCGGCGCTCGGCCCTCACCGGATCGACACCGACCACGGCCCCATCGTCGAGTTCCCGATCAGTGTCACCCCCCTCCTGGGGACCCGGATATGTTTTTCCGGTGGTGGCTATTTTCGGTTGTTTCCGTGGGCTTTCATCGCCGCCAGTTCGCGGCGGGCCAATGCCGAAAACCGCCCGGTAGTCTACTATCTCCACCCAAGGGAGATCGACCCCGACCAACCCCGCCTGCCCATGAATGCGCTGCGACGATTCAAATCCTATGTGAACCTGGGTTCGACCCAGGGCAAACTGCTCCGGCTGACGCAGACGCAGCCGCTCACCAGCTTCCGCGACTGGTTGCGCCAAACCCCGCTCCCGGCGTGCCACCAGCCATCCGGGGAAACCCGCTGATGCGCACCGAATCGTTCACGATCCGCTACTACCGTGCCGGGGATGAGACCCGGATCCTCAGGCTGTTCCACGACGTTTTTGGTCCCGGTTACCGCCTCGAGGACTGGCAGTGGCAGTTCCTGAGCAATCCCTTCTCGCGGCCGATCATCTGGGTTGCCGAAAACCAGGACGGTGAGCTGGCAGGGCATTACTGCCTGATTCCGGTTCCCTATCACCATGAGGGCCGGAGCCTGAAGGCGGCGTTCTCGATCCTGAGCATGGTTCACCCCAACTTCCAGCGACGCGGCCTCCTGAAGAAGCTGGCCGAAGCCTGCGACCGACAGCTGCAGGATGACGGTATCGCCCTGGGGCTCACCTTTCTCAACGACAACTCCCTCCCCGTCTATACCAGCCACTTCGGCTGGCAGAAGGTGTTTCGCACCCTGCCTGTCTACTTCCGAATCCTGGATGCCCGCGTGGTGATGCAGCGGTACACCCCGGCGCGATTGCCGCAATGGCTGGGTGGTCTGCTTGTCGACCTCGGGTTTTTCGCCCTCACGGCACCCCGTGCCCTCCCGTACCGCCCTTCGCACTTCCCCATCTCCGAGCTTGGCGGTTTCGACGCGCGCTTCGATACCCTCTGGGCCGAATTTTCCCGATGCATCCACAGCGGCGTCGAGCGCAGTCGGCGATACCTCGATTGGCGCTTTGGTCAAAACCCCAAACAGTACCGTATCTTCGCTGCGGAAAACGGCGGCCAGCTGCTGGGGTTCGCGGTGGTCAGGGCAGAGGTCAAGTTCGGGGTCAAGATGGGATATGTCGCGGAACTCGCTTTCCTCGACAAGCAGATCGGCACGGCACTGCTGGCCCATGCCTGTCAGGCGCTGCGCCGCGCTGGTTGCGGCATGGTCACCGGCCTCTTTGCCGGCGATGCCCGGTGCCATGGGGTGCTCCGGCAGAATCGGTTCCTGCCCATGCCGGGTTTCCTGATGCCCCACGGGATCCACTTCTGCGAGAAACAGCTATCCCCCGACCTCTCCCCCACTCCCGGTCACAAGGTCTATCTGAGCTGGTCGGATCACGATGTGGTTTAGCAGAGTGGGCACAGCCCACACCTCCCACTACCTTGCCCAAGACCACCACGCGGAGAGACGACGTGCTGCCGCTTAAGTGGCGGGAAGCAATGGGCCGGCAGCCGGCGCTGGTATGGGCCTTGACCCTGGCAGTGGTTGCGCGGTTAGCCGTCTTCTGCTTTGCGGTTGCCCACCCCTTCATCAGCGAAGGAGGCACCCTGGTCTCGCCGCTGGAAATGCAACGGGGGATGGATATTGGCTTCTACCTTGGCTCCAAGGCCTATTATGGCCAACTGACGGAAAACCTCACCAAATCCTACCACAGCCTCGTCAACGAGGGCGGGCAGGGCAGTCCATTCTACCTGACGGGACCGATTTTCCCTTCGCTCTTGGCTGTCTCCGACTACCGTGAAGGGCATACGCTACCTCTGGCGATCTTTTTTTTGCTACTTAGCTGCGCCCTTGTTTCAGCCTGGCTGGTCTGGCTCCATCGGCAAGGATTGAGTGCTGGTTGGCTCACCCTCTTTGCGGTGATGCCCAACCCGATCTGGTTCACCATCAATATCAGCACGGATCTGGTGTTTTCCGCCCTCTTCGCGGTGTTTTTTTTTGTATACTTTTCCACCATACAGGAAACAAGGCGCTGGCAGTACGCTTCGCTGCTGGTGATACTGATGCTGCTTACGCGGCCCAATGCCCTTTCGCTGCTGCTCTTTGTCGTGGCAGAATCCTTTCTTAATCGCCGGCAAAACCAGGTGACCGCCTGGCTGGTTCTGGCCCTGGTATTGCTTTCCGGCATTGCCGCGGCATTCTATCTTCCCTATTTCCTTGCGTTCCTCGACGCCTCGGGCCAGATTCCTTACTTCGGGATCCGGCAAACCGAATACCTGCAGGGGATTTTCCCGAACCTGCCCCTGATCGGCAAGCCTCTCTCCTGGCTGGCCCTGGCTGCTGCCAAGGCTCTTTATTTTTGCGGCCTCAGACCGTCCTATGCCACTACATCGCCAATGCTGGTCGCCGCCCGGGCGGCGGGCGGCCTGGTTCTCCTACCTGGCCTGGTATATGCCCTGGTCGCCGGCGGACGATCGGTACGGCTGCTGATTCTCCTGCTTTCCATGCCCTTGTTCGTCGGTGCGACACAGGAGCGTTACAATCTACCTTACCAGCCGGTACTCTTTTTTTACGGGGCATTGGCCTATAGACTGCTATGGTCTTATTGCCAAAGGGCACTGAAATCGGGCTCCGGCAACTCCTGAAGGGAGCCCTCGGTCACCTGGCCACCAGCTGCTGGTTCCTGCCGCCCCTTGCCAGGTGGCTGCATCGGCGGCGCGGGGTCCACCTTGCCAATGCAGGTTCGGTGTTCATAGGCCGCAATGTCACCCTTGACAACCGGTTTCCGGAACTATTGCACATCGGCGATGACGTCTGGATTTGCACCGGTTGTATCCTCCTGACCCACAGCTACGCCAGCCTGCGGCAGCGCCAGCAGCTGGGGATGACCGAACAGCTCGCTCCGGTCGTCATCGAGGACGGGGCCTTCATCGGCGCCGGCAGCATCATCCTGCCGGGGGTCCGGCTCGGGCGCGCCTGTTACATCGCCGCCGGCTCCGTCGTCACCGCCGACGTCCCGGCGGAGGTGATGGTGGGCGGCAATCCGGCCCGGTTTATCCGCAGACTCTCGCCATGACCACTGCCTGCTCCCCCAAGGTCCTGGTATTTGTCCCGACCTACAACGACTTCGAATTCCTCTCTGAAATCGTCGACCAGGTCGCTCGTTTCTCGCCCCACTACAAGGTGTTGATCGTCAACGACGGCTCGCCCCGCCCTCTGGACCCGGCACCGCTCCTTCGTGGCCGCAGTCTCTACTTTCGTCTCCCCGACAATGCCGGCCTTGGAGTATGCACCCAGATCGCCTTCGACCACACCCTGCGCCAAGACTATCACCTGATGGCGCGGATTGACGCCGACGGACAACACCCGGTCGAACGACTGCCCGAGTTGCTTGCCCCGCTCCTTGCCGACGAGGCCGATGTGGTAGTCGGCGCTCGGCGCAACCACCGACAGTCGGGCCTGGCCGGCTGGTTGTCCGCCTTCATCAAAGGGTATTATTTCTGGGTAGGTCGTTTGCTCACCCAGGGCAGATGTCCCAGCGACCTCAACACCGGCTTTTTCGCCTTGAACCGGAAAGCCATCCTGCTGCTCAACGAGATGGAGATCGAGCGGTATCCGGAACCGCTCTTCTTCATTAAAGCCTGTCGCTATCGGTTGCGCGTTGCCGAGGTAGGGGTGGAGCAGAACCAGCGTCGTTTCGGCCAGTCGAGTCTGACCGTTTTCCAGGCCCTCCGTATGTTCTATCGATTCAACATGGCGGTCCTGACCGAATTGTTACAGAAAAAACCCACGCGATGAAAATCGTTGCGGTCATCACGCTCAGCCTGATGGTTTATTTCCTTATCCGCAGCGGCAAACTGAACAACGACCTCTCGCTGCCGTGGTTTATCGCTCTTGCCCTGCTGGCACTGGCCAGTGCCAGCGACCGCTTCATCCTGTTGGTGGCCGATCTTCTCGGCATCGTCTACGCTCCCCTCGCCATCGTCCTGATCGTGCTCTTCATCCTCTTCGGGCTGATCATTTTCCTGACCATCGTCTGTAGCCAATTGCGGCACCGCCAGTTCTCGCTGATGCGGGAATTGGCCCGACTGGAACTGGAAAAACAGGAACAGCGCGGCAAACATGAGACCTCAGACCACCAGGGCGAGAGAAGGGCATGAATCTGCTCGCCAAATTGCGTTATATTCACCAGCGGAGACGCGATCTGGAACGAGACTTTGCCCCGGCTGCATCCTTTGCCGAGTTGGAAGAGTCTTGTATACCCTCCTATTGTCACGCCAACCTGCTCGCCTCCTACACCTCCTGGTGGCGCATCTTTGTCGCCATGGAACTTACCCGGGCTTACGCTCCGCCTGGCGCTGTCCTGGACTTTGGTGCGGCCAGCGGCGAGTCTAGGTTTCTGCTGCCGCCTGGCTGCGACTATCACTTTGTGGAACAGCATGAGGGATTGGCCACCCACCTGCTCCAAGCGGCACCCCGGGCCCGCAGGCAGCAACTAGGGGACCTGCCCCGCGGTTATTACCAGGTGGTTCTCGCTCTCGACTCACTAGAACACAACGATGACCCGGGCGCAATCCTGGCCCAGCTGAAGTCGTGCCTGCGGGCAGACGGCGTCCTGATATTGAGTGGCCCGTCGGAGAGTCTGCTCTATCGCCTCGGACGGCGGATCGCAGGTTTCAGTGGCCACTATCACAAAAAAACGATCGCCGAAATTCACCGCGCTGCAAGTGCCTACTTCCAGCCCTTGCGTATTGTCCCGGGCCCCATGGGCCTAGGTCTCTTCGTGATCTCTGCGTGGGCACCGTGTTCCGCGGCCTAGGCGCCTCCCCCTGGGGTTCCAGATGAAAAAGCGCCTGCTGCTCGGGGCGGTGTTGGCGCTGGGCGATTTTGCCCTGCTGGCCGGCACCTTCCAGCTGGCCTACCTGCTGCGCTTCCATCTGCTCTTCCTCCCGGACCGCCCGGCTCCCCCCTTTGAGCTGTACCAGCAGTTCTCGGTGCTGGTCGCCCTCATCGGCGCCATCATGCTCCACACCGCCGGCCTGTACCGTCCCCAGCATTTCTCCTTTGGCCTGGGCCCCTTCTTCTCGGTCTTCAGGGCGGTGACCCTGACCTCTTTGATCGTCATGGCGATGAACTTCGTGCTGCGGGGATTCATCACCCGGTACGACGTCGAGACCTACTCCCGGCTCATCATCATTTTTTCCTGGGGTCTGGGTTTGGTGGCCCTATCGCTTTGGCGCTGGAGCCTCTCGGCAGTGCTCTGGCAACTGCGCCGCCGGGGTCGGGGACGGCGCAATGTGGTAATCGTCGGCACCGACCCTGTCGCCAAAGGATTTTGCCGGGCGATCCTGCAAAGCGAGGATTTCGCCTATCGGCCCCTAGGTTTCGTCGATTCCGGCAACCCCACTACGACCCCGGTGGTGGCCGGCCTCCGGGTACTGGGCAGCCTGCAGGATCTGCCCGAAATCTTCCGCAACCACCCCGTCCACGAGATCGTGCTGGCCTCAATGGACATAGATCGGGAAACCATGGCCCGCCTGATCAGGGCCTGCGAACGGGCCGACGTGCAGTTCAGTATGATCCCGGGGTTTTTCGAGATTCTGACCAGGCAGATGCGGATCCAGGAGATCGCCGACGTTCCTGTTTTCCAGCTGGAAGAGCGGATTTTTCAGCGCTGGGGACGGCTGGTGAAGAAACTGACCGATCTCGGCGTGGCGACGGTGGTCCTGGCCCTGTTCTCGCCCCTCTGGCTGCTGGTAGCTCTGGCGATCAAGCTGGAATCCAGGGGACCGGTGTTCTTCCGCCAGGCCCGGGTGGGCAAAGGGGAGCGCCTCTTTTTTATTTACAAGTTCCGCTCGATGTACGCCAACGCCGAAGAGCGCCGCGCCGAACTGGAGAAGGACACCCCGCATGTCGACGCCCTACTCAACCTGTCGATGGCTGACCAGATTACCCCCCTGGGGCGCATCTTGCGGCGTTTCAGCATCGATGAGATCCCCCAGTTTTTCAATGTCCTGAAGGGGGAGATGAGCGTCGTGGGGCCGCGGCCGCACATGCCCTCGGAGGTGGCCAGGTATGAAGACTGGCAACGGCGCAAATTCGATGTGCTACCCGGCGTCACCGGTCTGACCCAGGTCAGCGGGCGCAAGGATCTGAGCCTGGATGAGATGGTGCGCCTAGACCTCTACTACATCGAAAACTGGTCGCCCTGGCTGGACCTGCAGGTCTTGCTCAAAACCATCCCGGCTGTGGTGTGGGGCAGGGGGGCATACTGAAGGCTCAGTCGCCATTCGTGCCCCAGTTTTGCCCCTTTGCGTAGATCGTGAAGGGCGCGGTAGGTGCCCCGCCCAGGGCGTGGATCTGGCCACCGCGGCGCTGTTGAAGAAGAGGGCATCCCCCACTTGGTCCGAACCATCGAAGACCAGGTGGGAACCGGCAGCGGTTGGCATTAGGGCCGGCAACCCCTCTTCCAGCGCTCCTGCCTGCCGCCAATCCTGGTTCCTCAGTAAAAGTGTTGCCCGCAGCAACACCGTCACGACCAGACCTGCCCCGGCCTTCAACCTGCCCGGGCAGGTTTTCTGTTTCAGCCAGAACAAAGCCTCGGCGGCCAGGAATGCGTACCCAGGCACCGCCAGATAGGCCAGGCGCCGCGGCCCGTTGGTCGAGGATTAGGGCCGGTGCCAGGGCAATGATTATCCACCCAGGACTACCACTTAGGGCAGCACGATCCGCAGCAGGCGCCCTGCCGTGGGGCGGCACAACATCGCGCACCACTGCGGGCCTATACCCACAACACCCCAAAGATGTGGCCCGGCAGAAAGAGGAAAAGCAATCCGGCCCACATGCCGGTATGGCACTGTCGGGCACTCAGCACGGCGGTGAGACGCCCCAATCCTGCATGGAGCAGCAGATTCGTCAGGTAGTAGCCAAAAGCGCCCTGGCCCCATAGCAGCTAGACGGATTAACGCCGCCGATAAGGAGCAATATTACCCACCGACTCGGTTGTGCCCCCTAGATCGGAGCCTGGCCCCAGGTCTGGACCAGGTTGAAATCGTCCGAGGCGAAGCGGCCTCCCCAGACCCCGGGCAACCAGAGACCGGCGACTGCCAGGACCACCCACCAGCTGCGGTACCAACCGTGCCAGTCAGCGTACTTTGTGTCGGTGACCGTGTGAGCCTTATCCTGCGCGTGTTGCTCATTGCCCCAGATCTCGCCTATCTTTATCAAACCTTTTCAGCCCATTCCGCCCCGGAAAGCCCATGCAGGCAATGGACCCCCAATCCCCTGAACGCCAGCGCTCTGCCACTGACATCAAAGAGCTTCTCGCCCGTTCCGAGATGGGCATCGACCCTCAGGAAGTAGGCGCCTATCTGCGCGAAAAGGTGGTGCTGGTCACCGGAGCCGGCGGCTCCATCGGCTCCGAGTTGTGCCGGCAGATCAGCATCTGCGGGCCCAGGCAGTTGCTGTTGTTGGGCCGCGGGGAATACCCCATCTACCAGATCCAGCAGGAATTGGCAGTCTCCCACCCCAACCAGGTCACCACCAGCATCATCGGCGATGTAGGCAACCCAGCAAAGATCGAGGCCCTTTTCCTGACCTATGGCCCGCAGATCGTCTTTCACGCCGCCGCGCACAAATTCGTCCACCTCGTCGAGCAGTACCCCGAGGAAGGGGTGTTGACCAACGTCTTCGGCACCCGGAACATCGCCCTGATCGCCCGCCGCTTCCAGACCGAACGTTTCGTGCTGGTTTCCACCGACAAGGCCGTCGCCCCCACCAGCGTGTTGGGGGCGACCAAGAAGCTGGCCGAACTCATCGTCCGCCAGCTCTCCGCCGCGGGCGATACCTCCTTTGTCAGCGTGCGCTTCGGCAACGTCCTCCGCAGCCGCGGCAGTGTGGTCCCCCTCTTCGAGCAACAGATCGCCAGAGGCGGTCCGCTCACCCTCACCCACCCGGAGATGCGGCGCTATTTCATGAGCCTGCACGAGGCGGTGCACCTGGTGCTGCAGGGGGGAGCCACGGGCCGGAACGGCGATCTGTGCATCCTGGACATGGGCGAACCGCTGCGCATCCTCGACCTGGCCCAGGCCCTGATCCGCATGGGCAACCGCCGCCAGCAGGATATTGAGATCGTCTATACCGGCATGGGTCCTGGAGAGAAACTTGCAGAGCAGATGTTTTCTGAAGAGGAGTCCAGGGAGGTGCGGCGGCTGGGCAAGCTCCTGGTCTGCCACGGCAAGGAGCAGCCGGCCGCGTTGAACGAGGACCTGCTGGAAAACCTGCGGCAGGCGGCGGTGGCGTGCCGGCGGGCGGAACTGATCCACCTGCTCAGGCTGTTGCTGCCCGACTACCACCCGCCCGCCGCCCTTCCCTGACCCAGACCTCCGCCCCCCCTCAGCGGCCGCCTGTCTGCTACTGGCCGACGACGGCGCGCCGCGCCCGGGCTTTGCGCATATACTCCCAGAAAAATACGAGGACGGTGGACAGGAGGGCGCCAAACGCCGCGCTCATCGGGAGCTTTTGCGCCTGCACCGCAGACCCCACGGGCCTGGCCATCACGTCGCGGGTGATGAGCCGCAGATTGGTAACGGATAGATCGGCTTTCTGCTGGGCAATACGCGCCTCCTCGACAAGCTGAGCAAAACGCTCGAAGGTGGCCGTAAAGGTCTTCTTTTCCCGGGTCAGGCGCTCGCTCTCGGCTATGTCCTCTGCCATATCCTGTTGCAGCCCACTGATCGTCTGCTCCAACCGGTGCAGGTGGTCTCGCCGAGACTGCGCCAACTTCTCTATCGCCGCAACCTCTGCTTCCACAGCACTCAGTTCCATCCTATAGTCCAGATAAGTCTTGCGAGCTGCATCAAAGGTGGCCAGATAGAAAGCTACCTGTTCTCTAGCCGTGGTCCGCTCCTGAGCCAGCCGGTCCGCAAGTGCTTGGCGCGCTCTTTCCGCAGCGTAGAACTCGCGTCGAGCCTCTTCGAGGCGCACCTGCATCTCCTCTAGCTCCGCTTGCCCCCGCTCCGCGTACACCTGCGCCATCTCGTAGGAGACCCCCTTCTCAGCGCGCTGCCTTTCGAGCTCGATGTGGACCGGATTGAGCTCGCGGAGACCTGCGCCATCCCCGATTACCTCTGGGTGCTTGGCAAGTTCGTTTTCAATGGCCTGCAGGTTGGCATTGGAGGTCATCTGTTGGCTCTGGGCCTGGATATAACTGCCCTGATAGCTCTCTATGGCCTTGGTGGCTTCCTCCACCCTGCGGGAAAGCCCGGCGTAGTCGTGGTCCTGATCGAACTCCAGCAAGGCCAGGTTGTACTGGGCCTCGGCATGGTACTGGACTTTTTTCAAGGTGTCGAGAGCGGATACACAGTCAAGTACCTGCTTTGCCAAGGGTGATAACTGGCTGGCTTTCAACAAGGTATGCTCAGCCGCGCTCAGTACATAGATCGGCCTGCCGTCCAGCTCCATCCCCTGCATCGCCTCTCTCAGGTGCGCCAGCCGGCTCTCCTTCTCTCGCAACCCAAACTCAGCGGAGACCAGGGAGTCCTGGGCGACCAAGAGCTGTTTTTGGTACTGCCCCTGCTGTTGTTGGACCATCCCGAGCATGGTGCGGCCGCTCAACTTCTCCAAAGCCCTCTCCACTTCCTCCAGCTTGCCCCTCGCCTTCTCGGACTGGGCCACGATGTCGTTGTAATAACGTCTGCTTTCAGTGGCATTTAGCGCCTGGTTCTGGTCGAGAAAGGTCTCGATCCAGGCATAGAGGATCTGGCGCGCCAACAGGGTGTCCGCCGCACTGACCCGCATCACCATCCGCATGTTGTCCACCATCTGAGCCTCCAAGGAGAGC
>Ga0194132_10002405_pt1 | contig 35199 bp, 28 predicted proteins | sample TA2KigOf80mmetaG_FD_148612 | JGI IMG/M metagenome (GOLD analysis project Ga0194132, IMG submission 148612) | Freshwater microbial communities from Lake Tanganyika, Tanzania - TA2015054 Kigoma Offshore 80m | ecosystem: Environmental > Aquatic > Freshwater > Lake | place: Tanzania: Lake... | reverse complement strand
CGTCGGTGATCTCCGCCACTGACTTCGCGAGCTGCGTCTTTCCGGTCCCAGCAGGCCCCTCGACGAGGATCGGCTTGCCGAGGCGGTCGGCGAGGTAGACGATCCCGGCGATGCCCTCGTCGGAGAGGTAGTCGACCGACCGCAGTCGTTCCCGGACGGCGTCGACGGTGTCGAACCGAGGCTCGGCGGCTGGGGTGGCGCTGTCAGGCATTCGGTGAGCCTACCGACGTGGCTGGAAACCCACGGAATCCCGCCGAACAGCTGGTGTGTTGTCGACCGACACCGGAGGTGATGTGCTGTCGACCGACACCGGAGGTGATGTGCTGTCGACCGACACCGGAGGTGATGTGCTGTCGACCGACACCGGAGGTGTCGGTGCCTCAGGTGCGGATCTGGCCGTCGCCACGCACGACGAACTTGAGCGTCGTGAGCTGCTCGAGACCCATGGGGCCGCGGGCGTGCAGCTTCTGGGTGGAGATGCCGATCTCCGCACCGAACCCGAACTCCTCGCCGTCGACGAAGCGGGTCGAAGCGTTCCACAGCACAGCGGCGGCGTCGACCTCGGCGAGGAATCGTTCAGCGGCGGCCTCGTCGGTGGTCACGATCGCCTCGGAGTGTCCGGTCGAGGTGGCCGCAATGTGATCGATTGCCTCCTCCAGTGTGTCGACGACCCGGACGGAGAGCTTGAGGTCGAGGTACTCCGTGGCGAAGTCCTCCTCGGTCGCCACTCCCATGCGCGGCACCAGCGACCTCGCACGGGCATCCCCGAGGAGTTCCACATCCGCAAGTGCCACGTCGATGCGTTGGAGCAGTTCCGCCGCCACCGCCGAGTGCACCACGAGCGACTCCGCGGCGTTGCAGACCGAGGGCCGCTGCGTCTTGGCGTTGAACAGGATCCGCTCAGCGACGTCGAGATCCGCGGCGGAGTCGACGTAGACGTGACAGTTGCCGGCACCGTCGATCACGTAGGGAACGGTGGCGTGGGTGCGGATCGACTCGATGAGCGAGGGTCCGCCCCGAGGGATGAGGCAGTCCACGAAGTCCCGCTGTTGCATGAACTCCACTGCGGCGTCACGGCTCGTGTCCTCCACGAGGACCACGGCATCGGCGGACACTCCGACCGACGCCACCGCCTGTCGGAGCGAGGTCGCGATGGCCGTGTTGGAGTGGATCGCGGTGGACGAACCCCGCAGGAACGCCACGTTGCCCGACTTGAGGCACAGCCCGGCGGCGTCGGAGGTCACGTTCGGCCGGGACTCGTAGATGATCGCCACCACCCCGAGCGGCACCCGGACCCGTGAGATGACCAGCCCGTTGGGACGCTCCCACGTGTCGACCACGACTCCGACCGGGTCAGCGAGATCGACGACCTGACGAAGGCCTCCGGCCATGGCTTCAACCCGACGCTCGTCGAGTCGAAGCCGATCGACGAGCCCCGGTTCCATGCCTGCGGTCTCGGCGGCGGCCACGTCGAGCGCATTGGCGCTCAGTACTGCATCGATGTCGGCTTCGAGTTGATCGGCAGCAGCGGCGAGCGCCTCGTCCTTCTGCTGGGTGCTGGCGCCGGCGACGGATCTTGCCGCCGCTCGAGCGCGAGCAGCCTGCTCCGGAACGGTCCTCACGGTCACCGGGCAAGGGTACCGATAGCCTCCAGCCCTGTGGGAACCGGTCCGCTCGACGCCGTGGTGAGTGCGTTCGTCGACGACGTGACCGAAGCGCTCGTCCAGGCCGCATCCGGGGTGGATCGTCTCACCGACACCGATGCGCGCCGACTGGTGTCGATCGAGGCCTACGACCTGACCACCGCCATGATCGACGCCGACGCCCGGCACACCGAGGCCGAACTCGATGCGCTGCTCGACGCATTCGTCGACCGACCGGTCGGCGGCAATCTCGCCCTGACGACGGCGGCCGAACTGCGAGGACGCTCGGTGCTGGACGGTCGGGCTGCGTGGATCGAACGGGACTCCGACCTCTTTGCGATTCTGGTGGGCCACGACGCTCGCTCGAACACGGCGCTGGCCCGGACCTACTACGACCGGGCGCTCGATGTGGCGCACGTCGTTGCGTCGCTCGACGCCGTCCCGGCGCAGGCCGAACTCGAGGCCATCTCGACGCTCCGCAACCGGATGCTCTCGACGCTGCGCAACTCCAGCGGAGGTACCCCCGGTGCCGCTCAGGCTGCCGATGCCGTCGCCGCAGGCGCACAGGACGCAGAGAACGATCCCGGCCCGGAGCCACTCGAGGACCTCCTCGCCGAGCTCGACTCGCTCGTCGGCCTCGAGGCCGTCAAGCACCGGGTCCACCTGGTCGCGGACTTCCTCCGGGTGCAGCAACTCCGCGCCGAGCGTGACCTCCCGCGACTCGAGACGTCGTATCACCTCGTGTTCACCGGAAACCCCGGCACCGGCAAGACGACCGTCGCCCGCCTGCTCGCCCGGATCTACCGAACGCTGGGAGTGCTCGAGCGCGGCCACCTCGTCGAGATCGACCGGTCCGGGCTCGTGGCCGGTTTCGTCGGACAGACTGCACCGCTCGTCACCGCCCGATTCGACGAGGCCGATCAGGGGATGTTGTTCATCGACGAGGCGTACACGCTCGCCCGTGGCAATGAGAACGACTTCGGCCGCGAGGCGATCGACCAGATCGTCAAGCTGATGGAGGACCGACGCGACCGGGTCGTTCTGGTCGTGGCCGGCTACTCGGGCGAGATGGCGACGTTCCTCGACGCCAACCCGGGACTACGGTCCCGCTTCCCCACCGTGATCGACTTCCCCGACTACTCCACCGACGAGCTCGTCGAGATCGTCGTGCGACTCGGCGAGCGGCAGCGTTACGACCTCGACGACGTTGCCGTCGAGCGTCTGCGAGAACTGCTCGACTCCGCCCCCCGGAGCCAGGGCTTCGGCAACGCCCGGCTGGGTCGCAACCTGTTCGAGGCCGCCGTGGCCAACCACGCCAGCCGAGTGATCCGAACCGGGCCCGAACCGACGACCGAGGACCTCACCACGCTGGTCCCAGCGGACTTTCCAGAAGACCTTGCGGAGATTCCGTGAAGCGCTTCCTCGCCGTCGTGGCCGCCGTCGGCATGGTGGCAGCCGCGCTGTTGGTGCGAACGCTCATCGACGGCGGTGGACCGAGCGGAGCGAACAACGCCGGAGACGGTTCGAGCGACACGACGACGATCATCTGCGGACCGGACCTCCGACGGTTCTGTGAGGCCCTCGCCGAAGAGGACTCCTCCGTCCGGGTCATGATCGAGGAAGAGGCGACCACCACCGACCGCCTCGCAACAGCCGAGGCCGGCGGGCTGGACGCCGACGCCTGGTTCACCGTCGGCCCGGCCGCTGCGGTGCTCGCCGACGATCGCTCCTCCGCCGGACTGCCCCCGCTGGAGTTGGGTGGCACCTCACCGGTGCTCGCTCGATCTCCGGCGGTGCTGGTCGCTGCGAGCGATCGCGCCGAGGCGCTCTCGGGTGCCTGTCCCAGCGGAATCACCTGGTCCTGCATCGGTCCGTACGCCGGGCGACCGTGGACCGACGTCGGCGGGCAGGCGACCTGGGGTCAGGTCCGGCCCGGGCTGGCATCGCCGGCGACGGGCGGAGGCCTGACCGTATGGTCCCAGGCTGTCTCGAGTGAGACCGTTGCGGTGGATCTTCCCGCCCTGTGGGCTCGCAACGACCTCGACGATCCGAGCGTCAGCGCCTGGTTCGACAACCTGGCGGCGCAGTCGAGAAGGGCCGGGCCCGCAGCCAGTGACCCGTTCTCCCGGTTCCTGGTCGCTCCGGCGACGTTCGGGGTCGTTGGTGCGCTCGAGGCCGCCGCCGGCCCGGCGCTGCAGCGGGCCGCGGGCCGCAGCGCACTGTCCCTCATCTATCCTGAACCTCTCGTGACCGCTGATGTGACCCTGACCGTCCCGAACGGCTCGGACCCGGCCGATGTCATCGACCGACTCGGCGGCGACCGCATCGACGAACTGCTCGCCGCCGAGGGCTGGAGGGTGCCGTCTCAACCGACAGCCCCGGGCGTCGGTGGCGGTCCACCGCTCCCGGAGTCTTCGGGCCTGCCGGCACCCGGAGCCCTCTCGTACCTCCAGCAGCGCTGGGAAGCAGCCGGATGAAGAACCGATCGTTCATCGGCCTCCTCGCCATTGCGGCGACTGCGATCCTGGCGTCGGCGTGCAGCAGCGGCGAATCCGATACAGCCACCGGCCCGGCCCGGCGCACCGAGTGCATTCCGGTCGATGCTGTGGTCTCCTCGGAGAAGATCCAACTCCTCGGTGACCTGGCCCGGTCGTTCAACTCCTCGGATGCAGCGGTCGACGGCAAGTGCATCGACGTCCAGGTCACCAAGGTGTCCTCGGGTGCGGCCGCCACGGCGCTCGTCGATGGCTGGAACGAAGCGGAGTACGGCCCGAAGCCCACGATCTGGTCTCCGGCGGCGAGTTCGTGGGGACAGATCGTCAACGCCCGACAAGCAGCTGCGGGACGTCCACCGCTCGTGTCGGACTCCCCCACGTCGTTCATGCTCACGCCGCTCGTGATCGCCATGCCCCAACCCATGGCCGAGGCGCTCGGATGGCCCGACACGCCCGTCGGTTGGGCAGACATCCTGCGCCTCGCCAAGTCGCCGGGCGGCTGGGCCGACTTCGGCCACCCGGAGTGGGGCTCATTCAAGCTCGGAAAGACGAACCCGAACTTCTCGACCTCAGGCCTCTCGGCGTTGATCGCCCAGAACTACGCAGCAACCGGCAAGACGTCGGGTCTGTCGAGCGAGGACCTCGCAAACCCTGCGGTGCAGCAGTTCGGCTCCGACATCGAGTCTGCGGTGGTGCACTACGGCGACATCACCATGACCTTCCTCAACAACTGGTTCCGGGCGGATCGGCGTGGAACGGCCCTCAACTACGCCTCGGCGGTCGCGGTCGAGGAGAAGTCGGTGATCGATTACAACCGCGGCGACCCCGACGGCGAACTCGCCCAGGGCGAGGAGCTCCGGCCGCCCCGCACGCCGCTCGTGTCGATCTACCCGACCGAGGGAACCATCTACTCCGACAACCCGCTCTACACCGTCGACGCCGAGTGGGTGAGCCCCGAGCAGCGGGCCGCAGCCGAGCAGTTCGAACAGTTCGTCCTGAGACCGGAGAACCAACAGCGCGTGCTCGCTGCTGGGTTCCGCCCCGGAAACCCGGACGTCGCCCTGGCGGACCCGATCACCGTGGTCAATGGCGTCGACCCTGCCCAACCCCAGACCCTCCTCGAGACACCGACCGGTTCGGTGATGGATCAATTGCTCACCAACTGGGCCCAGCAGCGCAAGGGCGCCCGTGTTCTGCTCGTGCTCGACGTGTCCGGCTCGATGGGTGACCCCGCCGATCTTGCAGACCCGTCCGGCCCGACCAAACTCGACCTCGCCAAACAAGCGGTCATGGATGGACTGGACGAGTTCAAGGACTCCGACCTCGTCGGGCTGAGGGTGTTCACCACCGAAGCCGACGGTGGAGCGGCGAAGTTCCGGGACCTCAGCCCGATCGAACCAATCGGCGCCAACCGCGAACGACTCCGACGGGCCATCGAGTCGCTGGTCCCGCTCAACGGCACACCGTTGTACGACGTCACGCAGGTGTCCTACGACGAGATGCTCAGTGCCTACGACCCCGCGCTCATCAACGCCGTCGTGCTGCTCAGCGACGGTGTCAACGACGACGGAGTCAGTGGTGACGACTCCGAGCAGTTCAAGCGGCTCCTGACGTCGATCAAGGACTCGAGCGACGGCGAGAACTCCCGTCCGGTCAGGATCTTCACCGTGGCCTACGGGGAAGGCGCCGACCCGGCGCAGCTCCGCCAGATCGCAGAAGCCTCGAACGCCACCGCGTATCAGGCGAGCGACGCCACGACGATCAACCGGGTCTTCACCTCGGTGATCAGCAACTTCTGACGGCGGACCCACCGCCGCACCGGTGCATCTGCAAGCCTTGACTCGTGGCGTCATTCCGCGACCGATTCCTGACCCCGAAGGTGGCGAATGCCACCACCTCGCCGTCGGCGATCGTGGCCGCCGGTGCCGGCGCCGCCGTGGGGATCCTGGTCGGACTGGGACCGATCGGTGCCGTGCTCGGGGCCGTCGGCGCCTGGGCGGTGCGGGTCATCGCCGCCGTCCCGAAGGACCCCAACGCTCTGCGGGTAAACCCGCGGCAGCTCAGCGAGCCGTGGCGTGGCCTCCTGCAAGGGGTGATCGACGCCCGGAAGCGTTTCGACGATGCTCTCCGCGGCGTACGACCCGGACCGCTGCAGGACCGTCTCGGTGAGCTTGGCCGCCGGCTCGACGTGGCCGTCGCCGAGGCGGCCCGGATCGCCACCGCCGGCAACACGCTCCAGCAGGGACGTGGCCGCATCGACACCCGAGCCATCCAGGCAGAGCTCGACACCGCCCGCCACTACGGCGACGCCGGGGGCAACGCGCAGGTGGTCGCCGCGCTCGAGGCGCAGCTCGCCTCGGCCGCAAGGCTCGACTCGACCATCCACTCCTCATGGGACCGGTTGCGCCTGCTCGACGCGCGGATCGACGAGGCCGTCACCCGGACCGTCGAGCTGTCGGTCACCCAGGCCGAGTCCGCTGAGGTGGGCGGGCTCGGTGGTCTCGACACCGAGGTCGACTCGATCGTCGGTGAGATGGAGTCGCTCCGCCAGGCCATCGAGGAGACGAGCACCCAGTCCGGAACCGGCGTCCCCGGCACCGGTCTCTCGGGGACCGGACTCCCCGGGACTGACGGGTGAGCGCCAAGGACACCGGCCGGCGCAGCGGGGCCGGAACCTCACCGACGAGCCCCGACCGAGTCCGACGGGACGAGGTCGAGGAGTTCGCCCTGGCCGAGGCCCTCGGTGACGATGCCGCGGTCGTCGACCGCACCGAGGCACACCTGCACTCGGAACGGGCCACAGGGGGCGGCGGTGCTGAACGGGCCGGCACCGGCGACACCGGCTTCGACGAGCGGCGGTCGCGGAGCCTGCTGCGGGCGAGTACCGCCCCGGCCGTCGGCACGGCATTGTCCCGGGTCACCGGGCTCGTCCGCATCGCCGCGCTGACCGCCGCGCTCGGCCTCACCGAACTCGCCGACGTTTACAACCTGGCCAACACCACGCCCAACATCTTCTACGAGCTCGTGCTCGGCGGTGTCCTCTCCTCGACGCTCGTCCCGCTGTTCGTCCGGGCCTTCGACGACCCCGACGACGACGCGGCCTCGGTGCTGACCACCGTGTCGTTCGTTGCGGTCGTCGGGCTCACCCTCGCGCTCACGCTCTCTGCCCCGCTGATCAACCTGCTGTTCGCCATTCCGCTGGAGGGTGAGCAACGTCGCCAGCAGCTCGCGTTCGGCGGCGACCTGATGGGGCTGCTCCTCCCCCAGGTCCTCTTCTACGGGATGGTGACGCTGTTCACGGCGTTGCTCCACGCCCGGCGCCGGTTCGCCGCCGCCGCCTTCGCTCCGGTCCTCACCAACCTGATCACCGCCGGCGCCGCGATGCTCAGCGTCGCGTGGGCGACGTCGCAGGGCGGCACCACGCAGCTCTGGGTGCTGGGACTGGGCACGACCGCCGGCGTGGCCGCCATGGCGGTCGCCCTCATCCCGTCCATCCGCCGATCGGACCTGCGGCTGAGCTGGGACTTCCGTCCGCGCCATCCGGCGGTGCGCAAGCTCGTCGGGTTCTCCGGCTGGGTCATCGGGTACGCCGCGTCCAACCAGGTCGCCTTCCTCGTCATCCTCGGCCTGGCCGTGACGCTCCAGACCGGATCGCTGTCCGCGTTCATCTACTCGTTCGCCTTCTTCCAACTCCCCTACGGCCTGATCGCCGTGTCGATCACCACCGCCGCGCTCCCCGAGCTGGCTGAGGCGGCCGGCAGCGGCCGGACTCGCGAGTTCGCCCGGCGCTTCACCGAGGGCACGAGCCTGTTGGTCACGTTCATGGTCCCGGCGGGAATCGGCCTCTTCCTGCTCGCCCGGCCGCTCGTCCAGGTCGTGCTGCAGCGCGGCAACTTCGACGCCGTCGACACCGCGCTCACCGCCGAGATGCTCCAGGGGTTCGCCGTCGGACTCCCGGCGTTCGCGGTTTACCTCTTCGCGATCCGCTCCTTCTACGCCCGTCAGGACACCCGGACGCCGTTCTGGCTGAATTTGGGGCAGAACGTGCTGAACGTCGTGATCATGTTCCCGCTCACTGCGGCGCTGGGCGGGATCGGCCTAGCGCTTGCGTACTCGCTCAGCTACTGGGTGTTCGTCGTCGTGGCGCTTGCGGCCCTGTCCCGTTCACTCCGTCGCGACGTGGCCGACCGGCCCGACGATGCTGCCGGCGAGGACCAGCCCATGGCGCTCTTCGGTCGGCCGGGCGCCGCCACCCTGCTCCGCGCCGCCGGGGTGGGAGCAGTCGTAGCGCTCGTCCTGTTCAGCGCCTTCGCCGTGCTGCGACCGGGCACCGACGGACAGGCGCTGGTCGAGATCCTGGTCGGACTGGTGCTCGGCCTCGGCGCCTTCGCCGCAGCCGCCGCCGTGCTCCGCCCCGACGGCCTCGAGCCGATACTCCGGGTACTCGGAACCGGCTGGCGCAGCCGGGGCCGGAGCATCGGTGGCTAGGCTCATGACGTGACTCGATCGCGCTGATCAGGAGAGCGAACCATGTGGAAGTCGATCAAGAAATTCTGGAAGTACCTCGGTGCCAAGTTGAACAGCATCTTCAACGAGGTCGCCGACCCGAAGATCCAGCTCGAGCAGGCACTCACCGAGGCTCAGGAGCAGCACCGGAAGCTCAAGGAGCAGGCCGCCAACGTCATTGCGAACCAGAAGCAGACCCAGTCACGCCTCGACGAGACTCTCGGCCAGCTCGAGCAGCTCAATCGCAACGCCCAACAGGCGGTGCTCATGGCCGATGAGGCCACACGGAGCGGAGACGCGGCAAAGGCAGCGGAGTACACCTCTGCGGCCGAGGCGATCGCCAACCAACTCATCGCCAAGGAACAGGACGTCGAAGGCCTGAAGGCCCTTGCACTGCAAGCGACCCAAGCAGCCGAACAGGCCAAGGCCGCTGTCCAGCAGAACTCTCGGGTGCTCCAGCAGAAACTCGCCGAGAAGCAGCGTCTCCTCTCCCAACTCGATCAGGCGAAGATGCAGGAGCAGATGAACTCCGCCATGGCGACGCTGAGCGAACAGGTCGGCGACGACGTGCCGACGCTCGCTGAGGTCAAGGAGAAGATCGAGGCCCGTCACGCCAAGGCCAAGGGCATGGCCGAGATTCAGGACATGTCGGTCGAGTCGAGGATCGTCGAGATCGAGCAGGCTGCGGTCAACGTGGAGGCGCAGGCCCGCTTGTCGGAGATTCGCTCCAAACTCGGGATCGGCGATGCGGCGACCGCACCTGCAGCGACGGCGGCTGCCGCTGGGACCGCCGCCCCGAGCGGAACCCCCGCCCCAGCGTCGGAGACGACGTCCCCCGGCGACGGCGACGCACTTGCCTCGGGCAACTGAGCACGGCAGCTCGGACCCCAGAGGGTCAGCTCAGTCGGGGAGCACCACGAGGTCGTCGACGTGGATGACCTGACCGTCGCCGTCGACGAGCTCCACTGAGCGCTTTCCAGCGATCTTCCTGAGTGCTTCTGCATCGATCGAGGTCAGGCCCTTGGCGACGACGGCACCGTCGGGGCCGACGACCTCGACTGCGTCGCCGGCAACGAAGGCGCCCTCCACGCCGGTCACGCCGGCGGCCAGCAGGGACCGACCGCCAGCCGACAGCGCCGCAGACGCACCGGCGTCGATGATGATCACGCCCGCAGGAGCCACCGCAAAGGCGATCCAGAGCTTGCGTGCGTTCAACCCCGTGGCCTGCGGTCGCACGGTCGTGCCAACCCCCGGAACCGATGCGATGGCGTCGTTGAGCACGCCGGGTCGCTCGGCGTGGGCGATCACGGCGCGCACGCCCGCCCAAGCCGCCATCTTGGCTGCGGCGAGCTTGGAGGCCATGCCGCCCGAGCCCCGGTCCGTGCCCGCGCCTCCGGCGTACTCCTCGAGAGTCGCGTCGACCACTGCGATCTCCTCGATGAGCGACGCTCGCGTGGTGACCCGGGGATCAGCGTCCATCAGGCCGGGAGTGTCGGTCAACAGCACCACGAGTTCGCATCCGGCGAGTTGAGCCAGGAGCGCTGCGATCCGATCGTTGTCACCGAAGCGGATCTCGTCGTCGGCGATCACGTCGTTTTCGTTGACAATCGGCACGACACCGAGTTCGAGCAGGCGGTCGATCGTTGCCTTGGCGTGCAGGTACTGGGTGCGCACCATGAAGTCCAACGGAGCGAGCAGGACCTGCCCGGCCACCAGATCGTGAACAGCGAGGTGTGCCGACCAGGTCTGGACGAGCTGAGCCTGCCCGACTGCTGAGACTGCCTGGAGTGTGCGGGCGTCGGAGGGGCGCCGATCGAATCCGAGCACCGGGAGCCCGGCTGCCACTGCGCCGGACGTCACGACGAGAACCTCGTGTCCGGCCTCACGCGCAGCGGCGACCTCGGCCGACGCCTTCGCCACAGCAGCCCGGTCGATCCGCCCAGCCTCATCGGTCAGGCTCGAGGTCCCGTACTTGGCGACAACCCTCACGGCGCACCGCCCCGGGACGGACCGTCACGTTGCTCAACCGGCGCCTCGTCGAACGGCTGGACATCGAGTTCATCGACGGTGTCGTAGGTGAACGTCAAGGCTCCGATGTGGACCACGTCGCCGTTGCGAGCTCCGGCTCGGGCCAGTGCGCGGTCAACGCCGAGTCGGTCCAGTCGACGTCGGGCCTCGTCGAGCGCCTCGCTCTGGGTCAGATCCGAGAAGCCCACTGCCCGCAGTGCCGCTCGCCCGAGCACCTCGAAGCTGGCGTCGTCGCGTCGGATCACACGAACGCCTTCGGGCACTGGCCGGAGCGTCACGAATCCCTCGGGCTTCGATTCCAGGGTCCGGGCCTGCTCGACCTGCCTTCGGAGCTGGCCGAGCAGCCGATCGACCCCTTTTCCGGTGACAGCGGAGATGGCGAGCGGGAGGTCGCCTCGGCCCTCATCGGCATCAGGTTCCGGAGGGAGTTCGTTTCCCTCACACCAGGACTCGAGCGCCTCTGCAGTCGCAAGATCAGAGCGCGAGCCCGCCACCACTCGCGGTCGCTCGACCAACGGTGCAGCATCGGAGCCGAGTCGTACCTGGTAGCGCTCGAGTTCGTCGATCAACACGCTGTACTGCTCTGCGGGACCGGTGACGGCGGTCGGCGAGAGATCACACAACACCAGAAGGACACGAGCTCGCTCGACGTGCCGCAGGAACCGGTGACCAAGGCCACGGCCCTCGGCTGCACCTTCGATGAGTCCGGGGACATCGGCGACGACCATCTCGAAGGCATCGGTGCCCTCGCCGAGACGGACCACCCCGAGCTGCGGCTCGAGCGTGGTGAACGGATAGTCGCCGATCTTCGGGCGCGCGGCCGAGATGCGAGCGATCAGCGTGGACTTCCCGACATTCGGGAACCCGATGATCGCCACGTCGGCGAGCAGTTTCAGGTCGAGCCAGACCCACCGTTCCTCGCCGGCCTCACCCTGCTCGGCGAACGCCGGTGCCCGACGACGATTGGAGAGGAACTTTGCGTTCCCCTTGCCCCCGACTCCTCCGGCAGCTGCAAGCCACCGATCGCCGTGGCCCGGGAGGTCGGCGAGCACCTCACCGTCTCGATCACGCACCACGGTTCCGACAGGCACGGCCACCTCGAGATCGGGGCCACTCGCACCGTGACGCTTACGACCTGAACCATGTGACCCGGATGCGGCTCGTCGGTGCGGGTGGTCCCGGAAAGCCAGCAGCGAGGCGACGTTGCGATCGGCCACGAGCCAGACGTCGCCGCCGGAACCGCCGTCGCCACCGTCCGGTCCACCCATCGGGGTGTGCGACTCCCGCCGGAACGACACGCACCCCGCTCCCCCGTCACCACCGCGCACGTTGAGCGCACACTCGTCGACGAAGTTCGACACCCACGCACCCTAGATGCCCCATTCACTCCAGAGACGGTGGGATCAGGAGTGCTTCCGGGGAAGCAACCACCACCACATCCAGCAGCGAGCCTGTCGGACCCAACCCCTACGATGACACCGTGAATGAAGCTGAACCTGTGGCTCAACCCGGAACCCACACCACCGAACAGCCCAGCGAACGCTCGATCCAGTGGGCCGCCACAATGTCGGGTCACACAGCGGGATCGGAGGATGCGCCCATCTCATTCTCCCATGCCGACAGCACTGCATCGCTCGGATCCAATCCGACTTGGTCGTGCGGGACCGGCGGCGAACGAGTCGCTCGGGAGGAGGCAGAGGACCGCCAGTTGGCCGACGGTGCCACCAGGGCCTCCGGCGCCGGCAACCGGCTCGTGGAGGAGGCCCCCGATCTGCGCCGGACGTGTTTCGAGCGTGACCGGGACCGCATCCTGCACAGCACGGCGTTTCGTCGCCTCGCCGGAAAGACCCAGGTGTTCGTGCTCCCCGAGGACCACCAGCGCACCCGCCTCACCCACGCACTCGAGGTCGCCCAGGTTGCGGTGGCGATCGCCCGTGCGGTGGGGGCCAACGTTGCGCTCACCGAGGCGATCGCCCTCGGTCACGACTGCGGCCACGGCCCGGGCGGGCACGCGTCGGAGGACGCCTTCAGTCCGTACGTCGAGGGCGGATACGACCACGCCACCTGGGGTGCCGATGTCGTACTCGCAGGGTTGAACCTGTGCCGAGAGACACTCGACGGGGTGCGCAACCACTCGTGGTCACGTCCGGCTCCGTCCACCCCAGAAGGAGAAATCGTCTCCTGGGCCGACCGGATCGCCTACGTCTGCCACGACTTCGAAGACGCAATTCACGTCGGCATCGTCCGACCTGATCAGCTTCCGGAACTCGTCCGCAGACACTGTGGCGAACGGCGGAGCCGTCAGCTGCACACCTTCATCGATGCCGTGGCCGACACCGTCCGTTCGACGGGGCGGATCGGGATGGACCCGGTCACGGCCCGGGCTCTCGCTGAGTTCCGGCAGTTCAACTACGACCACATCTACATGCGTCCGGCCTCGCTGGCGCAGTCGGAGATGGTGATCACAGTGCTCCGGGCACTCGTCGAACACCTCGCCGACAACCCGGACCTGCTGGTGCGCCAATCCGGTGATCATCCCGCAGACCGAGGGAGCAAGGCGGCGCTCGAAGCCGCAGTCGGCCACGTGGGTGGCATGACCGACCGCTACGCCTTCACTCAGGCAGTCGAGCTGCTCGGGTGGGACCCCGCAGCGCTCCCACCCGGTATCGGCTGAGTTGAGGGGTGCCAGCCATCCACGTCGCAGGCCCGAGGCTCCGGCCAACGAGGACCGTCACGCAGCACCGAATGCCACGCGGAACTGATGTTCAGTCCTCGGCGGGCAGGATGCTGACGATCTTCCGGTTACGGCTGGAACCGAACTTGACCTTGCCGTCGGTCAGAGCGAACAGCGTGTCGTCACCACCGCGACCCACGTTGACCCCGGGGTGGATTCTGGTCCCCCGCTGGCGCACGATGATCGAACCTGCGGTCACCGCTGTGCCGTCGAACACCTTCACGCCGAGGCGCTTGCTCTGGGAATCACGACCGTTCCTGGTGGAACCGCCGCCCTTGGTCTTGGACATGGGACGCTCCTGTGCGTTCGGTTGGGATCAGCCCCGCGAGATGTCGGTGATCTCGATCGTCGAGTACGCCTGCCGGTGGCCCCACCGGCGTCGGACCCGGGCCTTGGCCTTGTAGTCGAATCCGTTGATCTTGCGGCCCCGGCCCTCATCCACCACGGTGGCTGAGACGGTGGCGCCCGCCAACTGGTCCGGGGTGGCGAGCACGGTGTCACCGTCGACGAGCAGCACCGGTGTCAGGTCGACCGTCGCTCCACTCTCGGCGAGCCGCTCAACCCGGACGCGCTGGCCCGGGTGCACCCGATACTGCTTCCCGCCGGACTTGACTACTGCGTACATAAGCCTCAGATCCTATCGGGCAGCGCTGTCGCAACGCACATCAGCCCAGCAGCTCCTCGGGAACGATCAGCCCGCGACCAGAACACGTGTCGCACTTCACAGCCACGGATTCGATCAGTCCCTCGCCGATCCGCTTTCGGGTCATCTCGACGAGACCGAGGTCGGAGATGTTGAACACCTGGGTCCTCGTCTTGTCCCGGGAGAGCGCTTCACGGAACGCCTTGACCACTCTGTCCCGGTTCTCCTTGATGTCCATGTCGACGAAGTCGATCACGATGATCCCGCCGATGTCGCGTAGGCGTAGCTGCCGGGCGATCTCCTCGGCGGCTTCGAGGTTGTTGTGGAGGACGGTCTCCTCGAGACTCGACGATCCCACGTTTCGTCCCGTGTTGACGTCGATCACGGTGAGCGCCTCGGTCCGTTCGATCACGAGCGACCCCCCGGACGGAAGCCAGACCATCCGATCGAGTGCCTTGGCGAGTTGCTCGGTCACGTGGAAGCGGTCGAAGAGCGACAGCGATTCGGCGTCGGGGTCGTAGTACTCCACCCGCTCGACGAGCTCCGGGGCCACAGCAGCGACGTAGTCGCGGAGTTCCTCGTAGACCGCCCGGTCGTCGATCACGACCGATCGGTACTCGGCGTTGAACTCTTCTCGAAGCATGCGCATCGCGAACGCCGGCTCGCGATAGATCAATCCCGGGCGCTTCTGAGCGGCAGCGAGCTCGGCGATTCGCTCCCACTGGTCTGCCAACCGCTGGACGTCGAGCTCGATCTCCTCTGCAGACGCCCCCTCGGCTGCAGTCCGCACGATGATGCCGTGCCCCTCGGGTCGGACACGGTCGAGGATCTTGCGGAGTCGCTTGCGTTCGTTGTCGGGCAGCCGCTTGGAGATGCCGTACGTCGTCGAGTTGGGCACCAGCACCACGAAGCGGCCCGCAACCGACACCTCCTGTGTCAGTCGGGCTCCCTTGTGAGCAATCGGGTTCTTCGTGACCTGACAGAGGATCAGTTGCCGAGCCCGGAGGAGCTCCTCGATCCGTGGAGCTTCTCCCTGCGTCTCGACGTCCTCCGGATCGAACTGCACGTCGCTGCGGTACAGCACAGCACTCTTGGGAGTGGCGATGTCGACGAACGCCGCCTCCATGCCGGGTAGGACGTTCTCGACCTTGCCGACGTAGATGTTGCCGTGGATCTCAAAGACGTCATCGGAGGGACGGGTGACGTAGTGCTCGATCATCGAGCGCCCCTCGAAGATCGACGTATGGGTGATCTCGCCGTCGACGTGGACGTACATTTGGAACCGTCCGACGGCCCGGCCCTTGCGTTGACGACCCCGCCGCCGTCCGAGCGTCTCGCTGTCGAGATCCACCGCACTCCGTGCGATATCGGAACCGTCGACCGGTGTGGGGCCCTCGGCTCGGGTCGAGCGGCCACCCTGTCCAGGCGATCGATTCTGTTGGTCACGACCGCTGCGGCCGGAACGACCGGACTGGCCGCCGCCGGACTGCTGTGTGGACTGCCCGCCACCACGCTGCTGGTCGGCACCGGATTGCTGCTTGGACTGGCCCTCTCCACCGCCACGGCCGCCGCGCCGGCGTCGACGACGGCGAGTCGAACCTTCACCCGGTGCGTTCGAGTCACGCCCCGGCTCACCACCGGTCTGGGTGGGAGTTGGTTGGGTTCTCACCGGGGCCGGACGGGAGTCCCCGATCTTGGGTTTCGGTGGTCCAGACGACGCCGGAGGGCTGCTCGGCGGATCCGCCGGTGCCGGCGGGTCAGGCGCCGCTCGATCCGGCGGCGCGCCCCCGGACTGGTCGCCTCCCCCGATAGGAGGACGGTTGGCTGTCGAATCCGACATCGAAAGTTCCCTTCACATCGCTCGCGTCCACGCAAGCGATTGGTCGGCTTGCGTCTTGGCAAGCGGTCACGATGCACGCTCCTCAGCGTGCGTCGACGGGCGTGGCAGCGAAATCGGTTCACAGCGTTGCCCGTCGAGGTTGATCCATTGGTGAGTGCGGAGCACACGTACATCGGCGACGTTGCCGATGAGTTCCGGAGCATCCAATGCAGCGAGGAATTCCACCGGCCGGACGCTACGAGGTTTGGTCCCCAGATCGATGGTCAACACCGCACCCTCGGAGGACATCCGGGTGCTGTGTTCGCCGAGGAGGGGTCGCAGGTCCTCGCTCACCTGCTTGCCCTTGCGGATGAGGGTCACCTCGACCCGGTCACGGTCGAGAAGCCGTGTGGCCGCGGCGTCGAGCGCATCGGCGGGTACCTCAACAAGGCGGAACTGCCAGGTGCACACCTCCACCGAGTCCTGCAGCGACGCAGTTCCAGCGGCGATCGGCACCACAGCAGCCACATCGATGCCGTCGGGCAGCACGCTACTGAGTCGCTCGGCGAGCCCGCCGGCGCCGACGAGGTGGCCGGCGACGGCTCGCTCCATCGTGCTGCGGAGATCTACGGGATCCGCGGATCCCGGATCTGCGGGACCGGGATCGACGAGATCGACGTCGAAGAACTCGGCGTCGGACTCGAAGCCGTTGGAGAGCGCCAGCCCGAAGTGCAGGCGCGCCCTCGGGCTGAACCCCTGGCTGTAGGCAACGGGAAGGCCTGCTCGCCGAACCGCCCGCTCGAGGCACCGGGCCACATCCCGGTGCGACAGGAAGCGAACCCGCCCCCGCTTGTTGTATCGCACCCGGAGTCTGGTCACGATGACCTCCGTCCGCGAGCACCCACGCCGAGCTCGACCGGCACGGGTCGGCTGTCGGGAGTCCATGAGAGGCCCTGGCCAGTCCCCTGCGAACCTCCGGCCGGCGGTGTGGCAGAGGCCACGACGTGCTCGATGCCGTAGCCCGTGCAGGCACCGCAGTCGTAACACGGGGTCCAGCGGCAGTCGGGCAGCCCCACCTCGGCGAGCGCATCGCGCCAGTCCTGCCAGAGGAAGTCGTGGTGCAGTCCCGCAGAGAGGTGGGACCACGGGAGCACCTCGTCCTCGGTGCGGTGACGGTGGACGTAGTCGTCCATGGACAGACCGTGTTCGGCCATTGCGTCGGCCCACAGGTCGAGTCGGAAGTGCTCGGACCACTCCTGAAAGGTGCCGCCACGACGCCAGACCGACTCGATGACCGGTCCGAGTCGACGGTCGCCACGACTGAGCAGGCCCTCGATCTGGGTCGCTGAGGGGTCGTGCCACTTCATCTGGGCACCCTTGACGTCACGGAACGCATCGCGCAGCAGGCTGATCTTGCGCTGGAGCTCAACAGCCGTGTTCTGTCCGAACCACTGGAACGGCGTGAATGGTTTGGGGACGAACCCACCGACAGAGACCGTCACACCGGGCGAACGCTGGTGTTGCCGGCCGACCTCTATGCAGTTGGCGGCGAGTTCGGCGATCCCGAGCGTGTCAACGTCGGTCTCGGTCGGTAGACCGGTGAGGAAGTAGAGCTTCACTCTCCGCCAGCCCTGTGAGTACGCCGAGTCAACTGCGCCGTAGAGGTCCTCGTCGCGGATCAGCTTGTTGATGACCTGACGCATCCGCCAGGTGCCCGCCTCTGGAGCAAACGTCAACCCACTGCGGCGGCCTTTCTGGAGTTCGGCGGCGATTCCCACGCCGAACGCATCGACCCGGAGTGACGGGAGCGACACAGACACGGGTCCGCACAGGTCACCGGATCCGTCGGCAGGAGGGCGGTTCCCGGCGAGTTCGCCGACGATGTCGGTGATGTTGGAGAAGTCCGCCGTGGACAGCGACGTGAGTGCGACTTCGTCGTAGCCGGTTCTGCGGAGCCCCTCGGCGACCATCGTCCGGACCTGTTCGGCGGGACGCTCCCGGACAGGGCGGGTGATCATACCGGCCTGACAGAACCGGCATCCTCGCGTACAGCCCCTGAAGACCTCGACGTTGAGACGGTCGTGCACGACCTCGGTCAACGGAACGAGTTGGTTCTTCGGGTAGGGCCACGCTCCGAGGTCAGCGATGGTCCGCTTCTCCACCACCGCCGGGACCCCCGGCCAGATGGGTTCGATCGACCGCAGCCTCGGTCCGTCGTAGCTGACCTCGTAGGCCGCAGGGACATAGACGCCCGGCACGCGGGCCAGGGCGAGGAGCACCTCTCGACGGTCACCCCGTCCGGACGCCTTCCACTCGAGTACGACGTCGGTGATCTCGCTGACGACTTCCTCGCCGTCACCGAGGACGACCAGGTCGACGAAGTCCGCCACGGGCTCCGGGTTGTAGGTGCAGTGGCCACCGATGCAGACGAGCGGATGTTGTTCGGAACGTTCAGCTGCTCGGACTGGGATCCCGGCGAGGTCGATGAGGTTGACCAGGTTCGTGTAGGTGAGCTCGGCGCTCAGGTTGAAACCGATCAGGTCGAACATCGCAGCTGGGCGGTGTCCCTCGACGCTGAAAAGCGGGAGGCCGTGGGCGCGGAGTTCGGCCTCGAGGTCGATCCACGGTGCGTACGCTCGTTCAGCGACCGCATCAGGATGCTCGGTGACGATCTCGGCGAGGATCTGCAACCCTTGGTTCGGCAGGCCGATCTCGTAGGTGTCGGGATAGGTGAAGAGCCATGACACCGGCCCACCCGGGGCGCGCCGGCTCCAGTCAGGGCGGACCGCACCGTCTTCTCCACCGATGTAGCGAGCGGGTTTCTCGACCCTCGCCAGAAGTGGTTCGAGTTGGTCCCACATCGACCCGGACGGTTCCGTCCTGACGGGCTCGAAGCGCTGTGCAGCGGCCGTAGGAACGGTCATGGTCCCGTAAGCCTATCGGAGGTGACAGGCGGAGTACCCATCGGCGGACAGCGGGCGTACGTCAGCTGAACCGATGCATGTGGACGGACTGGACCAAGCCGACCGCCACGAACGAGACGAGCAGCGATGACCCACCGTAGGAGACGAAGGGCAACGGGATCCCGGTCACCGGCATGATCCCGAGCGTCATCCCGATGTTCTCGAAGATGTGGAACAGGAACATGCACGTCACGCCGATGCACAGGAGCGTGCCGATCTGGTCGGCGGCGAGCTGCGCTGCTCGCCAGCACCTCCAGATGATGATCCCGAGCAAGGCCACGAGCAGGCTCGACCCCAGAAACCCGAACTCCTCGCCGACGACAGTGAAGATGAAGTCCGTCTGCTGTTCCGGGACGTAGCCGCCCCGGGTCTGTGGACCGTTGGCCAGGCCGTAGCCGGTGAGACCACCCGAACCGATTGCCTTCTGCGACTGATCGACGTTGTAGGACTGTTCGTCGGGCGAGATGAAGGACGTGAGCCGTTCGGTCTGGTAATCATCGAGCGCACCAGAGTTGAGGATCATAAGGATCGCGACGATTCCCAACGTGACGAGCACACCGAGGTGCTTCATCCGGACGCCAGCGACGACGAGCATGCCCAGACCCAGAACGATGAACACCAGTGCCGAACCGAGGTCGGGCTGCAGCAGGGTGAGGAGGACCGGCACGCCGAGCAACCCGAGGGCGCCGGCCAGGCGCCGCAGGTCGACCTCGTCAACCGAACCCAGATAGGCCGCAATGGCGAGGATCGTCGTGAGCTTGGCGAACTCAGCTGGCTGAAGGGCGATCGACCCGGCCCGGTACCACCCGCTCGTTCCGTTGACGACGGTGCCGAGGGGGGTGAGGACGCCGATCAGCATGACGATCGACACGGCGTAGAGCGCCTGCCACCAGTCGGCGACCTTCCGATAGTCCACCAGCGCTGCTGCGGATGCCGCACCGATACCCACGACAGCGAACATCATCTGCCGGACGACGTATCCGTTTCCGCCATCGAGGCGTCGGGTGGCGCTGTAGACGAGGATCAGGCCGAACAACAACACCGCTCCGACCGCAGCGGCAAGGACCACATCGACGTGTCGACGCGGATCGCCGAGGTTCCGGGACCTGAACCCGACCGGGGCGACAACTCTGTCGCCGCTCACCCGGGACCTCCTGATCCGACATCGGCGACGCTGGCCTGAGCGGCTCGCCCCTCTTCCTCCCGGCACTGGGCGGCCGCTGCCACGGTGCACGCCACAGAGAGCGTGCCGTCGCTGGCGGGCGCCAGGATCCTGAACGCCAGCGGGGCCGCCACGTCACCTCCGAAGCCGGATTCGGGGATGATGACCGACACGGCGAACTCCGGCGGGATCCCGCTGGCCACGGGGCCCCAGCCGGCGAACAGTGCCGAATCCGCCTTGCCGGCCACCTGGGCGGTACCGGTCTTTCCCCCCATGACCCATGCAGTCGGCGAGGAGGCCCACGACCGGCTCGCCGTGCCGTCGTCGTCCTGAGTGACCCCGATGAGGCCGGCGAGCACCCGGAGGTAGAACTCCCCGCCCATCTCGACCCGGCCAACCTCCTCCGGCTCGACCGTCCTGACGATCTCGAAGTTGCCCGGCTGACCGGGTGGAGCCGCTGGATCGAGTGGACGGGTCACCTGGAACACCGCCTGTGGCCGGTGACGAACCCCGCCGCTGGCAATCGTGGCGTACAACTCGGCGAGCTGCAGGGGTGTGACGAGCACGTCGCCCTGACCGATCGACGTGATCACGGTGTCGCCGGTGAACCAGTCGCCGGTCATGAACACGTCGGGGTTGGCCTCGAATTCAGCCCGGCGCTGGGTCGGGGTGGGCACCCGTCCACCGGCCTCGCCGGGCAGGTCGATCCCGGTGGGCTTGCCCATCCCGAACTCGACCGCCACATCCTGAATGGGATCGTCACCGAACTGCCGGCGGTTGAGCCACATCAACTCAGCGAGTCGGTAGTAGTAGGTGTCGGAGGAGACAGCGAGCGAGCGGGCGAGGTCGACCTCGCCGAGCGTCTTTTGGCCGGCGTTCTGGAACGTGCAGCCTTCACCCTCGCAGCTCTGGAGTCGATAGGTTCCACCGTCGACGTAGTACTCGTTGTCAGGGCCGATGATTCCCGCACGCCAACCGGCGAGCGCAGTGATCGGTTTGAACGTCGATCCCGGGGCGTAGGCGCCCTGAATGGCCCAGTTGACCAGCGGCTGGCCGCTGTTGGGGTCGTTGAGCTGCTCCCAGAGATCGGTGGAGATGCCGTTGACGAGGATGGACGGGTTGTACGAGGGGTACGACGCCATGGCGAGCACCTGCCCGGTGCCCGGTTGGATGATCACGACCGAACCCTGCGGGGCGTTGAGGGTCCCCTCACGGCTCCTCTGTCCCCGGAGCGATTTGATCTTTGCGGCGAGCAGACGCTCGGCCTGCGCCTGCAGGTCCAGGTCGAGCGACAGCCAGACGTCGTCCCCGGCTTGCGGCACAACTCGCTCGGTCTCGGCGAGGAACTCACCCCGGGCGTTCACCTCGATGGTCCGCCGACCGGGAACCCCGCGGAGGACGGCCTCCTGAGCGGACTCGATCCCACCCTTGCCGAAGCTGTCGCCGGGTCGGTACTCCTTGGGTGTTCCATCAGCGGCCTTCGGTGCTGCGTCGCCCGCGACCTTGGCGAGCTCATCGGCATTGCTCTCGCCGACGTAACCGATGACCTGGGCGGCCAGCGAACCGTAAGGGTAGGTACGGACCGTACGACGTTCCACCACCACACCCGGGAAACGGGCCGCCCGTTCGGCAAGGTAGAGCTCGACGTCCTCGGGGACCTCGTCGGCAACGGGAACGTTCTCCTGCGGCGAGTAGCGAACGTCGGCGAAGCGGCCCTCGACGGTACTCAGCTTGGTCGGTACGCCGAGGTCGGTCAGCGTGTCGGCGAGATCAGCGAAGACCGCTGAGCGCTCGGCGTCGTCGAGCTTTCGTAGTGGCTCGCGGTCGAGCGCCACCACGATGGTCGTTCGATTGTCGACGATGATCCGGCCGTTGCGGTCGAGGATCCGACCTCGAGGGCCTTCCTCGTGGATCACCCGCAGACGGTTGGACTCCGTGGCGGCCTCGAACCGCTGGGGATCAACGCCTTGCAGAAACCACAGACGGACGATCAACGCAGCGAACAGGCACACGGCCACGATGCCGATCGCCGAGAGTCTCACCTGGGTGGAACTGGTGTTCATGCTCGCTCGACGTGGTCAGTGGGCGCTGCCCGGTGCACCATCAGCGGATCCGAACAGCGGTGTGGTCGTCCCCGGCCCACCGACAGACAGCCAGAGCCGGGAGGCTGAGAGCAGCGTTGAGAACCGAGACGATACCCACGATCAGGGCCAAGTTCGGGTCAGCCAGCGTCTCGGAACCGAGCAGATGCCCCAGCGTGGCGTACAGGAGTGTGCCCCCGGCGCTGAGCCCCGCCGTGGCCACCACCCAGATGGTCGACGAAGGCCGAACAATGGTGTCGCCAACCATGCCGGAGGCATACCCGGTCAGCGTCGTGGCGAGCGATGCCACGCCGAAACGGGTGCTCAGGTAGAGGTCTGCGACAAGACCGGCGGCGAAGCCGACCACCGCACCACGTGCCGGCCCGCCGGTGAGTCCGGCGGCGACAGCGAGGAGCAGGAGCAGATCGGGGTGGACGTCGAGCACCTGCAATCGGGAGGCGATCGACACCTGAGCGACCGTGACGACAGTGAACACGAGCGCCCAACGGACCACCCTCGAGTCCAGACTCATCGGGGCGGCTCCCACTCGAGCACCTGCACCACGTCGAGCTTGGTGAGTTCTGCTGACAGCGCCACATCGAGTTGCTGGTCCTGCGTCGTGAGGCTGGGATCGACGCTGCTCACGAGGCCCACGGGGATGTCGGGCGGCATGATCGACGTGCTCAGCCCCGAAGTCAGCACGGCCTCGCCGACGCGAATCGAGTCACCCAGATCGATGCCACGGTCCACCACGAAGGTGCCCCGCTCCCCCGTCCCTCGTCCGACGCCCAGGTCCTGCGTGGAAGCGAGGCGCACGCCGATCACGAACTCGGGATCAGTGGCGAGTTGAACGACCGAGGTATTGGACCCGACGCGTTCGAGTCGACCGACGAGCCCTGATCGAGTGACCACCGGCATACCCTCGGCCAGACCGTTGGAAGAGCCCCGGTCGATCTCGATCCGGTAGTCGGCGAAGTTGGAGTACGCCCCGGAGGACACCCGGGCCACCTGGGTCGGGATCCCCTCGATGTAGCCGATTTCGAGTTGCTCGTTGAGCCGACGAAGCTGTTCACGGGCACTGTCCTCGAGCACCGCAGCAGACTCGAGTTCTCCGATGCGATCACGAAGCTGTTGGTTCTCGGCCACCAGATCGTCGTAGCCGGTGACCCCGTTCCAGGCATTCCGGAACGGCGCCGTGACCGTGTCGACGACGCCGGCGAACGGGGCGGCGGAGTCGTCGGCGACGGACCGGGCGCCGGTGAACACCGGGAACCCACCGGCGTCGAGGGCGATGAGCGAAACGGCGATCAACGACAGGACCACCAGGAGGTAGCGGGAGCGCCGTCGGGTGGCGACCGGCCGCACGGCGGTCAGTTGCGGTCGGAGGAGAACAGGATCCCACGGAGGGAGTCGAACTCCTCGAGCGCCTGACCCGAGCCGAGGACCACCGCCTCCAGCGGCCGGGGAGCGATGCGGATGGGCATGCCCGTCTCGTTGGCCAGCCGTGTGGCGAATCCCTTGAGGAGGGCACCTCCACCGGTCAGCACGATTCCTCGCTCCATGACGTCGGCGGCGAGTTCGGGTGGGGTCTTGTCGAGCGTGACCTTCACTGCGTCGACGATCGCCGACAGCGGCTCCTCGATGGCTTCGCGGATCTCGTAGGTGGAGGTGACGATCGTCTTGGGCAGTCCGGTGACCAGATCGCGACCGCGAATCTCCGCCTGCAGCTCCTGATCGAGCGGCCACGCCGAACCCAGTTCCATCTTCACGACCTCGGCGGTACGTTCACCGAGCGCCAAGGAGTACTCCTTCTTGATGTACTGGACGATCGCCTCGTCGAGTTCGTCACCAGCGACGCGAACCGACTGACTGGTGACCACGCCGCCGAGCGAGATCATCGCCACTTCAGTCGTGCCGCCGCCGATGTCGACGATCATGTTGCCGGTTGGCTCCTGCACGGGCAGACCGGCACCGATGGCTGCAGCCATCGGCTCCTCGATGATGTGCGCCGGCTTGCGCGCTCCGGCGAACTCAGCGGCATCCTGCACGGCGCGCTGTTCCACCCCGGTAACGCCGGAGGGAACGCAGATGATCATGCGTGGCTTGGAGAACCGACTGTTGTGCACGCGCTGGATGAAGTAGCGCAGCATCGTCTCGCAGACCTCGAAATCGGAGATGACGCCGTCACGCAACGGGCGGACGGCCCTGATGTGAGCAGGGGTCTTGCCGATCATCCGCTTGGCCTCGGTGCCGACCGCCACCGCTCGCCCGTCGTGTTCCCGGATGGCGACCACCGATGGTTCACACAGGACGATGCCCTCGCCACGGACGTACACCAAGGTGTTTGCCGTACCCAGGTCCACCGCCATGTCACGGCCGGCGAGGCCACTGCTCAGTATCGATGTGGACAGGCGGGGCATAGAACGTTCCTCACGCTACCCGGTACCCGAGGGCGGGATTCGGTCGGTTGGACCGCCCCATCGGGCGAGTACCCAGGACACGCGGCCGTCATCATGACAGATTCGCAACACAACCGTAAAGAAAGGATGTCGGGCCGGGGCGGCTACCATCCGCCTGGTGAGCCGAACATTCGTCATGTGCAAGCCCGATGCGGTCGAAAGGGGACTCGTCGGGGAGATCATCGCTCGTGTGGAACGCAAGGGCCTCCGGCTCGCTGCGGTCGAGTTGCGGCACGTGGACACCGCCCTCGCAGAGGAGCACTACGCCGAACACGCCGACAAGCCGTTCTTCGGCGAGCTCGTGTCGTTCCTGACCCGCAGCCCGGTCGTGGCGATGGCCGTCGACGGCCCCGGCGACGACACCTGGCTGATCGCCCGCCTGCTCATCGGTGCGACCAAGGTGCAGGACGCTCAGCCCGGAACGATCCGCGGCGACTTCGCCACCACCACCAACGAGAACCTGGTGCACGGATCGGACTCAGATGAGTCCGCCCGACGGGAACTCGGGCTCTGGTTCCCCGGCCTGCCTGCGTCCTGACAGCAACGACTGCAGACCAGTCAGTCGCCCTCGGCGAGGAACGAGCGGGCCTCGTCGAGCAATCGGAACGAGCCGGCGACGACGATGAGGTCCTCCTCGAGAGCTGCGGCACGGACACGATCCAAGCCGGCGGCGATCGAACCCACCGACTCCGCCGCCACGCCCCGGCGACGCCACGCCGCAGCGAGCGGAGCCGGGTCACCTCGACGGGCCCCCTCCCCCACCGGAACGCACACCACCAGGTCAGGTCGAATCGCCGCTGCTGAATCGACGAACCGATCCGGGTCACGACCGGCGAGCAGTCCGAGCAGGAGGTGTCGACTCCCGATCACGGCGAACTCGTCGTTGACGGTGCGGGCCAGCGCCGCAGCGGCATCGGGGTTGTGGGCCCCGTCGAGCACCACCAGCGGATGGCGGGCCACAACCTCGCAGCGACCCTCGATCCGCACCGAGGCAAAGGCCTCCGTGACGGCCTCGGGGTCGAGCGGACGGTCGAAGAACGCCTCGGTTGCCGCCACCGCCACCGCCGCGTTGGCGGTCTGATGAGCCCCAGCGAGCGGCACCGTGACATCCGGATAAAGCGAGTACACGCCGTCGATGTCGACGACGTGGGCGCCGACGGCCACTCGGTCGTCGGCCACGTCGAAGTCACGTCCAGCACACCACAGACGGGCCGGTCCCTCAGCGGAGAACAACGGCCACAGGTCCGGGTTCATCTCGCCGAGCACTGCGGTGCCGTCGGGGCGAAGGATGCCGGCCTTCTCCGAGGCGACCGCCGCCTCCCAGCCCTCTGCGAAGTCCGTGTGGTCGCCGCCGATCGACGTGACCACCGAGACCGCCCCGTCGACGACGTTGGTGGCATCGAAGCGCCCGAGCAGTCCGACCTCGACCACAGCAACGTCGACGGGCGCCTCGGCGAAGTACCGCAGTGATGCCGCCACCATGATCTCGAACCACGTCGGGGTGTGATCGAGCAGCGGCTCGATGGAGCGCACACCGTCGAGCGCCTCGGCGAGTTCGCTGTCGGTGATGGGCTCGGCATTGCGCTGGACCCGTTCGTTGAGCGACCGCAGGTGCGGACTGCTCGCCGTCCCGACAGTGAGTCCGTGAGCGAGCAGCAGGGCAGTGACCATGGACGCCACGGAACCCTTGCCGTTGGTCCCGGTGATGTGGATGACCGGCTGGGCCTGCTGTGGGTCCCCGAGGATGTGCATCAACGAGCGCATCGAGTCCAGATCGAGGCCGTCGATCCGACCCGCAGACACACCGAGGCTCCCGGTCTCGTGGTCGGTGTGGGATGCCAGCCAGTCCAACAGGACGGGAAGCGGAGTCACGCGAGGTTCCTGCGGCGGAGGGTGCGGTGTCGAGCGGTCAGGACGCAGCGCGGCGCGAACGCGACGCCTTGGCCTGGTCACGGAGTACGAGCGTTGGTGGCTCACCGGAGGTGACCACTGCCTCGTCGACCTTCACCACAGCGACGTCGTCGCGAGAGGGGAGGTCGTACATGACCCCGAGCAGCACCTCCTCGAGGATGGCGCGCAACCCGCGAGCACCGGTGCCCCGGGCGAGTGCCTGATCAGCCACGGCGACGAGCGCATCGTCTGTGAACTCGAGGTCGACCTCCTCGAGTTCGAAGAACTTGCGGTATTGCTTCACGAGAGCGTTCTTGGGTTCGACGAGGATCTCGATGAGTGCCGCCCGATCGAGGCTGTCCACCACTCCAATGACGGGGAGCCGACCGACGAACTCGGGGATGAGCCCGAACTTGAGGAGATCCTCGGGCAGGACCCCGGAGAGGAGTTCGCTCTCAGAACGCTCATCGGCCGAACGGATCTCTGCGCCGAAGCCGACACCCCGACGTCCGATGCGCTGTTCGATGATGCCATCGAGGCTGGCAAATGCACCACCGCAGATGAACAGGATGTTGGTGGTGTCGATCTGGATGAACTCCTGATGGGGATGCTTGCGTCCACCCTGCGGAGGGACCGATGCCGTGGTTCCCTCGAGGATCTTCAGCAACGCCTGCTGGACCCCCTCGCCGGAGACGTCCCTGGTGATCGACGGGTTCTCGGACTTGCGAGCCACCTTGTCGATCTCATCGATGTAGATGATCCCGGTCTCGGCCTTCTTGACGTCGAAGTCGGCGGCTTGGATCAGCTTCAGCAGGATGTTCTCGACGTCCTCGCCGACGTACCCCGCCTCGGTGAGCGCCGTGGCGTCGGCGATGGCGAACGGGACGTTCAGCATGCGGGCGAGCGTCTGGGCGAGCAACGTCTTGCCGCACCCCGTGGGGCCGATCAGCATGATGTTGGACTTCTGCAGTTCGATCTCATCGACGCCGGACCGACTGCCGTGCTGAACGCGCTTGTAGTGGTTGTAGACCGCGACCGACAGGATCTTCTTGGCTCGTTCCTGCCCGACGATGTAGTCGTCGAGGAACGCGAAGATCTCTCTGGGCTTCGGCAGATCGTCGGGTGCGAACTCACCGGTCTCGGTGAGTTCCTCCTCGATGATCTCGTTGCACAGGTCGATGCACTCGTCGCAGATGTAGACCCCGGGGCCTGCGATCAACTTCTTGACCTGCTTCTGCGTCTTGCCGCAGAACGAGCACTTGAGCAACTCGCCGCCGTCACCGAACTTGGCCACCGGACTCCTCGCCGTGGGTTGGTCCGCTCGGGGCTGCGGGAGCAGCCGAGGCGGAACGCCTGTTCACCAACTCATGATCACCGGCCACTGGGGACCGGGGCGAAGATGCCGCCGGGGCCATTGTGGCGCATCCCGGTGACGTCGCGACGGACTCACGACCGCCGCCGGCGATCTGGGTCAGCGGATCGCCGTGACGGGGCCGCCGACGGCCCCTGATCGGGACTCGATCACCTCGTCGATGATCCCGTACTCCTTGGCCTCCGCGGCGGTCATCACGTAGTCCCGGTCGGTGTCACGAGAGATGCGCTCGACGTCCTGACCGGTGTGCCGGGACAGCACCTGCTCGAGAGTGGCCTTGAGGCGGAGGATCTCATTGGCGGCGATCTCGAGGTCGGAGACCTGGGCGTATCCGGACTGGGCGTACGGTTGGTGGATCAGCACCCGTGCATTGGGGAGAGCGAGCCGTTTGCCCTGCGTACCGGCGGCGAGCAGCACCGCAGCCGCTGAGGCGGCCTGCCCGAAGCACAACGTGGTGATCTCGGGCCGGACGTACTGCATGGTGTCGTAGATGGCCATGAGGGCGTTGATGTCACCGCCGGGCGAGTTGATGTAGATGCTGATGTCACGATCGGGGTTCTCGGACTCGAGGAAGAGCAACTGGGCGCAGACCAGATTGGCGACGGTGTCGTCGATCGGAGTTCCGAGGAACACGATGTGCTCCCGGAGCAGTCGGGAGTAGAGATCGGACTGTCGGGTACCCTTGGGGGTCTCCCACTCGACACTCGGCATGTAGTAACTGGTCGGGTCGATCACTTGGTGGCTCCTGGCAGGCACATTCGGCTGGGGATCAGCCGGTGGGGTTCAGTCGTTCTCGTTGAGATCGTCGTCGTCATGGTCGTGGTCTTCGTCATGATCGTGCTCGGGCAGGACCAGGAGCTCAGGATCGATCGGCACGCCGTCGGGATCGACGATGACCGACCTCTCCACGAGCCACTCCATGGCCGTTCGCTTGAGCAGCGCTGAGCGTACCGCTGAGAGCTGGCCCTCGGAACGCAGCTGATCGCGCGCGTCCTCGACGGAACGGTCCGAACCGCTGATCAGCACCTCGATCTCCTGGTCGATCAGTTCCTCACTCGCCTCGAGGCCCTCGTTGAGCGCAATGGCTCGGAGCGCCAGATCTGTGCGTACCGCCTCCTCGGCCGCTGCTCGCAGCTCGGCGGAGAAGGACTCCGGATCGTTACCGGTGAACCGGAGGTAGTCCTCGAGGCCGATCCCCCGACCCTCGAGCTGGAAGGCGAGCGACTGGAGTCGTGACTGCATCTCGGCTGAGACCATCGACTGCGGCACCTCGCCCTCGACGAGGGAGGCGAGTGCCGATGCGATCCGTGGACGAACCGACGAACGCGTGTGCTCGGTACGGCCCTGTACGCCGGTCTCACGGAGGTCCGCACGCAGCTCGGCCACGGTCTCGAACTCAGTGGCTTCGGCAACCCAGTCGTCGGTCAGGTCGGGGAGGATCCGCTCCTCGACGCCCTTGACCAGCAGCCGGAACTCGATCGGATCCGTCTCATCAGCGCCGGGTGCCTGCGCCTCGAACACGAGGACGTTGCCTGCGCTCGAGCCGGCGAGTTGGGTGTCGAATTCGGGCACGACCATGCCGGAACCGACGAGGTACTTGAAGTCGTCCGCCGTGAGGCCGTCGACCGGTTCCCCGTCTCGGGTCCCGTGGATGTCGACCTGCACGTAGTCGCCGTCGATCGCCGGCCGGCTGACCGGGCTCAACTCTCCGTACTGCGACCGGATGCGATCGATCTGTTCGTCGATCTCGGCATCACTGACGTCGGGCGATGGCACCTCGATGCGCAGTTCGTCGTAGCCGGAGATCTGCACCTCCGGCCGGATCTCGACGGTGGCGGCGAAGGTGACCGCACCGTCCTCCTGTCCCTCGGTGATCTCGAACTCGGGAGGGGCGACGACGTCGACGTCGTGTTGGATCACGGCGTCGGCGTAGAACTCGGGCAAGGCGGTGCGGAGCGCTTCGGCGCGGGCGTGACCCGACCCGAACTGCGCCTCGAGCAGTCGGCGAGGGGCCTTGCCGGGCCGGAACCCGGGAAGTCGAACCTCACGAGCGAGGTCCTTCCACGCCTGCTCGATCGCCGGAGCGAGTTCGCTCTCATCCACCTCGACCGTGATCACGACGAAGTCGCCCGGTCGGTCAACGGTTCCTGGGTTCACGGTCGCTTGCACAGGGCGCAGAGCATACTGACCGGCCTACGGACCTCAGGCATCGGCGAAGGTGCAACAGCGAGGATCCAGTTAGGATCGTCTGCACGGGACGTGGCGCAGTCTGGAAGCGCACCGGCTTTGGGAGCCGGGGGTCGCGAGTTCAAATCTCGCCGTCCCGACCACCATCGGGCCGACCACCATCGGGCCGACCACCATCGGGCCGACCACCATCGGGCCGACCCGATCGCCCGGCCCGGCCTCTGGCAGGTCAACCGGATCAGAGAGCCCGGAGTTGACTCAATGCCCGGCGAGTTGACGCGACGCTCGCTCGAGGTCGTCGCTGAACCTCGGATCGGCAATGGCGATGAGGGCCTCGGCACGCTCGGCGACCGTGCGCCCCTCGAGTTCGGCCACGCCGTATTCGGTCACGACCTTGTCGACGAGGTTCTTGTGTCCGGTGACGACCGACCCGGGGGCCAGGTCCGCAACGATTCGCGAGACGGTTCCGTCGAGCGCCGTCGAACGGGTAACGATGAAGCTCTGGCCGTCATCCGCGAGTTGGGCACCCCGGAGGAAGTCCGCCTGCCCCCCAGAGGACGACACGTAGTGGTGGCCGAGCGACTCCGAGGCGCACTGCCCGAGCAGGTCGACCTGCATCGTCGCATTGATTGCGCACACCTGCGGCAGATCACCGATGACCCGGGGGCTGTTGGTCACCTCGACCGACCGGAACGACACCAGATCCTCCTCGCCCAGCCACTGGTAGAGCGCTCGGGTGCCGAACGCCGTGGTGGTCACGACTGCTGGCTCATTCGACGCATCGGTCAGTCGCACGGCGCCTGACTCCACCAGCCCCATGAGGGCGTCACCGAACAACTCGGTGTGGATCCGTAGGTCACGATGGTCACCGAGCAGATCCACCACGGCGCTCGGAACCGATCCCAGACCGATCTGGACGGTTGCGCCGTTCGGGATGCGTTCCGCCACGAAGCCGGCGATGCTCCGGTCGACGTCATCGGGCTCACGCAACTGCACCTCGACCAGATCGGTCGCAGCTGTCGTCCAACCGACGGCATCGCTCAGCGAGACCTGATGTCGACCACCAGTTCGCGGCATGGCGGGGTTGACCTCGACGGCGACCGGGAACCGGTCGAGGAGCGCGGCGGCGTAATCGGCGGTCACGCCCATGGACACGATCCCGAGGTGATCCGGTGGGGACGACGCCACCACCACGAGCGGCTTGCGGCACCGACGCTGCAGCAACGCCGGGACACGGTGGAAGTCATTGGGGATCAGGTCGAGGTGTCCGGAGCGGAAGTCCTCGCGGATCTCAGGACTCAGGAAGTACGAGACATGACGAAGACGGTCGCCGTAGCGACCGGTGTGGTGCGCTCGGTGACGCAACGGGTGCATCTGGTGGATACGAACGCCCTCGAGCGAATCAGCCCGCTCCTCGAGGGCATCGAGGAACGCCACTGGTTCACCGTTGCCGAGCGGGACGATGACATCGGTTCCGGGTGTGACCAGGTCGACGAGCGCCTCGACGGTCTGCGACGGGGGGAGAGCCGGCGGCACAACCGGAGTCTGACAGACCACCGAACGAGGTAGCTCCAACGGCCGACACCACCGTGTCGGATTCGTCGAACCTCACCCCGTCCCGGGCCGCTGCGGGCCGCCGACCGTCGCTGCAGTGCCGCTGTCGCTCACGTGACCCGACGCGAACCGGGTCGTCGGGATCGGCACGATGCCGGCGATCCGTCGCAGGCTCCCGGGGGGTTCGTGGCGATAGTGATCCCAGAGCACCACGTCGACCAGGACGACCAACCACATCAGGAACCCGAACAGGTAGAGGTAGGTCAACACGGCGAGCACCGTTCCGAGCGTGCCGTAGGTCTGGGACGAACTCGACAGCTTGAGCGGCAGGTAGTACGTCGCCACCAGTTGCATGCCGAGGACCCCGAGCGCTCCGACGAACGCTCCCGGGACGAGCCAGAACCATTCCCGGCACCGGTGCGGCAGGATCCACGACAGCCCGAAGAACGCCACCAACGCCGCAAGGAAGTTGGCGCCCGTGGCGGCCAGCCCGGCGAACAGTCCGGCGCGACGAACGAGGAGCGAGAGGTAGAGGACGCCGAGGAACACCGCCACGCTGCCGGCGAGGCGGATCACGGCTCGACCCTTGTGGGGGAACCGCTTCGTCGGGATGCGCCAAGCGGTCGCCGCTGCGAACTGGAGGGACCCGAGCAACCCCCACGACGCAATCGCGAAACCGACCAGCCCCGTGACGAGGAGAGGGAACCGGCTGCGTTCGGAGTCCTCGCCGGCACGGGCGATCGTCGATGCGATCCACTTTCCGAGGCCGAGACTGTTGGCGGTGTCGGACGCTGCGAGCTGGTCGAAGCCGGCGAGAGCCACGACGACGGCACCGATGGGGAGGATCAGAACGAACAGCCGGTACGCCAAGAGCCCAGCGATCATGGTGCCACCATCGGACAGCGACCGGCCGACGATCTGGGAGACAACCGCAACCGAGCCGAACCGGTCGACCCACTCCAGATGGCGGGCGCCGAGTGATTCGCCCACTGCGTCGATCCGAGCCCGCATCGATCGGGACGTCGGCGGTGCAGCAGCCTGGGGGGATTCCGTGGTGGCGTCCGCTTCAGGTGCACTCGATCGGGCACTCCAGTCGCCGGCCGCCGCTGAGTCGCCGGCCTCCGACTTCGGTGGAGATCCACTCGGCACCAAGTGATCGTACCCAGCGATTCCTGGTGCAGTGCGAGCGAACGGGACCCGGGCGCCGTTGACGATCCGTGCGGTGGTTCCACCTCGGACCCTCCATCGGAATCGGGTGGGACCGTCCCGGACCGGGTCTACGCTGTTGGGATGCCTTTTCTCGGATCACGTCGTTCCCATCGAGTTGACCATCCGCTCGCAGACGATGCGGTCACGAGCGAGCCCGCTGAGACCGGCCTGATCGAGACCGGCCTGATCGAGACCGGGGAACTCGAACCGGTCGGAACGGCCGATGCCGACCTCGAACACATCGGGGCGGGCCAGAGTTGGTTGGAACGACTCGAGTCGGTCCTCGCCGTCGTTTCGCCGCTCACCTCCTCGCCCGGTGCGCCGCTGCAGACGACCAATTTCATCCGCTCGATGCAGCCGTCGCTGATGCCACGGACTTCGCTCCACCAGGGCGTGGTGAGTGGCTTGTCGGTACTCGCCGCCCGGGGAGTGAGTCGGCGTGTCGAGCGTCTGACCGACACGCTCTGCGGTGGATCATCCAAGCTGCCTGTTCGTCTCGTCGTGCGGGCGGGCCTCATCGGAGCCGGGCGAGGCCTACGGATGATCCCCGACAGCGAAGGGCCGGCGTGGCCGAGCGAGGTGGCCCATCTCAGTGGGGAACTCCTCGAACTCGGTGCCGCCGGTGGTGCGCTCTACGACGTGCTGAGCGCCGCCCGCCCCACTGCCACTCCCGATGAACGCAGCGCCCTCCGACTGCTCGTCACCACGGGGACCTCACTCGGGGCGGCGGTGTGGGCCTCGCGTCACTACCTCGCCGAGCGACGTTCGTTCTTCACCGACGACTTCGACAAACTCCCCCTCACGCTGCCCCGGGCCATCGTCGACACCGCTGCGGTCACAGCGGTGGGCACGGGACTCGCCGCCGGATACCGACTGTCACGCCGCGGCATCCAGCGCTACCTCGGGCCGGGGATCACCAAGGACCTGCTCGCTCGGGGCGTCAACACATCTCTCTGGGCGGCGGGAACCGCCGGGCTCTACTGGGCCGGCGTGTCCTACATCGGTCGGGCCAACGAGAAGGTCGACCCCGGCTACAACGAACCGCCGACCTCACCGCTCGTGTCGGGATCCCCCGAGAGCCTCTGCCCCTTCGACGAACTCGGCCAACAGGGCCGTCGGTTCGTGCTCGACGCACTCGATCCGGACCTCATCACCGAGACCACCGGCGAACCTGCGCAGGCGCCGATTCGCATCTTCGTCGGCTTCAACAGCCACCCGATCCATTCAACGAGCCGAACCGAGATCGCCCTCGAGGAGATGGAGCGCACCGGAGCGTATGACCGGAAGTACCTCCTCTTGATCTCGCCCACGGGGACGGGGTGGGTCGACCACACCATGATCGAGGCCACCGAGTTCTTCACCGGCGGCGACGTGGCGTCGGTGTGCATCCAGTACGGCCGCTACCCGTCGTTCCTCTCGCTCCAGAAGGTCCGTCAGGGCCGCCGCCAGTTCCGTGGGTTGGTGTGGGGTGTGCACCAACGCCTGCTGGGGATCCCCCGGGAACAGCGCCCGACCGTGCTGGTGTTCGGCGAGAGCCTCGGGGCCTGGTCCTCCTCCGACGTCGTGATGAAGGAAGGCATCGAGGGATTCGATCGCTACTCCATCGATCGGGCGCTGTGGTTCGGCATGCCGCACCTCGCCAAGTGGTCCAAGGCCGGGCTCGACCGCCCGGGCGCCCTCGTGCCCGAGGGCACCGTCGGCGTGTTCGACCGCTGGGAGGAACTCGAGCAACTCACCCCGGCTCAGCGAGACAGCCTCCGGGTCGTGCAGCTCAGTCACGACAACGACCCCATCACGCACGTCGACCCGGCACTCCTGTACTCCAAGCCGGACTGGCTCGGTGAGCCACGCGGCCGAAACGTGCCGCAGGGCCAGCGCTGGTACCCGGTCGTGACGGCGTTCCAGACCCTCATCGACGCCGCCAACGCCATGCGCAACGAACCCGGCCAGTTCCGCTCGACCGGTCACGACTACCGGGCCGACACCGCCCGGTTCGTCGCCGAGGGTTACCGGTTCCCGTACACCGAGGACCAGCTCGCCAACGTCGAGGTCGAGCTGCGCCGGCTCGAGAAGGAACGGGCCGAGCGGATCAAGGGCGTCGCCGAACCTGCCAGCGGCGACGACGCCCCGAACGCCGACGTCGGCGCCGACACTGCCCCCGAGATCGACACTGCTGCTCGGAGCACCGACGACCGGTCACCGGCCGCATCAGTGGGCACACGCAGCGGTGCCGGTCACCGGACCGCCGGAGCCAAGTGGAGGCGCTCGGGTCTCCATCAGGTCTCATCGAGCTCCTCAAGCCCGACTGCTACGTGAACGTCGCCCTCGGCAGCCACGGCGCAACAGCTGGTGGTGGACCCGGTGATGGCTTCATCCTGCACGCTGGTCCGGAGTCGACAATCGGTCGCAGCGAGTGACCTCCCCGGAAGTTCCCCCGCAGCCAACGGTGAACCT
>Ga0194132_10002404_pt1 | contig 35207 bp, 31 predicted proteins | sample TA2KigOf80mmetaG_FD_148612 | JGI IMG/M metagenome (GOLD analysis project Ga0194132, IMG submission 148612) | Freshwater microbial communities from Lake Tanganyika, Tanzania - TA2015054 Kigoma Offshore 80m | ecosystem: Environmental > Aquatic > Freshwater > Lake | place: Tanzania: Lake... | reverse complement strand
CCAAGGCGCCGTTTTAGCCCGTGCATCGCTGCAACATAAGACCCCACAGAGAGACCCAGTGTGCGGGCAGTGATGCCGCCTTTTGTCATTCCGGCGAAAGCCGGAATCCAGTCTCACATCAAGTCCTCATACAGGTCACGCCATTTCGGGTGGGCTTCTTCAATTAACCTAAGCTTCCAAATGCGTTTCCACTCCTTGATTGACTTCTCCCGCGCAATAGCGCTCCCCATATTGTCATGGGTCTAGTACCAAACGAGCGTATGCACAGAGTAACGTTGAGTAAACCCCTCTACTAGGTCACTTTTATGTTCCCACACGCGCCGAAATAGGTTAGAGGTTACACAGACATATAAAGTGCCGTTGCGCTTACTGGAGAGAATGTAGACGCAAGGCTGCCATTCTGGATTCCGGCTTCCGCCGGAATGACGACTACGCCGGTGGTAGTACAGTGCGCATCCTTCTCTTTAAGCCAATGTAAATTACAGGTTGAACTGCGCCTCTACGTAGTCCTTCTCTTTCTTATAGACCTGCATCCTGCCGGACAGCGATTCCATAACGATGATTTCGTTCCTGCTGTTCACGTGAACGGCGATGGGGCGGAAGAATTTCCACTCCACGGAAGTGTCGGCGCGGCGGCGGGCTTTTACGAAATCGGGGTTGGCGTTGATGACCCGCTGGCCTTGCTTGGACAACTCGCGGGCGTCGCCATACACCGACGCGATGGGGTTAGCCTCGGCATCGAAGATTTGCAAGCGGTCGTTGCCCCAGTCGGCGACGTAAACGTCGCCCTGAGCGTCGGTGGCGACGCCGGTGGGCCGCAGCAGCCGCCCCGCGCCGGAAGCCCCGAATTCGAGGATGAATTGGCCGTCAGGGCTGAATTTTTGGACTCGATTGTTGCCCCAATCGGCCACAAAAATGTTCCCCTTGGCGTCGATGTGGATGCCGAAGGGGGCGTCGAACTGGCCCGGGCCGGACCCCTTCTCGCCCCACGTAGCCAGGCGACGCCCGTCCTTGGTGAGCTTCTGCACGCGGTTATTCTGGCTCTCGACCACATACAGGCTGCCGTCCCTATCGAACCGCATGCCGGCGGGGCCGCCGAGCTGGCCGGGCGCGGCGCCCGGAACACCCCACTTCCCGAGAAATTTCCCATCTTTAGATGAGAAGATGGAGATGCGGTTGAGATACTCGTCGGAGATGTAGATGTTGCCGTCCGGCCCTTGGGCCACGCCCGCCGGCCAGAGGAAGTTGCCGTCCTCGGCGCCAAGGGTGCTGGTCTCAAAAATAGCCTCGTCCTTTTCCAGGTCCCACTTGGCCCACCGTTGAATTGCGCCAAAGGCCACGTCAGCGCCGTTGGCCCGGCTGATGACGTACATAACGTCCTCGTTCTTAGCGTCGAGGATGTAGTCCTGGCCGCCGCGCGAGGTGTACAGGGTGCCGATGCAGTGGCTGTAGTTATACGTCCGATTACCGACAGTGAGGGTTAGGGCCATCAGGTTCTCCTCAATTCTCTAGCAGAACTGGTACTCGCGGGTGGAGCCGATGAGTTGGAGAAGCTCCGAGACTCGTCCGGCAAAGGCGCGGCGCTGGGCTTCGGTAGAGCCGCGCTTCAGGGGGCCGGCGGCCTGTACGTGTTCGATTAGCTGTTTTCGGGTCCCGGCCTCCAGCCTGATCATGCCGAGAAGCTCCAGGCAGCCGTCCAGCAGCTCTTCCGGCGTAAGGGAGAACTTAGAGGCCAGCCTGTCGATGATCGATTGGACACCGGGAAAGGAGGCGTTGCCCAGCTTTTCGGCGGCGTAGTTGACGCGGCGCACCAGGGAGCCGGTGTCAATCCACTCGCTGCCGTAGTGCCAGCCCTCGACGCTGGGCGGGTTCACGATTTCTTGTCCTTGATAGCCAGGCTCGACGGCGGTCTGCACCAGGCCGGGCATGGACCGCTCCTGGTATTCGCCCACCAGCCGGCTGACGCCCACCACCAGCTCCGTGGGGTTCTTTACTTTGGCGAACCACACCTTCTCATCTTTGAAGAAGGGGGCGTTGAAAAGGAACCTGAGGGCGCTCTTTACATCGTAGTCCGAGTCCTTGAGGACTTTGGCGATGGTGTCCACCGCCTTGGGGTTCTTGGCGGGCACGTCCAGCCAGGACGGCACCTGAACGTCGTCTTCGACGAAGAAATTGTAGAGGTGGCGGGCGATGAACTGGGCGGTGGCGGGTTCCTTGGCGATGATGTCGATAATGTCCTCGCCGTTGAAATTGCCGGTGCGCCCGAGGAAGGTCTTGTCGCCGTCGTCATGGTCCTCGGCCCGGTATTCGAACTCCCAGGTGCCTCGCATGTATGGTGAGCGTGGGAGCTTGGGTTTCATGGTCCAGCCTGTGAAGGCGCGGGCGGCCATCTTGACGTCGTCTTCTGAGTAGTGGCCCTGTCCCATGGAGAAGAGTTCCAGAAGCTCGCGGCCCCAGTTCTCGTTGGGCGCGGTCCGGTGGTTCTGGTTGTTATCCAGCCAGAACAGCATAGCGGGGTTCTTGGATATCACCAGCAGCAGGTCTTTGTAGTTACCCAGACCCTTGGACCTCAGAATCTCCATCTGCTTTATCATATCCGGCGGGCTGTCCACCTTGGAGTTTCCGGTGGCGAAAAGCATATGCCAGAAAAGCATCATCTTCTCTTCTAACGGCCGCCGCGTTTGAATGAATTGGAATATCAGGTTCATTTGGGCCGAGGAGGGATTGGGCGGCACCTCGGTCATGGGGTGGTATCGGTAGAGCTTGAGGATGTCCACTCTGGGCATGCCGTGGGCGTCGGGGTCGATAAGCTCCTCCACCGTGGCCTCGTAGCCCTTCTTGGCCCGGGCCTCCAGCTCGTCGCGGGATGCGCCGAACCCGGCCCGGCGCATGAGATGCGCCATCAGGGGTATGTCTCTATCAGCCATTGAAAGGCTCCTTTGACAGCTTTCCGCGCGCGTCATAAACCGTCCGGATATACCGAAGTCCAATCTCGGCAGATATGCGGCGGGGAAACGACAAATCTTGCTTAGCTGGAAGCGCGGGTCTGAGAATAATCGGCCTGCCTTCGGAGCTTGGCCTTCATCTGGCCCATCTTTATCCGCCTGGCGAGTTCCGCCTTGCCCTGGGGCGAATTCTTGTCATATCCCAGGGGTATGCGCACGGGTCTCTGCGGCCCCCTGGCGGGGTCCTTTGCGGGACGCCCAACCTTCCTTCTGGCCTTATATATCTCTGACACCATTGCCGCTCCCAGTTCATCTCAGATTTGGTTAAGGCGCTGAATTGGACCTTAATTTCCAGGGTTAATCTTTTATCCCATCGGCCTTTTTGTGAATCCGTGGGAGTACGTAATTCGTTTCAATCGCCTTCCCGGGCTAGTCCAGGGAAATAATGCCATGACGCAGGGCAAAACGGATAAGGTCTGTGTGGCTCTGCAAGTGGAGCTTTCGCATAACGTTGGCCCTGTGGGTCTCCACAGTCCTGGGGCTGATGATCAGCTTCTCAGCGATCTGGTTGCTGCTAAGTCCTTCCGCCGTCATCTGCAATATGGTGCGCTCGCGGTCCGTAAGGGCCTGCATCTCGTCCATGCCCGTGGACCGCACCTTCTCCACGTAGGCCTCCAAGGACAGGTCCGACAGCGGCGGGCTAAGGTACCGCTTGCCCGCGCTGACGCTTCGAATCGCCTTCTTGAGCTCTATGGAGCCTGCGTTTTTCAACACGTAGCCCATAGCTCCCAGCTTCAGCGCCTGCAGCACAAAACTTTCGTTGGCGTACATCGACAGGATGATCACACGAAGGCCCTGGTGCTTCTTGATTATCTGCCGCGTAACCTCTAAGCCGTTTAATCCGGGCATCATCACGTCCAGAAGCAAGATGTCGGGGCCGCATTTCGACACCATCTCCTCCACCTGCGGCCCGTCGGACGTCTCGCCGACGACTTCGATGTCCCGCTCCGTCGCCAGCAGGGAGCGGACGCCATCCCTGATCAGCTTGTGGTCGTCAGCGATGGCGATTCGCATGAATATGCGCCTATGCCGCTGGTTCCGGAGGTCCGCCAAGGGGTATGCGGGCGATGACCTCGGTCCCCATATCCCTGGCGGAGTGAATAATGAACTTGCCCCCCAGGGCAGTTACGCGTTCCCGCATGTTAGCCACGCCGGCGGTGTATCGGTCAGACATAACCTGTCCAGTCTCGAACCCCGATCCTTCATCTTTGACTGTAATGGCCAGCATATCGCCGTCAATCCAGACTCTGACTTGCGCGTTGTCGACGTTAGCGTGGCGGGCTACGTTGGTCAGCGCCTCCTGGACAATCCGGTAGGCGGCGGTCTCGATGTCCGGGTTGAACCTGCCGTCGATCCCCGAATGCACAAAGCCGACTTTTATTCCGCATTGCTGGGTGTAGCGCTCCATCTGCCAGAAGAGGGCGGGTAGGAGGCCCAGGTGGTCCAGCATGGCGGGCCGCAGGTCCAGGGACAGATTGCGGACCTTGCTGATAAGGCTGTCCACCAGATCTTTCGGGCTTTTAAGCAGTTCAGGCTGAGGAATGCCGCCGCCGTGAGAGACGGACTCCAGCATCATTTTAAGGCCGGTCAGCTCCTGCCCAATCTCGTCGTGCAGCTCTCGCGCCAGGGTCTTTTTCTCCTGCTCCTGGGCGTCCACTAGCTTTCGCGATAGGGTCTGGAGCTCATGCGCGCGAGCTTTCACCACGTCCTGCAGCCGGGCGTTCTCCAGCAGTGTCCCCGCGCCATTGGCGATGGCGGTCACCAGCTTGGCCCTGTCCTGGTTAAAATGTCCCGGCTGAGGAGATGCTATCGATACTGTGCCGAGCAAATGGTCACCAACTTTTATCGGAACTACCATAAAGGACTTCATGCCGGCGGCCAGAAGACCCGGAGGGCGCCACGAATGGGTCTCCAGGTCGTCGATGATGACGGGCCGCTCCTCGTTAAAAGCGGCGCCGACAATTCCATATCCAATCTCCTGGTATTCAAAGGGCGTGGCGTCTTGCGGGTAGCCCACGGCGGCTACCTTTTTTAAAGCATGTCGCTGCCTATCCACCAGCCTGAGGGCCGCGTGCTCCGCCGTGGCCGACTGGCAGAGGACGCCCAGCACAGCCTCAGCCCTTTTCTCCACCGTCTCAGTGTTTACCAGGATTTTAGCGATCTGGAACAGGGCCTCAAGCTCCAGGGCGCGAAATCGTTCCGACTCCAGCGCGCGGGCGTGGGCCATCAACACGCCCAGCTCGTCGGCTATGGCGGTTATCAGCCGCACCATTTCGTCGTTGAAAAAATCGGGTTCTAAAGATTGGATGGTTATAACGCCCAGAAGACGGTCTTCTGCCCTGATGGGCAGCGCGGCGATGGACTTAACGCCGTGCTCCACCACGCTGGGCAAGGCGGCGGGGTAAGCGGGGTAGTTGTTCACAATGACGGGACACAGTTCTTGATAGGCCTGGCCTACCACGCCCGCGGCGAAGGGGACCATCGGCAGCGGTGGGTCTAGGGCCAGGTCCCGGCCCACGGCCTCCACCAGCGACAGGCCGCCCTGCTGCTGGTCCCCCGCCCGCATGACCACCTTATGCCCGCGAGATACGCGCAGGACTTCATCAAGGATGCGCCTGATCCTCCCTCGATAGTCCAGGGGCATCGCCATTATTCGAGACAGGTTGTACATGGTCTCGAGATGGGCTGCCCTGTTATGGATATCTGAAGCGTGCATTGTGAGTCCGGCGACCTTTTTCGGCGATGCCCTTGATAGCGAGCTGCCGTCCATATCTTTACCACACCGCGTCAATTTTCGCCAATGAGCGGTATTGTATTAGACATGCCATAGGTCAGCGAATACAATTTCTTCGCTCAGCTTAGCAGTGGATAGAATCATCGGCTTATGCCGTCACCGATTACCCGCCTAAAAGCCAGCCCCAACTACAAGTGGTGGGCTACCACCGCCATGGCCATCGGCACGCTCATAACCGTGGCTGACACGGGCCTGGTCAGCGTTGCCCTGCCCACCATTGCCGACCGCTTCGACACAGATCTCCCCACCGTGCAATGGCTGGCCACGGGCTACCTGGTGGCCATCAGCGCCCTGTTGATGCCCATGGGCCGCCTGTCCGACATGATAGGCCGCAAGCGAGTGTACCTGTGGGGCCTGACGGTCTTCACCGTCGCGTCAGGCCTGGCGGCCCTATCGCCAAACCTGGGCATGCTCATCTTCTTCCGGTTCTTGCAGGGCGCGGGCCTGGGCATGGTCCAGGGCAACCAGATGGCGATTATGACCTCCATCTTCCCGCCTGAGGAGCGGGGCAAGGCCCTGGGCATTCACATGACTATGGTGGGCGCGGCGCTGATCATTGGCCCAGCCATCGGCGGCGTGCTGGTGGACACGCTGGGCTGGCAGTCCGTCTTCTACGTAAATCTGCCGCTGGGTGTGGTCTGCATTCTGCCAGGGTTGCTGGTGCTGGAGGAGTCGAGGGTGACGCACCGGGGGGCGGGCAGCGCCCACGAGGGGTACGACTGGGCCGGGGCCGCTCTGTCGTCGATGGCGCTGTTGACCTTCCTCCTGGGCATGACCAACCCCTGGAAATGGGATTCTATCTATCGATCGATGCTGCTGGTGTCCAGCGCGTTGTCGCTGGGGCTGTTCGTGGCCTGGGAGAAACGCGCCAAAGCGCCTATGCTGGACGTATCTTTGTTCAAGGAGGCGGTGTTCTCTCTGAGCGTCAGCGCCCGTTCCATTGCCTTCATCACCTCCTCCACCGTACTTTTCCTCATCCCCTTCTATCTGCAGGGCGTCGCGGGCTACAGCCCGGGGGAGTCCGGCGTCATTATGACTACGGTAGCCTTTGGCATGGTGGTCGTCGGCCCGCTGGCCGGCCGGTACTCGGACCGATTTGGCTGGCGGCCCTTTAACGTCGGCGGCGCGGCGCTTTCGGCGGGAGGACTGTTCATACTGTCGCGCGTCGACGAAAACTCGGCCCTGGCTCTGGCTATGGCGGGCATTATTATGCAGAGCTGCGGCATGGGCATGTTCACCGCTCCCAACACCAGCTCTATTCTCAGTGTAGTGCCTAAAGAGAGATACGGCGTCATCTCCGGCTTTGTGCAACTCCTACGGACAGGCTCCAACGTCACGGGCATAGCCATCTCCACCGTCATCATCGCCTCTACCATGCGCGGCCAGGGTTTCGAGCCGAATCTAGGCTCTGTGTCCGAGGGCGGCGACGCCGCGGTGGCCTCCGCCTTCGCCGACGGCCTCAAGACGGTCTACCTGGTGATGGCGTCAATACAGCTGGCGGCGGTGGCGCTGTCGCTGGTAAAGGGCGGCGGTGTGCGGGTCAAGTCGCCGGCGCCGCAGCCTGCCGCGCCGGGGGCTGGCGGGGCGTAGCGCTGCTTCGCCCAATAGGCATGTACAGGACTTTGTTCCTTGCCGCGCAACGTATTTCGTCTTATATAAAAGGACAGGATGTAGACTAGTGCATGATTAGCACAATCATGTCATTTATGCGTACGACGATTGTGTTGTCATTGGCTGGCAAGGGTTGTAGGATGGGGCTTTAGCAGGCCCGCAAAGGCCCTCATAAAGGCCGCTTTCGGCAGCCTCGTATCGACTCCATAATCTGAGAGGTCTCTTTGGCAAATCTAGAGAAGAATACCCATAGCAAACACGCCGCCTCCATTCTGGAAGGGCCCCGCGCAGTACCCGCCTTCAAAAAGGCCCTGAACGATCTGGTGGCCCAGGCGAAGAAAGGCCACTCCCCCAGCAGCGAGGTCTTCAACCCCACCGACCAATGGCTCATCCAGCGCATGCCTGTCTATCAGGACCTTCCGGAAGCGCAGCGAAGCAGGCTCCTGAAGGAATACACCACCTCGGGGCCGGCGCGGCGGGCAGCCAACTCCCAGGGAAAGGCCGCCCGCCGCGCCGGCCCCGAGGTGGTGTTTAGATTGGACACCGGCGGCCTCGCCTTCTATAGCCAGCTAGGCGTCGCGCGGCGCCCCGACCTGACCCAGTATTTCATCGACGGCTTTTCCAAGAACCGCGACGCTCTCAGCTTCAGCGAGGCCAGTCAGGAGCTTTTCGCCGAGGTCTTTCCCTATATCACCAGGAAAATGGAGAGCAGCTTCCGGGCTGGCAAGGACATCATCCAGTCCGACCGCCGTATCGCCGACGCCCCGGACCGCAGCTTCCACGCCCGCCAGCTATTGTTCGGCATTCGATACCTCCAGGCCCCCTACATGTGGCGGCAGCTCACCTTCCCGCTGCCTAAAGAGGAGTGGACCAGCGAGCCTGACATCCTCGAAGTTTCGGTGCCGAACTGGCTTCAAGACCTGGGCTTGCCCGCCAAGCTTATCGAGCGGGTCAAGAAGGCCGGCCTCACGCAGCTTGTTTTCAAAGCCCCCACCGTGGGCCTCTCCCTGCATCTTGGTTTCGACTACCTGGGCGAACACAAGATGGGTCCCTTATCTATTACCATGTTCAAAGTAAAAGAACAGGGTGGACTGGCCCTCCAGGCGGCCCTCAGCGTCGCCCGCGCGCGCACAATCAAGGGCGGGGCCAAGAACACCGCCCTGGTCACCACCGGCCCGTCGCTCCACGGCAAAAGCACCATGACCATCATGCTGGAGCTGGCCAACAGCGCCCTTTCCCAGAAGCTGAAGCTCCAGCCCGACCGCGGCGAGGGCGTCTACCCCATGAACGACGACATTATCCTTATCCAGAAGCTGGCTCGGCCCATCGGCAAAGTTGCCGGCGGCAGGGAGATCAAGATTCCCTACAGCATCGACGGCACCGAGAACAACTTCTACGCCGTGCCCTTCGGCCTTACCCGCGAGGACGACCCCATCACCTACGACGTCGTCCGGGGCACCAAGGCCCAGCCCAACAAGAACGAGATCCAGGAGAACGTGCCCGTCAAGATGGACGAGGGCCGCCCCGATTTCCAGAGCAACCCCGTGCGCAACATGCGCATGATTATGAACCGGTCGCGGCTGCTGGAGCGGAAGGGTTCGTCAGGCCTTCTCAACACTATCACCAACGGCGGCACCAAAGAAGGCGTCCACGTGCCTATGGAGTCCATCGATAGGGTCTTCTGGCAGGGCGTTATGCGTCAGAACACCGTAGTCCCGCCCCTGCGGCGCCTGGGCCTGAGCCAGTACGTGCGCGTGCTTATGTACGGTGAGGCTGTGCAGATGGGCGCGGCCATCGGGGCCATCGGCGCGCCGTATGTGGAATACTTCTCGGACCCCTTCATCATCGGCCTCGAGGACGACAACGCCACGCTGCTATATCGCATCCTCAAAGAGATTGAGCGCGGCGGGTTGGAGCAGCACTTCTACGTCTTCAACACCGGCGGCGTCGGCGCTGACACCAACGACAAGGCCCAGGGCGCCAGGTATCGCAAGATCGAGAAGGAGCTTACGCTGATGCTCCAGGAGGGCCTGCTGCGCGACGCCGTGGTATTCGAGCATGACGACATCCTTGGCTCCGACATCGCCGTCGCCATCAAGAACGACAAGGGCGAGACGCTGGTTGACCTGAAGCGCGGCGGCTGGCTGCCCCGCCATATCTACGGCGACGCCGATTACAAGAAGCGCACCCACGAGCTGGCCCACCGCCGCTACTATGGCAAGGACGCCGGCGATAAGGCGGGCATCCTTCGTTACACCGAGGTGGCCAACGAGGTCTTCGACATCGACGACATCCCCGCACCCACCAGCGAGCGTGAGCTAAGCGAATTGCTGTCCTTCTACTGGCACCTGGACCAGCCCTACTCCACCCTCGCCGACGTGTCCACCAACAAGGCCCAGGGCCAAAAGCCCGGCGCGGCGATATTGAACGCTCTGAAAGGGAAGGTGGAAGCCGCGGTCGGCGGCGGGCTGGCGCTGTCGGCGGAGAACAAGGCCGCGCTGAGGGAGTTGGGCGTGGGGGTGTAGTTTAAACCACTACAGAAAATTTTGAGGCCGTGGGATTTGAACCACGGCCTTTTTTCGGAACGGACCCTATCCGTCGTTCTCTAACCTAGCGCCGCGGAGTAGCGGTAGCGCCCACGCGGATAGATTTTAATCTGGTGATTTCCGTTTCGAGCTTGCTCTTGGAATATCCTAGTTGGATCGCCTTTGTAACATCTTTGGCGGCATCGGCGTCCCTTCTTAAAAGGGTATAAGCCCTCGCCCTGTTGGCGTATGCGTGGAGTAGATTAGCGTCCAGCCTGATGGCCTGGTTCGCACTTTCCAAGGCATGTTGAGGTAGGTTGAGGTCCACCAACGCATCAGCTTTATTAGCGTATGGAGTTGCCCATTGCGGCTTTAGTGCAATGGCTTTGTCATAATCTTCAATGCCTCTTTCAAGCTCACCTAACCTGACGTAGGCGAACCCCCTGTTGAGATAGGCCTTTTCTCGATTTCCATCCAGGCGCAGGGCCACATTGTATAGAGAAATTGCAGCGCTGTAGTTCCCCGAGAGATGTTGTTTAACGCCGTCGTTTACGAGCTGTTGCGCCGCTGTGAGGACTTGTTGCCCTCCAGGTTCTTCCGTTTCTATAGCCCCTGGAGATTCGGCTTGTAATGTGGCTGTGGGATTTGGTGTAGCTGCGGGATTTTGCGTCGCCGTGGGCGTTTTTGACTCGCTCCCGCACGCAGCGACAAGCACGCTGGCCCCAAGCGATAACAATAGTGGGATAGCAGTTACCCAGAACTTCATGTTCGGCCTCCGCACATAACTGTCAAGACTGAACATCTATATTTTTACAACCCGACAGAATCCTGTCGAAACCCTCTAAACGAGTAATTAAAGCGTCAAAAGAATTGCCAATTCAGATACGAATTCGCTAGCTATTCTGGCAGGATGGTATGCTGCATAAAAGCATCTACTCCACCGCCTCCCTCAGCACCTCCACCAGATGCCGCGGCCTGCGCCCAGTGCCGTGCTCGATCTGCTGGCGGCAGGATATGCCCATCACCGCCACCTCCCACTCCTCGCCCTTGGCGTTGACCGCCGGGAACAGCCGCTGCCCGCCGATAGCCATGGACACGTCGTAATGCTCCTTCTCAAACCCGAAGCTGCCCGCCATGCCGCAGCATCCCGCGTCCACCGCCTCGACGGTGTACTTGGGCGGCAGGCGCAGCGCTCTCAGCGACGCCGCCGTGCCCACCAGGGCCTTCTGGTGGCAGTGGCCGTGGAACAGCACCTTCTTAGCCGTGTCCTTGAACTTCAAATCCAGCTTCCCCTGCTCTCGCAGCCGATCCAAAAACTCGTCGATTAGATAAGTTGCCCTGGCTACCTCTTTCGAAGCCTCGTCTTTTAACAGGTCCGGGTATTCATCTCGCAGCGTCAGCAGGCACGACGGTTCGCAGCCGACAATCGACGCGCCTTGCTTGACATAAGGCAGCAGGCGGTCCACATTGCGCCGCGCGTTCTCCCTCGCCCGCTCCAGCATCCCCTTGGAAATCATCGGCCTGCCGCAGCACTCCAGCCGCTCTGCCAGCACCACCTTAAACCCCGCCTTCTCCAAAAGCTCCGTCGCCGCCGCGCCCACCGACGGCGTGTTGTACTCCATAAACGTGTCGTTTAACAGCACCACGGTACCCTTGGCGCCGCCGCTGAGGGGTGTGTGACGTTTATGCCACGCGCTGAAGGTATTCGGCGACAGGCGGGGCAGCGAGCGATTCTTGTGTATGCCGACCATCGAATGCAGCAGCCACCGCGCGCCGGGGAGCCTGGGCGCGAGGTTGGCTAGCGGCCCCAACCTGCGGCCCCATCGATTCAGCGTGCGGATGTTGGCGAAGAGCCGAGCCCGCAGGGGTATCCCGTGGGCTTTGTGGTAGTTATTGAGGAACTCGTACTTCAGCTTCGCCATGTCCACTGACGACGGACACTCGCCCTTACAACCCTTGCATTCGAGGCACAGGTCCAGGGCTTCGTACAGGCGATGGGAGGTCATGTCGCCGGTGGGGAGCTGGCCGGATAGCACGGCCCGCAGCAGGTTGGCACGCCCGCGCGTAGAGTGCTCTTCTTCTTTTGTCACCATATAAGATGGGCACATGGCGCCGTCGGCCTTGCGGCAGGCCCCCATGCCGTTGCACATCTCCACCGCGCCGTCGAAGCCATAGTCGGCGCTGAAGTCCAGGGCCGTCGCCAGCTTCAATGTGGACTCATACCCCGCGCCAAAACGCAGGTTCTCAGTCATGGGCGGGCAGTCGATAATCTTGCCCGGATTCATAATGTTCTGCGGGTCAAAGACCGCCTTGACCTCTTTAAAGGCCTGGTAAATCGCCGGGCCGAACATCTTCTCGGTCCACACGCCGCGCACAATGCCGTCGCCGTGCTCGCCGCTGAAGGCCCCGCCGAACTCCTTCACCAGGTCGCCAATCTCGTTGGCAATGGCGACCATAGTTTTCACGCCCTCGCCCGTTTTCAAATTCACCATGGGCCGGATATGCAGGCAGCCCTCGCTGGCGTGGCCGTAGTAGCCCGCCGTAGTGCCGTGGGCCTTGACGATGCTGTCGAAGCGCCGCACATACTCGCCCAGGCGATGGGCGTCCACCGCCGTGTCCTCGACGAAGGGGATAGGCTTGGCGTCGCCGCGAACGCTCATCAGCAAGCCGACGCCAGCCTTGCGAATGTTCCACACGTTGGCTTGGGCCGCGGGGTCGGTGAGATTGGCGCAGGCATAGCCCAGGCGCTGGCGCTGCAGGTCCGATTTGAACTTCTCCAGCTTGTCCTTCAATTCGATTGGCGATTCGCCATAGAACTCGACGGCCAGCACGGCGTCGGGCCGCCCCTCTATGAACGTCATCATGCGCGAGAAGCCGGGCGACTCGCGGGTGCGGTCTAATAACATGCGCCCTATCAGCTCCACCGCCGACGGCCCGTGCTTGAGAATGGTCGTCGCGGAGGCGCAGGCCTCGGCCAAGTCGTCGAAATGCGCCACCGCCAGGCCGGTCAGCTTGGGCCGGGGCACCAGCTTCAGCTTGGCCTCGGTGATGACGCATAGCGTCCCCTCCGACCCCACCACCATGTCCGCCATGTTGCTTGTGGCTGGATCGATGAATCGGTCAAGATTGTAGCCGCTGACCCGCCTTGAAATCCTGGGGTACCGCTTCTGCACCTCGTCCCTATGCCGGCGCGCAATGTCCAGCACCCCCCGGTATACCTGCGCCTCGAAGCCGCCGCCGCTGAGCATGGCTTCGAGCTCGGGAGCAGATAGTTCGCTGAAGCTGGCCTGGGAACCGTCAGACAGGACTGTTTTGACACCTAGCACGTTCTCGCCCGTCTTGCCGTAAATCACCGAGTGGCTGCCGCAGGAGTTGTTGCCGATGCCGCCGCCCACCGATGCGCGGTTGGCCGTCGAGGGGTCGGGGGCATACTTAAGGCCGTGTTTGGCAAGTTGCCGGTTCAACTGGTCAAGGACAATCCCCGGCTGTGCCCGCACCCATCGCTCCTCCGGGTTCACTTCCAGCACGCCGTCCATATATTTCGAGAAGTCGATGACAATGGCGTGGTTCACCGTCTGGCCCGCCAGGCTGGTGCCGCCGCCGCGAGGAAGTATCGGCACGCCGCCGCGCCGCGCGACGTCCACCGTCGCCAGCACATCCTCCACGCTGCGCGGCACCACCACGCCCACCGGCTCCATCTGATAAATCGAGGCGTCGGTGCTGTAAAGGACTCGCGAGAAGGCGTCGAAGCGGACCTCGCCGCTGACAACCTTCTTCAATTCATGCTCTAGCTCTCTCGCCTGTGAAACGGTGGCTTTCATTCAACCTGCCTATTAGACATCCCTACTACTTTAGAGCAGGCGCGCCATTAGGGGCAACTCAAAAATAGAAGGCCCTCTTCGATTCATCGAAGAGGGCCTTAGTCCGTAGCTTCAGTGCGCCGTTAGTTGGTAAAAGCCAGGTTATCGATGTGGAAGGTGGGCTGAGACCCGCCGCTGTTCTCCTGAATTGTAACCCTGGTGATGGTGGTGTTGCTCGCTCCCAGGGCCGACAGAGGAATCGCGACTGAAGCCAGCCGCCGCTGGCGGAGGTGTCGTAGTCGGCAGGATTGACCTCGGTTATGGGAGTGTCCGAGGTGTTGTGGAGGGACACGGCTATGGAGGACAGCGACTGCCCGCCTCCCAGATGTATAACGAATCTTAGGTGGGTATAGGAGGATGTGTTCAGCCCGGAGTGATGCAGCGAGAGGCCGGCCCAGGCCGAGTTGTAGGTCACCGCCAGGGAGTTGGAACCGGCGAAGACGGGCGACGTGGCGTTGGGGTTAAGGCTGCTCCCCCAGCTCCAGTTGGCCCACTGCAGTGAGTCGCCGTAGACGGTGGCCGTAGACCCGCCTGGGGGCGGTGGAGGCGGAGGCTCCCCGCCGCCGTCGCCTGTGAAGCTCATATCGTCGATGTAGAAGGTAGGCCGCGCGGCGCTGGTGGAGTTCTGCACCTGGACGCGCGTAATAGTGGTGTTAGCGCCGCCAAGGGCTGTCAGCGGGATGTTGATGGTGAGCCACCCTCCGCCGGCGGGGCTGTCGTAATTCTGCGGGTTGACCTGGGTGATGGGGCTGCCGGACGTACCGTACAGCGACACCTGAAGCCCCGACAAGGGCTGCCCGCCCATATTTATGGCGAATTGCAGATGGGTGTATGGCGACGTGTTGCCGGGATTGACGCTGGTGCCCCAGCTCCAGTCCTCCCAGCGAAGCGCGTTGTCGTACACCACCCCTGAGGAAGCGGGGGGTGGAGGCGGGGGCGGAGGATCGCCGCCGCCTGGACCGGACTGGCTAAGGAATCCCAATTCGTCCACATAGAAGGTGGGCTGGGCGCCGCCGGTATTGTCCTGAATGTTTACGCGGGTGACCGTGGCGTTGTCCGCCCCAAGGTCGCCTAGAGGAATGGATACGCTAAACCAGTCGTTGGCCCCGCCGGTGGCGTAGTCCGTGGGGTCGACGGACCCCAGGACGTCGTCCCCGAGGCCGTACAGTGTCACCACAACTCGAGAGAGCGGCTGTCCTCCGATAGCGATGGCGAAGTGCAGGTGGGATGAGGAGGAGGTGTCCAGACCCCCGCTGCGCAGCGAAAGGCCGGCCCACGCGCTGTTGTAAGTTACCGCCATGGACCTGGAGCCGGAATATATCGGCGACGTGTTATTGGGGTTCACTGTGGTGCTCCAGCTCCAATTGTCCCATCGCAGGCTGTTGTCGTAGACCGTATGGGAGGGGGGTAAGGGAGCGGGGTTGCTGCTGGGGCACGAGTTGTTGCTGGAGGCGGCCACGGTGGAGCCGTTAATCGTAATGCGCAGTGCGGCGCCGTTGTTGTTGTGGTTTGTCTCCAGCAGCCTGCGGTCTGGATTGACGGTGGAGAAAAGGCAGTACTCTCCGTTAGCCACTCCCGCGATGCTTATATACTGGTCTGGAAGGGTGGAGCGGTATATATCGCCCCAGCCTACCGAGAGTCCCTGGGCCCTGGTGGAGGCGCATTCGCCGTAGTACTTGGAGCTGGGCTGGCCCTCCAGGTTGTATCTTGGCGCCGTGTCCTCTATGTAGGTGGACTGTTTTGACCCTTGGGAAACCGTGCCGCCGGATAGATTGGCCAGCCTGTAGTGTGTGAACTCGTCAAAGTGCCAGTGGTTGTGAGAAGGGTGGTACACCATGCAGCCTGCCTTCACAGTCCGGGAGCTTGTGTCCGTTCCCCGGACAAATATCCCGTTGCCGTTGTTGTCCTGGAAAATCCTCTGGGAGACAATGCGGTCGTTAGACGCGTTGCCATCGCCGTCGCAGTCATTATTGTCACTGCCTGAGAAGGTCTGCGGGAAGATCTCCAGGACGCCCGTGTGCTGGTTGATAACCTCATTGGTGAAGTAGAGGCGTTTCTCGCCGCCCACAGTCTTGATCTCCATCTCTCTGGGCGCTACGGTGACCAGGTCCGGCAGCAGGTCGCCGCCGCTGGTGTGCTCCGCCATTATAACGCCGCCGCCACTGAAGGTGGCGGCGAGAAGGGCTAGCACTGCGGTCGCGACCTTCCATAGGCGCCATGAAATCATTTAGTTATCTCCATGCGTTTTTGCTGCGGCCAGGGGATCCGCAGGATTACTGCTATAAGGTTCTGAGATGGCAGTTACAGGTTAACCATCTAAACAGACCGTTTAGCAGGCGGCTTTGAGACTAAATGCGCAGTAAAAATTTATGAGAAGTGTCTCAGTCACATGGCTTGAAGTCGATAGTCCATTCAGATTAGGACTGGGTAGTTCTTAAGGCATTGGCGTTGTGGGAGCAAGGGTTGGAGTCGCCATAGAAGTGACCTGAGCCTGAGCGGCATTGGCATAATCCGACTTTTCGCCCCCTTAAATCCACTCCCTTTTAGCCCATTCTACTTAGCGGCTGCGCTGGCTGGTAATTACTGCTAAGCCTATCTTGCTTTCATTCAATGGGACAACACCTGCCGCCTAGTCTCCTGTCCCTTTAGAGGGATGGGCGATAAAAAACAACACGCGCCGCTTTCGATCTGCCCTTGTATGGACAGCTACCTTGTCGGCGGCGGTGTTGGCAGGGACGTGGCAATGGCGCTGACCACGTTGGAATAAGACGACTCGTTGCTGCCCAGCCTCGCCTTGACCCGGTAGTGATAGGTGACGTTATTGGACAGGCCCTCCTGGTCGATATACGTGGTGTGCTCGCCGGCGATGGTCGCGGTCTTGACCCACGGGCCGTCGCGGCCGGTATTGGAGCGTTCGATGATGATGGCGTCGGGCGCGCCGTTGGCTTCGGGCCAGTAGAGCTGAATAGCCAGCCGGTCGTGGATGGTCTGCGCCTCCAGCGAGCCGGGGATGGAAAGCGTATCGCTGTCGTCGCCGCAGGCCACAGTAATCGATAAGGCTAGGAGGCTCAAGCAGAGGAGCGCGATTTTGATAAACATAACCCACCTTTCTATTTTGCCTATGATACCTTACGTGCGCTCTCGACTTTTAGTTCCCCAACCCCTATCTTTTCCCCATGCTTCAGGACGACCGCTACTGCCCTAAATGCGCCTCGCCCCTGGAGGTCCGTGCCGCCCATGGCACGCCGCGCCCCGTGTGTCCCGCCTGCGGCAAGGTCATCTTCTACGACCCCAAGCTGGCCGCCGCCGTGGTCGTCGAACGCGACGGCAGGGTGCTGATGGTGAAGCGCAACACCGAGCCAGGCCTGGGCCTCTGGAGCTTTCCAGGTGGGTATGTGAACCGGGGCGAGTCCGTAGAGGAGGGCGCGGCCCGGGAGGTTCGAGAGGAGACGGGGCTGACGGTGGAGATTCGGGGGCTGGTGGGGCTGTTCTCCGAGCGGGGCCACCCGGTGGTCCTGGCCGCCTTTGATGGACGTGCGGTGGGCGGAAGTGTTATCGCCGCGACGCATGAAGTCCAGGACGTGGGTTTCTTCCCGCTCGACGCTTTGCCGCCCCTGGCCTTCCCCCGGGACGCCCAGGTGTTAAAGGCGTGGCGGAGGCTGAGGAACGGGCGAAACTAGTCCCCTCCGCCTCCCTTCACCTCCACCTTCCCCAGTTCCTCCAGCACCTTCACGTAAGCCTGCGTTCCCTCCTCGCCCAGTCCCCGCAGCCCCAGGGCGTAGAAGCCTTGCCTCGCCACCGACGACACTGGCATCGGCAGGTTCATCTCCTGCGCCGCCTCGTTTATCAGCCGCTGGTCCTTGAGCATAAGCTTCACCGCGAAGCCGGGCGCGAAGTCCCGCTTCAACAACCTCGACCCCAGGTTTTCCAACTGCCACGAGTTGGCCGCGCCGCCGGTGATAGCCTGGAAGGTCTTGTCCAGGTCCACTCCCAGCTTGGCCCCCAGCAGCAGCCCCTCGCACACCGCCGCCAGCGTCCCTGCCACCAGGACCTGGTTTACCAGCTTGGCCGACTGGCCGCTGCCCGCGGGCCCTATATGAATAATTCGTTTGCCCATGGCTTGCAGGACGGGCAGGCACCGCTCGAAGACCGGCCCGTCTCCACCCACCATTATCGACAGCGTGCCGTCCTTGGCCGCCCACGAGCTGCCGGTCACCGGCGCGTCCAGCATCGACGCTCCTTTTTCCCCCAGCTTCGCCCCAATCGTCCGCGTGATCTTGGGCGAAATCGTGCTCATGTCGATAAGCACTCCGCCGCGCTGTATGCCCTCGATGACGCCGTTCTTGCCCAGCACCACCGCCTCCACGTCCGGCGAGTCGGCCACCATGGTTATGACCACCCTGGCCTTCCGCGCCACCTCCGCCGGCGACGCCGCTATCTCGGCGCCGGCGTCGGCCACGGGCTTGGTTTTGCTCTTGGTGCGGTTCCACGCCACCACTTTATAGCCATTCTTGATTAGGTTGAGGCTCATGGGCTGTCCCATGATGCCCAGGCCAATGAATCCGATGGTCTCTTTGTCAGCCATGGCGGCTCCTTGTTGGGTATGCTTAGGCTTTGGGCCAATGTATCCGAGATAAAGTATGCCGTCAATGCGTAGTCCTTGCCTCCACCCCTGATATTGAGCGGGCATCCGCCGCGACGCATTTCGTGGTGTAGTCGTCAAAATCTCCTGGTAATTCGGCCTGCCAGGCAAGCCTTTGCCGACATTGACTAGGCACGACGGACGGTGATAGCCTCGTCCCGTCCCTAGATAGCCTTCAGCGCGTCTTAAGGGGAAATTCACTGGTGAGGTGGCATATGACGCAGCAGGATGTGACCAGGGTATTAAAAGAGAATATCGAAGCCTTTAATGCCGGCGATTGGCAGCGTTTCAAAGCGACTCTTACGCAGGACAGTGTTTATGAGGAAACGGGCACCCAGCGGCGAATCCAGGGCGCAGACGAGATAGTTAAGGCAGACCAGGAGTGGCGTAAGGCCTTCCACGATGCCAGAGGCACCATCCGCAATATTTTTGCCAGCGGCAATAGCGTGGTGGCGGAAATAACCTGGGAAGGGACTCACAGGGGAGCCATCCAAATGCCCGGCAACTCGATACCAGCCTCTGGTAAGCGAGTAAAATTGCCCGCTTCCATGGTCGCCACCGTGCAGGGTGGAAAGATAAAAGAGACCCGCCATTACTTTGACATGGTGACTATGCTCCAGCAGGTAGGGGCCATGGAAGAGGCAGGCGCGCGAAGATAATAGTTACACCTTGTCCGTAATCTTAAGGGCCTGGGAATAATTCCAGGCCCTTAAGATTTGTGCTGTAGACTCTTCTATCCGACGAAGCACGTGCCTCATACTACTGCAGGTAGATACCCTCCACGGTTTCCTTGGTTAGTTCCTCTTCCAGGTCTGCCAGCAGTTTCTTTTCCCTTGCCGAAAGGCTCTTTGAAACCCAAGCGGCTACCCAACGTTTGTCCTTGGCGGTTTCATCCCATAGCAGCCTCAGAGCTATCTCTAATTGCTGCTCATCAGCCATGCGCTCTTTCACCAAGGGCAGCACAAACTCCACCTCCTCCTCCAGATGGGCGTTTTGGGCTACCTGTAAAGCGACCACGCAGCCATAGAAGTGTCTATGTCCGCGTATACTGAGGTTGCCGTCGCTGAACTCCTTGCTCAAGCATGTCGCTGTATTCCCTATGCGCTCGCCAAGGCGCGCATGTTCCTCTTCATTCTCTCTGGCGATCATGGAATTAGCGATAGGCCCCGTCATGTATTTGTCTTCGTTGACGGCATGGTACCCCAGAGCCTTTGCCCAGAAGTTGAAACCCTCCTTCACGGCCTTCAGGTCGTCTGCTGTGGCCATGTCGTCAGCCGTGGCAACCACACGCTCTGCCTCCCCTCTTAGGGCCTTATGAATCAGGTGCATCACGTCGATGGAACTTTTTAGGGTAGTTATCTCATTGTTCATCTCAGTCTCCTCACATCGGGCTAAACCCCTAATTTAGTTGAAAGCCAGGGAAGCGTTGCATCTCCAAAAGTCCGGCCGTTACTTATTACCTCCAAACTTCTTCATTTGCTAATGACCACCTCCTTCGGCATTTCCCTGGAATACCTCCGGATTTGGCGCGCCCTCTACTATCAGATATCCTGCCAGGCCGCGCTCCGCCCTGGAAAGGGCATGGTCCACCAGTATGTACCTTCCGGGCACCTCCACCTTGAACTCCACCATAGCGGCGCCTCCCGCCGGCACCAGCGTGGTCTGAACATCGGTTAGTGGCGTTGAAGTCAGCGACCCCTGGTTGTATACCCGATCGAAAATTTCGCCGATGACGTGGAAGGAGGACGTGAAGTTCGGCCCTCCGACGCCGTAGAAGATCCGCACAGTCTCACCCACGTTGGCCTTCAGCGGGTGTTCCTGCGTCAGCGCGCCGACCGCCCCGTTCATGACGAAGTACTCGGCATCCTCCGACAACATTTTGTCGATGCTGGTATCCAGATGTCCCTTGGTGCCGTGGGGCTGCCTGGTATAGATTTCGCCTTGCATTACGTAGAACTCCCTGTCCACCGGCGCCAGGCCATCCTCAGGCTCCACCAAGATAAGCCCATACATGCCATTGGATATGTGATGGGCTACCATAGGTGTTGCGCAGTGGTACACGTACAGCCCTGGATTAAGGGCCTTGAAAGTGAAGGACTTCTCCTCTCCCGGCGCGACCTGCGTAGCCACCGCCCCGCCGCCGGGTCCGGTAACGGCGTGCAGGTCTATGGAGTGGCCGGTAGTGCTGGACGACAGATTCTTTAGCTTCAACTCAACTGTGTCACCGGCACGCACACGGACGAAAGGCCCTGGCACTGTTCCGCCGAAAGTCCAATAGGTATAGGTTGCGCCGTCAGCCAGCCGTCCTTCAGTCTCTATAGCCTCCAGCGCTACCGGCACATGCTGCGGCTCCCGACGGCCTATCGGCCCGGGCAGATCGGTGGGCGGTTTAACCACGCTTGGCGCTTTTGTACCCGGGTCTTGGCCGCCCTCGCCCACAATTACTAAACCCTCCATGCCCGCCAGTCGATGGCCCGGCACTGAGCAGAAGTAAACAAACTGGCTCTCTTTGTTAGCAGTAAATGTGACGGTCGTCGACTGCCCTACCGTCGTAACATAGTCGGTTTTGGCGTTCAGGTCAGGCACCGTAAAGTCGTGCTGGATGCCGTCCCCGTTTACCAGCGTCACTTGCACCGGTCGGCCCACGGGCACTCGTAGGACCGGGTTAACTTGGCCGTCAATGGCGCCGCCTTTGCCTACAAAGACCAGCTTTCCCTGGGAAAGCCCTGTGGTCAAGGTAAACGAGGTCCCCGCAGGAGAGCCTGAGCCTCCGTCGCCAGCTTGCCGCGTAGGTGTCGCCGTTGGGCTGGGCCGGGGGCTGGGTGTGGGTGTACGCGCCTTTGTAGCCGTTGGCGTGGGCGTCGGGTCCGCTCTCACAGCGGTGCAGCCTATAGCCAGTGCTATCAAGCTCAGGACTGCCACCAAGAGGTAGATAGATTTTGAATTAAGCTTTGGCGTTGTCATGCCTTATCTCTCCCCTGTGACTCGCATTACCAAGACGTGGACGGGCACGGCCAGCGCCGCGATGATCAGCCCCAGCACCACAGTCACCGCTCCCATTCCAATAGCCAGGTCTCCCACTCCGAATCCAACGATTGTCAGGTTCAGCGAGTTGCGGAGCGTAAGCCCGTTCAGATACACCTGCCGGTTGGGGTCGTCGCGCTGCATCGAAGAGTAAGGCCCAAACCTCCCGAAGGTATGGGCCTCAATAGCCTCCGCCTGGGCCCTTGCTGTCTGCACGTCCTCCACCGGCACCCCCGGAATGGAGGCGTCGGCGCTGGTGATTACCTCCTCCTGGCGCAGGGCGGCTCGAATATCGCTCTTTGCCTCCGCGCCCAGGACTATAAAAGCGACCCCCATGGCCATCATTCCCAGGCCCATAGCTATGGCAATAACCACGGCTATTTTGCTGACAGTTCTGAGGCTCATATCCTTACTCCTTCGAGTTTGCTACACAAATTATCGATGCCGCGTCTGTGGAGCGCATGAAGAGAAAGCACTAAATGAATAGGTAGAATGCATCAGATACCGGAACGCATGTTAAAATGGTGTGGCTTCGCAAAGGCTGTAAGGGATGATTCATGGAGATGCCAAAGGCTACAAAACTGAACTTGGAGCGAGATGATGAGGTCCTGGAACTGTTCACTCGAACGGAGGATGGCGTGTTTGTGGTGGACAGCTCTCATCGCATCATGCTCTGGAATCAGGCTACTGAACAGATACTAGGCTTCTCTGCGAAAGAGGTAATAGGCAAGCCCTGTTTTGCAGTCGTCAGCGGCATGGACCAAGCGGGTCATACCGTCTGCCAAATGGACTGTCGCGTTATGCAAATAGGCAAGACACACGGCATTCCGCCGTCAGTTCAGGTGGCTACTAAAACCAAAGATGGACGTTCTATCTGGCTTAGCATAACGCACATCGTAATTCCATCTCGTGACGCCAAGCTGTCCTCTATGGTTCACATCTTCCGGGATGTCTCCACCCAGATGGCAAACCAGGACCTCTTGTCTCGCTTGGCCCAACTCGCCGCCGGGTCATTAAGGCCAGCGTCGCCCACTGCGCCAGCTTCATCGCCCGGACCTAATCAGGAATTAACCCCGCGAGAAGTTGAAGTCCTGCGACAGATGTGCAAGGGCAAGAACTCCAAGGCCATTGCTGACGACCTGGTTATCAGCCGCACCACGGCGCGTAATCATATCCAGAGCATTCTTAGTAAGCTGGGCGTGCATACCGCCCTGGAAGCCGTGGCCTTCGCCTCCAGCCATCGCCTTCTAAATCGGGATTAGCGGTCGGTTTGCTGCCATCCCTTTTTCGCCCGGGCCCTAGCCCCACATATCATCTGCTGGAACGTTGTCCATACGAAGGGCTTCAATAAGATGGCGCTCGCCTGTGGTCAAGTTTCGCCCCAGCCACTTGAGAACCCATAGACAATCGGCGGCTTGGTCGTCGATGAGGATGCGCCGGATTATAGCTGTTTGCTGCTGGTCGGAGAAGTGCTGGCGGACTAGGGGCAGCACAAACTCCTCTTCCTCCTCTAGATGGTCATCTTGCGCTATCTGTAAGGAGACAACCCCGCCATAGAGGTGGCGCTGAGTGCTGGCGACCAGGCGCTGCTTGCCTATTTCGCTGTCCAGGCATTTAACCACTGCCTCAAGCCGCTGCTCTAGCTTGCGGTGGCTTTCTTCGTTTTCGTTAACTTGAGGTAGCTTAGGCATTACGGAGGTCATAAACTCATCCTCCATAATGGCGTGATAAGCCAGGGCGGAGGCCCATTCGTTAAAGTGACTGCGAAACCCGTGCAGGCTTTCGTTCGCGTCCAGGTTTCGGACCATGTCCTCAGCCCGGGCGCCATGTGCCCGAAGGGCCTTGTGAACAAGGTACATGACGTCAATTGGACTCTTGAGTGATGTGTACTCAGTCTCTTGTTTCAGCACTGCAGCACCTTGCTGTGGGTCATTTTGTTAGTCATACCGAATTTTAAGCTAGCACTTTTGCAGGCGCAATTCGTAGTGTTACTTATGATAGTCCATCACCTCTGCCCAGATCCCTTGTTCTTTTGGACTGAAGCCGGCTTCTCTTCCTGTTTCTTTTGCGCTCCAGGCTTGTAGAGCAATATCGGCAGCGACGATTTCCTAAGGACTTCGTCTGCCACGCTCCCTAAGACCATGCGGCCAATACCGCTGCGTCCGTGGGTGGCCATGATAATTAGGTCGACGCCGTAGTCTTTGGCACAGCGAATGATCTCCTCCGCCGCCAGTCCGCGAACCGTCACACACTGGACGTCAATACCCTTTTCCCTCATCGGCTGCGCTGTCCATTCCAGGTATGCCTTAGCCTCTTCCTCGGTCCGCTTCAAGAATTCCTCTGTATAGTCCGCGTAAGGCGCTGCGCCGAATTCTGCCGGCCCCATAACTGAGCGCACCGGCACGATTACTTGAAGCAAGAGGACCTGGCTTTCACACTGTAGCGCTAGTTCCGTAGCCTGGACCACAACCTCCTCGGCCAGGGGCGAACCGTCCAGCGTGATCAACATTCGCTTGTACATGGCTTTCCTTTCTTTACTGGGATTAGACTTTTATCAGCGACTCGGGCAATTGCTCAAAGTGTGAGCATTGCAGGCACATCCACAGGATGCTTGACCCGTCCTGGAAAAAGAGCACGTCGCCGTTGCAATAAGGGCAGCCTTGAGGAATAAGCAGGAGCGCCTGCCTTTGCCGCTGTTGTGGCAAATGCTGGGCAGTTGGCTTTTCGGTTAGGAAACCCTGCCTTGTCATAGCTTCCCCTCACTCGAATTGGTTTACAGGACAAGCGTAACGATTGCGCAGGGGTATAGACAGGGCTAATTTCATCATTTCAATGATTAAGTTGCATCAACCCCTAAATTCTTAACTCCTTGAAATGCTTCATACCGTAGTCCCGATTTCAATGATTACTCATTTAAGGGTTGGCAATTCACCATTAGGCCGCTAGAATACCCCAAGACTTTTATAGGACTATTCGCCATCAAGATTCATGAATACCAGTCCAAGGCCCTGCTGGCCAAATACGGCGCTCCGACGCCCCGCGGTCACGTCGCCTCCACCCCCAACGAGGCCGAAGCGGCGACTCGAGACCTGGGCGGCAAGGCCGTGGTTAAAGCGCAGGTGTACGCTGGCGGTCGAGGGAAGGCCGGCGGCGTGCGGCTTGTTAACTCGCCTCAGGACGCCTCCGATTACGCCAGCAAGCTCATCGGTTCCCGCCTCGTCACCCACCAGACGGGCAAGGAAGGTGTCCCTGTCCACAAGGTCCTCGTCGAAGAAACCGCCTCGGTAGCCAAAGAGCTGTACCTGGCTTTGACGGTAGACCGCTCCGCCCAGGGGCCGGTGTTCATCGCCAGCGCCGCCGGCGGCATGGACATCGAGGAGGTGTCCGCCAAGCAGCCCGAGAAGATATATCGCGAGGGCGTGGATATCGCCATCGGCCTCCAGCCCTTCCAGGCCCGCCGCGTCGCCCGCGCCCTGGGCCTCAGCGGCGACCAGGCCAAGGCGGCAGGTTCTATGCTTACCGCTATCTATCGCATGTTCATGGAATTGGACTGCACGCTGGTGGAGGTTAACCCCCTGGCCGTGACCTCCGACGGCAAGGTCATCGCCCTCGACGCCAAGGTGGACCTGGAGGACGACGCCCTTTTCCGCCACCCTGACCTGGCCGCCCTGGCCGACCCGGCCCAGGAAGACCCCTCCGAGGCCCAGGCCCACGAGGCCAAGGTGGCCTTCGTGAAGCTGGAGGGCTCCGTTGGCTGCCTGGTCAACGGCGCTGGCCTGGCCATGGCGACTATGGACCTGGTGCGGCGGGTAGGCGCGACGCCGGCCAACTTCCTGGACGTGGGCGGCGGCGCTGACGACGAGAAAGTGGTCAAGGCCGTCAACATTATGCTTTCGGACTCGGGCGTGAAGGGTATCCTCATCAACATCTTCGGCGGCATCCTGCGATGCGACATCGTCGCGCGGGGCGTTGTCCGCGCCTGCCAGGAGCGTAGCGCGAGCCTTCCCATCATCGCCCGCCTTCAGGGCACCAACGTGGAGCAGGCCTGCGAAATCCTGGCGCAGTCCGGCCTGGATGTCTTCTTCGCCACCACTTTGCTGGAACTTGAGGCCCAGCTTAAGAGAGCTTTACCAACGTTGCGCTCAGCTAACGAGCTGAGTGAGGATTGAAATATGAGCGTCCTGGTCAGTAAAGACACCCGGCTTCTAATCCAGGGCATCACGGGCCGCGAGGGCGGCTTCCATGCCCAGCGATGCGTTGAATATGGTACCAACGTGGTCGCTGGCGTCACGCCCGGGCGAGGCGGTACCATGGCCTTCGATAAAGTCCCGGTCTTTGATTCCGTTGACCAGGCTGTCCGAGAGACCGGCGCCAACGCCACATTAATCTTCGTCCCCGCGCCCTTCGCCCAGGACGCTATGATTGAGGCTGCCGAGGCGGGCGTGGAGCTTATCGTCAGCATCGCCGAAGGCGTGCCCGTCCTGGACTCAGGCCGCGTCCTCCGCTACCTGCGAGGCCGCAAGAGCCGCCTCTTAGGCCCCAACTGCCCCGGCCTTATTTCGCCCACCGCTAAATGCAAAGTCGGCATCATGCCCGGCTCTATCCACCGCCCAGGTCGAGTCGGCGTGGTGTCTCGGAGCGGCACCCTCACCTACGAGTGCGTCAGCCAGCTCAGCGCCTTGGGCATCGGTCAGTCCACCTGCGTCGGCATCGGCGGCGACCCGCTCATCGGCACCAACTTTGTGGATGTGCTCAAGCTCTTCAACAAAGACATCGACACAGACCTGGTGGTGCTCATCGGCGAGATTGGCGGCTCTATGGAGCAGGAAGCCGCCGCGTATATCAAGCGCAACTTCAAGAAGCCCGTGGTGTCGTTCATTGCCGGGGCCACGGCCCCGCCGGGGAAGCGCATGGGCCATGCGGGGGCTATCATTACCGGCGCCGCCGCCACCGCCGAGGCCAAGAACAAGGCCCTGAAGGACGCCGGCGCTCACGTGGTGCCGTCGCCGGGGGAGATGGGTGTGACGGTGCAGAGGGTACTGGGCGGGCGGTAACTCTTCAGCGCCGTCTCGCGCCTGGTTTACCCTTCGCTCTCACTGACTGAACAAACCCTTTGACCATCGCCACGTAATCCGTTGGGTGACTCAGATGGGGGACGTGGCCCGCACCTGTTATGGTCTTTTGAGTGCTGCCTGGGATCGATTTGGCGATTCCAGCGGCAATGGGCGAGAAGAAGGGCGGGCTGCTGTCGCCATGGGAAATGAGCTCTGGGCGCGTGAACTTGGACAGGCCCTTGAGGTCAATAGACAACGCATCCGGGTCATTCGCCTCGTCCAGGAAGGTAACTGCATTACTTATAAACGTTTCTTTTGTCACTGCGGGTAGACGTTCCCATGCCCCCGGACCGAATGCCACTGTGTTCACAAACTGTTCTGCGCCGCCTGCCATATCGCCCTGCTTTAGCCGCTCGATGACACTTCCTATCCGAGCCTTGGTCTCTCGCAGCATATCCCGAAACTTTGGCTCCCCATCAATAACTGAGAAGAGCGGCGGCTCGTGCGCGATAAGTGAGCGGAACAACCCTGGATTCTTAGCCGCACATCCCAGGACAATCGAAGCGCCGAAGGAGTTCCCGGCGATATGGGCTGGCGCTAAGCCAAGATGCTCAACCAGTGCCGCCAGGTCTGCGATGTCCTCATGGACGCTTCCCTGACCCGCTGGCCGTTCGCTGCGGCTATGCCCGCGGCGGTCATAGGTAAGGACACGAAAGGACTCGGACAGCGGGCCGAAGACCATGTCCCAGTTGTTGGAGTTGCCCCAGGAGCCGTGGACCAGGACCAGCGGCTCGCCTGAAGCCCCCTTAAGTTCGTAATAGAGATTGATACCGTTTACACGGGCGTGCGCTATGGCTTCACCTCCATCCGCCGATATTCATGGCGGACTGGCGACGAGTGTTATTCTACGCCATACCAGTTAACGTCTTGTCAACCGCCTTCCGCACCTTCTCCGCCACCTCCTCACGGCTCCCCCGCCCGTCCACCACCACCCACGATTCAGGCGACTCCTCAGCCAGCGCCAGATAGCCGTCCCGGACGCGTTGCAGGAACTCCCGTCCGGAACTCTCTATCACGTCCTGCTTGGTGCCTTTCTTGCGATGGACAATGACCTCCACAGGCGCGTCCAGCAGCACCGTCAGCGTCGGCTCTAGGCCGGCGGCGGCATCGGCGTTGACGCGTCGAATCAGCGACAGGTCCAGCCCGCGGCCGTAGCCCTGGTAGGCCAGCGTCGACGCGGTAAACCGGTCGCACACCACCACCTTGCCCTTGGCCAGCGACGGCTTTATAAGCTGCGACACGTGCTGGGCGCGGCTGGCGGCGAATAAGAACAGCTCGGACAGGTTGGTGCGCTCTGGAACGGTCTTGAGCCAATGGGCAATGGTCTCGCCCAGGGGCGTGCCGCCGGGCTCTCGCGTCAGAATAGCGTCGTAGCCCTTCTTCAGCAGCGCCTGATGGAAGGCGTAGGCCTGGGTGCTCTTGCCCGAGCCGTCAATCCCCTCGAAAACGATGAAAGGGGCCACAGCGCGTTACTTGGACATAAGCCGGACGTGGCGGTTAGGGTCGGCGCCGCTGGAGGTGGAGGAGAGGTTGTACTGGTCCGCCAGCAAGTGTTGCAGGCGTCGGATATAAGCCCGCTGCGGCGCCAGGTCCACGAACTCCTCCCCTTGCAGCACCCGCCGCGCCGCCTCGTGGGTCTCCTGCAAAGCGCCTTCCAGCGACTCGTCCTCATGCCCGTTGGAGGAGCCGTTGCGTTGCAGGCTGCGAAGCACCTGCTGCACCTGGGAGGCCGAGTTCTTGCGCACCACGTACACAGGCTTTCCGGCCTGCTCGGCGCTGTGAATAAGGCGCGCGCCGCGCTTGTAGTGGGTCTTGGTGGTAAGGATGAGGTCGGCGTTGCGCATCTCGTTGACCACGTCCACCGACATCCCAAGGTCGTCCGCCGCCTGCTCTATGCGGTCGCGGCCTACGCCGAAGGGGAACACCCGCGTCCCCGGAATCTCCCTCACCTCTCGTTCCTCAGGCTCCTCCTCGACTCTCCCGCCCGAATCCTCCCACCGCCGGCCTCCGCGGGCGGACTCCCGCTCGCGGCGCTTATAACCCTTCCGCTCTCGTCCCTGGCCTTGCTGGGACACGCCTACGTCTCGGGTGACGGCGGCGTGGCGTTCTTTCCTCACGCGCCCCAGGTCATCAATCGACCTGACCTCCGGCGCCAGGGGGTAGCCCCGAAGCCAGGCGTCCACCACCTTGGCTACGTCGTCGTGAACTGCCACCTTGTCCCAGCTCTGTATCTCCACCACTACCTCAAAGGTGGGAGGAGCCTTGCGCTCTAATACCGTCTTCTGGGTGCCGCGCGCACGGGCCTCCTCGTCGCCCAGGGTAACCGACTGGATGCCGCCCACCAGGTCTGACAGCGTCGGGTTCAATATAAGGTTATCGAGGGTGTTGCCGTGAGCGGTGGCGACCAGCTGGACGCCTCGCTCGGCAATGGTGCGGGCCGCCGCCGCCTCCAGCTCCGTCCCCATCTCGTCGATGATAATGACCTGCGGCATGTGGTTCTCCACCGCCTCGATCATCACGTTATGCTGCTGGCTGGGCGACGCGACCTGCATGCGGCGGGCGCGGCCAATGGCGGGGTGGGGTATGTCGCCGTCGCCGGCGATTTCGTTGGAGGTGTCCACAACAATAACGCGTCTGCGCGCCGTCTCCGCCAGCACACGGGCAACCTCGCGCAGCATGGTGGTCTTGCCGACGCCAGGTCTTCCCAGCAGCAGGATGCTCTTGCCTGAGAACACCAGGTCTTCAATGATGCGAATAGTGCCAAACACCGCGCGGCCCACGCGGCAGGTGACGCCCAGAATGCGGCCTTTGCGGTTCCGCATGACTGATATTCGGTGAAGCGTCCGCTCAATGCCCGCGCGGTTGTCCTCGCCAAAGTCCCCCACGCGCTGAATTACATAATCCAGGTCCTCCTGGCTGATTTCGCGGTAATCGAGGACCAGGTCTGAGTCAGGGAATCGGGCTTCGGGCAGACGTCCCAGGTCAAGTACAACTTCCAGGAGGTCGCTGAGGTTGGGCCGCTGGCGGAGGGGTTCGACTACGCGATGGGGCAGGCAAGCAAGCAGAAGCTCTAGATCGTCTCGGACGAGTTTTTCCCTTTGGGGAGGACTCTCGCTAGTAGGCGGTGAATGTTCTTGCAACACTTTTGGCCCTGGCTGGTTAGTCCTTATATCTATTTCTTCCATTAGCCGGTTTAACCAAGCTCAAGAAAAATTTGTGGAACCGAGTGTCCTCAGTCAGCTCAGGATGGAAGGAGGTCACCAGAAGGTTTCCCTGCTGGAGGGCCACCGGAGAGCCATCTGAGAGCTTTCCGAGAATCTCAACCCCTTCTTCTACTTTATCAATTGCGGGCGCTCTTATAAAGACAGCCCTGAAAGGCTTCTTGCCGACCTTGGGGAAATCTATGTCCGCCTCAAAGCTGTCCACCTGCCGTCCGAAGGCGTTTCGAGTAACGGTGATGTCCATTAAATGGAGAGGCTCTGGACGGTCGTCGGTCAGCCTGTCGGCCAGCATAATCATGCCTGCGCAGGTGCCCCAGATGGGCGTCCCCTTCTTGGCGACCCTGGTCACGGCGTCGGTCAGTCCGTAGAGGTCGAAGAGCTTGCGAAGGGTGGTGCTCTCGCCGCCGGGGATAATGACTGCGTCCACGCCGTCCAGGTCTTTGGGGAGGCGGACTTCCCGCGTCTCGACGCCTATCTTTTTAAGAATGGCGATGTGCTCGGCGAAGTCCCCCTGAACGGCGAGGACACCTACTATTAGCTTTTCCTTATTTTTCAAGGGCAAGGTTGGAGGTTTGGGGTGTTACCAGCCTCGCGTAGCCAGTAGCTGCTTATCAGTCAGGCTCTTTACGGCGATGCCGGACATGGGCGTTCCCAAGCCCTTGGAGACCTCGGCCACAATCTTGGGCTCACGGAAGTGGGTGGTGGCCTGAACAATAGCCTTAGCCATCTTGGCGGGGTTCTCCGACTTGAAGATGCCGGAGCCTACAAACACGCCGTCGGAGCCTAGCTGCATCATCAGCGCGGCATCGGAGGGTGTGGCGACGCCGCCGGCGGAGAAGTTCACCACGGGCAGGCGTCCCAGCTTCTTCACTTCCCTCACCAGCTCAATGGGAGCGCCCAGGTTCTTGGCCTCGGTAGGCAGCTCCTCATCCAGCATGTTCTTAATCTTACGAATCTCGTCCTGCACGGTGCGGTTGTGCCTGACGGCCTCTACCACGTCGCCGGTGCCAGCCTCGCCCTTGGTGCGGATCATGGCCGCGCCCTCGGATATGCGGCGCAGGGCCTCGCCCAGATTGCGGCAGCCGCAGACGAAGGGCACCTTGAAGTCGTGCTTCAAAACGTGGTGGTCTTCGTCGGCGGGGGTGAGGACTTCCGACTCGTCTATATAGTCGATGCCTAGAGCTTCCAGGACCTGGGCTTCTACAAAGTGACCGATGCGGCACTTGGCCATGACGGGAATAGTCACGGCCTCCTGGATTTCGATGATCTTAGTGGGGTCGGACATTCTGGCGACGCCGCCGGCGGCTCGGATGTCGGCGGGCACACGCTCCAGGGCCATGACGGCGCAGGCGCCGGCATCTTCAGCAATCTTAGCCTGGTCAGCGGTGACCACATCCATGATAACGCCGCCCTTTAGCATCTGGGCCAGTCCAACTTTGACCTTCCAAGTACCTGTAGTACCTGTCTCCATTGCCGCTCCTTTCACATATGTAGGGGAGAGATGTAGAAACTGGGCGTATTATACGCCAGGGGATATTCTTTCGCAATTAAGTCTGCCTATCGAGCCGTTACCCGTCATACTAACAATGATGAGCATTTGGGGAAGAGGCTATCAAGCTTGATTGCGGCCCTGGAACTAGTATCTTATGATAGGTTTACCCTACGGACATGGCCGGAGTCTCTTGAGTCCTGAATATGACATCCTGGTAAACCTTGTCATCATTGTGGCGGCCGCCGCCATCGGCGGTCTGGTGGCTATCAGGCTCGGACAGCCTGTAATTCTGGGTTATCTTCTAGCCGGCGCCCTCTTCGGCCCCTTCACCCCCGGTCCTGAGGTGGAGTTTGAGGGCCTGCGATTTCTCACTCAGATAGGCCTTGCCCTGCTGCTTTTTGTGATGGGCGCCAACCTCCCTGTTTCCAAATTTAGGGAGATGGGCCCTGTGATCCTTTTCGGCGGCCTGGCGCAGATAGTATTGACCATCCTTCTTGGAATCCTTCTGACGCCGGTCTTTAACCTGAGCCTGGCTGAAGGCATCTTGTTGGGCACTATTCTTGCCCAGACTAGCAGCGCGGCCATTATCAAGATTCTCGAAGACCGCAACGAGGGCGACTCTGTCCACGGCAGGATTGCCCTTGGTGTGAGCGTAGTCCAGGACCTTTCCTCTGTCCCTCTATTGTTATTGCTGCTGGTGTTCCTTGGGGCCGACGCCGAGGGACTTGTTTCGCTTCCTCTGGCTATCCTGGAAGTCATCGGCGTCTCTGCGGCTGTATTTTTTACCGGTCGTCTTGTGTGGCCCCGCCTTATTGACTGGGTGGGGAAGTACGACTCAGGCGAGATAACGCTGCTGACTGCCGTGGCCGTGGCGATAGGGAGCGGGCTGGCCCTCAGCGCTCTAGACCTGTCCTTTACCCTGGGGGCCTTTGTGGGCGGTCTCGTCGCCGCCGACGCCATCCGCCGGAATAACATGGACGCCAGGCTCATGCCTTTGCGGGACGTTTTCGCCGCCCTCTTCTTTGTGTCCATTGGAATGCTTTTCGACCCCGATAGCCTTACCCAAAACCCCATGTGGTTCCTGGCGATATTAGCGGCCGTTATCCTGGGGAAATCTTTGATTTCCGCCGCCGCGATAAAGCTCTTTCGCTACCCCCTGGTGACGGCTGTTCTAGGCGGGATCCTGCTGGCGCAGATCGGCGAGTTTGCTTTTATCGTCGCCGACGTTGGACTGGAGCAGGGCGCCATCTCCAGGGAGATGTTCTCGCTGGTGGTGGCCGCGGCCATTGTGAGCATCGCCCTAAACTCCCTGGTGCTGGAATCGGCGCCGCGGCTCCTGCTGGCGGCCGCAGGAGCCCGAGTGCTGCCGCTCACGCTGGACAGGTGGTCCAGAAACGCGCTGCGAATTTTGGGCCAGCCTTCTACTCTGGCAAAGCAGTTGAAAGAACAGGGCCGCACCCTGGCGAGCAGAAAAATCGAAGAGTCTAAATTCAATAGGACAAGCTGGCGCAGGATTGCGGCATTTCGGAAGCGTATGGCCGCCAAGGGCGAGAGGGACGTGGAAGAGGCGGGACCTTCAGAAGAGAGCGATGTGAAATGATAGGTTTTTCTGTTACCCCAAAACTCAAAACTGCCCCTTGTCATCCTCCTCAACTTTTGCTACGCTGATTTCAACTTAATAGCGGGATACGGACCGACCTTTAAATACAGCCCGGTGAGGCTGGCAAGGCAGGGCCGCACTAGATGTGGACTCAGCGCACCCCTTGTCAGCCGTCGACAAGGGGTTTTTAGTTGCCAAACACTAAAGAAGCCATAAGCTCAAAAATACTGATGACCGAGGACGACCTGCGCCGCGTCCTCTCCCGCATGGCCCACCAGGTGCTGGAACGCCACAAAGGCGTCGATGACCTGGTGCTGGCCGGCATCCCCACCCGAGGCCTCCCCATAGCCCAGCGCCTCGCCCAAAAGCTCCTCGATTTAGAGGGCGACGCCGTCCCCGTGGTGTGCCTCGACCCCCGGCCCTTCCGCGACGACCGGTCCAACCACTCCAACGGCCCGGTCAAGGCGGCTCCCCTATCCGCACCCGTCGCCGGTCGAAAAGTCATTATCGTTGACGATGTGCTGTTCACGGGCCGCACCTCCAGGGCTGCTCTTGACGCCCTCACCCACGCCGGCCGCCCCGGCCTGGTGGAGCTGGCGGTGCTGGTGGACAGGGGACATCGCGAGCTGCCCATCCGCGCCGACTACGTCGGCAAAAATCTGCCCACGTCGATGTCCGAGCGGATCCAGGTGCGATTGAAGGAAGTCGATGGCGTTGACCAGGTAGCCCTTATTCGCTACAGGGAGGAGTAGGTATGCGCAAGAACAGCCTTTCCACCATAGAAGACCTGAGCAACCAGCAGATTGAGGACGTTCTGGAGCTGGCAGGGGAGATGCAGCAAGACCTGCGGGCCTGCTACGGCCTGGCCTCCGGTTATCTCATGGCGAGCCTGTTCCTCGAGCCCAGCACCCGCACCCGCGGCTCCTTCGAGTCGGCCATGAAGCGCCTCGGCGGCCAGACCATCACTACCGCCGACGCCGCCACGTCCTCCCTCGCCAAGGGCGAGACCCTGGCCGACACCATGCGTGTCTGGAGCGGCTACGCTGACCTCATTGTCATACGCCACCCCTGGGAAGGCTCCGCCCGCCTGGCCGCCGAGTACGCCACCGTACCCGTGGTCAACGCCGGCGACGGCGGCCACGAACACCCCACCCAGACCCTCTGCGACTTGCTGACCCTTAAAAAGGAACACGGCGCTCTGGAGGGCCTGCGAGTCGCCCTCTGTGGCGACTTGAAAAACGGTCGCACCGTCCACTCGCTCACCCTGGCCCTGCTGCGATTTGGCGCTCAAATCATCTTCGTCCCCGGCGAGGGTCTGGACCTGCCGGACTATCTAAAACAGCGCATCGTCTCCGAGTACGGCGTGCCCATCGAGCGTGTCAGCGCCAAGGACATGGACCTGGGCGCGCTCTTTGAAGGGCGTGAGGGCGACAGCGCCTTTCTAAACGCGGTCTACATGACTCCCACACAGCCTCATCAGCTGGCCATACACCAGCAGGACGCCCTGGTTAAATTCGCCTCCAAAGGACGGCCTCTGGCTTTGTACATGACTCGCAAGCAGAAGGAGCGGGAAGGCAGCGGCGCGCCTGGGGCCTACCCCAAAGTCAACGCCCGCATCATGAGCAGTTCCTCCCTCTCCAAAGCTGTCGTTATGCATCCCCTGCCTCGAGTCGATGAGCTTGCCACCGATATGGACCAGGACCCTCGCAGCAAATACTTCGAGCAGGCCTGGAACGGCGTGCCCGTGCGCATGGCCCTCATATCGCTTATTCTGGGCCTCAAGCCTTGGCGTCGCGCCACAGACACCGCCCCTGGCAAGCCCCAGGTCCTGGTGGCCGCTGAGGGTTTGCGCTGCGTCAATCCCATCTGCGTCGTCAACAAGGAGCCTCAAAACGCCCATGCCGAGGTGGTGTTCTACTCCAAGCCCTCCCCCTGGTTCCTCTGCAAGTACTGCGAGCGTCAGGCGCCGGCGGAATATTTTATACCTTCAGGCCAGACTCATTCCCGTCCGATAAAGGAGCTAATGGTCTCATCGATGGACCAGCTTTCGCGCCTGCGCTTCTTACCGGACAGGCAGTCCGCCATAGCGGCGGGCTTCCCACCCACTCTATCTGAGCATTCCAAAGTAATCGAGGTGAAGGGTTAATGCCACGCAAGGCTTACTTAGCCCTGGAAGACGGCGCCGTTTTCGAAGGCTACAGCTTCGGCGCCGAAAAGGCCGCCCACGGCGAGGTGGTGTTCAACACCAGCATGACGGGCTATCAGGAGGTCCTCACCGATCCCTCTTACGCCGGCCAGGTAGTGTTGATGACCTACCCC